>OCTA010001529.1_pt1 | contig 21241 bp, 22 predicted proteins | sample 1538991 | NCBI WGS metagenome assembly OCTA01 (sample SAMEA3539302, study PRJEB22396) | soil metagenome | biome: tundra; feature: field; material: soil | place: USA | collected 2010-05 | depth 0.15 m | reverse complement strand
GTTGCGATAGCGCCTTCCTGCGCGAGTCAATGCACTTCATTGAAGGCAGCATAGCTGTGCGCTGGTATTGTGATCTGAAAGTTCATCCGAGGCGCGCTACTACTTGTGGGCTTACGCATAAGGCTGAAGCTGACAGCTCCATTTTTCAATAACTTACCGGACCTCGTACCCCATAACGCTGAAGTTTAATACCCCATAAGGCTGAAGTTCCACCGGGTATTTACGCATAAGGCTGAAGTTCCACCAAGCTACCTTGCGTCGCCAAACAAGTTCGCTCCGTGAATCTTTGCAATCACATGGGTAATAGCTGCCTCGTCGGATGCCTCATGGCAGCCTAAAACTCCACAATCATCCCGACGCCAGCGCAACTTTTCAGTTCTCTACTTAGGTTTGCGCGCTTATCTGAGAACATCTGATGCAATGCCTTTCTTTGGATGCCATGTCATCCAATCGCATCCGCGTGCGACGCATCGTGATCGCCGTCACATCTGAGCCCTTGCGCGACGAGCTAGGCCGACCAGCTGGAAGCGCTTCGCTCCTGTTGTGAAGGAGTGATTGCGGCGAACTGGGACGACTGGTTGGAAGACGGTGCATCGAGAACGGAAGAGGCCCGTCCTTCCAAGTCGTGCCAGGTCCCGCGAATTGCGAGGATGATATCCATCTGTTGTTCCAGCATCTCGGGGGATTGTTTCGCCTGGGCCTCTAGGAGCTTAGCCCTGAGACTGGAATAGAAACGGACCAGCTTTTGCGCGAGTTCTCCGCCGCCCTCACGATCGACCCAGTCCTCTAGATGCCCGATGACCAGGAGCGCGTGATTGATCTCCTGGCAGCGCTTCTGGATGTCATTATTGCGCTGGGCTTCCGCAGCGCGGCTCAGGTTACCGGCGAGTGTGTCGTAAAGAGCGATGAGCAGGCCGAAGCCGCTTGTACCCTCGACTGCCGTTTTTCGATAAGCCAATTCTGTTGGATTCATGTTCACCTCCGGCTTGGTGGGGCGTGGCAATATCGATGTTTTGCGATATTGCGGGTCTTCGTCCTCCTATACGGAAGGCAATCACGTAGACCCCGCCGCGGGTATTTCTGTGATGGCGCGCACTCTTAACCGCCCGACGATGAGTTCTTGTTCAGGCCGAGTTCGGTGTTGATCTGCTGCATCTCGGTCGGCAGCTGCTGCAGTAGGATCTCGGCCTGACTGTATTCGCTTGTCAACTGGGCTTTCAGCGGAGTGATGTAGTCAGTTTCGAAGTTGGAGATGTCGGTCTGCAGGCCCTTGTATTCGGTGCTGATGCTGGATAGATCCACGGTGAATGCGCCATCGGCCGGGCTGATGAAGCTGGTGAGTTGCTGGTCCATGGAGTTTGCGAAGCCGTTCAGCGAAGCTCCCTGAAAGAAGTTCTGCACGTCGCTGTAGTTGTTTTGCAGGGCGTTATTCAGAGTGGCGCTGTCGGCGGTCAAAGTACCATCGTTATTTACCGAGATGCCCATGGATGACAGGTTGGGCATGGACGTGGTTCCCGAAGCGGGTGAATAGGTATAGTCCAGAGCGCCCTGGAGCGTGCTTTGCAGGCTGCGCACGACCGAATCGGTTGCCAGGACGCCTTCGCTCGTCCCGCTGAAGGTGAATTGCGTATTCAGGTCTGAGACGGCCTGATTGTAATCGGTGACGAACTTGTTGATCGCTGTCGCCGCCTGCGTCGTGTCGGGTGCGATGGCCAGGCTGACGTTGGTCCCCGGGCTGGCGTTCAGCAGATTGAGGGTGATGCCGGGCAGGGCTCCGGTGACTGTGTTGGAAGCGCTGGCGATCTGGATGCCATCGACCGTGAGGGATGCGTTGGCTCCTGTAACCGCCGAGGCGAAGGTGAGACCTCCGGTACCGGCGGTAACAGTGAAGTTGTTGGCGGCACCTGAGGTGTTGCTGACGATAGCGAGGCGGGCGCCATTGGCGTCGGTAATAACGCTGGCGGTAACGCCGAGGTTGTCGGAATTCATTGTGCCGGCGACATCGTTGAGGGTGCTGGTGCCTGTGCCTGTCGAGATTGTGGTTGTGGTCCCGGTTGGGTCGGTGATGGTAAAGCTGCCGGCGGCGAGCGCGGTGGTCGCGCTGGCGACTGTACCCGACGCCCACGAGGCCGTGCTTGCAAGGCTGGTGACCACTACAGTGTGATTGCCGACTGCGCTGCCGGATGCGGCCGAAGCGGAGACAACACTGGAATCGGAGGAGGTGACGGTTCTGGCGGATAATGGGCCGGTGATGCTGTTGAGCGCCTGCACGTCGTTATCGATGTTGGTGGCGTCGGTCTGGAGTTGCGTAAGCGCGGTGGCTTGGCTCTGGAGGGTGGTTTCCTGGTTCTTCCAGGCGGTCTCCGGGGCCTGAGCTGCGGTGACGGCTGAATTGACCGCTGAGGTGACGTCGATGCCCGTGGAGGCTGCTCCGGTGGCGGCCTGCAGGATCTGGCTAAGGTCGATGCCCGACGTGGAGGATGTCGAGTCCAGGAGCGAATTCAATGCAGAGACTGAGCTCATATTGTTTACCTAATCCTTTGCGCGGATCGCCGTTTCTCGCGAGGGCGGATTCTGCAGATTCCGGGCGCAATACACTATCGGCACATGGCCGCATTGCGTTCAGATGGAGGAACAAAAAAGGTGGCGCCCACAGAAGGGGCGCCACCAGGAAGATGAAAACAGAAACAACTACTGGAGGAGCTTCAGCACAGCCTGCTCCGCCTGGTTGGACTGTGAGAGGGCTGCCATGCCGGTCTGCTGGAGGACGTTGTACTGCGTCATCTTCGCGACCGTTGTCCCGATGTCAGCGTTCTGAACGCTGTTCTGGGCGCTGGTCAGGTTGGTGACCTGAGTGTTTTCCACGTTCTCATCTGCCGTCAGCTGGTTGACCGAGGCGCCGATGGTGCCACGGGTTGTGGCGACCGTGGCGATCGCGGCAGTGATGGCATCCAACGACGCGGTGGCATTCGCAACAGAGGTAAGATCGCTGGTCAACGCCAGGGTGGTAGCCGAGAGAGCGCCGGTCGCGGTCGTGGTGGTTGTGGTGCCATTGGTCGTGCCATCGCTGGTGAAGGTCGAGACGGGAGTCGCGCTGAAGACCGGGGTCCCGTTGAATTGGGTTGCCGTGCCAATCTGGGTGATTTCCGTCAGAATCGACTGGTACTCCGTGTCTGCAGCCGGCTGACCGTTGGCGGCTTCCGTCGCCAGCGTAACTGCGCGGTTGAGCAGGGCTGTGACCTGAGAGAGCGCGCCATCGGCGGTCTGCAGGAGACCGACGCTGTCGGATGCGTTCTGGCTGGACTGGGTCAGGGCCGCGATGTTGGCGCCCAAACCGGCTGCGATCGCGAGACCCGCCGCGTCGTCCGAACCCGAGTTGATCTTCAAACCGGTAGACAACTGCAGCAGGGTCTTCTGTAAAGATGCCTGTGTGGACGAGAGTGCATTCTCTGCACCCAACTGGGAGACGCTATTCAGGACGCTGATCATTGGTATTGCTCCTTATATCGATATCCGCCTGCACCGAATTAAGTCCGTTTTTGCTTCAAGGTCCAGAATCGGTACTTGGAGCAGGTGGTCTTTGTTGCAGGCACTCTATCGGTATCTCTGGAGGCGGATTCTAGGTGGCTTGAGAAAAACTCTATGTTCGACTGCCCCCTTTGGTGTTAGTGGTAGCTGCGACGTTCGTGCTATCAGGGTTGCAATAAAAATGGGAGGCTTGAACGCAGATACCAGTTATTCAGCGGGACAGACTATCGTGCGGAGGCTATAGCGTTAGCCGTCGCAAACATATTGAAGTTCCGGCGTTATGGTGCAGCCGACCGCGGAGACATCGTTGCCACAACCACAAGGTCGACGCGCCGATTCATTCTGCGGCCTTCGGGGGTTACGTTTGTGGCGATTGGCCGGTATTGCCCATAGCCTGCTACGGAGATCTTCTGGGGATCGAAACCGGAGTCACCGACGAGGAGTGTCATGACAGCCATGGCACGCGCCGTGGATAGTTCCCAGTTCGAACGAAACTGTGCGGTATGGATTGGCTGGTCGTCGGAGTGCCCCTCGACGCGAAGGTCCAAGCCGTCGAGCGAGAGAACCTTGGCGATACGCTGAATCTTTGGGGCAGCTCCAGGCAAGAGCACGGCTTGTCCGCTGTTGAAGAAGCCGAGCTCATTCAGACTGATTACGAATCCCTCGGGAGTAATACGCATAACGACTTCGTGATCCTTGAGCTCCTGGCCGATGGCAGCCTCGAGTTGCTGACGCAGCTGCACGACATCGGCTGCCGCCGCGGCCGATGCGCTGTCGGTTGCAGGATGGCGCACCTGCGGCGTATAGGTGGATGGGTCGGGCGGGAGATTGGGGTAGGCGACGCCGTGTGTATCTTCACCTCCGGAGAATGCTCCCAGTTGCTGGAAGCCAATGTGGATCGCTTGCGAGATCTTCTTAAGGGTTTGGCCGTCGCGATATGACGAGGCGAACAACACCACGAAGAAGGCGAAGAGCAAGGTTATGAAGTCCGAGTAAGAGACCAACCAGCGATCGCGGTTGACGGGCTCCTCAACGCGCCTCGTTCTTCTCACTCTCATCGCGCCGCCACTCTCTGCGGACCGATTCTCGCAGGCGTAACAAGGTAGCTACTCAATTGGAGCTCCAGAGCGCGCGGATTGACTCCTTCAATAATGGAAAGGACTGCCTCCAGCATCATCTCCTGGATGATCTGCCGTTCACGCAGGCGGATTCTGATCTTCCCGGCCCAAGGCAGGAAGAGAAGGTTTGCCGATGCAACGCCATAGATGGTCGCGACGAACGCGACGGCTATGCCCTTGCCGACTTCGTTAATGTCCTGGAGGTGCTGCATCACCTGGATCAAGCCGAGAATGGCGCCGATGATGCCGATGGTGGGGGCAAAGCCGCCGGCGGCTTCAAAAACCTTCGGCACGCGCTCCTCTTTCTCACCTTGATAATCGAGCTGCAGTTCCATCATCTTGCGCAAGTCGGTGGAGCTGACGCCATCGATCGCCAACATGAGGCTTTCTTTCAGGAATGGATCCTGAACCTTCGTCAATTCATCATCCAGCGATAGCAATCCTTCCTTGCGCGCTTGGTATGCGTAGCGGAGGAGATTCTGAACCAGGGAATCTGACTCTGGCTCCGCGTTTAAGAAGACATACTTAAGCTGCCCGACGGCCAGGAGGACGACTCGCAGCGGGAACTGCACCATCACGGCGCCGATGGTTCCACCGATTACGATGAGCGCCGCGGTTGGCTGCATTATCTGCGCCAGCTTGCCACCATCGAGCGCCAAGCCGATGCCGATTCCAGCCAGGGCAATGACTATGCCGCCGATGGTGCTCTTATCTACTGTCATCTTTTTCATCAGGCCCATTCATCGAAATGCAGACAACAAGAGGAACCGACCGATCGAAAGCCGCCGACAGGTCACACCATTTTTGCTCTGCGACCGATGGCTGTGGCCCTCTTCGGATGCCGCAAAACCGGCTCGACCGCAAGCAACTGGAGAGCTTCTATCGGCATGTCGGCGGAGAATTTTCATGCCACCTGCGCCAGAGCAGTGCCACAGATTTTGTGAAGTATAGTTGGGTCCCTAGAGAATCTTCTCCCGCATGCCGATAGAGAGCAGGCGAATCAGGCACCCGTACTCAGCCATTGACGGAGAGAACACGTCCAGACATGGGCGCGTGCAGGTGCGAAGAGACGAGGCAAATGTTCTCTATTGTTGGCATTCTGATTGTTTTCGGCGCTGTGCTGGGCGGCTTCCTGATGGAGAAGGGGCCGCTGGCGGTGCTGATGCAGCCTTCGGAATTTGTGATCATTGCCGGCGCGGGGCTCGGGACCATGCTCGCTGCAAACCCGATGCACGTATTGAAGAAGATTGCCGAGAGCCTTCCCCAGATTCTGAGCGGGTCAAAGTTTTCGAAGCAGCGCTATCTGGACACGCTGAAGATGATGTTCGTACTTTTCAACAAGGCGCGTAAGGAAGGGCTAGTCGCAATTGAACAGGACATTGAGGAGCCGGCCAAAAGCCCATTGTTCCAGAAGTATTCAGCATTTCTCGCGAACCATCACATTCGGGACTTTGTTTGCGACACAATGCGAATGGCGGTCACAGGAGGTGCGAGCACACTCGACGTCGACCAGATGATGGAACTAGACATGGATGTCCATCACGTGGGGGCGACCCAGCCGGCAACGGCGTTGTCAACGATGGCGGATGCGTTACCCGGGCTAGGCATCGTGGCGGCGGTGCTGGGCGTAGTGGTGACGATGAGCTCGCTCGGGGGCCCCCCCGAAGAGATTGGGCATAAAGTGGCGTCGGCCCTGGTCGGTACATTCCTCGGCATTCTGCTGTGCTACGGAATGGTGGGTCCTCTGGCGTCAAATTTGTCCAAACTGATCGATGATGAGCATGCGTATTATCACGTTCTGCGTGTTGTCATGATGTCGTTCATCAAGGGAATGTCTCCAATGGTGGCGATTGAAATGGCACGGCGGGCAATTCCGGAGCATGTGCGGCCCAGCTTCCAGGAGGTGGAGAAGACCTGCCGCCAGAAGGATGAGTCGGTCGTGCCGGCAGCGGCGTAACACGCAAGCGAGAGGGTTGACATTGTGGCGGAAGAACAACAGATCATCATCATCAAGAAGCGGCCGCTCCATGGAGGGCATCACGGCGGCGCTTGGAAGGTAGCCTACGCGGACTTTGTGACGGCAATGATGGCGTTGTTTATTGTCCTCTGGATGATGAATGCAAGCAAGCAGGTACAGGAGGCCGTTGGCGGTTACTTCAAGGATCCACGAGGCACGGCGAAGGTAGTGGGGACAAACAAGAATGGAGCCGGGGATTACGTGGCGATGAAAAAGGAAGACATGCAGAAGCTGAAAGAAGAGCTTCTGCAGGCGATTCACCATTTGGACCCACAGAATACGCTGAAGGACCGGATTGAGATCACGATCACGCAGGAGGGGCTGCGAATTGAGTTGATGGAATCGGCGAAGGGCACATTCTTTGAGTTGGGTAGTGACAAACCAACGCCCGCGCTCGTGGAGCTGCTTCAGGTGTTATCGCAAGAGCTGGGTAAACTTCCGAACAAAATATCGATTGAGGGGCACACCGATTCCAAACCCTATTCAGGCGCGCGTATGTACGACAACTGGGATTTATCGTCAGGGCGCGCGAACGAGGCGAGGCGGATGATGCAGGGTGAAGGTGTCCGATCCGATCAGGTATCGCAGGTGCGAGGTTTTGCGGACCAGCGACTGCGGCTGCCGCAGCAACCCGAAGATCCCTCAAATCGCCGCATATCACTGATTGTCCAGTACTTGGTCAACGACGAGGCGGAAGTCGCGCCTCCCGATGCCCTGAAGCGTTTGGGCGCGACGCCGGACAAGGCAATGGCTAATCCCAACCAGCCTGGGAAACAGTAGAGGCTGAAGTCACTTCAGGAGCTTCAAGCGAGACCGACTGGCGGAGATGGCGAGGGATGCAATGAGATGGGCAACCGCGTCGCGCTCTTGATGGGTTTTGTAACTGAATTCGACACCGTTGTGGGTGGCTCCCGTATGCGCGACTCGAACGCTGAATTCAAGGGGCCAGTCCCGATAGCTCAAGAGGACTGTTCCGAAGGCGTCGGGGGGGATCGGGTGGCGGAGCTCGAGTCTCATTCCATCTTTGCTGATGTCTTTGCATCGCCCCGGCAGGGTCGATTGCTTAATAGTGAATTGGACTGGAAAGTCGACGGCGAACCGCGGCGACCGATAATCGAACTTCTGCATACCCACCCCCTCAGCCTGTGGATCCCGATGCTACACTCGCCAATAGCGTTTCCATTAAAATCTTTGGTAATCGACGATTTCCCCCTTTTTCTACTTTTGTTGTATTGACTATCGGGCCTCTGACCAGCATTACTAAGTATTGCTAACTCAATACGCTAGGGAACTGTAGATCACGCATGCAACAGTCAGCACCGCGATTCTCAGAGAAGACTGCAGTCGCGGAAGCCGGCCAGACCCAACTGGATTTCGGCCAGAACAGTCAAATATTCAACCCCCTCGCAGGACGCCGCATCCTGGTCGTCGAAGATGACGCCGCGCTTGCTGAGTTCTTGGATAGTGAACTGCGATCGGCCGGCTTCACTGTGGATGTGGTCCATGATGGAGAGCTAGCACTCACCACCCTGCAGGACGAGCCGCGATACGATCTGTTGATGCTGGATCTCAACCTCCCGAAACTGGACGGAGTCAGCCTGCTCCGGCGCATTAAGCCGGTGCAGCCGCGATTGCGTGTGCTGGTGCTGACAGCCCGACGCCAGACACAGGATAAGGTGAAGGTTCTGCAGATCGGGGCAGACGATTGCCTGACGAAGCCTTTCTCGCTGTTGGAGCTTCTTGCGCGCGTTGATGCATTGCTGCGCCGTGATTCAGGAGTGATTCCGAACTGTTCGAAGGTAGGGGACTTGACGTTGAATCGTGACGAGCGACGGGTGGAGCGGAACGGCCGACGGATCGAACTGACGCCTCGCGAATTCGCCATTCTTGAACTGCTGATGCGAAATGCCGGACGACCGGTTTCCCGCGCCACCCTGCTCGAGCAGGTGTGGAATATGCCGGCGGATCCCTCGACCAACATCGTGGACGTCTATATGAAGTACGTGCGCGATAAGGTGGATCTTCCAGGAGAACAAAAACTTACTCACACCATTCGTGGGATCGGATACGAGTTACGCGATGCCTAGCCAAGGACTAGAGGGTAGTTTCCCTTCCGTGGCGCAAAGTGACGAGTGGGCTCATTTTCTGGCCGACATGACGGCAGGGTTGCACACGGTAGCGCAGCCACTGACAATCTTAAGAGCCGCGGTCGCGGCTTCTGCCACCCCGGGTATAAGCCCGACGAAGCAGCGTCGATATTTGGATCTCTCGACCGCACAGATCGCGCGCGCGTGCATTTTATTCGAGTACTTGCAGGATCTCGTGACTGCGAGGCAGATCGAGGCAGATTGTGCCCCGATCGACCTTTCTGTCATGGTCTCAACCGTGGCAAGGGATCAGAAAGCAGCACTCCAGGGATCTTGCATTGAACTGGAGGTGCTGATGCCTGGAGTCGTACCCATGCCGTTTGGAGACGCCAGTAGAACCCTTCAAGCCATCCTCGCTGGACTCAAGGTTGCCACTTTGATTTCCGTGCCGGGTGACGTCATCCAATTAGTAGCAACTCTCCGCGATCAGCATGTCGAGTTAGTCATCCGAAACGACCGTGTGCGCGGCGCCGTGTTGGGTTCATCTGAGCGGCTCAGTCTATCGTTGGCAAAGGCTCATGTCTTGAGCCAAAAGGGGGAGTATGAGTACGCCGAGGATCCATTCTGGACTCGCTTGGCGTTGCCTCTCTTTAGTGTCAAACCAGCCTATCAATCCATCTGACTGCGCTCGGCGCGGTAGACAGTGTGCTATCTCAGTCCCATCCATGCTGACAGGGGGAAAACAAATCATTCTGTAAGCCGCTCTGCCCATTTTGGGCAATACGGTTCCAGTTTGGCACTCGTCGTGCATCTGCAATAGGCAGATGCTGCCTAGTTCTCATGTTGCTCCAATAAATCCGTTCGGCCCGGAGGCTCTCAACAGCCCCCGGTTGCTGGCCGATGCTTTCACGGAGTTCATCTCTGCGTCGTCGCTGCTAGAGGCCTCGTACCGGGACCTTCAGCAGGAAGTTTCCCATCTTGGGCTGGAACTGGCAGAACGCAACGCAGCCTTGAGCAGCAGCCTGGCCGAGAACGATCGGATGCGTGCGGCGCTGCAGCAGATGATCGATTCGATGCCGTGCGGGGTGCTCGTTCTTGATACGGCCGAAGCTATCGTCATGATCAATCCGGAGAGCCGACGGCTGCTGGAGTTGGGAAACGGAAGCGTCAGGAACCTGAGCGATCTCGCGGCGATCAGCAAGGTGGACTTTGAGTCCCTGATGGACGGTTCCGCGGATCACTTTAACGCCGAGGTGTGCATCTCTTCCGCGGGAGGGCACCGCTGGCTGGCGATCGGCAACCGAAAACTAACCAAGACATCGGTCGGCCGAGGGCCAGGAAACGAGAGAGCCGCGCTGCAAAGCATCTGGATTCTTAGCGATATCACGGCGAATAAGCAGGCCGAACAGGAGCGCGAAGCCGCGAGAAATGCTATGGCTCTGGCTGAGGTTGCGACCATCCTAGCGCACGAGATTAGAAACCCATTAGCAAGCATGGAGTTATTTGCTGGCCTGATTGCCGACGATCCCCAGCAGTCGGCACAGTGGGTGTCGAATCTTCGCGCCGGGATCCGGTTGCTTTCGGGGACCGTAAATAACGTCCTGAGCCTTCACTGCGAAGGAGTTTCTCGTCTCGCGCCACTGGACCTTATCGCCTGCATCCGGTGCGGTGTCGAGTTTGTGCAGCCCATCGCGCAGCAGGCGGGAGTCTCGCTCTCGTTTCGCGCCGGAGTCGAGAGGTTGACGATTCAAGGTAACGACAACGGCCTCCGCCAGATCATTTTGAATCTCGTTTGCAACGCAATCCGCCACACACCGGCGGGCAATCAGATCACTGTGGCAGCCATGAGAGTCCCGCGGTCGAGCCGGATGAGGGCCCTGGTCAGGGTGGCGGACACCGGCTGCGGAATTCCAGAGCACATGCTGGGCCAACTTTTCGATGCGGGGTTCAGCGCTGAGGGCAATACGCCGGGTCTTGGCCTGGCCGTCTGCAAACGCCTGATGCATCAACATGACGGAAAGATACGCGTTTCCAGCCTGTTGGACCATGGAACCACTTTTGAATTGGAGTTTCCAACGTATGAGCAGTGACACCGCAAGTTCTGTACTGATTGTCGACGACGAACCGGGCATTCGAACCGCGCTGCGGGCCAGTTTCCTTCGCCACGGCTGGCGGGTTGAGATCGCCAGCGGTGTGCGGGCAGCGGTGCGCAACCTTGAGGGCAAAGAATTTGACCTGGTCGTTACCGACATCCGCATGCCGGATGGCACGGGCATGGAAGTGCTGCGGGCGGTGCGTCAACTATCTCCCGGAACCGCGGTCATTTTGCTGACGGCCTTCGGTTCCGTTCCGGACGCGGTGAGCGCGATGCGCGACGGAGCACTCGATTATCTGACCAAGCCGATCTCGTTCGAACAACTGCAGATCACTGCAGCACAGGTGATGCACCGCGCGAGACAGATGTCGACCATCGAACCAGCCGCGGCAGTAGACATTGTGGGGCGGTCGCCGTTGTTGCTTCGCGCGATCCAAAGGGCGCGCGCGGCGGCCAGCACAGGTGCAGACGTTTTGATCGAGGCCGAGAGCGGCACCGGCAAAGAGCTGCTGGCGCGCTTTATCCACGATACCAGCGACCGTTGCAGTAAGCCGTTCGTTGCCGTGAACTGTGCGGCCGTGCCTGAGGCGTTGCTCGAGAGCGAGTTGTTTGGCCACGGGCGCGGCGCATTTACCGGCGCAGTCGGAGCGAAGCCAGGAAAGTTCGAACTGGCGGACGGCGGCACGATGTTGCTGGATGAAATCGGCGAAATGCCGCTGCACCTGCAACCAAAGCTGCTGCGGGCCCTGCAGGAGCGGGAGTTTGAGCGGCTCGGCGAAGGACGATCAGTCCACGTGGACATCCGCGTAATCGCGACAACCAACGTCTCGCTCGCGCAGATGGTCGAGCGCGGCCAGTTTCGCGGCGATCTGTATTACAGGCTAAACGTGATCCCCCTCACGTTACCACCCCTACGAGATCGCCGCGAGGATATTCCAATCCTGGCACAGCACTTCGCCAGCAAGTACGCAGCGCAAATGCAGACGCCGCCCGCACGTCTCCACACCGGTTTTCTGGATCTGCTGCAGTTGCAGTTGTGGCCTGGAAATGTGAGGGAGCTGGCAAACTTCATGCGGCGGGTGCTGACTTTGAGCGGGACCTCAGAGATTGACGCGAGTTGCTTTGAGATGGAGTTTCAAGGGCAGGTCAAGCCGGTCCTTTTACATAATGCGCCGGGTCCAATCGTCGGCGCTTTGGCGGGTACCCCCATCCGGCAGGTTGAGCGGCTCCATCTGGAGAACACGCTGGCTCTGACGGATGGGAACCGCACGCACGCCGCGGAGATGCTCGGAATCAGCCTGCGGACACTTCGGAACAAGATTCGCGAGTACGGTCTTCCACCACGGAGGTACGCATAATGGCGAATGTTTCCATGTTGCAAGAACTGACCGGCTATCTCGAACTCACCAACCAGCGCCAGGAGCTGATTGTGGGGAACATGGCCAATGTCGATACGCCCGGCTATCACACCAAGGACCTGGACTTCCAGGGAGCGATGCAACAGGTGGCGAATGCGGGAAGCGCGAAGCTGGAGCCAGTCTCGCTCGAAGTGGAGGGGTTGCCGGAGCGTCCGGACGGAAACAACGTGAATGTCGACCGCGAGAGTCTACTGCTCTCGCAGACGCAGCTTCAGTACCAGATGGGCGTGCAGCTGATCAAGGCAGAGTTCCACAAGCTGCTGACGGCTATCAAAGAAGGGAGCTAACCATGGGACTGTTTGACATGCTAACCATCAGCGGGTCCGCCCTGGCCGCGGAGAGGCAGCGGGCGGAGGTTACTTCGGCAAACTTGGCCAACGCGGAGACGACCCACACGGATTCCGGCGGGCCCTACGTGCGGAAGGAGGTTGTCTTCGATACCACCAGCGGGTCGCCTTTCCGGACCGTTTTCAACGGCATAGGAAGCTTTGCCCAGCCACCGGCCGGCTCGGTGCGTCTGACGCAAGTGGTGAATGACACCACACCGCCGGTGATGCGCTATGAGCCGGGCAATCCGGACGCGGACAAGAACGGATACGTGGCATATCCGGCGATCAATCCGGTCAGCGAGATGGTGGATCTGATGGGATCGGTACGCGCGTATCAACTAAACGCTTCAGCCGTGAATGCGGCAAAGCAGATGATTCAGGAGTCGATTGACATCCTGAAAACCACGTAATTCAGGAGCGGCATGATGAATAACGTCAGTCTGGGTGGAATTCCTGCTTCGTACTTACCGGATTCTTCGGCAATGGATGCGGGCGATTCCGAGGGGTTCAACTTCGGCGATGTCCTGAAGAGCGCAGTGCACAGCGTGGACCAGGTGAACGACAACGCAGCCGCGCAGGTCAGCAACCTGCTGCAGGGTGGCAATAGCGACGTGAACAGCGTGATGATCGCTGTGGAAAAGGCAGACGTCTCATTTCAGCTCATGATGCAAGTCCGCAACAAGATCGTGAGCGCCTACCAGGATATCGAGAAGATGCAGTTCTAGGATTGACACATTATGGCTGGATTCCAAGACGCAACCGAGCAGGCAAAACAATTCTGGGTGAGCCGTACGTCCGGTCAGAAGGGACTTCTTTTGGCTGGCGCGGGAGCGACCGTGTTGCTGATTGCACTCTTCGCCAGACTGATCGGGACCCCCGACTTCAAACCACTTTACAGCGGGTTGGAACCTGCAGACGCGCAGGCTCTGACCGCGCAACTAGACGCACAGGGCATTGTTCATGAGGCCAGCGCGGATGGAAAGACGATCAGCGTGCCGGCAGACAAGCTGGACGCGGCTCGGCTGCAGACCGCGACTCAAGGTGCGCCCCACAGCGGACGCATGGGCTTCGAGCTATTCGACAAGATGTCGTGGGGACAGACCGAATTCGACGAGAAGGTCACATACCAGCGTGCGTTGGAAGGCGAACTCGAGAAGACGATCCAGACTCTCAGCGACGTGGAGAGCGCACGTGTCCATCTGGTCATGCCGGCAGACTCGGTATTCATGGACCAGCAGCGCGGCGCCAAGGCTTCGGTAATTCTGAAGCTTCGCCGCGGCGGATTGTCCAAAGACGCGGTTGTTGCAATCTCGCGGCTGGTCGCTGGAGCGGTGGACGACCTGAAGCCAGAGGATGTCTCGATTGTGGACGCCGATTCAGACCGGTCGCTCGGTCTGGGGCACGAAGGCGAAGAGCAGGGCGAGGCTACCGAGACCGCTCTGACGCAGCGTTTGATCAACACGCTGGAGCCGGTTGCGGGACAGGACAAGATCCGGGCAAGCGTCAACGTCGACTACGATCAGGGCACAACCGAGGAGACCCAGGAGAAATACGATCCAACGGCCAGCGCCGTGCTGAGCGAGCAGAAGACTGAAGAGCGAACTGGTGGTCCCGCAGCAGCACCCGGCGGCGCGGTGGCGGGAGGCAGCGGGGGTATTCCGGGAACCGCCAGCAACATCCCTTCCAAGCAGAAACAGCAGCAGAGCCCCGCCATCGCGCAAAACGTCCAGAGTTCGATATCGGACAGCGCACAGTATGGGGTGAATAAAACCGAAACCCACACGGTGATGCCGGCCGGTCGAGTTCAACGCGTGACAGCGGCGATCCTGGTAGACGATGCGGTTGTCCACTCCATGGTCAATGGCAAAGAGACGTTCACGAAGATCAAGAGATCGCAGGAGGAGTTGGACAAGATCCAACAGCTTGCGGCGGCAGTGATCGGATTCGATGCGAAGCGCGGGGACACGATCAGTGTGCAGAATCTTTCCTTTGATTCTCCCGTTTCCGGGGCTGATCTCACGGCGCCGACCTGGGAACAGAAGGCGCAGAAGGCGGTGACGGACTATTCGTCGCTGCTGCGGCCGGTGTCACTGCTGCTGCTCTTCGTTCTGGCGTATCTATTTGTGCTTCGGCCGATTCAGCGGCAAGCGCTTAGCCCGGGGCAGCCGCGCCAGGCGGCGCAGTCGGTGCTGGAAAACGCTCAGGCTGGGCGGTTGGCCATCGGCGGTGGCATAAACGACACACGAGGTGCAACCCAATTGAAAGAGCAGACGATTGAGATGATCCGGCAGAAACCGGTCAACACCGCGCGTGCGGTCCAGGCATGGTTGCGGGAGGAGCCGTCATGAGTTCAACGGATACTTACTCTGTAGCAGGTGCGCGCAAGGCCGCGATTCTATTGTCGCTGCTCGGAGACGAGCCTGCGGCCGCGATTATGCGCAACCTCCCGGACAAGGACCTACAACGTGTCACCGATGAGGTCGCGAAGCTGGGTCAAGTTCCGTTCGACGTGACCCTCGGCGTTCTGGAGGAATACCAGCAGATGATGGCCGCGCAGGATTTCATCGCCGTGGGGGGGCACGAGGTTGCGACCCGACTGCTAGTGAAAGCTTTCGGTGAGAACGGGGCCAAGAATATGGTGCAGCGATTGGCGCGGAAGGACGAGCCAAGCGACCTGGATGCGCTCAAGAAGGCCGACCCGCAACAATTGGCGAGGTTTCTGATGGGCGAGCGCCCACAGACCAGAGCGCTCGTGCTGGGGCATCTCGACTCCAAGCAGGCGTCAGCTTTGTTAATGAACATGGAGCCGGAGGATCGTGCCGATTGTGTCAGACGCCTGGCGAACTTGGGCCAATACTCCCCAGAGGTTGCGGCGAAGGTCTCCACAGTGCTGCGCCGTCGGCTGAAACCGGCAGGCGATCGCAGTAAGCAGACGGATTCAGGCTCAAGAAATGTCGCGGAGCTGATGAACCGGATCGAGCCAACTACGGCTCGCGAGATTCTCGACAACATTGAGAAGGAGGAGCCAACGCTCGCAATTAGTATCCGAGACATGATGTTTCGCTTTGAAGATTTCCTTGGGGTACCTGAGCGGGAGCTGCGCGAGCTGATGAATGTCATCGACAAGAAGACACTGATGATTTCCCTGAAGGGAGCGAGCGAGGAATTGAAGAGCCATTTCTATCGCACCATGTCCTCGCGTGCCGTCGAGATGATGCAGGAGGATTCAGAAATGATGGGCCCCGTCCGCAGTAAAGAAGTGACGAAAGCACAGACGGAGATTGTTGCCATTGCGCGCAAGCTTGAGTCAGAAGGAAAGGTTGTACTGAAGGCTGAAGGAGAAGATGAATATGTCCTCTAGCGTGGAGTTTGAGAGCCTGTTTTCGCTGCCAATTACTGCGATGGAATACCGCGATATGGGGGGGCATCTGGTCACGGACGCCGCGAGCCGGCCAGGGGTTCGGACCACGAACGGGGCAAACCGGCGCCGGGCAACCGTGACCTTGTCTGAGGAGGACCTCGCGAACAGGATTCAGCGTGAGGTGACCGAGGCGACACAGCAGACCGAACAGAGATTACGTCAGGAGTATGAAGCAAAGTTGAAGATAGCGCAATTGCCTATCGCAGGGGCGCTTGCGGCATTTGAGGTGCAGAGGACCGAATACTATGCGCGGGTGGAGGCAGAGGTAGTTCAGCTTGCGCTGGCGATTGCGGCCAAGATTCTGCATCGCGAGGCGCAGGTGGATCCGATGCTGGTTGCGGCGCTAGTGCGAATGACCGTCGAGAAGATGCGCGAAGGATCGAGCGTAACGGTGCGGGTCGGGCCAGGGTGCGCCAAGCGTTGGAAGGAATACTTCGCGGCGCAGCCGTGCGTTGCGCAGATCGACGTGATCGAGGACGCGGAGCTGAGCGACGATTGCCTAGTGGAGACTGAGCTGGGAATTGCCAACCTGGGATTGGACACGCAACTGAAGGAGGTCGAGCAGGGATTCTTCGACCTGCTGGCACTGCGCCCGGAGAACCGATGAGCCGTCCACTGCTCGCTCCGTACAGGCGCTATCTCGACGACGGCTCTACGCTACGCTGGACGGGGCGGGTCAGCCAGGTTGTCGGCAATCTAATTGAGTCGGAAGGGCCATTCTGCGTTGTGGGCGAGTCTTGCGAGATCAGTAGTGCGGGCGGACGGAGTTTTGCCGGCGAGATCGTCGGCTTTCGTGGATCCACGATGTTGTCCATGGCGGCCGATCAGCCGCGGGGAATTCGATTCGGTGACCGAATCACTACCTGGGGCGCTCGTCCATCGGTGCGGGTTGGGCCTGGGCTGCTGGGGCGCGTCATCGATCCGACCGGCAACGCATTGGATGGAAAAGGAGAGTATCGAGCTGCCCACTCCGTGACAATCGACGGTTCGGCTCCGCTTCCGCTCGGTCGGGTTCCCATCCGTGAGCCACTGGGCTGCGGCATTAAAGCCATCGACGCATTCATAACCTGCGGCAGAGGGCAAAGGGTTGGCATCTTTGGGGGCAGCGGCGTTGGCAAGAGCACACTCATTGGCATGATGGCGCGGGGAACCGCTGCAGATATGACCGTACTCGCGCTGGTGGGAGAACGCGGACGTGAGGTTGGCGAGTTTCTCGAGGTCCTCGGCGAGGAAGGACTCAAGCGCGCAGTGGTAATTGTCTCCACCTCCGATCAGTCCCCGCTGCTGCGCATCCGCGCGGCTTTATCGGCTACGGCGGTAGCCGAGTACTTTGCGAGCCTTGGGAAGAATGTCCTGCTCATCGTCGATTCGCTGACTCGGTTTGCGATGGCTCAGCGGGAGATTGGTCTGGCCGCAGGCGAACCGCCGACAGCAAAAGGTTATACACCGTCGGTGTTGAACATGTTGGCCCGCTTGGTGGAACGAGCTGGAAATTTCTCAGAAGGTAGCATCACTGCCTTCTACACCGTGCTGATGGAGGGAGACGATCAACAGGACCCTGTGGTTGATACGGTGCGCTCGCTCCTGGATGGCCAGGTGGTTCTGGATCGGAACCTGGCTATGAACAATCACTATCCTCCCATCTCAATTTTGCATAGTCTTAGCCGGCTGATGTCGAGCGTGGTGTCGGAAGCACATTTGGCCAAGGCCAACGCGCTGCGCATGTCGATGGCGACGTATGCGAGGTCAGAAGACCTGATCCGCATCGGCGCGTACCAAAAAGACTCGGATCCAATCCTGGACAAGGCAGTGCAAAACCTGCCCCTGCTGAATGTATTTCTCCAGCAGCGGCCGGACGTCCAATGCAAGTACGCCGAGGCCGTTGCTTCGCTGCTGGCCTTGCCGAGCTAAGGCAGAAAGACAATTTCGGTAAACGGTAACGGGAGATTGCTGCGGCATGGCCTTTCGGTTTCCACTTGCGACGGTGCTTCGGGTGAAAGAGAGCTTTGAGAAGCGGGAAGAGCGAGCGCTGCAGCGCATTCAACTAGAGATGGCTCGCGTAACGCATCAGATGGAAGAGTTTGCTGAGGCGATGACGAGGGCTTATGCGGTGCGGAACCGAGCACTGCAGCAGGCAATGCCGGCAGGCCAATTGCACACGATGTTGTGGGAGGCGCAGGCCGCGGTCGAAGCGAAGAACGCACTTCGCATCACCCTTCAAGAGCTTGAGGAACAACGCTTGAAGCAGATGAAGGTCTACCTGGCGGCCCATCGCGAGCACGAGACCCTCATCAATCTCTTCAATGAGCAGCGAGACGCGTATGAGGTGGAACAGACGCGTGCTCAGCAGAAATATCTCGACGACATATTCATAGCCCGCCGCCAACGCGGCTAGCATGCCTCGACTCATCTTCTCGTCGAGGAATCGCGCGCGTTCACCTGTGTGTGTGCCCCGGCTCCCTCTGGACTCTTCTGAACCCAAGTGGACAGACTTTCTCTGCTGCACCTGCGATTGAGTGGGAAGCCCTTGCCCAGTACGTACGGCAACCCTTGCCGAGTTGGAGGCCGCGTCCCGGGGATGAGAAAGCAGAGTATCCCGGAACTCATTGACATTGCGTGGCTTATGTAAAATATGCCGGGGCCTTCGACGTGCGCATTGCTGGCATGCTACGTGCAATATCACCAGCGTGCGAATTGCAGCCTCATCGACGACTACCTCAACCGCAGCCATGCCGATCTCCGCGTCTGCGATTCCGTCCGGCATCACATTTCTGGCAGCACTCGCGAATTCGTCCGGCCGCGTCAACGCTGACAACGGCCCTGTCAGCGTAGGACCTAAGGCACATTCGGGCGGGGATACGGGGGGCCGGCCAGCGAACAAGCCGGAAAAGGTGCAGCCGCTCTCCAGTGACAACGCGGCGGCGACTGCACCGGTTCTGCCCGCCGAGTCTGCGATTCCGTCCGGCATCACATTTCTGGCAGCACTCGCGAATTCGTCCGGCCGCGTCAACGCTGACAACGGCCCTGTCAGCGTAGGACCTAAGGCACATTCGGGCGGGGATACGGGGGGCCGGCCAGCGAACAAGCCGGAAAAGGTGCAGCCGCTCTCCAGTGACAACGCGGCGGCGACTGCACCGGTTCTGCCTGCCGATCAGAAGACTGCTTCTGGAGAGGATTCGGCGAGCGTGCAGGAAAACGGGGTTCGCACGGAGGATGGCTCTCCCGAAAAGGTGACGGCGTTTCCAGATCTCCGCGCGGCCATCGCTTCATCCGATCCCCTGCAACTGATGCCCGCGGAACAGCCAGAGGCGGGCGCTTCGGACCGACCCGTGACGGCACAACAACAGTTCGGGATGGCGACGTTTGCGAACAGAGCTGGGGATGAAGCGGTCCAAGCGGATGCCCTAATTGTTCCGATTGCATTGGACGTAGCGGCGCATGCTGGAGCAGGAATCACCGCAGAGTCCGTGGGAGAGGCTTTCAAGTCACAAATGGAGCAATCGACGGCAGCCCTCCCCCCGAACAAGACAGACTCGACCCAGCCCGTTGGAAAAACCGCACAGAAGATCACTGCGAATGCTGCCGGCACGAGGAACTCCGACACTCCGACTCCGACAGATACAGCGAAGGTGAAGACGACCGACGCCGCAGGCACAGCGAGTGATGGGTCGTTGCATAACACCCAGAACAATAGTCAGCCCGCCCAGCACTCGCAGGCGGACTCTTCGCAGCCGGTGATGCCCAAGGCTATGGAGAGCGGAGCAGCTCAGGTGCAGCCGGTCCCGACGTCCGTGGCCTCCCACGACGCGGCAGCCACTACCAATAGCCTTCAGAGTGGATCTCAGCAAGCTCTCGAGCATAGCGACACAAGTGCGAGCGCGCTCGATCGCGACGAAGTAACAGCGGCGACTGGAATCCAAACCGCGAAGCTGGTCCAGACGATGAGTGAGACGGAGATGCGGGTTGGACTCAATTCCAACGAGTTCGGCGCGATCTCGATTCGTACCTCGGTTTCGCAGCAGCAAATACTCGCACAGATCTCGCTGGACCACACCGGCCTGAGCCAGGCGATCTCCGCTCATGTTTCCTCCATGCAAACAAAGCTTGGGAACGATTACGGTCTGGACACGTTGATCCAGGTCAATCACCAAGGAACATCGATGACGGACGACCAAGGCTCCCAACCACGGGAGCAGCGGGCGTTTGTGCCGTCACCTCCCGCCGAAGGCGCCGCGGTCCCGGCGGAACCCGACGTTGGCGCAACCGCAGGAGGGTTGGCCGGCACAAACAATGGATGCCGGTTGGACATCAGGGCTTAGAGCGAAATCAATTCAGGAAGAAAGAGGCAGACAGATGAACATTCAAGGATTCACCCCGAGCGTGGCCGCACCGCAGATCGCACAGAATGCTAGCGCGCCGAGGGCAACGACGAGTTCCTCGAGCAGTTCAAGCAGTTCAACCAGTCCTCTAGGGACTTCGGCATCCGATCTGCAGAGCACATTCCTCAATTTGCTGGTGACCGAGTTGCAGAATCAGGACCCGACGGCGCCGGTCGATCCGACCGCCATGGTTGGTCAGATGGTTTCACTGAACCAATTGGATCAGCTGATGTCCATCAACCAAACGCTTGACACCATGTCCGCAGCGACGACCAGCCCAACCACTTCCAGCTCTGCGACCGCGCATGCGGTGACATCCCTGGATAGCGGGAGCACGGATACGTCGTCTGCATCTCCGGCAAATGCGCATTTGGCGGGCACGACTGCGGCCAGCCAGCAACTGCCAGCTTACACCCCAATGTCGGACCCGAACGCGCTGATGAATCTATACGGCAGCTTCGGCGCCCCAGCGGCAACGTCAAGTTCCACAACTACAGGAGGAAGATAAATGTCAGCATTTGCGATCCCACTTTCAGGTCTGGAAGCCACTTCTCAATCACTGAATTCGATTGCGAACAATTTGGCCAACCTCAACACGGACGGCTACAAGAGCCAGGACTTAAGCTTCTCAGACATCTTCAACCAGATGCAGGGAGTTTCAGGGAACGGAGACCCAATCCAGGCAGGCGCAGGTGTTCAGGTGGCGGGCACGTCCACGGACTTCACCGATGGCACAGTCGACTCGACGGGCATTGCCTCTAACATGGCGCTGCAGGGCAATGGGTTCTTCGTTCTGCAAAACGGCAGCGCAACCGATTACACCCGCTCGGGAGACTTCACCACAAATTC
>OCTA010001525.1_pt1 | contig 21278 bp, 20 predicted proteins | sample 1538991 | NCBI WGS metagenome assembly OCTA01 (sample SAMEA3539302, study PRJEB22396) | soil metagenome | biome: tundra; feature: field; material: soil | place: USA | collected 2010-05 | depth 0.15 m | reverse complement strand
CACCAGGCCAACCAGCGCATCATCGACGCCGCCGTGCAGCGCCTCGGTCTCACCCAGCTGCCCGGCCGCCTCGTCGCACCGCCGCTCCGCTCCGGCCAGCCCGGCCGCCGCCTCGTCGGCCGCCGCCCGGAGCTCGAGCAGGCTCTGCGGCCGCGCGCCGCCGCCGTGCGCCCAGTGCGATCCGAGCACATCCCCGCCGCGGGTCACCGCCTTCAGTTCAGGATTTTCCCGAACGATCCGGCGTGCGTGCGCCAGGTCAGCCGTCACCACCACGTCGCGGAGCAGCTCGGCGGCGACCTCGCCCAGCCCGTCCGGGCCGCTCACCAGCGTGGCCGCCCGGACCGCGCCTTCCGGGGCGGCTGGGGAGTTGGGGGTCGCTGGGGAGTTGGGGGCGGCTGGGGCGGCGATGACCAGGCCGGCGCTGCCGGCGTCGTCGCGGCGCAGGGTGGACAGGATCTCGGCGGCGGCCTCCAGGTGAATGACCGCCACCGCGTCGGCGGCGGCGCCCAGGGCCGCGGCCACCGCGACCTCGGATCCCTCCGCGACCTTCAGCCGGGCGGCGAACGAACCGAGCACGCCGCCGAAGCGGGCCGGGTCGGCGAGCAGCGCCGCGGAGGCGTCGGCGCCACGGCGGACCGCTTCGGCCAGGGCGTCCGCCCGGGCCCGCAGCGCGGCCAGCTCACGGGCGGATTCGCGTTCGGCGGCCCGGAGCACCTTAGTCCGTTCGGCATATCCGGAAAGGATCTCGACGGCTTCGGCGTGCGCGGCGGCCAGCCCGCTACGGTCTTCGTCCCGGCCGCCGGTCAGCTCCTGGACCTGCTCGTACTCGGCTTGCGCCCGGGTGGCCCGCTGGCCGGCCTCGGCGGCCGAGACCTCGAGGCGGTCCATCTCCTCCTGCGCGGCCACGCTGCGGCTGTCGGCGGCGCCGGCCTGCGCGCGCAGCCGGGCGACCCGTTCGGCGCGGGCGGCGGCGGTCCTGGCCCCCTCGGCGAGCTGGCGTTCGGTCGCGGTGAGCTCCGCCTCGGCCGCGGTGCGCTGCGCGATCGCGGCGGCCAGGACCTCACGGCCCGCATCCAGCCGGATGGCCAGCACGTCTTCTTCTTCCCCGAGCTCGGCGGCCTGCCGGTCCAGCTCGTCGGGGTCGCGGCCGGGACGCTCGGGCTCGATCGCCTCGGTCAGCAGCCGGTGCCGCTGCGCGGCCAGGCTCTGCGTCCCGCGCAGCCGCTCGGCCAGCGAGGACAGCGCGAACCAGGTCTCCTGGGTGCGGGCCAGGGTGGCCGAGGCCTGCTGGGCGGCCTGGTCGAGCTCGGCTTCCGCGGCCCGGGCCTGGGCCACCTCCTGCTCCAGGGCGGCGCGCCGGGCCAGCACGGCCGCCTCGTCCGCCTCATCCCTGGCCAGGTCCGCGGCCAGCGTCACGTAGTCGTCGGCCAGCAGCCTGAGCCGGGCGTCCCGCAGCTCGGCCTGGATGACGGCCGCCTTCCTGGCCACCTCGGCCTGCCGGCCCAGCGGCTTGAGCCTGCGGCCGAGCTCGGCGGTGAGGTCGACCAGCCGGGTCAGGTTGGCCTGCATCGCCTCGAGCTTGCGCAGCGCCTTTTCCTTGCGCTTGCGGTGCTTGAGCACGCCGGCCGCTTCTTCGATCAGGGCCCGCCTGGCCTCGGGTCCGGCGTGCAGGATCTGATCGAGCTGCCCCTGCCCGACGATCACGTGCATCTCCCGGCCCAGGCCGGAGTCGGACAGCAGATCCTGCACGTCGAGCAGGCGGCAGTGATCGCCGTTGATGGCGTACTCGCTCTGCCCGGACCGGAACATCAGGCGGCTGATCGTGACTTCGGCGTACTCGATGGGCAGCGCGCCGTCGCTGTTGTCGATGGTGAGTGTGACCTCGGCCCGGCCCAGCGGCGGCCGCGAGGTGGTGCCCGCGAAGACGACATCTTCCATCTTGCCGCCGCGCAGGGACTTGGCCCCCTGCTCACCCATCACCCAGGACAGGGCGTCGACGATGTTGGACTTGCCTGAGCCGTTCGGGCCGACGACGCAGGTGATGCCGTGCTCGAGGCGAAGCGAGGTAGCGGAGGCGAACGACTTGAATCCGCGCAGGGTGAGGCTCTTCAGGTACACGGGCAGCCCCCCTCCTCCCTGATGGCTGAGCTGTGCTCCACGCACCTTACCGTCCCGCGGCGCGCGGGACAGGGAACTGCAGCCGGATCGCGTGCCGCCGCCGGGCACGCCGCAGCTCAGGGCCGGGGAGGGCCGCGACGGGCGGACCCGGATACCTGAAACGGGCAGGTATGAGCCGCCGAAGGCCCGAATGGGGCCTTCGGCGGCGATACCACGCCTTCGATGCCCGTGTGACTAATGACATATCACGGGCAGATATATAACGAAGAGGGGCGCCGTCATAGGCGCCCCGATTCGTTCTTTGTCGTCTTGCCTCGTCCGCCTGCGCTCGTCAGACGAGCGCGGGCTCGCGTTCCGCGACCAGCATGTCCTCGTGGGCAGCCTCAACCGTAAGCGAGTCATTCGCTTGCTGGAGCCGAACAAGCTCGGCTTCCAGGTCGCGTACTCGCTGCTGGAGGCGGCGCATCTCGGAAACGATGCGGGGATCGGAACCGCCGACGTGGCCGAATAGAGCCTTCGCCATTGTAAAAGGTCCTCCACGCTGAGTGACCAGAGTGGGCACTTTACTTAAGCACGCGCGGGATTCGCGCGCGCAACCAACGACAACTAGTTTCTCACCTTGGCGTTTGCTGGTCAAGTTGCGTGCCTGCACAGGTCCAACCGATGTCTACTTTACACCTTATCTTCTGTAACAACCGGTTTCATTGTACCGGCTTACCGGGCCTGCCGCCCCGGATCCGGCTACCCCGGACTACCAGCGGCCCCGGCGGGGCCTGGGCTGGCAGCCAGGACAGCTGTACGCGGACCGGTTCATGAACGAGTCCCGCCGGACCGGGGTGCCGCACCGCAGGCACGGAAAGCCTTCCCGTCCGTAGACGGCGAGCGACCGCTCGAAGTACCCGCTCTCCCCGCTGACGTTGACGTACATGTCGTCGAACGAGGTGCCGCCGGCGGCCAGCGCCTCGCCGAGCACCTCGCGGACCGCGGTGAGCAGCCGGCTGATCTCCGGGCCGTTCAGGGTCTCGGTGGGCCTAGCCCAGTGCAGCCGGGCCCGCCAGAGCGCCTCGTCCGCGTAGATGTTCCCGACGCCGCTGACCAGCGACTGGTCGAGCAGCGCGCGCTTGACCCCGGTGCGCCGGCTGCGCAGCCGCCGGGCCAGCAGGGCCGGATCGAAGGCCGGCTCGAACGGGTCGGGGGCGATGTGCGCGATCGGGCCGGGAAGTTCGGCGCCGTCTCGCACCACGCACATGTGGCCGAACGTCCGCTGATCGGTGAAGCGCAGGTCCGGACCCTCATCTTTGAAGCTGAACCAGATCCTGACGTGCGGTGACAGCGGCCGGTCCGGCTCGCCCACGAGCAGTTGCCCGCTCATGCCCAGATGCGCCAGCAAGGCGTCCTCGCCGACCGACATCCACAAGTACTTGCCCCGGCGCCTGGCGCTGTCCAGGGTGCGTCCGGCCAGGGCGGTCTCGAACTCCGCGGCCCCGGCCAGCTGCCTGCGGACCGCGCGAGCATGCAGCACGCGGACGGCCTCGATGGGGCGGCCCACCACATGACGTTCCAGGCCGCGGCGGACCGTTTCGACCTCGGGCAGTTCGGGCACGGCTCACGCCTCCGGCGCGGGACCGGGTGCCTGCCCCCCGTCGTCGTCTTTGCTGTCGTCTTTGCTGTCGTAGCCGAAGGTGGGCTGGCCGGAGGTGGGCTGGCCGGCCACCTCAGCCGTGATCGCGTTCCAGGCCGCCTCGGCCGCCTGCTGTTCGGCGGCCTTCTTCGAGCGCCCCTGGCCGGAGCCAAGAACCCGGCCGCCCACCCGGACCACGGCGTGGAACGATTTCTGGTGGTCCGGCCCGCTCTCCTCCACCTGGTACTCGGGGACGCCGAGCAGATGAGCAGCGGTGAGCTCCTGCAGCGACGTCTTCCAGTCAAGCCCGGCGCCCAGCCGGGCCGACCGGGTCATGACCGGGTCGAACAGCCGGTGCACCAGCGCGCTGGCCTCGGCCAGGCCGCAGTCGATGTACACCGCGCCGATGACCGCCTCCAGCGTGTCGGCCAGGATCGAGGACTTATTCCGGCCGCCGGTCACCTGCTCGCCCCGGCCGAGCCGGACGTAGGAACCTAGGTCGAGCTCCCGCGCCACCTCGGCGAGCGCACCCATCTGGACCACCGCGGCGCGAAGCTTGGCCAGCTGGCCCTCGGGCAGGTTCGGATAGCCGCGGAACAGCGTGTCGGTCACGACGAGGCCGAGCACCGAATCGCCGAGGAACTCCAGCCGCTCGTTGGTGGGGGGGTTGGCGTTCTCGTACGCATACGAACGATGCGTCAGCGCGCGCTCAAGCGACTCGGGCATGATCGGCACGCCCAGGGCGTGCCGGAGCTCAGCGGGATCTTTTCCGGCGTTCACACCGCCCTCCCATGACCGGCTCACAACGCCCACCGCATCCTCCTCCTAGCATTCGCTGATCATGCCCGGCCAGCCGGGGCGGGTAACCCCTTCGCTCCGGCCCGGGCCGATCAGCTCTCAGGATGGCGTGATGACCTGGCGCCGCCGGTAGGTGCCGCACGTCGGGCAGGCCACGTGCGACAGCTTGGGTTCGTGACACTGGGGGCAGCTCACCAGCGCGGGCGCGGTGGCCTTCCAGTTCGCACGTCGTGATCGGGTGTTGCTGCGGGACATCCTCCGCTTGGGAACCGCCACGTCAGCCCTCCTGTATGTCAGTGGCGCGGGCGCGCCGGTCCGGTTGGTTGCCTGTTTGGTCATCGAGCGGCGGCTGGCCGTCGAGTTGCTTCAGGCCGGCCCACCTCGGGTCGGTCGCGTCCTGGTGCCCGTGGTCCGGGCCCGCCTCAGCCAGCGGCACGCCGCACTCGACGCACAGCCCGGGACAGTCGTCCCGGCATAGCGGTGACATCGGCAGCGCGAGCACCACCGCGTCACGGAAGGCCGGCTCCAGGTCGAGCAGGTCGCCGTCGAGGTGGCGCACCTCGTCGTCGCGCTCCTCGTCCTGGTCGTGCCCTTCGTACCTGTCGTACTTTTCCCGCCGGTCATGTTCCCGCCGGTCATGCGGCCGACGTCCGTCGTGGTTCCCGCGAGATCCGCGCGGCCGGCCGTCATCGTACAGGTAAAGCTCCTGGAAGCTGGCCGTCAACGTCTCGGTCAGCGGGGCCAGGCACCTCGCGCACTCACCCGCGAGCGGAACGGTCCCTGACCCGGTGGCCAGAACGCCCTCGGTGACCGCCTCGAACCTGACGTCAAGCTCGATGTCAGCGCCCACCGGAACGTAGACGAGTTCGAGACGCAGATCGTCGGGAGCCGGCACGGTCCGCGACTGCGCCAGCGCGGACCCCGCCTCACGGCTAAGAGAGCGCGTGTCGAAGACGAACGCGCCTCGGGGGGCATGTGTGCGTGTGTTGGGCATGACAATATACTCGTGTATGACTTAGCGGAGCCGAGCGCTCAGCCTACCGGCGGCGCGCGGTATTACCCAACTTGACGGCGGCCGCCGGTATTCCGGCCGAGGGCGGCACGGCCCGGCGCAGCGCCGCCTGGCCCGCGCCTTACTCTTCGGCCAGGCGTTCCCGCAGCTGGGAAAGAACCGTCTCCGGGACCAGCCCGCTGACGTCTCCGCCGTACCTGGCGATCTCCTTGACCAGGCTCGACCGCAGGAACGAGTACAGCGGATTGGTGGTCATGAACAGCGTCTCGACCTTCGCCATCCGGTAGTTCATCTGTGCCATCTGCATCTCGTACTCGAAGTCGCTGACGGCCCGCAGCCCCTTGATCACCGCGGTGATCCCGTTGGCCGCGCAGAAATCCACCAGCAGGCCGTGGAAACGGTCGATCCTGACGTTGGCGTACCGGCTGGTGACCTGGGCCAGCATCTCGACGCGCTCGTCGACGGTGAACAGGCTGCGCTTGGTCACGTTGATCAGCACCGCGACGATCACCTCGTCGTAGAGACCGGCGGCGCGGCCGATGATGTCGAGGTGACCGTTGGTGACAGGATCGAAAGAACCCGGACAGACTACGCGTTGCACGCGGTCCCATCCTCTCTGCTCCGACGTGAGAGCCTCAATGGGTTAGGGCCGGTCACCGCGCTGGTTGTCCCGGGGCCTGCGGGGTTGCCGAGGTTTTCCCTGGTTGCCGCGGTTTCCGGGACGAAACCGTACCAGAAGGTGGCTTCCCCGTACTTGCGCGCCCGGTCGGGCACGAAGCCGTCAGGCCAGCGGGCCGGCCCGGATCGGGTGGCGCGCTCCATGATCACCAGGGCCCCCGGCGCCAGCCACCCCTCGCCAGCCAGCAACGAGAGCATCCGGGACACCTCTGCATCCGCCGTCGCGTACGGCGGATCGGCGAACACGACATCGTAGCGCCCGGCTGCGGGCGCCTGGTCTGGGCCGCGGGCGAGCACGCGTTCCACCCGGTCCGCGATCACCGCGGCGCCCGGCAGCCCGATCGCCTCGATGTTCTCCCTGATAACACGCGCCGCACGGGCCCCGTACTCGACGAGCAGCACATGCTCCGCGCCCCGGGACAGGGCCTCAAGGCCCACCGCGCCTGATCCCGCGTACAGGTCGAGCACTCGCTTTCCGGCCAGTGGGCCCGCGATCGAGGCGATGGTGGCGAACAAGCCCTCCCTGGCGCGGTCGCTCGTCGGCCGGGTATCCCGTCCGTCCGGGACCGCCAGCCGACGCCCGCCCGCCTCGCCGGCGATCACGCGTGCCACCCCCTTAGTGTGCACGCCCGGGCCCGTCCCAGGGGCGTGTCCCTTGATCACGAAGGGTTGTACCCCTTCCCGGGGGCAAAAGTCTTCTTCCGGGGGCAAAAGTCTTCGATCATGGGGTCTCCCTAGGTCTTGTCCAGGTATTCGGCCTGGACGCCGAGGAGTTCCTCGATCGCCTCGCGCAGCGCCGGGTGCCCGGCCAGGTTCGGGTCGGCCGAGACGACCGCGCTGGCCTCCTCCCTGGCCCGCCCGATCAGGTCCTCGTCGGCCAGCAGCCGGAGCAGCCGCAGGCTGGACTGCCGGCCGGCCTGCGCGGCCCCGAGCACGTCACCTTCCCGGCGCTGCTCCAGGTCGAGCCGGGACAGCTTGAACCCGTCGAGGGTGGCCGCGACCGCCTCGAGCCGCTCCCGCGCCGGGCTGGCCGGAGGCGCCTCGCTCACCAGCAGGCATAGTCCCGCCGCGGCTCCGCGGCCGACCCGGCCGCGGAGCTGGTGCAGCTGGGACACGCCGAACCGCTCGGCGTCCATGACGACCATCACGGTCGCGTTCGGCACGTCGACGCCGACCTCGATCACCGTGGTGGCGACCAGCACGTCGATCTCGCCCGCGGAAAACGCCCGCATCACCTGGTCCTTCTCCTCCGGGTGCAGCCGGCCGTGCAGGATGCCCAGCCGCATCCCGGCCAGCGGCCCCGCGTCCAGCGTCGCGGCCACGTCGAGCACCGCCAGCGGCTGCCGCCGGCCCGTCACCACCCCGCGCGGGATGCCGCCCGTCATATCCACCCCGCCGAAGTCGTCCTCGCCGAGGTCATCCGGCTCGTCGGAATCCGGGCCGTCGCCGATGCGCGGGCACACCACGTACGCCTGCTGGCCCCTGGCGACTTCCTCCCGCACCCGCTCCCAGGCCCGCTCAAGGAACCTGGGCTTGTCCGCCGCGGGCACCACGTGGCTGGCGATGGGCGAACGGCCCGCGGGCAGCTCGGTCAGGGTCGAGGTCTCCAGGTCGCCGTAGACGGTCATTGCGACCGTCCTGGGGATCGGCGTCGCCGTCATGACCAGGACGTGCGGGCGGTTGCCTGCCGCCTTGGCGCGCAGCGCGTCCCGCTGCTCCACGCCGAACCGGTGCTGCTCGTCGATGACGACCAGGCCGAGGTCGGCGAACTGGACCTGCTCCTCGAGCAGGGCGTGCGTCCCGATCACGATCCCGGCGTCGCCGGTGAACACGTCGGACAGCGCCGAACGCCGGGCCGCGGCGCCCACCGACCCGGTCAGCAGCGCCACCCCGGTGGCGTGCTCCGCGCCGCCGAGCTGGCCGCTCTGGGCCAGCGGGCCGAGCATGCCGGTGATCGAGCGGTAGTGCTGCTGCGCGAGCACCTCGGTCGGCGCAAGCAGCGCCGCCTGACCGCCAGCGTCCACCACCTGGAGCATGGCCCGGATCGCGATCACCGTCTTGCCCGAGCCCACCTCCCCCTGCAGCAGCCGGTGCATCGGATAGGCGCACGCGAGCTCGGCGGCTATGGTCTCGCCCACCGCGACCTGCCCCGCGGTCAGCGTGAACGGCAGCCGGGCGTCGAACTCATCCGCGATGCCACCGTCGATGTGCGGCCGGGGCATGGCCGGCATGGCGGCGGCCGCCAGCCGCCGCTGCGCCAGCGCGGCCTGCAGCAGGAAGGCCTCATCCCACTTAAGCCGCGCAATGGCCCGGTTCCGGTCCGCCGGGTCAAGAGGCCGGTGGATGGCGCGGATCGCCTCGGCCCGGCCGGCCAGCTCGTACCGCTCCCGCACCTGCGCCGGCAGCGGATCCTCCCCGACGTCCAGCGTGTCCAGCGTGTCCAGCACGGTCTTGACCGACTTGGCGATCCGCCAGGAAGGGATCTTGGCGCTGGCCGGGTAGACCGGGATCATCTCGGTGGCGAACTCGGCGGCCAGCTCCGGGGAAATTGGGTTCAGATCCGCGTTCGGCGGCGCCCCGGGCAGCATCTCGCACTCCGGGTGCACCAGCTGGCGGCGGCCGCGGAAGCTGGAGACGGTGCCCGCGAACATCCCCACCACGTCGGGATGAAGCACGCGGCGGTACTGGTGGATGCCGGAGAAGAACGTCAGCACCAGCCGGGCGCGGTCGTCGGTGACGATCACCTCGAGCCGGCTCCGGCGCCCCTTGCCCGGCAGCGTCGGCAGCGGGATCTCGCTCACCGCCACGACCCGGGCCAGCACCGTGACGTGGTCGCCTTCGCGCAGGTGAGAAAGGTCGGTCAGCTCACCGCGGCTGTAGAACCGGCGCGGATAGTGCCGGAGCAGATCGCCGACCGTGTGCATCCCGAAGACGTCCTCGAGGCCCTTGCCGGTCTTGGGCCCCAGAACCCGGGCGAGCGGCTCGCGGAGCGTAGTCACATCTGGCAGCATAGAAGGGCCTGCCGGCATTCGGTGCCGGGCCGGGGGGGACGAACCCCCCGAACCGGCGGGTTCGCGCGCGGCCCGGGGCATCGGGTAGGCTACGACGGCTGCCTGATCCGCCCTGGTGCGGACATGGCGTCACCCTCCTGACCCGACACCCTATCAATGGAGCGAACCGTGGCTTCCGTCTGCGACATCTGCGGCAAGGGGCCGGGCTTCGGCAATAACGTCTCGTTCTCACATCGCCGCACCCGCCGCCGCTGGAACCCCAACATCCAGACCAGGCACGCCGTGGTCGGCGGCACGCCCAAGCGGCTCAACGTGTGCACCTCCTGCATCAAGGCAGGCAAGGTCACCCGCTAGCGCCACGCTAGGCGAAGTGATCCCAGCCGGGGGCTAGCGCCCACGGCTGGGAGTCGACGACCACGCCCGGACCCGGATGACCCCGCGCCCGATGACCCCGCGCCGGATGGACCTGTACCGGACGTACCACGCCGATCACGGTCCACCGGGGCGGCAGCGCCGTGCCCGGGCCGAACGTGGCGGCCAGCGAGTGATCCTCGCCCCCGGTGAGCACCCAGGTCAGCGCGGTGAATTCCGGTGCTGGTGAGCCAGGGGCCGTTCGGGCCATAAGAGGGACGGAACTGGCGGCGGCGAGCAACTCGGCATCGGGACCGAGCGCGGCGCGGGACAGGTCGATGAGCACGCCGCTGGCGTCCGCGATATGGCCCAGGTCGGCGAGCAGGCCGTCGCTGATGTCGATCATGGCGGTGGCGCCCAGGTCAGCCGCCTGCGGGCCCGCGTCGTACGGCGGCGCCGGGCGCCGGTGGGCGGTGACCAGGGGCCCGTCCCGCACCCCGGCGGACAGCAGCGCCAGGCCGGCCGCGGCGTGGCCGAGCGGGCCCGCTACCGCGACCACATCGCCTGGCGCCGCGCCTGACCGCAGCACCGGGGCACGTCCGGCCAGGTCACCCAGGCCGGTCACGGCGAGCAGGACGCTGTCCGCGCGGGCGGTGTCGCCGCCGATGACGCTCGCCCCCGGCACCCGCGCGCACTCCGCGGCCAGCCCGGCGGCCAGCTCGCGGGCCCAGCTGACCGGCAGGTCCGCGGGGGCGGCCAGCGCGACAAGCAGCGCGGACGGCACCGCGCCCATGGCCGCCACATCGGCCAGGCTGCGGGCCGCGGCCTTGCGCCCGACGTCGCGCGCGCTTGAGGTGTCCCGGCGGAAATGCCGCCCCTCGAGCATGAAGTCCGTGGTCGCGACCACCCGGCCGTCCGGGGTGGCCAGCACGGCCGCGTCGTCGCCGATCCCGACCAGCGTCCGCGGGCCGGCCGGCAGAGCGGCGGTCAGCTCCGCGATCAGGCCGAACTCCCCGACTCCGGCCAGCGTCTGCGGGTCATCGCCTGCGATGATGCGCCTCCGAACCCCGGTGGCCGTCCTCATTTTGCCGGCCGCCACAACTGACAAATGTCTTACAGGTCTGGACCTCTACGGTAGCGTGAGTTAATTAGGGGGCATCTGTCCAGTCCTGCCCCCGGGAGGAGACCTCATGGTGGAGGCTTATATCCTCGTCCAGACCGAAGTCGGCAAGGCCGCCGATGTGGCCTCGCAGATCGGCAAGCTCACCGGAGTCACGCAGGCGGAGGACGTCACCGGGCCCTACGACGTCATCGTCCGCGCCCAGGCCGACAACGTCGACGAACTCGGCCGGCTGGTCGCCGCGCACATCCAGTCCGTGCCGGGGATCACCAGGACGCTCACCTGCCCCGTGGTGCACATCTGAGCAGTTCGGCCGCGAGCGGGGCGCTGCGCGGCCCCAGGCCGAGCAGGACCGCGACGCGCAGGTCGTCAGGCGTGTCGACGTCCCGCCGCAGCCCGGGTATGCCGTCCAGGTCAAGCTCGGCGGCACCGCCCGCCGCGTGCCGGGACCGGGACGCCAGGCCGAACGCGGGCCGGAATGGCACTCCCGGCGCCGCGGCGTACAACGTCGTGCCGTCACCAGCCGCGTCGGCCACGAAGGCGGACGGCCAGGCCGCGGCCGCCCGCAGCGTCCGGCCGAGCTCGTCCGGACGCAGCGCGGGCAGGTCGGCGGACAGCGCGACCGTTCCCTCGCCCGGCCAGCGCGCGGCGGCGTGCGTAGCGCCGTGCCGCAGCGCCGCGTTCAGGCCGTCGCGCGGCTCGTCGGGCACCACCAGGGCCCCGAGCCTGGCCAGCGCAGGCCCTGCGACCTGGTCATCTGTGATGACAATCACACGGGCGACCGGGCCGGACCCGAGCACCGCGGCCACCGTGTCGCAGGCCAGCGCGAGCGCCAGCTCGCCCCGGCGCGGCCCGGCCAGCGCGGCCAGCCGGGACTTGGCCTGGGCGAGTACCTTGACGGGCATCAGCACTGACCAGGTGATCAGGGCATTATCGGTCATGTAGTTGATCCTGCCTCCGACACCAGAGCACCTGAACCAGGAGACTGACCAAATGAGCACGCCAAAGGGCGCTGACCAGCCTACGTCGGCCGACGGCTACAGCTACTCACGCGGCTGGCGGCAGTTCTCGCGGATGGTCCTGCACCCCGGGCTACGGCTGCTGATCAAACTCCGGTGGCAGGGCAAGGAGAACATTCCGCGGACCGGCGGCATCATCCTGGCCCCGAACCACCTGTCCTACGCCGACTGGGCCACGATCGCGATATTCAGCGACGGGTATGCGCACCGGTATCCGGTGTTCATGATCAAGTCGGGCATCTTCGGGGTCAAGGTGATCGGGCCGCTCATGTACAAGTTCGGCCAGCTGCCGGTGTACCGCGACCGCGGCGACGCCGGCCTGGTCCTGAAGCAGGCCGAGCAGGCGCTGCGGGCCGGCGCGGCCGTGATCGTCTACCCGGAGGGCACCGCGAGCCGCGACCCGGATCTGTGGCCGATGGTGGGCAAGACGGGCGCCGCGCGGCTGGCCCTGACCACCGGGGCCCCGGTGATCCCGATCGCGCAATGGGGCGCGCAGGACATCCTCCCTTACGGGTCGAAGAAGCTCCACCTGTTCCCGCGCAAGACCGTGCGGATGGTGGCGGGGCCGCCGGTGGACCTGTCCGGCTACGCCGGCCAGCGGCTCGGTGCCAGCGTGCTGCGCGCGGCCACGGCCGACATCATGGCCGACATCACCGGGCTGCTGGCTGGGCTCAGGCAGCAGACACCGCCCGCCGTGCCCTACGATCCCGCCGCGGCGGATGAGCTTCCTTCCGGCCGAACGGACGAGGGTTCCACCGCACCGCCCGCCGCGCCGCCCGCCGCGCCGTCCACCGGGGAGACGGCCGGGCAGGCATGAAGGCAGCGGTGCTGGGGGCCGGGTCCTGGGGCACCACGTTCGCCCAGGTGCTCTGCGACGCCGGGACCCGGACGGTGCTGTACAGCCGTAAGCCGCAGCTGGCCAAGGCGCTGTCCGAAATGCACGAGAACCCGGACTACCTGCCCGGGATCGAGCTGACGCCGGTGCTCGAGGCGACCGCGGACCCCGCGGAGGCGCTCGCGGACGCCGATCTGGTGGTCTTCGCCGTGCCCGCGCAGTCGCTGCGGACCAACCTGATCGCCTGGGCGCCGCTGATCCCGTCCGGCGCGCTGCTGGTCAGCCTGCTCAAGGGGATCGAGCTTGCCACGTGTGCGCGGATGAGCGAGGTCATCATCGAGGTGCTCGACGCGGACGCCGCGCGGGTCGCCGTGGTCTCCGGGCCGAACCTGGCGGGCGAGATCGTCAGGCGCCAGTTCGCCGCCACCGTGGTGGCGTGCGCCTCGGAAAGCGGTGCGCTGGCGCTGCAGGGCGCCTGCCACACGCCGTACTTCCGCCCGTACACCAACACCGACGTGACCGGCTGCGAGCTCGGCGGCACGGGAAAGAACGTGATCGCGATCGCGGTCGGCATCGCGGTCGCGATGGGACTCGGGGACAACACCAGAGCCGCGCTGATCACCCGCGGGCTGGCCGAGATCGCCCGGCTCGGTTCGGTGCTCGGCGCGAAGCCGCAGACGTTCTCCGGCCTGGCCGGGATGGGTGACCTCGTGGCCACCTGCAGTTCGCCGCTGTCACGCAACCGGACGTTCGGTGAGTACCTGGGGCGTGGCATGCCGGTGGCGCAGGCGGCCGCCGCGATGAGCCAGACCGCGGAGGGCGTAGCATCGTGCGGACCGGTGCTCGAACTGGCCCGGGCCCGCGGCGTGGAGATGCCGATTACCGAGGTCGTGGGGGCGGTCACCCGGGACGGGTTGCCCGTCACGCAGGCCGCGTCGATGCTAGCGTCACGATCAGCCAAACCTGAGTGGTACGGCCCCTGATTGGTTCGGCCTTGACAATGGTCCGGCCCTGATGCCCAGATCCCGGGGAATGACATCGTGGACATAGTGCGCAAGCAAACCGGCGAGAACACGCGTGCGGTACACCTGCCGGCCCCGCCGACGCCTTCGCAGCAACCGCTCGGCACGCCGGTGTACCGCACGGCGGCGTTCGCGTTCGGCTCGGCCGAGGAGTACCGGGCCGTGCTGAACGACGAGATGCCCGGCTACACCTACAGCCGGATCGACAACCCCACCGTCGACGCGTTCGCCCGCGCGGTCGCCGCGCTGGAAGGGGTGAACCTGCCGCGCTGGCCCGCGGCGCAGGCGTTCGCCTCGGGGATGGCCGCGATCAGCGGCGTGTTCTGGACCTTCGCGCGGACCGGCGCGCACGTGGTCGCGTCCGCCGCCGTCTACGGCGGCACATACGGGTTCCTGCGCAACGTGGCCTCCCGGTTCGGGGTCGAGACGGACTTCGTCGACATCACCGACCTGGACCAGGTGCAGGCGGCCATCCGGCCGACGACGAGGATCATCTACGCGGAGACGATCGCGAACCCGACCACCGCGGTCGCCGACGTGCGCAAGCTGGCCGACATCGCGCACGAGGCGGGGGCGCTGCTGGTCATCGACTCGACCCTGGCCCCGCCGGTGATCTGCCGGCCGCTCGAGCACGGCGCCGACCTGGTCGTGCACTCGGCCACCAAGTACATCGGAGGTCACTCCGACACCACCGGCGGCGTAGTCACCGGGCGCATCGAGCTGATCAGCAGCATCCGCAGCGTCCGGGTGGACACCGGCGGGAGCCTGGCCCCCGACGAGGCGTTCCTGCTCCGCCGCGGCCTGGAGACGCTGCCGCTGCGGGTGCGCCGGGCCTGCTCGACGGCGTCGGTGTTCGCCGCCGCGCTGTCCCGGCACCCGGCCGTGCTGCGCATCGATTACCCAGGGCTGCCCGAGCACGCCGGGCACCAGGTGGCCCGGCGGATGTTCGACGCCGGGCCTGAGGGGGTGCGCTTCGGGGCCATCGTGACGGTGACCCCGCACGGCGGGTCCGAGGCGGGCATGGCGTTCGCGGACAAGCTGCGGCTCGCCCAGCTGGCGACGTCCCTGGGCGGGACACACACGGTGGTCAGCCACGTGGCCTCCACCACCCACCGCCAGCTGGATGACCGGGCGCTGGCGGCCGGCGGCATCGACCCGGGGGCGGTGCGTTTCTCCATCGGGCTGGAGGATGCCGAAGATCTTATCTCTGACGCGTATGTGGCCCTGGAGTCACTGGGCAGGCCGTAACCTGGAAGCTTGTTTCTCAACCGGGTCGGGCTGGCTGCGGTAGGTCGCGTTGGTGGAGGTCGTGTTGGGAGAGCTCGCGCCGGGGGAACTCGCGTCTGGGCGGCGGAAGATCCGGGTGGCCGTGGTGTTCGGCGGCCGCAGTACCGAACACGCCATTTCCTGCGCGAGCGCGGGCCTGGTGCTGTCCGCCATCGACCCCGACCGCTATGACGTGCTGCCCATCGGCATCACCACGGACGGGCGGTGGGTGCTAACCTCCGGCGACCCGGCCCGGCTGGCGCTGTCCGGCGGCCCGCTGCCCAGCGTCGATTCGGTGGCGGTGACTGGCGCTGAGATCACGCCGCGGACCGGCCCGGGCGGCGCGGCGCTGCAGGTGTGCACCCCGGGTGAGGTACCGCGCGACCTGGGCGAGGTGGACCTGGTGCTGCCGCTGCTGCACGGCGCCTACGGCGAGGACGGCACGCTGCAGGGACTGCTCGAGATGACCGGCACCAAGTACGCGGGCGCGGGCGTGTTCGCCAGCGCGGCCGGCATGGACAAGGAGTACATGAAGCTGATCCTGGCCGCGCGCGGCCTGCCGGTCGGCCGGTACGTGGTGGTGCACGATCGCCAGTGGCGCGACGGCTCCGGTGATGCGGGTGAACGCAAGCGGGTCCTCGACGACATCGCCGAGCTGGGCTGGCCGGTGTTCGTCAAGCCGGCCCGTGGCGGCTCCAGCATCGGGATCCGCCGGGTCGACGGGCCCGGCGACCCGCTCACCGACGCGATCGACGCCGCGCGGGCGCACGACCCCAAGGTGCTCGTCGAAGCCGCGGTGGACGGGATGGAAGTCGAGTGCGCGGTGCTCGAGGGCCTCGACGGCGGCCCGCCCGAGGCCAGCGTGCCCGGGCAGGTGCTGGTGGACGCGCAGTCGGAGTTCTACGACTTCGAAGCGAAGTACCTGGCGTCGGCGGCCACCATGGCCATCCCAGCGCCGCTGCCGCCGGAGGCCGCGGACCAGATCAGGCGGCTGGCCTGCGCCGCGTTCGACGCGATCTCCTGCGAGGGCCTGGCCCGGGTGGATTTCTTCTATACCCCGGCCGGCCAGGTCCTGGTCAACGAGATCAACACGATGCCCGGGATGACTCCGGCCTCGGGGTTCCCGATGATGTGGGCCGCCACCGGCCTGCCGCTGCCGCGGCTAGTCGACCGGATCATCCAGACCGCCCTGCACAAGCGCTCCGGCCTGCGGTTACCGCCGGTTCCTGGCGTTGGGCCGGGAGGCCCGGGGCTTGACACGACGGCGGGCGGCGTCCAGGGGATGCCGTCCGCCGTCGTGGCTGCTAGGTGGCCCTACTTGCCCTCAGGCTGGTCGCCGTTGACGAGAGCCTTGAAGTCGGCGCCGGCGCGGAACTTGGGCACCGAGGACTTCGGCACCTGGATGGTCGCGCCCGTGGCCGGGTTGCGGGCGGTGCGGGCTGGACGCTCGCTCTTCTCGAAGACGCCGAACCCGGTGATGGCTACCTTGTCACCACTCGCGACGGCCGACTGGATCGCTTCGAGCACCGCGTTCACGGCTTCGGTCGCGGATTTCCTGTCCCCCAGCCGTCCCGAGATCGCGTCGATCAAATCACGCTTATTCATGTTCACTCCTGCGCTTCCCCCACAGGTCGCGTGGGCTCCGATAGTCGGGATCACGACCTCTGACCTGCCCGAAAGTAGGCGATCCAGCGCCGTTGCACAATAACCATGGCCACATTGGCCGGCGTGTCGGCCAATATCACACGCCCGAGCATCCGACCGTTATACGCAATGTATGCAAATGGCGGCTATCCGCTGCTCCGCGCCCTTCGCCTTGGGGCGGGCTGGGGGGCGGGGGGCGGGTTAGGCGGTGAGGGGGAGCCAGGTGGGGCGGGTGCGCTCGAAGGCGGTGATGGCGTCGACGTGGCGGAGGGTCAGGCCGATGTCGTCGAGGCCTTCCATGAGGCGCCAGCGGGTGTAGTCGTCGATGTCGAAGGGCGCCTTGAGGCCGGCCGTTTCGGCCAGCACGAGGCGGTTGTCCAGGTCGACGACGACCTCGGTGGCCGGGTCGGCCTCGATGGCGTCCTGCAGGGCGGTCACCGTGGCCTCGGGCAGCGCGACCGGCAGCAGGCCGGCCTTGGTCGCGTTCGAGCGGAAGATATCACCGAACCTCGGCGCGATCACCGCGCGGAACCCGTAGTCGGTCAGCGCCCAGACCGCGTGCTCGCGGGACGAGCCGGTGCCGAAGTCGGTGCCCGCGACCAGGATCGTCGCGCCGTCGTACTGCGGCTGGTTGAGCACGAACGACGGGTCCTCGCGCCAGGCGGCGAACAGGCCCTCGCCGAAACCGGCCCGGCTCACCCGCTTGAGGTACTCGGCCGGGATGATCTGGTCGGTGTCCACGTTGGTGCGGCGCAGCGGCATCGCGCGGCCGACGTGAGTGGTGAACGGTTCCATCGTGAGACTCTCCTTGACGGGGCGCTACAGGTCGGCGGGCGCGGCGAGGTGGCCGGTCACGGCGGTGGCCGCGGCGACCTCGGGCGAGACCAGGTGGGTGCGGCCGCCCTTGCCCTGACGGCCCTCGAAGTTGCGGTTGGAGGTCGACGCGCTGCGCTCGCCCGCGCTGAGCTTGTCCGGGTTCATGCCCAGGCACATCGAGCAGCCGGCCGACCGCCATTCCGCGCCGGCCGCGGTGAAGACCGCGTCCAGCCCTTCTTCCTGGGCCTGCGCGCGCACCGCCATCGACCCGGGGACCACCAGCATCCGCACGGACGGCGCCACCCGGCGCCCCTGCAGCACCGCGGCGGCGGCCCGCAGGTCCTCGATCCGGCCGTTGGTGCAGGAGCCGACGAAGACCGTGTCCACGGCGACGTCACGCAGCGGGGTGCCCGGCTTCAGGTCCATGTAGGCCAGCGCACGCTCCGCGGCGCCCCGGGCGTCCGGGTCGGCGAACGAGGCGGGGTCCGGCACCGAGGCGCCGAGCGGCAGCGCCTGCCCCGGGTTCGTGCCCCAGGTCACATACGGCGCCAGCGTCCCGGCGTCGAGGACGACCTCATGGCCGAACACCGCGTCCGCGTCGCTGGGCAGCGAGCGCCAGTACTCAAGCGCAGCCTCCCACGCGGCGCCGGACGGCGCGTGCGGCCTGCCCTGCAGGTAGGAGAACGTCACGTCGTCCGGGGCGACCAGCCCGGCCCGGGCGCCGGCCTCGATGGACATGTTGCACAGGGTCAGGCGGCCCGCCATGGACAGCGCGCGGACGGCCGGGCCGCGGTACTCAAGCACGTAGCCCTGGCCGCCGCCGGTGCCGATCTTCGCGATGATGGCCAGGATCAGGTCCTTGGCGCTCACGCCCTCGGGCAGCGCGCCGTTCACCGTGATGGCCATGGTCTTGGGCCGCAGCTGCGGCAGCGTCTGGGTGGCGAGCACATGCTCGACCTCGCTGGTCCCGATGCCGAAGGCCAGGGCACCCAGCGCGCCATGAGTAGAGGTATGAGAGTCGCCGCAGACGATGGTCAGGCCCGGCTGGGTCAGCCCGAGCTGCGGTCCGATGACGTGCACGATGCCCTGGTCGGCGTCGCCCATCGGATACAGCCGGACGCCGAACTCCGCGCAGTTCTTGCGCAGCGCCTCGACCTGGGTGCGCGAGACCGGGTCGGTGAACGGGCTGTCCGGGCCATAGAGGGGGGCTGGGGAGGTGGGTGGGACACCGGGGCGGGTGATCCCGGTGGTCGGCACGTTGTGGTCCTCGGTGGCGATGGTCAGGTCGGGACGGCGGACCTTGCGGTCGGCCGCGCGCAGCCCGTCGAACGCCTGCGGGCTGGTCACCTCGTGCAGGAGGTGGAGGTCGATATAGAGGAGGTCAGGCTCGCCCGCCGCGCTACGCACCACGTGGGCGTCCCAGATCTTCTCGGCGAGCGTACGGCCCATCACGCTCTCTCCTTCCGCTTGCGTCTCGCATGTCGAGACGGCAGTATTCATTCCATGAACAACTCTAGCGGAGTCGGCGTTCTTGACAAGACGATTACTGTGCTGTCTGCGCTGGAGAGCGGCCCGGCCTCACTGGCCCAGCTGGTCAAGGCGACCGGCCTGGCCCGGCCGACGGCGCACCGGCTCGCGGTCGCGCTGGAGAGCCATCGCCTGCTGGCCCGGGACGCGCAGGGCCGGTTCGTGCTCGGCCCGCGGATCGGGGAGCTGGCCGCGGCGGCCGGCGAAGACCGGCTGCTGGCGATCGCGCAGCCGGTCCTGACCCAGCTCAGGGACGCCACCGGCGAGAGCGCCCAGCTGTACCGGTCGCACGCCGACGCGCGCATCTGCGTGGCCGCGGCCGAACGGGCCAGCGGGCTGCGGGACACCGTCCCGGTCGGCGCCGCGCTGCCGATGACCGCGGGTTCGGCCGCCCAGGTCCTGCTCGCCTGGGAAGACGGGGGGCGCATGCACCGCGGGCTGCGCGGCGCCAAGTTCACCGCGACCACGCTGGCCCAGGTGCGCAGGCGCGGCTGGGCCGCCACCGCGGCCGAACGCGAGCCCGGCGTCGCCTCGGTGTCCGCGCCGGTGCGCGGGCCGGCCGGCCGGGTCCTGGCCGCGGTCTCGGTCTCCGGCCCGATCGAGCGCCTGACCCGGTCGCCGGGGCGGATGCACGCCGCGGCCGTGGTCGCGGCCGGTGACAAGATCAGCAGGTTGCTGCGGGCCGAGACCTGACCGGAGAGCGCGCGGAAGGCGCCTCGGGGGATGATCGGTTAACCTGCGATTGTGACTTAAGACCCCGCTGAAGCGTGGCGGATGGCCCCTTACCGGACCCGGCCATGATGGATATCGTGAGATTCCAGCAGGACCCGCAGGACCCGCAGGACCAGAGAACCAGGAAATGGATACGAGGTTGCGCGGATGAAGGCAGCTGTCGTCAAAGAGGCCGCGCCAGGCGAGCGCCGGGTGGCCCTGGTACCTGACGCGATCGCCAGGTTGCGGCCGGCCGGGATCGACGTCCTGGTGGAAAGCGGCGCGGGCGAACAAGCGTGGCTGGCCGACGCGGCCTACGCCGACGTCGGCGCCGCCATCGTGACCGCGGCCGAGCTCTACCGGACCGCCGACGTCATCCTCACCGTGACCAAGCCCTCGGCCGCGATGGTAAGCCAGCTGAGGAAGGGCCAGGCGATCGTGGGCATGCTGGCCCCGCTCACCGATCCCGGGCTCGCCGCCGCGCTGGCCGCCCAGGGCGTGACCGCGATCAGCCTGGACGGGCTGCCGCGGACGCTGTCCCGGGCGCAGCCGATGGACGCGCTCACCTCCCAGTCGAACGTGGCCGGCTACAAGGCGGCGCTGGTCGCCGCCACCGAGTTCGGCCGGTTCTTCCCGATGCTGATCACCGCGGCGGGCACCGCCCGGCCGGCCCGGGTGCTCGTGCTCGGCGCCGGTGTGGCCGGGCTGCAGGCGATCGGCACCGCCCGGCGGCTGGGCGCGCTGGTCAGCGGCTACGACGTGCGGCCCAGCTCCAAAGGCGAGGTCGAGTCGCTCGGGGCCACCTTCGTCGAGCTGACCTCGGTGGCATCCGCGGCCGGCCAGGGCGGCTACGCCCGCGAGCTGACCGCCGAAGAACGCCAGGCCCAGCAGGACGAGCTGACCGGGCACATCGCCCGGCACGACGTGGTGATCACGACCGCGCAGGTGCCCGGCCGCCGGCCGCCGCTGCTGGTGACCGAGGACGCGATCAAGGCGATGTCGGCCGGGTCCGTCATCGTGGACATGGGCGCCAGCGCGCTCGGCGGCAACGTGACCGGATCCCGGCCCGGCGAGACGGTCGTCACCGGCAACGGGGTCACGATCGCCGGCGCCGGCAACCTGCCCGCCACCGTGCCGACCGCGGCCTCGAACGCGTACTCGCGCAACATCGGCGCGCTGCTGCTGCACCTGACCAAGGACGGCGCGCTGGCCATCGACCTCGGCGACGAGATCCAGGCGGGCGTGGTGATCACGTACGACGGCCGGGTCGTCCACGAGGGCGTGGCCAGCCTGCTCCAACTCACCGAGGGAGACGCCGTTGTCGACGGCCCTAGTAACTGACCTGACCATCTTCATACTCGCGCTGCTGGTCGGCATCGAGGTCATCGGGAAGGTGCCGGCCACCCTGCACACGCCGCTGATGTCGGCGACCAACTCGATCCACGGCATCGTGCTGGCCGGCGCCCTGCTCATCGGGGTGACGGCGAACAACCTCGTCGGCTACATCCTGGCCTTCATCGCCGCCTTCTTCGCCGCGGCCAACGTGGTGGGCGGGTACGTGGTGACCGGGCGGATGCTGAAGATGTTCCGCCGTAAGGCAGTACCAGCCAGCCCAGGGGGGCACGCCGCACCGGGAGTGCCGGAACTGGACGGGCTCAACGGGCACAAGGGGCTCAAGGGTCTGCTGAGCAAGATGGACCGGAGTAAGCCATGAGCGGGTTCACCGGCA
>OCTA010001524.1_pt1 | contig 21279 bp, 13 predicted proteins | sample 1538991 | NCBI WGS metagenome assembly OCTA01 (sample SAMEA3539302, study PRJEB22396) | soil metagenome | biome: tundra; feature: field; material: soil | place: USA | collected 2010-05 | depth 0.15 m | reverse complement strand
CGCGCACGCTGGGCATGATCGGGCGCCTTTCCGAGTGCCCCGCAGTCTTTGAGGTTTGGGAAGAACTGAAGCGGGCGACAGGATTTTGCGATTCCCCCAGGCAAGCACGCCAAATACCCCGCGCTGACCAATAGAGCCGCTCCGCCAGGCGCAGCAGATTTTCCCCGGGTTTGGCACGCAGGATCTCGACCTGTTCAGGGCTGGGTTGCTGGTCCGGCAGCATTGAGAAAGAACGCGCCGGGAAAGGCTGCGGCGCAAGCTTGCATGTGGGATGTGCTCGTGGGGCGGTCGGGATTGCGCCCGGCATGGGCGGACCTTTCATGTCCGGCTGTTCGGCTGGGGCACTGCCGAACTGGTTCCGCCCTCACCATTCCGCACTCCGCATTCAAACGTCGGCAAAACTTGGCGTTTGACATCACGCTTCTCGTTTCGCAGTCTCGGGCCATGATGAGTGAGACCAAAAACCAATCCTCCCTCACCCGCGCAGTGTCAACGAATCGGCGGGGCGCAAAAGGCAAATTCCTATCCATTGGTCCATGGACTTGAGGAACCAGAAACTTGCCACCGCCATTAACGCACTCGAAAGACGCGCCGAGCGTCAGGACAGTGATCTGACGCTGTACAACACCTATGTTGATGGCGGTGTGCTCGCCGAGCTCTCCGACACGCAAAGCCAGGTGATCTACGGTCGTCGCGGTGTGGGAAAGACTCACCTTCTCCATTTTCATAGGCACCGCAACTCGCTCCAAGCTAATCGTTCCCCGTACTTTATTTTCGATTGCCAGCGGCTTGGCAGCGGAACTGCCACTATGTCGAACGACCCAAGTGTCGTCGGTCGCAATTATGCATTCGAGCTCCTGAATGAGCTTGGGACCCGACTTTTTGGGTACATTGAGACTCTGAAACTCAAAAAGTCCAAAGAGGAAGCGGCCCAGAATGCCGCCCTTGAGTTCGTCAGTCGGATTTACAGCGAAGACCGTTCTTTCGACTGCCGTAATCTGTCGTCGATCTTTCGCGCACTCTGTTCGAACGCGGAGATTGAGCGCGTTTTCATCGCATTGGACGAATTCGTCTCCGTCCCGCAGTCCGCGCAGCCCATCTTTGCACACGTCCTAAAGCAGATTTTTGCTTCGGACCGGCGTGTTGTGTTCAAGATCGCTGGCGTCACTTTTCAGACCAACCTTTACGCCGAAAGAGACGGACAGAGGGTCGGCATGGAGATTGGCGCAGACGTGTTCAGTGATATCGACCTCGACAGTTATTTCTTATGGGATGAGGACCGCGACGGAGTAATGACTTTCTTTTCTCAGGTCCTCTACAACCACTTAGGAGAAATACTCGGGTGGCCATTGACACGCTCGGCAGTCGACAAACGGAATCACATTATCTCCTTCTTCTTTACCCAGGAAAGATGCCTTCAGGAGCTGGTTCGTGCGTCGGAGGGAAACTGCCGAGACTTGCTAAACATTTTACGCCTTGCCTACTCTGAATTCCGTAGGGGCTCTGGTGCGAGAATAGGAATTGACCACGTAAGCACAGCGGCACGGACTTGGTACCGAGACGCAAAACTTGCCAATCTTTCCCAAGGCACGCGCGACGAAGAGTTTTTGAACTTTTTGATCCAAGACGTTATCAAGAACAAGAAGTCACGATCCTTCATGGTAAGCTACCAAGATGCAGGCCATCCGATGCTCGTCCGACTTCTTAATCTTCGCTTGCTTCACCGAATGCGAACAACGTGGAGCCACCCGGACCGCCCTGGAGAGCCTTATCACATTTTTACCATAGACTATGGTTGCTACGCTGACTTGAAGGGTACGCGTTCTGAGCCGCGGCAAGAGGTGTTTTTCTTTGCTAAAGAGCTCGAATCGGAGCGGTTTTCCTCAATCGAATCTCAAGAGGTGGTTCCATTGCCCGACCGTCGTAGCATAAGGCGAATTGTGCTTTCTCGGGACCAAGTAGATAGATTTTACGTGCGTGCCTAACTCCGGTTTTCGCCCGCGCGGCGTCAATGAATCGGCGAGGCGCTGGGCGAGGTTGTCACGGGGATCCTAAACGTAACAGCCAAAGAGGCGCAAAACTTGCCGTTTGACATCACGATTCCCGTTTCGCAGGCTCGGGCCGTGACGAGCGAGACCATAAACCAATTCTCCTTCACCCGCGCACCGTCAATGAATCGGCAGGGCGCAGGAAGCAAATTCCACTTGTATCATCTGGGAACTTGATCATGAAACGCATTGCTCTGGGTCTGCACCTCTGCCTCCTTGGTCTGCTTGCCGCCAACACCGCCCAGCCCTGCACCACCTTTGTGATGCGGGGCGGCGAGCGCATCTACCTCGGCAAGAACCTGGATTGGGATTGGGACAACGGCTTGGTCCTCATCAATCAGCGCGGCGTCAAGAAAGCCGCATTCGTCCAGCCGGGAAATCCGCCGGCCCAATGGACCTCCAAATACGGCAGCGTCACCTTCAACCAGTTCGGCCAGGAAATGCCTTTCGGCGGCATGAATGAAGCGGGCCTGGTGGTTGAGAATATGTGGCTGGACGAAACCCGATATCCGGACAAGGACTCCCGGCCCGCAATCAACCTGCTGCAATGGATCCAATATCAGCTCGACAACTGCCGCACGGTGGAAGAGGTGATCGCCACCGACGCGAAGGTCCGCGTGGAAGCTCCGCCCTTCTTTGCCCGGATCCATTATCTGGTGTGCGATGCCAGTGGCGACTGCGCCAGCCTCGAGTGCCTGGACGGCAAACAGGTTTGTCATCGCGGCAAGGACTTTCCCTTCCACGCCCTGGCCAACGATACCTACGACCATGCTCTCGGGTACGCCCGTGCCCATCCCGACCCAGGAACCAATTCCGCTCCGTTGGCAAACACAGGGTCCGACGCGCGTTTTTGCCGCGCCGCCGCCCGTGTGCGCACATTTCAGCCCGGTACTCCCAAGGACGAGGTGAAATACGCATTCGACACGTTGGAACAGGTCCGCCAGGGCGATTATACCGTCTGGCGGATCGTCTATGACGTATCGGGGCGACAGATCCATTACCGCACTCGGGCCAACCCGCAGGAGCGGATTGTCAGTCTGAAAGCGCTGGAGTTCGCGTGCGGCCACCCGGTGCAATTCGCGGACATCGAGGCCAAGCGTTCCGCCGCGGGCGTCCTGGAATTCAAGGAACTGACCGAGGCATCTCACCGCGAGTATCTCCAGGGCTTCAGCGCGCAGCCCTCCTTGAAGCAGAAATTCGGGGACCTCTCCATGCAAGTCGAGGGCCTGGTGCTGACCTTGCGCACCTACACGTGCACTGGGAAGTGAGCTGGAAATGATGTAACGATCACCCGCGCGGCGACAAGGAGCCGGCGGGGCGCAAGCAGCAGGTTCCTCTCAGTGGGTTTCATGCCAGGATGTAGGGTTCGGTCTTTTGGGTGCCGATTCGTTTGACCAAGGCGGCTCGACTGAGCGGGCGCAGGAGGCCGAGAGCACCCTGCTTCGAGACGGCCAACGCCTCCCAGATTTCGCGCGGGGCGAGGCTCTTGCGGTCGCGGAGCAGTTATCACGTCCAAGGCGGTGCTGCTGGTCAACTTGGGCCAACCGTATCAGTAGGTCCTTGACACTCGTGGCGCCACATCCTATCGTTGCTTGTATGGATTTGTCGAAGCGTTTTTCCCTGGACCATTTGGTGAGCGGCTCCCAGAGCGAAGCTCCTGCAGAAAGCACATCGAATTCCGAGGTGGGATCGCGAGCCATGCAGGAGGCCATAAGGGCCTACGTCTCCCCGGTCCTCGGCATCTTGGATGTCTCGCCAGAGAAAAAGCAGCGTCTCTTTACGCTTTATGATTCTGTGCATGGGTATCTTCCCCAGTCGGAGATTGATGGTTTCCGGGATGTCGTTAAGTGGATGCAAGGAATGAATCTTGTGAAGATTGTGGAAACCGACGCGCACGGTAATGATGTGATTCAGAAGTCATAAGGTCTTGAGGCACTTACTGTTTTAATGCCACCGCCGCGGGCGACAGATAATTCCAGCCTTGTCGACTGGGGAGGGTACTGGCTCCTCGCGGGGCTGGTCGTGCTTTTTGCTTTGAGTTTCGCGACCCTGCCTTCGAGTTTCTTGTCCGAATCGTGCAGGAGTGTTGTGTGGGCGTTCGTCTTTGGGACTTCCGTGGGATTGTCGGAGATCGTTTCCCGATACCGCGACGAGCCGTTGCGCGCAGTCGGCACTCCATTCGGCCTGATTTACGTCTTCGTCAATGGCATGCTGGCAGTGTTCGCGCTGTTCGTCATCACCCGCTATCCGGAGAAATTCGGTTTCACAGCCGGGCAGCCGGTGCCTGCATTTCTTAGTGCGTTGCTGGCTGGCTTCGGCTCCATGGCGGTCATGCGCACACGGCTGATGGTGCTGAAAGGCGCGGACAACAAGGATATTTCTATCGGGCCCGATCTCGTAATCAAGACTCTGCTTCAGATGGTTGACCAGTACGTGGACCGCGATCGCGCTGCCAAACGTTTGCGAATAGTTACGGCCAATCTCGGCAATCTGAAGATTCTGGCGGTAAAGCTCAGATCGTTCCGCGCAGTTGCTGACTATCTGCTGGCCTCGTTATTCGCGTTCCAAAATCTCGACGAAGAGCGGAAGAAGCAACTGCAGGATATTTTCTCAGAGTACGATAATAAACCTCAGGTTCCAGATGACATCAAATATCTGGCAATGGGGTTCGTATTCCTGACTGTCGTAGGGGAGAAGCAGTTTGCTGACTTGCTGAACAAAGCAGTCGAAGGTATAGCCAACCTCCGCTCGCCAGTCGCACCTCCCCTTTTGGCACCGCCGGTTCTGCCGCCTCCCGTGCCGCCAGTGGTGCCGCCCCTCCCACCGCCCCACCATTAAATCCAATCTCGCCGCCGTGCGAAGAAGGCTAAGGGCTGAAGAAGCGCAGAGTTTCTGCACACGGGTCCAGACAACACGCTCCAGCGTTGAGCAGGAGTCCTTCAGGAGCCGAGGCGCTGGGCGAGGTGGCCGTGGGGATCGTAAACCTGGAGCAATTTGCCCGCCGCGACGGAGATGCGGTCGGGAAAGACGGCGAGGTTCAATCCGCCGGGGTGCTTGGCGGAGGCATGCTTGATCCCAGCGATGCGGGGTTAGTCGTAGGCGAGGCAGACCTTGGGGTGCGGCGGAAGGGCGAGCCGAGGAACGTAATGTTAGCCTGGGAGTTGCATTCGCAGACGACGTTGCCAGCAGTTAGCGGCTATCGCCGCGCATCCAGGCCCTGCCAGCGATAGGTCCAGGGTTCAACCCCGGTGCTCTCGACGACCAGAAAGTCTCCCTCACGGTGGGAGCGCAGCGGCTTTCTATTCTCGTCAGTGAGATAACGGGATGACAGGAGGTCGGCTTTAACGAGGGTTTCGAGGGAGTCGGGCAGTTCACCATAAGCCAGCCGGTAAGCATAGACGGCCCGGCCAATGCCCAAACGGATGAAGTGAGCTTCATGATGCGTTTTGACCGGGCGCGTGGCTTCCGGCGGAAGGCGCAGCAGCCGGAGCATTTCAACCGCCAGGGGCCTGGCCTGGCCGCTGCTAGTCGCCAGCGCCAGGAAAGAAAGCGTGTGCGGCCCCGCGCTCAGTTCCCGCGTCCCAAGTTCGAGGTCCAGCTCCTCATATTCCCGGGAGCGGAAATCGGCGGCGCCAAGAACGGTCTTTCCGTCCAATTCGATGTCATAGAGGCCGAAGTCGGGCGCGCTGGCGGCCGTCAACCGCACGGCGTGGCGTCCAGCCGATTCGACCGCGAAGGGAAGTGACAGTCGCATACCCGGCTCTGAATTGGTCCAACTTAGAACAGGCCGCGCGCCGAACATGCCGGTGGTTTCAACTCGCACCTTGGCCGCGCCGGTCACTTTCGCCTGCCGGAATGCCCGCACGAGTTGGTGGTTTTGCCAGGGGACGCGTCGCTCCGGATACGGGGGCAGCGTGCCGAAGCGTTTCGGCTCGCCGGTTTGGTACCAGAATGCGACGCTGTTGATGAAATCGGGCCGCTCCAGGTAGAACCCCTCGGTGTCCTCGGGCCGATTGCCCTTGTGTTCGATGGCCACTTTGAGCGACTTGGTAAAACCCACCGGGTCGAGCACGTGCCACCGGTAAGCCACGCCGCTGTTGCCCGCGTTATCGCCTTCCCAGCGCGGCTGCCCGAACCAGTGGCTGGTCCGCGGACGGAACCCCCAGGCGTCATTGAAATAATCTTCGCTGCCAGTGCCCTGAAGGCTGGGAACCGCTTCGCCGTCGATATAGAAGAAATCATCGCCTTCACCCCACCACCCGTCCTGAGCCAGGGTGACCGACATGACGGTGCCGACGTATTGACCGCGTCCCTCAAGGTCGGCGAGCAGGTAATCGCGCCCCGACACGGCGGGGTATTCCTGGCGGTATTGGGCGTGAAAATAGGGCGTCTCCGGCGGCAGGTCATCCAGCTCGACCCAGTCCACCTGCCAGTACAGGCCGGCGGTTCGTTCGGGATTGTCGTTGGACACCACAATCCGCGCCGATTTGGCAAACGGCATCCGCCAATAGCACGACAACGCGCCGGAAGGTGAAACCTGGACGGGGACGCTCTCCACGACCGCCGGTTTGCCCTGGCCGACGGCGAAAAACTCGCCGAGCGGCGATTCCACGCCGGGTTCGGCACGCCCATCCCAATAAATGCGCAGGCTGAGGGCGTTGAGCTCATTGACGCGCCCGGCGTGGCTCGTCAGCCATATATGGGTGATCATTCCCGGCCCTTCCAGCACCGGCATTTCGAGCGCTTTGCCCGGCGGCAGCAGAGTCATGTCGAGGTTGGCGTCGTTCCACTTCGGCTGCTCATTGCTGGAGATTCGGCGATTCCGGCCCACGGGCGGCGTGGCGAGCGCGCCCAGCGGATCGCGCCAGAGCGGCGAGGGCGCGGCTGGTGCCGTGCGCACCGGGGTGCGTGGTTCGTAGTCCACCCAAACGGCATCGTTCATATAATCGCGCGCGTACGCGTAAGGCATCGCGCCATCCTGACCGCCGTGACTCGTGTTGCGAAAGAGGAATACGCCACCTCCCGGCTGGGCCGCTTCGTCCCGGTAGCCCACCAGCAGGACGCTGTGCCCGTCACGGACGGCGTTTGAAGGACACAGTTGCAGCACGTTCTCGACCCACTGCTCTTGCTTGGGCCAGCGCAAGCCGCTGCACACCGGCCAACCTTGCTCTAGTGTGCGCTTGATGGCGCTGAGGTGGTCGGCGGTCAACCCGGTGTTCACGTTCCATTCCTTGATCCAGTGCAGCCGCAGCCCGAGCGATAATCGCACTTTCGCATCCGCCAGCGCCGCGGCACTCGGCTGCCGGCTGAGATCAAATTTGGATTCGTAAGGCATGTCGGACTCGAGGCAGAGCCCATAGGCGGCGAACCCTTTCCACAAATCGGAGAAGAACCCGCCATCGTCCGTATCGCCGCACGCTTTATTGGCAGCCCAGTTGAGGAACTCGACGCTGAGCCGGGGGGTGTGTCCCTGCCGTTTGGCGACGGCGAACTCCAGCGCGCCCGCAACGGTGAATACGGAACAGGTCGGCCGCGCTCCTTGTTGCCGCGGGATCAGCCCCAATTTGTCGAAGGTTGGTCGAAGATCGACCGCCGCTGTGGCTCCGGGCGTGCGGGCTTCTGCCGGGTGAGGGTCCGAGGAGCCAACCGGTTGTTGCGCCAGCAACCCAAGTGATACAAAGGACGCCAGAAACAGAAAGCTCGGGCAAAGAGTTCGCATGAGTCAAAATCCTTATCCTTCAGCAACCGCCCCGCAAGCCAAATGGAACGGGTGACCCGAGGGGAGGCGCATCTCGACACTGCCACCGGGGGTTTCTCCCTCTCCCCGCCAGCGGAGCGCGGGGAGAGGGGCACAAGTTCCCCGCAGACAAGGGCAGGAGCGATTTCCCGGAGTGACGGCCTCCTCTCCCCGACCCTCTCCTCCATAGGAGGAGAGGGAGATCGAGTCGTCGGTTCGTGGCAGTGTCAAGCGCCCCCGAAGGGAGGGCACAGCTTGCTCGCTGGCGGCGGCTTCGAAACCGGTTGCTTTTACCCAAGCAGTGGGGCAGTAGTGAGGACACTTGCATGAACAGAACCCTGTGGCGGTGCCGGTTCCTAATATTCCTGGCCAGCCTGGCCTTGACTTCTCACGGGGAGATAACGGTTCAGCCGTGGACGCCGGTGTTCCGGGGGATTGACTTCACCACAGGGCAGGCCGACACGAACGAGGTCCGTGAACAGAAGGTCTTCGCGTTGCGCGTGGATCTCACCGAGCCGACCGTCGAGTTCTTCTCCACGCCTTCCAACGGCGCCGGCTTGCTGGAGACTTTCGGCCAGACGACGACCACCTTCGTCGATACGTATGGCGTTGCCGTGGGCGTGAACGCGAACTTCTTTTCGCCGGTCAGCACCATCCCCAACGACCCGCGCGACCTGAGCGGTCTGGCCATCTCCCGGGACGACATCGTGTCGCCTTACGAGAGCATACGGCCTTCGCTCACCATCACCCGCAGCAACCAGGTGGCGTTCCTTACTTCAGCACCCGGCAACCTCAGCAACATTTGGACCGCGGTGTCCGGCTCGGACCTCGTGCTCATCGGCGGCGTGCCGCAACTGGGGAGCTGCACCACCTCGTTCTGCCTGGAGAATCCGCGCACGGCCTTGGGGCTCTCCCAGGATAATCGCTATCTCTACATGATGGTGATCGATGGCCGGCAGCCGGGGTGGAGCGACGGAGCGACGCTAGAGGAGACTGGCCAGTGGCTATTGAGGCTGGGCGCCTGGACCGGATTAAACATGGATGGCGGAGGCTCTTCCGCGATGGCGATGGCGCAGTCCGGCCCGGCGGTGCTGCTGAACCGGGTCAGCGGCGGGGTGGAGCGCGTGGACGGAAATAACTTCGGCGTCTTTGCGCTGCCGCTCTCACAGCCGCCGGTCTTACTGCCGCCGGTCATCGAGAGTCAACCGTCGAGCCAGACTATGCTCGGCGGTCAAAGCACCACCTTCTATGTAAGCGCGACCGGCACGACTCCACTGAGCTATTTCTGGCGTCTCAATGGCAACCCGCTTTCCGGTGCGACGTTGTCCTCGTACACCGTGGCCAATGCGCAAAGCTTCCAGGGCGGCGCCTATTCGGTGCTCGTTACGAACGCGGGCGGCTCTATCCTCAGCTCCAACGCTTTGCTTTCAGTCCTGCCGGTGGGGGCATGGGGCGATAATTCGTTCGGGCAGCTCAACACGGCGGCGTCAGCCTCCAACGCAGTGGCGGTCGCCGCCGGGTCCTGGCACAGCCTGCTGCTTGGCGCGGACGGCCGGGTGGTTGGCTGGGGCGACGACGATAGCGGCCAATGCGACGCACCGGTCGGGCTGACCGACGCAGTAGCCATTGCTGGTGGTGGCTATCACAGCCTGGCTATCCGGGCGAACTGCACCGTGGTTGCCTGGGGTGACAATGATTATCGCCAGTGCGCGGTGCCGTCAGGCTTGGAGAATGTCTTCGCAGTGGCCGCCGGCGTTTGGCATAGCCTGGCTTTGCGCACGGATGGTACGGTCGTCGGCTGGGGGGACAACTCCGAAGGCCAAGCTTCCATCCCGCAAGGGCTAAGCGAAGTCGTGTCGGTCGCAGCCGGTGGTAACCACAGCCTGGCTCTGCAAGCAGACGGGACCGTGGTCGGCTGGGGCGAAAACGCTGATGCGAACGGGAATTTCGCAGGTCAATCGCTCGTTCCTCACGGACTGACGAATGCAACCGCGATTGCTGCCGGGGAATATCACAGCTTGTGTCTGCGGGCCGATGGCACGGTGGCCGCTTGGGGCGATGACTCGGACGGTCAATCCAGCGTGCCACCTGGCCTGACCAACGTGGTGGCAATCGCCGGCGGCGGCGCGCACAGTCTCGCGCTGAAGGCCGACGGAACCGTGGTCGCCTGGGGCGCGAATTGGGCCGGCGAGTGCGGGCTGCCGCCTGGACTGTCCAACCTTACGGCGGTTGCGGCCGGTGCTTATCATACTCTGGTAATGCCGGACCCCAGCCTGCGTATGCCGCAACTCTTTCACCCGGCCCGGCAGGGAACCCGGTTCAACCTCCTGTTGCAAACCGTCTCCCGGCGAAGTTACGGCCTGGAATACAAGGATTCATTGGGGGCGACGAATTGGACTGCGCTGCCGTCGGCTGCCGGCAATGGCGCCCTGCGGTTGCTGACCGACCCGGCCGCCGTCGCGCTGCATCGCTTTTATCGCGTGAGACAGTGGTAACCGATGCGTGGACACTCGCTCGCGGCAAACAGGACGAAGGGAGACCAGGGTGTGGCGGGGGTTAGCCGGGGTGGTGGCCGCGGCGGCCTTGCCCCAGGCTATTATCTCCTTGCCCTTTCAGGGGCGCAGCTTGAGCCTCCTAAGGTCGGCTATGATATAAAGATATTATTACAACCCCATGAAACATCCCTGTCTCTTTCTCGTGGCTTCCCTCCTCCTGGCAGGCTTGACGCAACGAGTTACGGCTGAGAACTGGCCCGCCTGGCGTGGTCCGCATGGCGATGGAACCAGTCTGGAAACGAGTGCGCCCACTGAGTGGAACGCCACCCGCAACATCGCCTGGAAAACCGTCGTTCCAGGCGCCGGGCACAGTTCGCCCATCGTTTGGGATGATCGGGTTTTCACGGCCACAGCCATCCCCGAAAGAAAGGAGCGCGTCCTGGTCTGTTTCGATCGCCCCACCGGACAAATCCTCTGGCGCCAGACGGTGCTAACCGCGGACCTGGAGAACAAGAGCGGGGAGAACAGCTTCGCGTCCTGCACCCCGGCCACCGATGGAGAGAGAGTTTATGTGGCCTTTCTGGACGTTCAACAGGTTGTGGTGGCCGCTCTTGATTTTAGCGGCAAACAGCTCTGGCTGGTGCGTCCGGGGGAATTTCAAAACGACCACGGCTTTTCCAGTTCTCCCATCCTTTACCAGGATAAGGTCATTCTTAGCGCGCAGGGCAAGCACGGCAACTTCCTGGTCGCCTTGAGCCGCGTGGATGGGCATACCCTCTGGAAGAATGCCCTCGATAATCCTTCCAACAGCTTCGGCCAACCCTTGGCCCGCCTGCTGGCCGGGCGTGCCCAGATCATCCTCTGCGGCGATAAAGCTGTAACCAGCTTTAGCCCGCAGGACGGCGCGCGCCTTTGGTTTGTCGAAAGTCCCTACACCGATTTTGTGATCACCCCGGTCTTCAGCGAGCAGTCGGGCCTCTTGCTCACCTCGTCGAGTTGGCCCAAGAAGGAATTGCAGGCCATCAAACCGGATGGCCAGGGCGATGTGACCAAAACCAAGATCGTTTGGAGGAGTGTGCCAGGGGCGCCCTACGTCCCCTCCCCGATCGCCATTGGCCGTTTCTTTCTGACGGTCGGGGACGCAGGCAGTGAGATATACTGCTTCGAGGCGACCACCGGCCAAATTCTGTGGCATGAGCCCTTCGGCCACACCCACGCTTCGCCGGTGTCGGCGGGCGGTCTGGTCTATTTTCTCAATGACAAGGGCGTCACTCAAGTCATCAAGCCCGGGGAAAAATACCAATTCGCGGGCTCGAACGACTTGGGGGAGAAGTGCTTTGCTTCGCCCGCCCTCAGCCGCGGCCAAATCTTCTTGCGCGGGGCCACCAACCTTTACTGTATCGGAACGGCGGCGAAATAGACCCAGACCCTGTGCTCTACACGATAGAAGAGGTAATCAACTATGAGAATCCTCCTGGTCCGCCCTCCGATCACACTGACCGTCGCCCGGCGGCTCCAGTCATTCCTTCACCTGGAACCCTTGGCCCTGGAGATCGTCGCAGGCGGCATTCCATCTCCGCACGAAACGCGCATCCTGGACTTGGCGTGTGAGAAGTCGGTGGAGGCCTGTTACCTCAGATCGCTCGCGGAGTTTAGGCCCGATGTCATTGGCTTCACCGCCTATTCGAACGAAGCCGCGACTGTGAAACGCCTTGCCGCCGTGGCCAAATCGCATCAGGCCGGGGCCTTAGTCATGGTCGGTGGGACGCATGCCACGACGGCACCGGAGGACCTGCGTCTGCCAGGAGTGATTGACCTGGTGATTCGAGGAGAGGGAGGGACGGCGATGCGCGAGTTGATGTCCTGCCTTGAGGGGAAGGCTCCTTTACCTGAATCAGATGCGTTCCTGCCGGTGAACTCTCCGCAGTTTGCTGCGTTGGCAGCCACGTTGCCTCCGGAACTGCCACCCTACGACCAAGTCCCTGCTGCCCGCAGGGACCTGGTTGACCGTTCCCGCTACTACTGCGTCTGGCACGGGAAAACCGGGGAGAGGCTGCCGACATTGTTTCCCCGCACGGCTGCCGCCCGCACCAGCGTAGGGTGCCCCTTTCGATGTGCGTTCTGTGTGGTCCATTATCTGGCGCGGGGCAAGTATGTGCGGCGCACGCCCGAGGACGCGGTCAACGAAATCGTCGCCATCCCCGAAGAGCACGTTTACTTCCTGGATGACGAGATGTTCATTGACGCTGAGCGGGCGACCCAAATTGCGCGGCTCCTGCTCGCACGGGGGGTGCGCAAGCATTACGTCAGTTGGTCGCGGGCGGACACGATCGTGAAGCACCCGGACGTGTTCAAGCTTTGGAAAGAGGCAGGGCTTACGCTCGTTTACGTTGGGCTTGAATCCATGGAGCCGGACAACCTGGAGGACTACAATAAGCATGTCAGTCCGGAAATAAACCGGCAGGCCATCGCCATCCTGCGGAATCTGGATATCGGCCTGCACGCGTCCCTCATGGTCAACCCGGATTTCACGGAGGAGGACTTCGCCAAGGTGCGGCGTGCCATCGACGTGGTCGGGCCGGCGGAGTTGTCGTTTACCGTCTTCTCCCCGCCGCCGGGGACGGAGCTGTGGAAGAAGCACAAGGCGGAGTTTTGCTGCCCCGATCCGTATGCATTCTACGACGGCATGCACACGCTGCTGCCGACGAAAATGCCGCTCAAGAAGTTCTACCGCAGCCTGGCGAGGCTGTGGCTGTGCGCCGCTCGCAACAGCCCGTTGCTCCGCAACAAAGTGAAGGTGCCTCTCAGAGACCGGATCAGGTTCTTCTATAGCGGTTTCTGGTATGGCTGCAGTGTGCAGCATATCTACCGGGACTACCCTTCCGACTAAGCTTCCAACAGCGGAAACCGGTTGCTTTTGCCCAATCAGTGATGCAGAAAGGATTCTGTGTTTCGTCGAGCGCACTATCTGCTTGTTTTGCTCCTCACCGCTGCCGACATTGCCGTTGCCGAAGTCAGCCCCTCGCTGCTCGAACTGAACAAAGCCTCGTTCTTCTACGGGCAAGAGTATTTCATTCTGCGCAGCGGACGCGCGCAGATGCTCCTGCAAGCCGACCGTGCGGACCTTGGACCGGCGTTCACCTGGATGCTGTTCGACGCTGAGAATGCGAAGCAGAGCGCCCGCAAGGAAAGCGCCTTCAATTTCGTGCCCAATGAAGGGTTTGGTGCCAGCGCGCTAGAAGTGGTGCTTGGTGGCTTTCCCTTCACTGCCCTCGGCCATCGCACCGATACCCGCTGGGTGGTACAGGATGGCATCCCCGCCGTCGAGGCCGTTTGGTGGGCGGGCGGGGTGCGGGTGACCGAGCACATAAGCGCCCTGGAAACCGAAGGCACGTTCCGCCGCCAAGTGCGGCTTGAGGGCGCGAATCTGGCTGGCGAAGAAGCTGTATCGCTGCGCCTTCGCCTGCCGCCGATCGGACTGAGTCAGGAAGGGAACATGCTGCTGCACAAGGGCGCCGGAGCACGGATGGCCCTGATGACGGCCGATGCGACTCCGGCGAAGGTGGACGCGACCAACGGTGTTTTTGAGGTCGGCCCACTGTTGGTTGCACCCGGAGGAAGCATTGCGCTCGAAACCTTGCTCTTGGTCCAGGTGTCGGTAGGCGAACTAACGCAATGGGTCGCCCAGGCTCGCCAACTGGCCGCTTCGAACATGGCTCCGGCGATCAGGGACACGGCCCGATTCTGGGCGACGGTTTCCTCCGTCTCGACGCGGGATCGGACGGCTCAGGAGATATTTGATAAGGCCCGATTCGGGCTGACGGCCATGATCGGCCCGGACGGCACAATGGACGGCGGCCTGCTCCAATACGGCGCGCAGTGGGTCCGGGACAGCTCGAACACCGCTCTGGGCGCTCTCTACGCCGGACATTTCGAGGCCGCGCACGACGCGCTCCAACACATGCTCTCCAAGATGATCAGCCGTGACGGCGTGACTATGATCGCTGAGAGCTTCGATACTCCTGACCGCGAGCAGTTTGATCAGGCGGGTGAGTTGCTCCACTTGCTCCGCTGCTACCGGGACTGGACCGGCGATGATTCCCTCATCCGCCAGCATCGCGACTTGCTGGTTACGGTGGTCGAGCGCCCGCTCAAGCCGCAGTTCCGTGACTACACGGGCATGGTGCATAACCGGCGCGAGTTTTGGGAACGCGCGCTGGAGGACGGTTACGAACTGGCCTACCAGACCTATGTCCATCCTCGCACTGCGCGAAGCGGTGGAGCTGGCGCCTTCCTTGGGCGCTGAGGATCGCGTGGCCACGTGGCGAACGGAGGCTGACCGCATTCAACAAGCGATGCTCTCGCATCCCGACCGGGCGCTGGTGCGCGACGGGCGACTCATTAAACGTCGCAACGTGACCGGCGCAGTGGCGGACGACACGGCAGGGTTCCCGGGCTTTGCCCCGGACGTTCCCCTGAAAACCGAGAACGCGCATCGGCTGATGCCCGACGCCTCGATGGCCCTGCCGATTGCCTTGGGTATCGTTCCAGCACACAGCGAACTGGCCCGGCGCACGCTCGATGATCTTGAAGGACTGTGGAACGCCCGCTGGTCCGACGGTGGGCATGACCGCTACCACACTAGCGGCCAGCCTGACCAGCCGGGGCCGTGGCCGTTTGCGACAGCGTTCATCATGCGAGCGGAGCACGACAGCGGGAACTTCGATCGCAGCCGCCGTGCGCTCGAGTGGCTCAACACCTGTCAGGGCGGTCGGGCCGGGCTGTGGTTCGAGGAGATTCCTTCCACGAGGGCACTGAGCCGGTTCAGTGGACTCATCTGCTGGACCTCGGGTGAGATGGCGCTGTTCGTGGTACGGCATTACCTGGGGGTGAGTTTTGAGCATGGCGCCCTGGCAATCCGACCGGCGCTCTACCCGGGCAGCCCGCCTGTTGAGGCGGACTTGTGCTTTCGGCAGGGTCGGCTGCGGCTAGAGGTCAGCGGGAGTGGGCCAGTGAAGAGCGCGCGGGTCAATGGGAAGATGCTTAAGCCGGGGAGGGATGGTGTCTTGCGGCTGCCAGCGCATTTTGCGGGGGGAACGATAGAGATGGAAACTGGGAAGTAACTTTCATGAGGAGAACCAAAGCCCTAGTCGAGGTGGCATGTGTGCTGACGAACTTGGCCGGGCGCGGCTCTCCCTCTCCTCCTCAGGAGGAGAGGGCTGGGGAGAGGAGGCCGTTTCCTCTTTCCGCCACCCCGTGCGTTGGCAGCGCACCCAGACAAGCTGGTCCCGCCCCCTCACCCCATCCCTCTCCCCTTCGGAAGGGGAGAGGGGGAATCGTCGGCAGGTCTTGCCCAAGGGCAGGTATCGAGTGCTCGCGAACGCGCATCGTGGGCTAAGGCTCATGAAGAGAGCAGCAGCAGTCTTTTTGGTTGCGTTGGCAGCAACGCTCAGCCCCGGGACGGAGGTTAAGCCTTTGGGCGCCAAGGTGATCGATCCATTCGATTATCGCGGGGTATCCCTCAACGACGGGCCGTTGCTGCGCCAGGTACTGGAGGTTCGTGATGACTACCTGCGGGTGCCTAACGACGATTATCTGAAGGGCTTCCGCCAGCGCGCCGGTAAACCCGCTCCTGGTGCCGATCTGGGCGGCTGGTACACACCGGGCACGTTTCATGTGTTCGGCCAAGTGGTTTCTGGCCTGGCGAGAATGCACGCGGCCACCGGTGACGAAGCCTGCCGTGAGAAGCTCAACGCCCTCATCCACGAATGGAGCCTTTGCATCGAGCCTGACGGTTACTTCTATTCCACGAGGCCGCCATCTCCGCCGCACTACATCTACGAGAAGATGGTGGGAGGCCTGCTTGATGCCTATTTGTATGGTGGCAACGCGGAAGCGCTGGGACTGCTGGAGCGCATCACCGGTTGGGCCGAGAGGAACCTCGACCATTCCAACCTATATGTCTTCAACACGATAACTGGCATCACGGAGTGGTACACTCTCTCGGACAACCTTTATCGGGCCTACCTTGTCACTGGCCAAGGGCGCTACCGGGATTATGCCAGAACCTGGGAATATACCAATTACTGGAACCTGTTCACCGCGCCGGGGAAGGACATCTTCGGCCCGTCCCCGGGCTATCACGCCTACAGCCATGTGAACACTCTCAGCGGCGCGGCCGCCGCCTACGCCGTTACCGGCGAGCGTCGCTATCTCGACATTATTCGCAACGCCTACGATTACCTGCAAGAGCACCAGGTTTATGCAACGGGCGGATACGGCCCGGGCGAACGGCTGGTGCCCGAACCGTTGCTGCTCGATTACGTCGACAGCATGGAAAACCACTGGGAAACCCAGTGCTGCTCCTGGGCTGCGTTCAAGCTGGCCAAGTACCTGATGACTTTCACCGGCAACGCCCGCTACGGCGACTGGATTGAGCGCCTGCTGATCAACGGCATCGGCGCCAGTCTGCCGATGTCCGCCGACGGGAAAGTGATGTATTATGCGGGTCACGGGCTGAGCGGCGCCTGCAAGAGTCATAACATGCCGCCTTGGTCCTGCTGCGCCGGCACGCGTATCCAGGCCGTGGCCGATTATAACGACCTGATCTTCTTCAAAGACGCCGAGAGCCTCTACGTCAACATCTTCACTCCCGCCACGGTGACCTGGAATCATAGCAAGACCCGGGTGACACTTCGGCAGGAAACACGGTTCCCGGAGAGCGATGAGACGGTGATGCACTTGTCCCTCGCCCGGGCGGATAACTTTGCCCTCAAGCTGCGTCACCCCGCATGGCTGGCAGGACCAATGGAGGTGAGGGTGAACGATCGGGTTGTGAACTCCGACGCCAATGCGAAGCACTGGGTGGTGTTGCGGCGAAAGTGGCACGACGGGGACCGGATCTGCGTGCGGCTGCCCATGTGGTTGCTGTCAGAAAGCTTTCCCACAGCCTCGAAGGCGGCCTTTCCCGTCGCGATCGTGTATGGGCCCGTGGTGCTGGCCTGCCGCTCGACTGAAGGCAATCCGGTTTCGAGGATTAACTTCGCAAACCTGGAAGCCGGCCTTGTGCCGTCGCCGGGCGAGCCGTTGACCTTTCACGTGGCCTCTGACCCGAACGTGTTGTTCCGTCCCTATTACCAGTTCAAGGAAGGCGAGCGTTACTTCATCTATTTTGACCCCAAGCATCCCTGGACACGATTGCCGGTGAGGGAGCTTAAGTTCTCGCCCGGCTGGAGCCTGAACCTGACTGAGGACATGCAGATCACCACGAAGGTTGGCGCCTACGTTGAGCATACGTTCACGGGAACCAGCATCCGGTGGCTGGGCCGCAAGTTCGATGACGCAGGCAAATGCGAAGTGAGCATTGATGGGAACACGGTGGGCACGGTGGATCAGTACAACCCAGTCCGGGACACCCCCTTCCGTTACGAGATTCGAGACCTGCCAGCCGGGCAGCACACGATTCGATTGACCTTGCTTGCCGAGAAGAATTCGGCCTCCAAGAACCGCTTCGCCAACATCACCGGCTTTGACATTGTCTGCCCGCTGACACCAAATTCTGGCCCATGAGAAACACTTTGCTCATCCTGACAGGGCTTGTCTCCTTCGCCGTGTCCGCATTTGCGCAGCCTTTGCCGAGGGCAAGCTCGCCAACGGCCCCGCCGCGGAGTTCGAAGCCGAACCTGGTATTCGTCATAGCGGACCAGCTTCGGTATCAATCCTGCGGATTTGCAGGGGATTCCAAGGCAAGAACACCCCAGCTTGACGGACTCGCCAGACAGGGCGTCGTATTCCGCAACGCCGTGTCAGGTCATCCGGTCTGCGCGGCCTTCCGGGCCTCGCTCTTCACGGGCAAATACACCACATCGACAGGCATGGTCATCAATGAGCTGCGCATGAACCCCAACCACGAGTGCCTTGCGCAGGTGCTGACCCGGAATGGCTACGACACGGGCTATATTGGTAAGTGGCATCTTTGGGCCAATGAGCTGGGCAATCATTACGACTCGAAGAACTCATTCACCCCGCCCGGCCCGTATCGGCTGGGCTTCGACGGTTTCTGGGCCGCCTACAACTTCCATCACGAGAACTACAAGGGCTATTACCACACGTACAGCCCTGAGAAGATACTGGTCAACGGATACGAGCCGGACTTCCAGACCGAGCTGGCGATTGACCGGATCAAGCATTATTCTCGGGCGGGTAAGCCGTTCGCCTTGTTCCTGTCGATCGGTGCGCCGCACGACCCGTGGAACCCGGAGAATGTGCCGGCGAAGTATTACGCGATGTTCGCTGACGAGGGGAAGACCCCGCGCTTTACGCTGCCCCCGAACTACAAGCCTGAGGACGATCCCTACTCGGATGCGTGGGGAAGGTTCGAGAACGCGGCGCAGCGCCAGAACATCCCGCAGATGATGCGCGGCTACTACGCGATGATTGCCAACGTGGATTGGAACTTTGGCCGGCTGCTGAAGGCGATTGACGGTGCCGGCATCCGCGACAACACCATCGTGGTGTTCACCGCCGATCACGGAGAGATGATGGGCGCCCAAGGGCGGCGGGCGAAGAACATCTTCTATGAGGAAGCGGTGCGGGTGCCCTTCCTGATGCGCTGGCCCGGCAGGATTCCGGCCGGGGCAACGAGCGATGCGTGCCTCAATACGCCTGACATCATGCCGACGGTACTTGGGATGGCGGGGCTGCCTATTCCGAAAAAGGTCGAGGGCGAGAACTTGAGCCATTGCGCGTTTGGCCAGTCAGGGCCCGAGCCGGAAGCGGCTCTCATGGAGAACACCGGCGCCTGCGCAGTGTGGGAAGACGGCTACGAATGGCGCGCGTTGCGCAGCAAACAATACACGTATGCCATTTACCGGAAGGACCGGAAGGAGCTGCTGTTCGATAACCTCAAGGATCCTTATCAAATGCAGAATCTGGCGGACAGCTCCGCCCACGGGCAGACAATGGACCATTTCCGCGAGCTGCTGAAAATCCGCATGAAGGAGCTGGACGATAACTTCGAGGCCAGCACCTGGTATCGCGACCACTGGATCACCAACCGTATCATCACCCGTGTGCGATAAAGCACCGCCAATGACAGAAGGTAGCGCGGACGTTCTCGCCTGCGAGTAATGGCGGTGTCCCGCCGCCAGGGGCCGAAGCTTCACCGCGCGAGGCGCCCGGCCAACTCGCAGGCGAAGACGCCCGCGCTACGCTGTCAACGGCCACAATCCACTGATCGGATTACGCTTTCACAGAGTCCTTGGAATATGTGAAACTCGCTCTATGCTCAAACAGTTCTTCCGGTTCAACGGCTTCCCGGCAGTGCTCGGGTTATGGCTGTCCTTCGCATTCATCGTGCCTGCCGCTTCTGCCCCCGCTCCAAAGCCCAACATCGTGATCATCCTCGCAGATGACATGGGGTTTTCGGATGCCGGCTGTTACGGCGGCGAGATTCATACGCCGAACTTGGACCGGCTGGCGGCCAACGGTCTGCGGTTCACGCAATTCTACAACACCGCGCGCTGCTGGCCGACGCGCTCCAGTCTTCTGACCGGCTATTACGCCCAGCAAATTGGCATGGATCCGCCCAAGGGGCCGCTGCCGACGTGGACTCGGGTGCTACCGCACTACCTCAAGCCGCTGGGCTATCGCTGTTATCATTCGGGCAAATGGCACCTGATGGGCGCGCCCAAAGCGGTAGCCGATGGCGGGTTCGACCGCTCCTATTTGTTTGAAGACTGGGACCGCTACTTCTCGCCGGCGAAGCATTACGAGGACGACCGCCGGCTGCCGCCGGTCAAGCCGGACAGCGGGTATTATGCGACCACCGCTTTTGCAGACCACGCTATCAGCTACCTGAAGGACCACGCGACGAATCATGCCGAGCAGCCTTTCTTCCTCTATCTGGCCTTCACCTCGCCGCACTTCCCCCTCCAAGCACTGCCCGATGACATCGCGCGCTACCGGGACCGTTATTTGGAGGGCTGGGACATTGTCCGGGAGCGGCGCTGGCAGCGGCTGCGCCAAATGAACCTGCTCGACTGCGCCCTGCCTCCGCTCGACCCGAAGCTCACCCCGCGTTACTTCAAGCCCGAGGTGTTGGAGCAGATCGGACCCGGCGAAATCGAGCACGCGGTTTCCTGGAAGTCGCTGACGGACGAACAGAAGGCGTTGCAGGCGATGAAAATGGCGATCCACGCGGCGATGGTGGACCGGATGGACCAGGAGATCGGGCGCGTCCTCGACCAACTGCGTGCCATGGGCGCTCTGGATAACACCGTCATCTTCTTCCTGTCGGACAATGGTGCGGACGCGACTTTGATGGTGCGCGGCGAGGGCCACGACCGGAACGCGCCCGCAGGCTCATGGCGGTCGTTTCTGTGCATTGGGCCCGGCTGGGCCAGCCTAAGCAACACGCCGTTCCGCTGGCACAAGATTTGGGTGCATGAGGGCGGCATTTCCACGCCGCTAATTGTGCAATGGCCGAAGGGGATCAAAGCGCGAGGCGAATTTCGGCACGACCAGGGTCACGTCATTGATTTCGTGCCCACTTTGCTCGACCTGGCCGGGGCGCACGCCTCGAACACCTGGAATGGGGTCACGGCGCCCCCGTTGCCGGGACGGAGCCTGGTCCCGGCGTTCGCGCACGACCGCGCAGTGGAACACGAGTTCATCTTCTTCCAGCATGAGGGCAATCGCGCGTTGCGCATGGGAGACTGGAAACTGGTATCCGCCCAGGAGAATGAGAGCCGCTGGGAGCTGTATGACCTGGCCAAAGACCGCAGCGAGATGAACGACCTGGCCGCACAGCAACCCGACCGCGCGCGCCGGATGGAAACCCGGTGGACTGAGTTGGAGGCGGCATTTCGCCGCCAGTTCTCCCAGAAGTGAATGTAGTGGGGCCGGAAGCGATTCTCCCTCTCCACAAGGGAGAGGGCCGGGGGGCACACCCATTGAATTAGTTGTAAGATGCTGTTAATCAATTATTTAGCTTGTACAT
>OCTA010001521.1_pt1 | contig 21293 bp, 17 predicted proteins | sample 1538991 | NCBI WGS metagenome assembly OCTA01 (sample SAMEA3539302, study PRJEB22396) | soil metagenome | biome: tundra; feature: field; material: soil | place: USA | collected 2010-05 | depth 0.15 m | reverse complement strand
GCAAGGTTATTCGCGCGCCAGCCGGCCGACGACGACTCGAACGACGCATTCTGCAATAGATTCGCAACGATCAAAGCACGCCTCGTTTCTTTTCGAAAGTACGAGGCCAGGATCATAGCATGAGAAAGGCAACGTCGGCCGTCGTTACTCTCTTCCAACACAAGATGAGCCTGAAGGGTTAGGCATGCTGGAGATTGAACATCAGCGTGCACGAAGCAGAGAAGTTGAGCTTGGAAGCGATTGGCCGGTTTGTTGAGGCCAGCGAGGACATCCGGTTTGCGAGCCAAGGCCGTCAGCAGGTCTATGGCTGGGTGGAGCGAGTGCTCGTCCAGCAGGAGTATGGCCTGCAAGGCAAGGCGGCGCGGGGTCTGGTGCGGCGCTACATAGAGAAGATGACCGGGATGAGCCGATCGCAGGTGACGCGGCTGATCGGCCGCTACACAGCCACTGGTCGCGTCCAGGCAACCATCTACCGGCGGCGCCGTTTCCCCCAGCGCTATACGCGGGCCGACATCGAGCTGCTGGCTGGGGTCGATGAGGCGCACGAGAGCTTGAGCGGTCCGGCTACACGGCGCATTCTGGAGCGGGAAGTTCAGCTCTACGGCAACCAGCAGTATGCGCGGCTGGCGGCGATCTCCGTGGCTCATCTGTACAACCTGCGCAAGACCCAGCGTTATCGCGAGCGGCTTCTCAACTACACCAAGACGCGGCAACCGGCACCGGCACGCGTCCCAACGGCATCAACCAGAACATCTACCAGTACCAGTCCGGCGGTGTGTACAACCAGAACCAGCTCATGCTCAACTACACCGTTCGCGCAAAGCGCATCTCGCTCTTCGGCTTCTACATGCTGAACTTCGCCAACGCCGATACATCCGGAGCGGGCTACTTCCCCTCCAACCAGACCAACCCCAGCGCCGACTACGGCCGTGCCAGCTTCGACGTCCGCAACAAATTCCTGCTTGGCGGCAATCTCCAGGCTCCCTTCGGAGTCTCCATCAGCCCCATGCTGGTCACAAACTCCGGTGCGCCTTTCAACATCACCATCGGCCAGGACCTCAACGGCGACAACCAGTTCAACGATCGTCCCGCGTATGCCACTACTTCCAGCACCGATATTTTGAAGACCAGCTACGGCACCTTCGACCTCAACCCCTCGTGGGATCAGACCCGCATTCCCTATAACGTCGGTACCGGACCGGGCCAGTTCAGCATGAACCTCAGGGTCAGCAAGTCAATCGGCATCGGCCCCAAACTGACGGGAACAGCCGCTGCCCTCTCCGGCGGTCAGGGTGGACCCGGAGGTCCTAGTGGTCCCGGAGGCGGTCCTGGAGGCGGTGGCCCCAGCGGCGGTCGCGGTGGCGGCGGTGGACTTGGCCCCGGCGGGCTCAGTGGCAGCGGCGGTCCGCCCCGCCTCGATCAGGCCGCCACCCGCCGTTACTCGCTCAACTTCACGGCAATGGCAAGAAACGTCCTCAACAACGTGAATCTCGCCCAGCCGGTCGGCGTTCTCGAGTCGCCCCTCTTCGGCAAATCGAATGCGCTCTCTGGAGGCTTCTTCTCCTCGTCCGCATCCAACCGCAGCATCGACCTTCAAGTCTCGTTCAACTTCTAGGAGGTCTGGAGGAGCGCAGGATTGGTACTGGTAAACGTTAGGTCCCTATCGGGACTGCCCCGGCACGACACTGGTGGTCTGTCCCAAGACTCTTGGCCGGGGCAGTTTCGATAGGGTCGTTTGAAGTAAGTTGCTGGCGCCTGCGACGGACGCGGTGATCTACCTATGGGATTTCAATGGCCGCCAGATGACCTGTATGGTGTTGCAAGGGCGGGGAGCGACGGTTCGGGGAGTGCGGACTCCGGCTCCATGACTAAATGCAGACCCGTTCTGCATCTTCGGACGGGTGTCGTCGCGGTCGTTATCTGGGTTCGAGCACACTTCGGGGTTGCGTGCTGGCGCACGACGTCGGGAAAGGTGGATAGCGGCCGGGGGCGCGTCGAGACGCTCAAGAGGTGTCATCGCCGCACCTCCTTGGCTCGGACGGAGTCAGGCATGCACGGAAGTAAAGCTGGCCGCGGGTGAGCCGTTCGACGACCAGCATGACGCCGGCGCAGACGGGACAGCGCAGGCTGGGTGGTTCGGGCGGATCGGTCATGTGGCGATTGGAGTGCCCGGCCCCTTTTGTACCAGTTGCAGTGGGCGAAACTGGCCTGGAAACACAGAAATCCGTTGTTGCGATCACGGCAAACATGGAGCGTGGTTGGGGCCGAGCCGTTTAGCGCTGAACCCTACGCAAGACAACCGGAATGCCTGGAGGGATGCTCGAGGGGATATTGAAGGACGGATCCGATCCATCTGGAGGCGGGCCGATTGCAGGGAGCGGCCCCGTCGGCTCCTTGGGGATGCGCGACAGCCAACGGCTGAAGTCGATTTTTCGGATGAGCTCGAGCTGGTCCCCTTTGAGCGTTCCGGAAAAGGTGCTGTTGCCGGCCTTGAAGGAAACGACCTGGCCATCGACCTTGCCTTCTTCGATCGGGATGGCCGCATCGCTGCCGCCAAAGAAACCGCCACCCATACCCTCCACGCTTCCCGTGAGGGTGCTTCCATCCTGGCGCAGAGTGAACACCGTGGTGCCGTCACCCACCAGGAACGCCATCAGGCCGGTTGCGCCCGTGGCTCCCGGTGCAGGCCTCCACAGGCCCGTGGTGCCTGAACCTACGGGGATTTGCCGTTCCCAAACAGGGACCTGGGGGCGCAGGGTCACGGCCTTGGAGGCAATGGTGACGCTGGTCGATTCGAGTCCGGGAGCGGCCGCCTCGACGGTGATCGTCCCAGTCGTCTTGGTTGTCTGCACAATGGCCATGCAAAGACCGGAGAAGGCTTTGCGCGATGTGCCCTTGTCGGATTCCTGGTCCGTGGGGTCGCCGTTGCCGACGCCGATCAGTTTTCCTTCGCTCGAGACTTTGAAGGTGATCAGGTTATCAGTGATTGGCACCACGCGGCCTTGCGCATCCTGCACTTGGACGGCAAAGAAGGCCACGTCCTCGCCGTTTGCCGAGACCTCGCGGCGGTCCGCAGTCATCACGAGTTTCGCCGCGGGACCGGCGGTTTCGCGCTTTGCAGTCATGGCCAGCTTGTTGTCTTTGAAGCCCCGCGCCTCAATGGCTCCAGGGGCATACTTGACGATCCACGCAAGGTGCGAGTCCTTCTTCACGTCCTTCGTGCCCAGGCTCTGGCCGTTGAGAAGCAGTTCCACCTTGTCCAGGTTCGAATAAACCCAGACCGCGATCTCTTTTCCCTCGTATCCAGGCCAATTCCAGTGCGGGAACAGGTGCATAACTTGCTGTTCGGTCCACCATGATTGGTAGTAGTAGAACGAATCCTTGGGAAAGCCGCAAATATCGATGATGCCGTACTGGGAGTTGATGTTGGGCCACCCGTTAGGCGACGGCTCTCCGCGGTAGTCGAACCCTGTCCAGACGAAGCCCCCGGAGAGCCACGGCCGTGCATTGCAGAAACTCCACCAGCCTTCGGCGGAGGCGCGGCCGGTGGTGGTGTAAGGATCGTAGGAGCCTACATAGCCTTTGTCGGGGTCGGTGATATAGATGCCGCGCGTACCCACGGCGCTGACGGTCTCGGTTCCGATGACGGGCCGCTCCGGATGGGCCTTGTGGAAGGCCTCGGCCTCGGGGTCCATGTAGTTGTAGCCGACTACGTCGCACACCGCCAGACCGCCGGTTCCAATGGCCCCAGTGGGTGCGATCGACACTGGCCGAGAGCCGTCAAGCTGGGTTGCGAGCGATTTCATCGCGGTCAGAATATACACTCCCTTTCCCGCGTTCGCCTGGCTTTCCTCATTCCCCATGGACCACATGAAGACGCTGGGACGGTTGCGGTCGCGCCGAACCAGGTTGGCGAACTGGCCGAGCCCCTCGGGATTCGAAGACATCATGCGCGTCTCATCGAACACCAGCATCCCAAGTTCGTCGCAAGCGTCGAGCAGTTCCGGTGTGGGAGGGTTATGCGAGGTGCGCAGTGAGTTGCATCCCATTTCCTGCAGCTTCCGTATGCGGTAGTACTGCACCGCGTCGGGCAGTGCCGCGCCTAGCCCGGCATGGTCCTGGTGATTGCATGTCCCTTTCAGCTTCACCGGCTTGTCGTTCAGGAAAAAGCCCTTCTCGGCATCGAACCGGATGGAGCGAATGCCGAAAGTGGTCGAGTAGCGATCGACAACATCGCCTTCGGACTTCACCTCCGTCACGAGCGTGTAGAGGCTTCTCTCTTCGAGGGACCAGAGCTGCGGCTGTTTGATCGCGATCTTCTGCTCCAAAGTGCGCTCACCGCCTTCTGGGATGGAGACCGAGTCTGTACCTGCCTTGCCCACTTCCTTGCCCAAGGGATCCAGGATTGAGGAGATCACGCGCGCTCTCTGCTCTCCCTTGCCGTGGTTCTCCAATTCCGTCCTGATCGTGAGCGCGGCTTCGCCCGGCCGCACCTGCGAGGTCACAAAGGTCCCCCATTGCTTCACATGGACCGGGTTGGTCTTCACCAGCCACACGTGCCGGTAGATCCCCGCTCCCTCATAAAACCAGCCATCGCTCGATGTGGCATCCACGCGAACCAGCAAGACGTTCCTACCGCTGGGATTCGCAAAGCCGGTCACGTCGAAGCTGAACGGATCGTATCCACCGCTGTGACGCCCGACGTAAAAGCCGTTGAAGACCACCATCGTTTCCCGGTATGAGCCATCAAATTCAAGCACGATGCGCTTGTTCGCGTCGTCGGCGGAAAGCTCGAAGATGCGGCGATACCAACCCACGCTCGTCGCCGGGTATGTCCGTCCCAAGGGGTAGAAGCCTTTGCTTTGAAGTGCGGGGTCGTTCTGGAAAGGCAGCTCGACCGCCCAATCGTGAGGCAGATCCACGCTCCGCCAGTCGCCATCGTCGTATGCAACGTTCCCGGCAGGAAGAAAGTTCCCCGTCTTTTGAAAGTTGCCCGTCGTGCTACTGCCGAAGCCTAAGTCCTTGACGGGGTCGTTGGCATCCCCGAGGTGGAAGCGCCAACCGAAATCGAGCAGCAGACGTTCGCGTCCAGCACCAGAAATCGAGAAATCGTGCCTGGCGGTGGTGGGAAGCGGACTATGCGTCTCTCCTACAGCCTGGATCGCGGCCCTGATCGGACTCATTCCTTGAGCGGCTGCTGCAGCAGGTGCCAGCAGGCTGGTTTTCAACAGATCGCGGCGCGATAACGTTTTCATTTCTGCCTCCCATATAAAACCCTGCGTCCCGGGTGCCCCTGAAACCCTTGGGCACACCCAAAGGCTCTTACTCGGAATCCTGAGACTGGCAAGTATACACCCCGCCGGCGCGCGTGACGGCCATTCTGAAATCAAGAGCAGCGCCTACCAGATGCAGCCAACAGGCGCCTCTACGTTTCTCCCCAACAATCCTCCGCGCTCCTCCACCGGAGGGAGAATTGCCACGGATTGGTAATGGAAAAACGCCTCAGGGTTCGGGAATGGGGTAACGGCTGGATTGTTTGAATGCTAAGCGGTGGGATGGGCGTCCCCGAAAGGAACGAGATGAACATGCGACAGCGATACTGGTGATGCTGGTACCTGCGGCAGTTACAGCCCGTTTTGACACTGGCGTGTGAGAGCCCGTTGCTAAGCGTGGGTCCGAGGGCACGTAAGGGTCATTGGTGACGTCTGCCCCGGCAGCGATCCCGTTCAGGAGTTTGCATTCTTCGTAACCTCGGGCCGCAGGCGCCAGTGGAAAGGGGGATGCATGAAATCGTCAGAAAAGCCTAGAAGGAAGACAGCTGCTCGTATGCTTCCTGTGCGGCATCCGGATGCTGCAGGGATCGACATCGGCGCCGAAGAGATTTACGTTGCGGTTCCACCGGATAGGGCGGAGCACTCAGTAAGGTCCTTCGGAACATTTACGCGTGATCTGGATGATCTGTGCGATTGGCTTGACATCTGCAAGGTTCGAACTGTCGCGATGGAGTCGACGGGAGTCTATTGGATCGCGTTGTTTCAGTTGCTCGAGACTCGTGGTTTCGAAGTGTTCCTTGTTAATGCGAGTCATGTCAAGAATGTCCCAGGCCGAAAGAGTGACGTCTCAGATTGTCAGTGGATCCAGTATTTGCATTCGGTTGGCTTGCTGAAGGCCAGCTTCCGTCCGAGTGATGAGATATGCGTTTTGCGATCGCTGTGGCGACATCGAGAGGGGCTGCTTCAGATGGCGTCTGAGCACACTCAGCAGATGCAAAAGGCACTCACGCAAATGAACCTGCAAGTCCACCACGTATTGAGTGACATTACTGGAGTGAGTGGAATTGCAATTCTCGATGCCATCCTCGCAGGCGAGCGGAATCCCGTATGCCTGGCGGCACTTTGCAACCGCCGGGTGCGCAGCTCTCGCGATATCGTAGCCAAGTCGTTGGAGGGGGATTACCGCTCAGAGCATCTCTTCACCTTGCGGCAGTCTCTGGCCGCCAACAGGTTTTACAGGGGCCTAATGGCAGACGTAGACATGGAGATCGAAAAATACTTGCGAGCAATGCTGCGTCGGCGAATGCCCAACCAAAGCGACCTTCAGGGACGAAGGAGCGTCTATACCAGCGGGCAGGCAACGAGCCTGCATTCGATCTGAAGTCCGAGCTGTATCGAATCGCCGGAGTGGACCTCACCGACGTACCTGGACTCAGCACCCTGACGGCACACACAATCATCGTGGAAATCGGACCTGATGTTTCGCGCTTCAAAAGTGCGTCTGCGTTTGCGTCTTGGTTGGGACTGTGCCCGGAAAAGAAGGTCAGCGTAGGCAAGGTCCTCCATTCGCAAACGAGGCACGTAAAGAACAGGGCTGCCATCGCTCTCCGTCTTGGAGCACAGTGCCTGTATCATGCGAACAATCATCTCGGCGAATTCTATCGAAAAGCGAAATGGAGATTGGGGGCACGTGCGGCAGTAACCGCCACGGCTCACAAGCTAGCGCGCATCGTCTACCACCTTCTCGCAACGAAGCAGCCTTATACGGAAGAGGTCTTTCAAAAAGCCGATACCCAAGCAAAAACCCGCGCCGAAAATCGACTTCGACAACAAGCGGCAGCCTTGGGCTTCCGCCTATCACCTGCAATAAGTACAACACGTTAGAGAAGTGTTCATCAGGAGTCTGGGAGGAGCACGAGGTGTTGCGAAAAGCTGAACTCAGCTGTGAGGCTGATTCAGAGAACTACCTCGGAGGCTCCTCAGAGACCATATGTATTACATCGGACTTGACGTTCACAAGAAGACGATCAGCTTCTGCGTGAAGGATGCGGCTGGTCATGTGCACCAAGAAGGCAAGATCGGTGCGACGAGAGCAGGGACCACTAGCCGAGAGGCACAAGTGCGCAGGCCGATGACCCGATCAGACGAAATGCGGGCTCACCTGAGCGCGCCTAGGAATCTCGTGCTTTTTCCTTGACAGATGACTGGGTCGAAAATCGCATTCGTCAAGCCGGATCTCCTATAGGTTCGACTCGGTAGCCAAGCATTCTGAGTTTCCGGATCATTGTTGCCGTGTGGCGTTGTTGCGACTGTTTCGATACTGCAGGACCGCGTTCTTCATATGGAACGCCGTTATGCAGAATTATCCAGATCAAGTGGCAAAGGCGATTCGCAACTACCCCGATTGTTTGGTTATGTCCCAGGCGCGCAACGAGACGACGGTACACGATCTCGAAGATGCTCCCCTTGCGTTTGATTGCGGCATTTGCTGCTTGGTTGAGAATGCGGCGCATCTGGCGGTTGCCTTTGGGCGAGTGTCGGCTGCGGTTCACGCCCGCGCTCTCTTCCTTACCTGGGCATGCCCCTACCCACGAGGAAAGCTTTTGGGCTGACGCGAAGGTGGCTGCTTTGGCACCGACTTCGGCGATAATCTGTTGCGCCGAACTCACTCCGAGCCCAGGGACTACCGCGAGCCTCTCGACTGCATCCTGGTTCTGCTGAAGCAGACTCGCGATCTCCTGATCCAGTTCACTGATCTGCTGCTCGACAAATTGCAAGTCGTCGAGCGTCATCTTTACCAGCCGGCGATAGACAGGGTTGATTTCCGTGCAGGCACCCAGCGCGTCATGCAGTTGCGCCGGCGTGGCGCGCAAGCGCTGATCAGCCAGGGCGGCGAGAGCCGCAGGATCGCTTTCTCCGTCCGCTAGAGCCCTGAGCATACGACGTGCACTGGCACCCAATAGATCCGAAACCAAACTGGACAACTTGATATGGGCTTCTTCCAGCAGTGCCTCCTGCTGGTTTTGCAGACGAACCTTGTCACGCGTTCGTTGATACCTTGTGCGGGTTAGCGTCCGCCAAAGGCGTTGTTCGGCATCGGGCACGAAGCTCAACACTAGCTCCTCTGATACGAGCCGTTTCACCAAACGTTCGGCGTCTCGAAAATCTGACTTGCGCCCGCGTCGCCCGCGGTTGGACAACGCCTGCGCCAGATGTAGTGTCCCCGACATCCGGCTTGCACCTTCCCTATTCTGGCATATCACCTTCCAAAATCGCTCCAGTGCTTCCCATACAGGCTTCCAGTATTGCGCGGTCGATTCCATCACCACTTCCTCGACCTGCTGCTCGATGAGCCACTCAGACAGCATGCGCAACTGTTCAGGGTTGCTGCCGTACCAGCGTCGCTCAAATCGATACTCGTCTTCTTCGACGTCAGCCACAACTATGGCCAGTCTCTTCTTGTGGACATCAATTCCCGCCACCCTATAAGCCATAGGCTTCCTCCTGGCGGGAATGGAGAACGTGCCGGGCTTACATTAACCTGGGTCTCGGGCTATCGCCGCTCCCACAGGGGAGAGACAACGCACCATTTATTCGCTCAATCGCGCACGTTCCCGATCAAACTTACATTCGGCTTCAGCAGCTCCACTGTCAAATCGATCTCGCCACTCCCAGCCGTTGTGAATTATTACTCAGATCGAAGCGATTTTCATGGAATTTCGCGGGCCGAAGGCCCTACTCAACTTACATGGAGGTGACCATTCGACCAGAACATGCATGAAAACCATCAAAGGACGGTCGTTCCTGTCTGTGGTTTAGCGAAGTCGAACTCTTCAAAGGGTGGATTTTCAGGAGACTTCCGCAAGTGAGGTGCATCGGTTCCATTATTGGGCGTGAACGTTTTGCGCACTGGCCTGCCCGACATCAGCCTAGGAATCCTTGCTGCAGCGACCAGAGCGGGTTTAGTATTGGCGGAACGAATGAGACGCTTAACTGTCTTCGTTCTCTTTGCGACTGTGGTTCTTCCAGCCGCGCCGCCAAAGCATGCTACATTGGCGCAACTTGAGCAGAGGCTGACTGCGGTGTGCGCTACTCACAAGCCGGATACGGACATTGCACGTCAAATCACCGACATCGAATTATCTGAACGACTAACCGAAGATACTCTCGAGCGCCTCAAGAAAGACTTGAATCTTGGGCCCCAGTCAGTGTTGGCACTGCAATTGCTTGCCGATCAGTCGGCGTTCATTGATCCTTCAGCCAGCGAGTTTCCGCAGAAAGCCGCTCCTGATGCAGCAACTCAACAGCAAATGGTGAATGCTTTACGAAACTAAGTGGCGCAAACGTTACCGCACTTGCCGAACTTCCTGGCTACCCGAACCATCAATCGATACGACAACAGCCCTTATGCTTTGAGGAAAGGCGAGTGGCCGGTTCGTGCGGGAATGCACCTGGTGGACACTTCGATCCGAGAGATCTCTGTTCGCGACGAACGCGAGAATTAGCCACCCACACAAGGGTCAGCTGTATGGCAGCAGCAGCTTGGTTTAATCTCAGGTGGCGAGTTCGGCACCACTCTGGGCATGATCCTGACAGACACGATCCAAGGCAGGATCGATTGGAGCCACTGGGAGGATGTAGCGGCAACACCGGTGGCAGTATTCCGCTATTCGGTTCCCAGCAGTGCCTCGCACTTTGAGTTGATTAGCACCCTTCAAAGGGAGGCGGCCGTCGAGGGCTTCGAAGCGCCAAGTGGCAGCCGCGGGATCGCGGGCATTGAAACGCGCCCAAATACCAATCCTTCCCGCACGTCAATCATCCGCATCAGGCCCGCTTATCATGGGTTTGTTTGGGTAGATCCGGAAACCGGGACCGTTCTTCGCGCCACTATGGAAGCGGAGCTGAAAGACAGCGATCCATTCAGTCGCGCGGCGATTCTGGTGAGTTATGGCTCAGTCCAGATCGGCGATGCCAGATTCATCTGCCCGGTGCGTAGTTTGGCGCTCTCAATGGCTGCAGCTGGCTCTCAGGTAAATTCAGGTGATGCGCCGACCCAGTGGTTGAACGAGTCGTTGTTCATCGGCTACCACCGCTTTGCTTCAACGACGCGAGTGATCCCCGATTCGTCGCCCCAGTGAGACTGAATATCTCGCCGATGTGAATATAGATTTCTACTTCTTGACCTTCTCCTGCTTGGGCATGAAGTATCCGCGGCGCGCATTCAAATCGAGACCAGTCCGATCCAATTTGACCTTCATGTGGTGATAAGTGCCGTCTGGTTTCACGCTGTCAAACGAAAGCTCCAGCAAGTAGACAGTTCCCGGCCCCTCCGCCAGCGTTTTAAACCCTGCGTCCAGATCGTTGCTATTGTGAAAGAACGTGCCGCCGGTTCCGTCCGCAAGAGATTCCATTGCACCCTCGCCGAGCGACATCGCGGTTCGATTGTAGTCGGACTGTTGCTGTGCGTTCCCGCCGCCGCGACTGGTACTTGAGAAACTTGGGCTGTGTTGGCTGGCATCGAATTCCGCAGTGTACAAGCCGCGAGCGTCCAAAGTGCTGATGGTCACATTGGATTGTGCTGCGAGGTCTAAGAGCCGCGATTCTGCGGTCAACGACTCCTGCTCGATTGGAAGGAAGCCGGGTGACACTAGGATCAGAATGCGTTGTCCCGGCAGATTGGCCATTGCGCGCACAAAAGCCGTCAGCGCAAGGTAGGTCATTTGGACATCTTGTCGTCCAAGATTGAGAACCTGGTTCGAAGCAGTCACGACCTCGTTCTCAGCAACATTTTGTTGATGCACAGGATCCAGGCTCGGATTACAGGCAATGACCTGGCGAAATGCTTCCTGAAACGCAGGGCCATCGTGGCCGCGCTCATTTTCGATCTGGACAGCTTGGTAGTAACCAATGTTCGGGCAGTCACGAGTGTCGGTTCGGTAGATGTTGCGTGTTTGCACGCTCATTAGCGCTTCCTGCAACGTCGCGCGACTGCGAGTCAGGCCGCTGTTGGTTTTTCCGGAAAGGGAAAGGACGGCTGCGATGTCGGGGGAGGCCAGTAGTCCGTCAAGCACCTTTGCCCCAGCCTTTTGGACACGCGGAAGGTCTTCTGCTTTCAGGTGCATGTCGTCGAAGATGAAGACGACAAAACGCGATGCAGCGGCGGGCGGTTTCAGAGCAGGAAGATCGGCAGATGGCGGCCGTATATCGGTTTCCTTTACCTTGGTTGTTTCGGTCGGACCGCGGTGTTCGACTGAGAATCCCGAAATGGATCGCTGCTTGCCATTGTCGAAGACCTGGAAGTCTTCTTTTCTTAAGTCGTCCACCGTGCGGCCCTGTTTGTCGCGAACCACAACGGGCACCAGGACTCTGTTCACGTTCATCTGAATCGTTGGGGCGGTCTCCTCGACCTGCTTCGCCTGTTGAGCGGCGGAGTGCATTCCCGGAGGAACGAAGCAATTTAGGATCAAAAGCGTTATAAATGAGCTTAAAAAGCGCACGGTCATTCCTCTAGTTAAACCTATTGGTGGATCAGAGAACTGCGATATTTTTTGTGCTCGAATGCGGAGATTCTTGACCTGCGACCACGAATATTCTGTGACGCGAGTGGCATGCCCCATTCCAAATTCTCCGCTCTCTTTGATCAAACAACAACTTTAGAAAAACAGGGTCCAGTTCGCGACGATGTTAAGTGCATTTGGAACACGCGGCGTAATTGCCGGTCCGTCGACGTAACTCAATCCAAGGCTCAGGTAGTTGCCGCGTGAAGCGCGCAGCGAGTAACTGCCGGTGACAGTCGTTCCAGCCCGCCACACGGTCTTGCCTTCAGAGACGAGATTGTCGGTAAAAATCTTGCTGTAGCCGGTGCGGGATGCAACTACGGAGATAACATCGTCGGGACGTGACCGAACCGGCGCCTCCTTGTAGAGTCTTGCCTCGTAATAGCGGGCGTATGGATTGATTGTTTCCGGCACCGTCATGAAGGATCCACCGGCATAGAGCCCCTGTTTTGGATACTCTCGGCCTGACTTGAGCAATTGATAATCCATGAGGGCGTATGCGCAGTAATTGCCTGACTCCGACTGACCAGTGGCCTCATTCCTGTAAGCCGCAGTGTTGTATATATAGCCGGCGCGAAACCACGCCCCGTGTGCATCCGAGCTTGCTGCACGCAGGTAGCCCCCTTCATTGATCAGGAGCAATTTGTCACCGTGTGGAATGAACCGGAAGCCGGTGTGATTTCTTGCAACTTCGGTCGGTCCCCCGCGTGGATCGATGCTCCGCTGCGCGGCAGTCTTGATGTACGTATTCTCAGGTCCGCGAATCCAAACGTTGAACGAAGGCGCTGTCAGAGGGAAGTACGACATGCCAGCCTCGTAGGGCAATACGGCATACACGCCCTGTGCGCCAGTCGCGGTCGATCCTCCTACAAAGAGACCAACGAAATTCATGTTGTTAGCAATGTACCCCACCTTCATCTCTAGGCGATCCTCTCCGAACGCCTTGTAGAAATAGAGGGCCCACAATTGAACCGACTTTGGACCAGCGGGATTCCAGCTTGCCCAGTTCCACACCCCACCCAAGTAGAACTGTGCGTGCTTTAAATGCAGTTGATGAAGATCGGCAGCGAGGATCGGCTGCACAAATGAACTCTCAAAACTGCGCTGGCCAACATAGACCTGCTCGTCAGCAGACACTGGCGCATCAAGCATGTTCTGCGTGTACTGAATCCCCGATATTACTCGGAAGGCAATGCCCTTGCTAAGGAGTGCCCGGCGAAATCCAGAATCAACGTCAATGACGCTGTCGGAAAACGGCGGCATAGCGGCATCTCCTCCGAGGTAATTCAGGTCCTCAATGGAACGGCCGGCAGGTTTTGGAGAACCTGGAAGGCCCTGATCTGCATCGTTACTTTGTGCGTTGCTGAATAATCCGACACACAGAAAGAGCGCAGCTGTGAGCATTCCCCTGAGTCCTCGGTCGCGCCTTTTTTGCATTTCTCTTACACCTATAATCTTTCTCACAGCTGTACGGCTTTTAGCCCAGTAACGTTTGTCTCAAGGAGTCTAGATTGAAAATACACTGCACACCTTCAGTGCACAATCAGGAAAGAGTCTGATTTCAATCCTCGCAGGGGCGAATGCAAGCTGAATTCCGGGAACGACGATCAGGTATTACGGAATCTTGGAGGTCGAGGAATGAACGAAGGCGTTCTGCGAATTGCAGGTTCCTTCTCTCCGGGAGCGTCCATTGGGGAAATCGACAAGCTAAGCGAACGGATAGGCTATTGGGACAATACACTGCCCGGTTGGGATAATGTCCGGATTGCCCACCACTCGCCCGGAACTCGAAATGCCGATCCGCGTCGGGCCTGGAAACGTGACGCGGGTGTTGGCTTCACTTGACTTTCTCAGGATCCCTGCCTGGCAAGATTCGGCGCCTCCAGGTTCCGAGAATCCGGACTCTTCGGGAGGCCTATGGCAGGCAGTAGGGCACCCAGATTATCATGCGGCAACTTGGGCCAACCGGCCAAACTACTTCGCGGCAGGTTCCACTACGGCCTCAAGCTGGATGGAGCGAGCCTGTTCCAAGTTGATGTCGATCGACCCGCTGGATTGCTTGATCTCAGCCCCTGGCCAGAGCGGGTTCCAACGAAGGTTCCGCCACTTGGACGGCAACTCGATCGTTGTATGACGGCTCGCATCCGCGTCGTCGCGTAACCCTTCTTCAAGATTGGCGGAGAGTAGGTGAACCTTCCCATCGCTCGTGCGCCAGGCGCTGATGTTGACCGTCTGCTGAAGGTCGATCGCCGACGCATGCAAGGTGGTGGGGTTCGTGAGCAGGGAGTTGACGGTCGCGGCCGCAAGTGCATAGGGAGCAGCACTTCCTCCCCAGGTATCGCGCAGTTGCTTGTCCCATTCGTCGAGGAACTCGGGGGGGTCCCAGGCCACCAGGCGAACGCCGTCGGTCTCATTCCGCACCAGAGCCGGGCTGCCAGCTACAAAATAGACGGACCTTGCACCCCCAGACACTGTATTTCTGGAGAGGCTTTGGAGGACGGGAAACTGCAAAGGAGCATCAGCTACAAGTTGAGTGGCAAGGCTTGATGCCTCTCCTGATTGAACCGCTGGAGAAGCAGACTGAGCATCGGTGCTGCGTAGGCCGACGAGTCTTTGGAGGTTGAGATCGATTCCCCCGGCGGGACTGCCGAAGATGGCAACCGGCGTTCTGCTACGGGCAGCCGTGGTTACAAAGCTGTCCTCCTCGGCAGATAGGTGCGATGGCGCGCCGAGAATGAACAGATCGGAAGAAACGCGCGGGAGCCACTCAATGCGGGTAGCTGACGATATCGGCACAGGCCACTTGACGACCGATCCGATCTGCTCGTCCAGCCACTCTTTCACATCGTGATCCGGGCGGGCGTGTTCGGCCTGCCATCTGGCTGAACTGCGTGCATAGACAAGCGTGGGGCCGAAGACGTCGGTGATCTGATGTGCGTCGATCACGGCCTGGCTGATATTCGTGTTCAGGAACGCCACATCGTCGCTGCTTAATAGACGCTTTCCTTGATTAGCCCACGAGATGTAAGAGCCTGCAGGGACCGCGATTCCGGTTGGTGTCTTCACCGATGCGTGAGAATAGGTCCAGATGCCCCAGCGCAGGCGCTCTGGTACGGTATGAAGCACGTCCCACGATTCCCAAGCATCGAAGGTTTCGATCAGTGGATAGTGCTTGACCTTGGTGTCGGCCAATGTCGCCGCGTGCATGAGCATGGAAGCCAGCTGGTAAGTCCACCCCAGGGTTGGTTGATTCCAGAAGGAGTTGTGGCGCACGCCAACTTCATTCCAAGCGCCGGCCCAGGTCTGATCGACAAACACATCGAGGGACCCCTCCAACGCGATCAGTTCGAGATCGAGCCCATTGCTGCGCCAGTCGCCGAGGGCACTTGCCGCATTTGAATACATCATCACCAGTGCCTGAGGATTTGCAGCCTTTACTCCGCGGACGAAGGCGGACATATCCTGCGTATGCTCGCGGATGGCTTCCGGCGAAGGCTCCACGATGCCGTGGGGTCCAGCTCTTTGATAAGGGACGGGCATGCCGAAGGAGTCCCGTAGCATGATTGCGTCGAGCCCAGTAGCTTTCGAAAGGCTGCCCCATTGAGCTGCAAAGGCCTTATAAGCCGGCATACCTTCCCCAATCCCCTGGGGCAATCCGCCAAGCCTGGAAGAGTCGCGATGCAATTTAGCGCCAGGATCGAAGAAACGGCCGCTCTGCGCTTCTCCCCTGCGCTGAAACTGCCACGACGTGAATGCTTCAGGATGTGCCTTGGCCCATGGCGCGACTTCGCCGTAGGCGTCAACCCAAGCATAGACGAGGCTGCCAACCTTGAATCCAGCGATGCCACGCTTTGTGGCTTCTTCACGCAGACCATCCGTGAGGCGTCGCAGATCTCGGTAGGTCCATGGCCCGTACCCTTTGCGCGTCAAGATGGACGGAGTGGAAAAGCGCACCTTCCAGGCGCGCCGCCGTTCTTGAGTCGAGCCGGCCAAGGGCGCTGATTCCTCTACCCAAGGCTGTTGTCCGGTCCCGGCGGGTAGGCTGATCCGCTGATCCAGCTCGCCCGACCATTCCATGATGTAGCCCACAGTCCATCCAACATTGAGGATTACACCGCGATCTCCCGCAACATGCTCATACAGACGCTGGAAGCGGTCCCAGAAGCAACTAACTGATCCCGCGATATCATCCTCCTCGAACCAATACAGGTCGATCTCCATCCATCGGTCCCCAGGAACCGGCGCCTGAGGCTCTGCTTTGCTTGCAAGCGGCTGCCGGACGTTTGCGCAGTCTGACTGCGCAATCAAATTTGCTGAGAAAAGAAACACGATCGCCATCAGCCCGCGAGAAATAACAATCCGGCATTGATTCGGGATCAGCATCATAACTGCTGTCTCCTTCATGAGAACGGATTCGCCCGGATTCTAGCACTCTTGAGGATAGTCTGAGGAACTTAAAGCCGAATTGCAAAGCACTTCGCCGGACCAAGGTTCAGCCCGGTGAAAGGCTTCGGCGCGACCCTGCGGGACACAAATCTGCCCGGGCTAATGCCGACGATGAGAGCGCCCTGCGGAAAGCCAAGCCCAGTGCCGAACCTCTACTCCCTTTTCTGTGACTTCCGGTCCAGCCGAAATGCCGCCGCCTGAAAATCCCCTCTGAACCCCTCATCCATCTCCAAGTCATGGTTCATCCACCATGCCCCACTCGCAGCCCCCGGAGCCCCCGCGCGATTTGTCTTCAATCGCAGTCAGCGCATACTCCACGTTCGCATCCAGCCCCTCAGCGAAGCTGAACCCTGCGGCGAATGTCTTGGGCGCCGATGGAGCCATAAGCGCTACTGGGCTAGCCTTCGAGAGACTGGGGTAGCCCATCCAGAATTTGAGTACGACGAATTCCCACGAGGCCAGGTTGCTTGCAACTTGAAGGAGCAGGAGTTCTAACTCTTGGCGGACAAGTGCATCCTGAAGATCAAGGCAAAGGTTACCAAGATCAAGAAATCGATGCACCTGTCAGCGAACGCCATCGTGGATACCGACTTGCTCTACAGGTACACAAAGTGCTTGCGCGGGACGTGGTTAGTGAATTCCTTTCCTTGCCGCGATAAAACTGCGGCAAGGAAATGATAGGGTACCCACTTCTTCCCACTTACTCACAGTGCTGGTAACTCGCTTCTATTTCGGCTAGGCGATTCTAACCAGCAGGATGTCGTGGCTAGCCAACTCGATGGGCTCGTTGTCGGTGAGGGTGACGTCCTTGCCGGTCCACAAGTCTTTGCCGGCTTCGGGGCCCTTGAGACCTAGCTTGGCAAGACTCAGAAGGGAGGGGGTGAGTGGCGACGCGGTCGGAGCCGACGTTGAGTACGGCGATTGCCATTGCTCCACCGGAGAGATGGCGGGTCCAGACTTCGACTTCGCCGTCGGCATAGGCGCGGCTTTCCTGATGGCCGAGCTTGTACTGATCGATGGCGATGACGTCTTTGTTGGTGAGGATGGCCTTGATCTCAGGCTTCATGTTGGGCAGGTCGTTGCCGGCGAGAAGCGGTGCGGCGAGCATGGCCCACATGGAGAAGTGGGCGCGATTTTCAGCCAGCGTGAGCCTGCCGTTGCCAACCTCAAGCATGTCGGGATCGTTCCAGTGGCCGGGGCCGGCGTATTTGGCGAGGCCTGCATTCTGGTTGATGATGTCGACGATGCTCATCCAGTCGGGCCGGATGTCGCCGGTGGTGCGCCAGAGGTTGCCGCCGAGCGCCGGAGTCCACTCCCACAGAGCGTCCCAGCCGTACTGGCAAAGGGAGTAAACGATGGGGCGGCCGGTGGCCTTGAGGGCTTTGCCCATCTTGACGTAGGCGGCGACCATGAGGCGCATCTGCTCGGCCTTGTCGTCGGGAGCTTTTGCCGCCATCACATCTTTTCTGAAGCTGCACAGGTCGTACTTGAGGTAGTCGATACCACACGCGGCGTACATATCCGCATCCTGGGCCTCGTGGTCGAGCGAGGCCGCGAAGCCACTGCAGGTCTTGGTGCCGGGGCCGGAGTAGATGCCGATTTTGAGGCCCTTGGAGTGGACGTAGTCGGCGAGCGCCTTCATGTCGGGAAACTTGTCGTTGGTGTGGAGGACGCCGCTCGCGTCGCGCTCGCCTTCCCAGGTGTCGTCGATGTTGACGTAGTTGTAGCCGGCGTCTTTCATGCCGGTGGAGAAAAGCTCGTCGGCGGCGGCGCGAATGTCATTATCGGTGACGTTGCGGTGAAAGAAGTTCCAACTATTCCAGCCCATGGGCGGGGTTGCGGCAACGGCTTTGGAAGGAGCGGCGGCTTTGGGAGTGGGCTTCAGTGCAGGTGAGGTCTGGGCTGAGGCGCTAAGCGTTGCCAAGGCAAGGACGGCTAATGAAAGAGACGCGATACTACGCATGACGTTTATCTCCTGCAAGCCTTTTCACGGGGAATACGATTCCGCCGCCCTGCTTTCGGCAAGGGGCTGATTCTCGCAGGGGCATGAGGATGCAGCGAGCCAACCCTTAAGCGACATCGCAGCTTCGCTCCGAAAAAGCTCCAATGCCGCTTGGCACCTTTGGCGATCGGCGCCAGGGAAAAACCGATCGCCATCAAGATGCTTCGGTCTCCCTCTACCGCTGAACTCGATGCAGAACCAGCGGAACGGTGGGCGGAGGCGCAGGTTAGGATTTCTCGATGGATCCGATCCATCCGGCGGAGGCCCGATCACCGGCCGTGGCCCTTCAGGCTCCACAGGGTGAGGCATCTGCAAGCGCGGATCCGTGGTTTGCTGGAGTTCAATACGGTCGTCCTTGATCGTTCCCGAATAGCTGTTGATGCCGACCCTGAAGGACACGCTGTTGCCGTCCACTTTGCCTTCCTCGACTGGGGCGCCTGCATCGTTGCCGCCGAAGATGCCGCCACAGGCACCCTCTACGATGCCTTCAAGCTTGGCCCCATTCTGGCGCAGAGTGTAGAGCGTGCTGTCGTAGCCAGCGAGAGCCGCGAATCGACTGGCTGCCCCGCTTGCGTCCGGTATTGGTCTCCACAGTCCGGTGATGCCCGCACCCGCAGGCACCTCGTGTTCCCAAACTGCCACTTGCGGTCGCAGCGTCGTCGGCTTTACAGCGATGGTTACGCTTGCCGATGCGAGCCCGGGAGATGCCGCCTCCACGTTAATGCTCCCGCCTGACTTCATTGACTGGACAATCGCCATGCAAAGTCCGCAAAAAGCTTTTCGCGCTGTGCCCTTATCTGGTTCCTGATTGGTGGGGTCTCCGTTGCCGGTGCCGATCAGCCGCCCCTTCCCCGAGACACTGAAAGTAACTTCGTTATCGGTGATGGGCACAACGCGGCCTTGTGCATCTTGCACTTCTACAGCGAACATGGCCACGTCTTCGCCATCGGCGGAGATCTCCAAGCGGTCCGCACTCATCACCAATTTCGCTGCGGCGCCAGTAGTCTCTCGCTTTGCGGTCATAACCTGCTTGTCTGCTTTGAAGCCCCGCGCCTCAATCGTGCCGGGAGCATACTTCACGTTCCACGCAAGGTGCGAGTCCTTCTTCATATCCTTCGCGCCCAGGCTCTGGCCGTTCAGAAACAACTCCACCTTGTCCAGGTTCGAATAGACCCATACCGCGATCTCTTTTCCTTCCATCCCCGGCCAATTCCAATGTGGAAAGACGTGCAGGACTGGCTCGGTCGTCCACCACGCTTTGTAGTAGTAGAAAGAGTCTTTAGGGAATCCGCAGGTATCAATGATTCCGTACTGCGAACTGATGTTGGGCCACTCGTTTGGCGAGGGTTCGCCGCGATAGTCAAACCCCGTCCAGACAAAGCCGCCTGAGAGCCACGGCCGAGAATTGCAGAAGCGCCACCAGCCTTCAGCCGAGGCACGGCCCGTGGTGGTGTAGGGATCGTAGGAACCTACATAACCTTTGCTGAAATCGGTCACGTAAATTCCGCGCGTACCGACCGCACTTACGGTTTCAGTGCCGATGACCGGCTTCTCAGGATGGGCCTTGTGATAGGCTTCCGCGCCTGGGTCCATGTAGTTGTAGCCCATCACGTCGCACTCTATCAGGGCGCCGACACCAATTGCGCGGATGGGAGCGATTGACACCGGCCTTGAACCATCGTTCTCGGTCGCGACAGCTTTCATCGCGGTCAGGATCTTCAATCCCTTGTCTGTGTTCGCGTGGCCTTCTTCATTTCCCATAGACCACATGAAGACGCTGGGACGATTACGGTCGCGCCGGACAAGATTCTTGAATTGGCTCAGGCCTTCGGGATTGGACGACATCATCCGGGTCTCATCGAAGACCAGCATTCCCAGCTCGTCGCAGGCGTCCAGCAGCTCCGGTGTAGGAGGGTTGTGGGAAGTGCGTATGGAGTTACAACCCATTTCCTGAAGCTTGCGAATGCGGTAGTACTGCACGGCATCCGGCACCGCCGCGCCCACGCCGGCGTGGGCGCGGTGATTGCATGTACCTTTCAGCTTTACGGATTTACCGTTTAGAAAGAATCCCTTCTGCGCGTCGAACTTCACGTCGCGAATACCAAACGGCGTCTCGCAGCGATCCACTATGTCACTGCCGGCTCTCACTTCCGTCACCAGCTTGTAGAGATTTCTCTCCTCGAGAGACCAAAGGCGCGGCCGCTTGACTACCAACTCCTGCTTGTAGGTTTGTTCTCCAACTCCCGGATTGGATAAGAAAGCTGTAACTGCTTTCCCCGATTCCTTGCCGGCGGAATCGAGAACCGTGGAGATCACGCGCACGTCCTGCGCAGTCACGCTCTGGTTCTCCACCTCGGTGAGGATCGAAAGAGCGGCTTCTCCGCTTCGCACCTCGGACGTCACGAAGGTTCCCCATTTCTTCACGTGAACCGGGTTCGTCTTCACAAGCCAGACATGCCGGTAGATCCCCGCTCCTTCATAGAACCAGCCATCGCTCGATGTGGCATCCACGCGCACCAGCAGAACGTTCTTTCCGCCCGGAGTCGCGAAGTCGCTTACGTCAAAACTGAAAGGATCGTATCCACCGCTGTGCCGGCCGATGTAAAAGTCGTTGAAGATCACCATAGTCTCCCGGTAAGAACCGTCGAACTCGATTGTTATTCGCTTGCCAGCATCGGCTTCAGAAAGCTCGAATACGCGGCGATACCAACCCACACTCGTCGCCGGGTAGGTTCGTCCCAAGGGATAGAATCCCTTGTTGGCAAGCGCGCGGTCGTTCTCGAAAGGTAGCTCGACAGCCCCATCGTGGGGCAGGTCGACAGGCCGCCAGTCGCTATCGTCGAAGGCAATATTGCCGGCAGGAAGGATGAGCAGCCGACAAGGCTGAGAATCTAGCAGGGTGAAAGTCCTTGTGCCGTCAATTACCTGTATTCGGACGGTTAGCATATCCGGTGCGTGCAGAGGTAACGAAGCACGTTCTGCCCGGAAGTAAAAGTCTCGGCTGCCCTGCGGCAG
>OCTA010001520.1_pt1 | contig 21313 bp, 23 predicted proteins | sample 1538991 | NCBI WGS metagenome assembly OCTA01 (sample SAMEA3539302, study PRJEB22396) | soil metagenome | biome: tundra; feature: field; material: soil | place: USA | collected 2010-05 | depth 0.15 m | reverse complement strand
TACGCCGCCGCGAACCTCTATGTGCCCCTGCCAGCCCAGGTCCGGCAACTCGCCCGTACCATGCTCCAGCAGGTCACCGGGCCGCAGGGGACGCACTTCCTGGGCTGAACGCAGCAGGCAAGCCCGGCCCGGCGCTGATCGGGCTTACGGGAGGGCATGGCTCCCGGCCCTGCTCAGCCGGCCGCCCGTAGCCATGGCCGGTGCAGCGTCGCGGGCGGCCTGGCATACGGCGCATCGGATGGTGCGGGGTGGCTCGACGGCGACGACGCGGTTGATGACCATGGTCCGGGTCAGCCAGCGGGCCGTGACGTGCGCGTGGTCGGCGCAGACGGCGACCGCAGCGGGTCGGGCCATTCCCGGCAGGGTTATGACGTTAACCATGAGCACTGCGTGCCGGTCTGGGATGCGCAGCCGCAAGATCGCCCGGCCCACGCTCGCCGGCCTTCTACCACAGCCCAGCCCGCGATCCCCAGCGCGACCACGCCGTCGAGCCACCAGGCACCCAGCAGCGTATTGGCGGCCAGCCCGGCGAACACCGCGACCGCCAGGTAAGCGCAGAGCAGGTTCTGTGTTCCTTCCCCTGCTGTGGCCGCTGATCCGAGCCGGGCGCCGATCCGCCGTTTGGCCACCCCGAGCGCAGGCTCCAAGACGGCGGTGCCAGCAGTGAGCACCAGCCCGGCAACGCTGGTCTCGGCACGGTCACCGGCCGCCAGCGCCCGGACCGCCTCGACGGCGATGTAGGGGGCGAGCAGGAAGAAGCTGACCGCCACCAGCTGCTGGGCGCGCCGCTCGGAGGTGGCGCTGGCCAGCCGGGTGCCGGTGAACCGCCAGATCACGATGATGCTGGCCAGCGCCTCGATGCCGCTGTCCAGGCCGAACCCGAGCAGGGCCACTGACCCGGCTAGCACCGCCGCGCCGATCGCGACCCCGCCCTCGATGCCCATCCAGGCCAGCGTGATCCAGGACAGCGCCCTGGCCAGGCGGGCAAGGCGGAGCCAATCGGCCGACACCGGCACTGGCCCCGCGCTGTCGCATCGGCCGATCCCAGGTGTGGCGCGGCTGCCAACGCCGACGGTGCGGAGACGCTGAGGACGCAGCGAGATCATGGCGTCTCGATGTGTTCCAGAACGGTGTAATGCTCCCAGGCCAGCCCGTCGGGGTCGCAGTCGTGTCGCCTCACGGGCAGGTACCAGGAAGGTCGAGAGCGGCGAGGATGCGGAGGCCATCCGCCAGGCGCTGGTCGGCCAGCTCATAACGGACCCGGCGGCCTTCGGCGGTCGCGGTCACCAGCCCGCACTCACGCAAGCAGGCCAGGTGGTTGGACAGGTTAGCCCGGGTGGTCCCGACCTCCTCGGCCATCTCCGCCGGATAACCAGGACCGTCAATCAGGTGCACGAGCACCCGGCGGCGCGTGGGATCGGCCAGCGCCGTCCCCACGCGGGTCAGGGTTCCCAGGTCCATCTGAACCGATACAGTCATTCCTGTACTATACAGCCAACGCTGAATCAGCACCCGCTCGCGAACGCTGATGCCGATACGCTCCTGACCTATTTTTCGCGAGCCCTCTTAGCCGGACTGGTGCGCCGGGTTCTCCGTGTCCGGTGGTGACGGGCGGGTGCGTCCGCTGGCCAGGATGAGCGGGACGGCGATGATCATGGCGCTGGCAAGGAAGAGGAACGCGACGGACGGGGATACTGCGGTCCACATGACTGCGGCGATGGCGCTGGCGGCCAGGTTGGCGCCCGCTTGTGCTGTGGCGAGCAGTCCAAAGGCTGAGCCGCTGCGCCGATCGCCGCGGAGAGCACGGCTGTGGTGGTGAGCCGCCGACCGCGATCCGGCGCCGGCGGCCCGGGTCATCCGCGAGTGCCCCCCCGCCGAGGCGGGCCACCCCGGCGGCGGCATCGGAGATGCCCTCTATCAGTCCCAGCGCCGAGGCGGGAGCGTGCAGGGTGGCGGTCAGCAGGCTCGGCAGCAATGCCGTGGGAATCTCGTGACCAAGGTCAGCGAGGAAGCTGGAGGTACCGATGCCCGCCACGCCCCGGCTGAACCACCGCGGGGCGGTGGCCTCGCCGGACTCTATACCTGCTGCCACAGCCGCTGACTCTACGGTCCTGGCCTGCCCGGCAGTGAACCGGCCAGGCCAGCAGGCCCGGCACCGGCAAACATGGAGCACCCCGCTGGAGGCTGATGCCGAGCACACGATCAACCCCGGAGGGCCGGGCCTGCACAAGCGATCTCAACGCCACGACGGGCTACAGATCCAGCCCCCGGTACACTTCACGGCGGTGCCCGACCACCGAAACGGTGACCACACGGGCGTCGTCGTCCACGTCGTAGATGATCCGGTAGTCACCTACCCGTATTCGCAGCCATGGGCGGTGGCCTTTTAAGGGCTTGACCCCCTGTGGCCGCGGATTCGCGCCGAGGCTGCGCATCGCCTCTAGAAGGTCCTTGCGGGTGCCCGCGTCGAGCTGGCGCAGAGCCTTGCGGACGCGCCTCAACGGCATAGACGGCCACCAGGTCAGAGCCCGAACTCGGCTTCGAGCTCTTCCAAGGGGATCGACTCACCAGGCTCATCCCAGGCGGCGTCAGCCTCGGCGATGTCCTCAGCGTCCTCCGCGGAGCGGAGCGCCTCGATCACCGACTCTGGGACGATGGCGGCGACACGCTCGCCAGCGACCGTCAAGTGAGTGATGACCCCACGGCGCGCGTTGGCGACAGCAGCCGTCACGGCCTCGCTGTCCGCGGGGATGTCGCGCGCAGGTTCGCTCACGTCAACCAGTGTACGTAGACGCTGGTACTTGCGCCTGGACAGCACTCGGATCACTGTTTCCGTTGAGCGAGCCGATCAGCGTGGCCACTCTGGCCCGGCTGACGCCGAACTGCGCGGTGGATCACTGAGCAGCACGTCCCTGCGGACAATCATCTCAGCGAGCCCCACATGCACGTGGACCACCAGTACGTAGCTGTCGCGGACGCCCGAGAGCCGACCAGCCCGTCCGCGCATCCCTTTGACTGGTATTCCGCTGGGCGGCTACCCGAACTGGAGATGTGGGAGGACACTAAGCTGCTCGCAAAAGTGCTCTTCTCATGTATCGACGACCTCGCTGTTGGCGAACTGGACGGCACTGCGGCCTTGCGGCCGTTTACGGTTGCGGCGACTCACTGACTTCATCACCATCGGCGGCCTCCGGAGTTGTGGTCGCCCGCGTCCAGCCGGATCTCCCGTCGGCCATGCGGCACCTGTTGGTGCAGGGAAAGGATTCTGCCAGTTCGGGCAGTGAGGCGCCCTGGCGGCCGCTGTGGCCGCGAATGCCATTGGTCGAGGCAGCCCGATCCCGGTCGTTTCCCACCGTGTCGGGCGACGCCCATTGCGATTGATGACCAGCGTTCAGAACGGTGTCCCTTCCTATCCGAGACCCTGGACGAGCCAACCTCGTTAATCAGCCGGTCAGGCCGGCTTGTCATACTGGCCCAATGTCTGTGAAGACTCGCTGCGCCGTGGTGCTCGCCGGGACCGCGCTGCTGGGTATCGGCCTTGATCAGGCGACGAAGGCGCTCATGGTCGCGACCATCGAGGGTAGACCGCCTATTCGCCTGATCGGCCAGGTCCTGACCATCTATGTCTCTCGGAACTCCGGTGCTGCCTTCTCCTTCGCGCCTGCCGCGACGGTGCTGTTCACCTGCCTGGCGGTGGCAACCGCCGCGCTGATCGTCACTAGGGTGTCCCGGCTGCGCTCGGCAGGGTGGGCGGCAGCACTCGGCCTGCTGCTAGCGGGAGCCGTCGGGAACCTGTGTGACCGGCTGATGCGAGCACCCGGCTTCGGCCGCGGCGCCGTCGTCGATTTCATTTACCTGCAGCATTTCGCGACCTTCAACATCGCCGACAGCTGCCTGACGTGCGGGGCCGTGCTCGCGGTCGTGCTTTCGCTCCGCGGCATTCCCATGACAGACCAGTCACCCGACCACGCCGGGCCGGCACCTGCTCAACGAGCACATCAGTGATCCAGGCGAGATAGTCGGCCGCCCAGGTGATGGCCGCACCAAGATCGTTACCTAGTTTGCGGTGCAGGCTGAGAGCCTCGCGGCACCAGACCAGGGCTTGCTGATGCCGGTCACCGCGCGGCCTGCGGGCGCCTTACGCCAGCTGCGAAAACACTTCTCTGGCCAGGGGGGACTGGCTACGGTTGGCTGACCCAGGCCCGTACGGCGGGTCATCAGCGCAGCCAGGGAGGCAACCGCGATGGCTGGTCCGGCCATGATCGGCCCGGGGGAACGCGAGCAGCGGTCCAAGCCCCTGCTGCGGACGATGGTCGGCGAGGTACTGCGCCGGAGGCTGGATGTACTGCATCGTGTCGTAGATCGCGGTCAGCGTGCTGTATGAGCCGCCAGGAGAATTGATATAGAGGCTGATCTCGAGGTCGGGACTGGCCGATTCGAGGTGCAGCAGCTGGGCCATCACCACATTGGCGGGGGTACGGACCAACGCCCGCTGGATCCGCGACTTCGTCGCCTACGACCCAGCGCCGGCTCTCGACCGCATCACGGTCCCGGTGCTGGCGGTCACCGGCGGGCAGGACCTCCAGGTGCCACCCGAGGACGTCGACACCATCGGCCGCCTCGTCAAAGGGCCCTTCGAAGGTCACATCGTCGGCGATCTCAGTCATCTGCTCCGGCCCGATCCTGACTCGGTAGGCCCGCGCGGCTACCGCCGGGCAGTGCGCAGGCCAGTGAGCCCCGAGGTCCTTGAGCTCATTACCGGCTGGGTGGCCAGCCACTGGGGCCTCCCGGCCGGGTTCACGCGAACTCCTCCGCCCGCTCCGGCCAGCTGACCGCTGGGGGCTGTTCCGGAGTGGCGTTATCGTGAGCCACGGGCAATACCGGACGCTTCCACTGGGATGTGCGGCAATGATCAGTGAAGACATATTGCGCCAGATGTCTCGTGAAGAGAGGGCCGACCTGAGCCGCTGCCTCGCCGCGCTCGATGCCGACCTGCCGTCGTTGAGCGCGAGCGATCAGCGGCGGCGGCGGCTCGTGGTGCTGCTGACCGGCGCCTCGGTCGGCCTCATTCCATGGATCGTGCTGCTCGGGATCCAACTGCCGCATCGTTATATGGCGGGCCACTGGAGACTGACCTGGGTCGGATTCGACGTCTTTCTCCTGGCCGGCCTGGGCCTCACCGCGTGGCTCGCCTGGCGCCGCCGCCAGGCCGTGGTGATTGCTGCCTTCATGACAGCGACGCTGCTCGCCTGCGACGCATGGTTCGACATCACGACGGCATCAGGGCGCGCCGACACCGTCATCGCGATCGCATCTGCCGTGCTCCTCGAACTGCCCCTCGCCACGCTGCTTTTCGCGGTGGCCTACCATCTCCTGCATCTCACGGTGCGCCGCGCGCACGCGATGCACGGAATCCTTCATTTCCCGTCGGGGCCGCTCAGAGCGCGGCTGTTCGGCGTGCCGCGGGGAGACGATAAATAGCGCAGCGGGCCCAGTCACGGGGCGGTCTCAGACCTGTGACATATACAGGTTCTGAGCCGCTCTGCTGCCAACGGGGGTTAATCTAGCGTGCACATGCAGAAGTGGCGTGTCCGGGGGAAAACAGCGCTTTCTGGCCAATAGATCGTTCCGGCTGGCCAGGCCGTTGCGGGAACCACGTCAGCCGGCAGCGTAGCCGTGGAGGGGCTGGAGGCAGGTGGGCTTGGTTGGCTAAGCCGCTGACCGGCGACGATCCTCGCGAGGTCGCCGGTTATCAGCTACGCGCCCGACTCGGTGCCGGTGGCATGGGGCTGGTCTATCTCGCCTTAACGCGGGCCGGGCGGCCTGTCGCGATCAAGGTAGTGCGAGCGGAATTCGGGGACGACGAGGAATTCCGGGACCGGTTCCGCCAAGAGGTCGCCGCCGCCCAGCGTGTGCATGGCCTGTACACGGCGCAGGTTATCGACGCTGACCCGGACGCTCCGCAGCCCTGGCTCGCTACCGCCTATGTCCCCGGGCTGTCTTTGCAGCAGGCGGTCACCGATTACGGCCCGCTGCCGCCGGACAGTGTCTTCCTGCTGGTCGCCGGGGTAGCGGAGGCGCTCCAGGCGATCCACGCGGCTGGCATCGTGCACCGTGACCTCAAGCCCTCCAACGTGATCCTGGCCGCGGACGGTCCGCGCGTCATTGACTTCGGGATCGCCTGGGCCGCCACCGCACCCGCACTGACCCGCAGCGGCATCAGTGTGGGCTCCCCCCCGTTCATGGCTCCTGAGCAGGCGCGTGGCCAGCCAACCACGCCGACGGTCGATGTGTTCGCGCTAGGCTCGCTGGCCACATTCGCGGTCGCTGGGCATCCTCCCTTCGGTGTGGACGACCCGGTCCAGGTGCTCTACCGGGTGCTCAACGAGCCACCGAATCTGGACGGCTGCCCACCGGACTTGCGGTACCTGATCGAGCGCTGTCTCGCCAAGGACCCAGCACAGCGGCCCCAGACCAGTGAGATCATCGATGCCTGCCGTGCCAGAACGGCCAACGGCAGCCTGGTGTTCGAGCAGTCGTGGCTGCCAGCGGCAGTATTCGCGGTCGCGGTAGGCGCCCCGGCAGCCCCGTTCGCCCCGCTCTTCCCGGGCACCGGAAGGCGACTCGCGGCCGCTGCGGAATCGACGTTTCCCAGCGGGACCGGTTACTCCGCCGGAGGAGTGCCGAACGAGGGCACCGTCTCCGGCGAGGTGCGCGATCGCCCGGCCCGGTCCGGCGCGGGCCCCTCCGACCCTGGGATGCCGCACACGGGCGATCGCGTGCCGCCCGGCCCGGTGCCGCCCGCTGTGCCCATCCCGGGCGGGCCTGGTAATGCCGCAGGGCACGAGGCGCTGCTCGCGGCGCCCGGGCCAGGGCCGCCCGGCCAGGGACCTGATAGCGGTGCGCCCGGCGATGGCCGGAAGAGATGGAGAGGGCTCCTGGTCGGCGGGGCCGTCGTGGTCCTGCTCGTGGCCGCGGCAGCCACCGGTGTCGCCCTGACGGCCCGCCCAGTCGACCAGGCCAGCATCGGGGCCACGCGCCACTCGCCGCACCCCAGCGCTGTCCACAGCTCAGCAGCCCCCGCGCACCATCCCCGCGGGCAGGCAACCAGCGCTCCCGGCGCACCGGCAGGCTCGTCGCTGTCAGTGCCGTCTGGCTCGATATCCGGGCCTCAGCCGGGCAAGACGGCACCCCAGCCTCCGGTGACGTCGCGAGCGACGTCGCGAGCCGCGCCCAGCCCGTCTGCTGCGCCCCCACCCTCCGGCCGGGCGGCCTTCGGCGGGACCTGGAGCGGGACCGTGAGCCAACCCAGATGGACCGTGCCCAGTTGGGCGGTTGAGTTGGTCATTCCAGCGGCCGGCCGTGTCGGCAGCTACAGCGCGCCGGGGCTTGGCTGCTCGGGAACGCTGACCATGCCAGTGACGGCTACGTCCACCATGGCGGCGGTGGGCACGACCAGCGAGGTGAACACGGGCTGTACGGCCCGGGCGCGGCTGACCCTGACCCTGTCCGGATCGGGCGAGATAACCATGAACTGGATTTGGGTCGGCCACCCGCTCAAAGTCGGTACCGCGACGCTGACTGACAGCTAGGGTGGCCGCGCGGCCGCCTGGCCGTTCGCTGCCAGGTGAGATCGTTGATGTCATGATTGCCGTCATGCGGAGTCGCCCATGAGCCCCAAGATTGCTACGTCGGACGTGGTCGGGCGGGCCGAGCTACTCGACTTCGTCCGCGGCCGCCACAAGGTCGTGCTGGTCACGGAGAGGCACGACGGAACACCGCAGCTTTCCCCGGTGACAGCGGGCCTGGATAGCGCCGGGCGCGTCGTGATCGCCACCTATCCTGAGCGGGCCAAGACCCGCAACGCACGGCGCCGCCCAGAGGCCGGTCTCCTGGTTCTTTCCGACGACTGGGACGGCCCCTGGGTGCAGGTCTACGGCCGAGCCGAGGTGCTGGACCTGCCCGAGGCACTCGATCCGCTGGTCGACTACTTCCGGGCCATCGCTGGCGAGCACGACGACTGGGACGAGTACCGGGCGGCGATGCGGCGCCAGGGCAAGGCGCTTATCCGGGTCACGATCGAACGGTGGGGGCCTATCGCGACGGGCGGGTTCCCGGCCCGGCTGGCCTGAACCCGGGGCGCCGGCCGTCAGGATGACGGATCGACGACGATGCCCAGGTTCTCGGCGATCAGCGGGGCTATCTCAGCCAACTGAGCGGTAGTGACGATGGCTCCGCGCAGCGAGTCGGGGCCGATAATGATGCCGAGCTCCGCGCCGCGCAGATCAACCTGGTCCAGCGTCACCCCGGTGAAATCGGACTCGACCAGCCGTGATCGCGTGAAGACCGTCTTGGTGAGCTTCGCGCCTGCGAAGTCCACGTGGCGCAGCAGGCACTCATCGAAACTGACCTCGGCGAGCGAGGCGCCACGGAAATTCACCGAGTCGAGCTTGCATCCGTGGAAGGTAACCCTGCGCAACTGCGCCCCGAACGCGGCGACCCCCGCGGCGACTCCCCCGATGATCGTCGCGTCCAGCCAGGTCGTCTCGGCCAGGTCGACACCCGTCAGCCGGACGTCACGGAGCCATACATCGCCGAACCGGGCCCCCCTGAGCTGGCCGCCGTGGAACGACACCTGCGTGAAGGCACATTCGAGGAACTTGGCATTCCTGGCCCTGGGCTGGTCAAAGGTTAGTTCGCTGAACCGGACCGTGTCGTACTTCCCATCGGCAGCCAGGCCGCCCGAGTGCGGCGTGAGCGCGGCAACATAGGGAAGATCGGCGAGTTCTCGCAGTGCCATGGGGATCCCTGGATCGGGCTGGGTGGGCTGCAACGCGCCAGCGCGGGGCAGGCGGCCGGAAAATGCGCGCGCCCGACAACGCTAGCCGAGAGCGGTCGGCAGGGTCACCTCCCGGGCGGGCCCAGTGGGCCCGCCCGAGCGAGGATCGGCGCGGCCAGGGGCGCCTAGACCGGATAACCGAACATGCGCCACGCCCGGCGCGACGGCGGTGCCTAGCTGCCAGACGCGGCGCTGCCCGACGGCTGGCTGCCGCCGTAGGAAGCGCTGCCCGACGGACGGCTACCGCCGGACATGTGCGTGCACTTGTGCGTCGTGGACGAGCCGGACTTGCCGGACGGCGACGGCGACGCCGACGCCGACGTGGACACAGACGTTGTCGAGGACGTCGAGTGAGATGTCCCCGCCGTGGAAGCCGAGCCTGTGGACGCGCCGGCCATGGTCAGGCCAAGGCCCAGGCTCACGCCGAGGACACCGGCGCCGACGGCGGTGCCAACTAGTGGCCGGGTGATTCTCACATGGATCTCCTTACCGAACTGGCGGTTTCCGGGACCGGCCGGCCCCGGAACGGGCCATGTGGGCCCGTGAGATCAAGTAGGCATAGCGAAGCTCGGCGGGTTCTGCGCGCTGCCTATCATTTCGCGCTGAGTGAGCCGGGAGACCGCCGCTGACGCGGCCGGATGATGCTCAGGGGCGGCGTGCGGCTGATGCCGCGTTACCGGTCGTCATCGTCCTAGGAGTGATCACTCTCCGCCGCGCCCGTCCACAGGGCCCGGACGGCATCGATGCTGTCGGCTTCGGTGGCGCCCTTGTCCGGGCGATACCTGACCACCCGGGCAAAACGGAGCGTAAGGCCGCCTGGATACCGCGAGCTGGCCTGCACGCCGTCGAAGGCGACCTCCACGACCAGTTCGGGGCGCACCCGCAGGACGCCGTGCGCGGCGTGCAAATCGCCCGCTGGCCGCGCCTCGGCCGGATCGGCGAGTTCCAGCAGTCGCTCGGTCTGCCAGCCGAGTATCTGATCGGTCAGTCCCTTGAACGTCTTACCCAGCATGACCAGGTCACCTGTGGCGGGATCCCGGGCTCCCAGGTGCAGGTTGGACAGCCATCCGCGGCGCCGCCCGTGCCCCCACTCGGCTGCGAGCACGACGAGGTCCAGCGTGTGCCGGGGCTTTACCTTGATCCAGTCGCCGCCCCGGCGGCCGGCCGTGTACGGCGCGTCGAGGGACTTCACCACCACGCCCTCGTGCCCGCGGGCGATCGCGTCGCCGAAGAAGGCCTCCGCCGCCGCGAGGTCTCCTGTCACCATCCGCGGGACGAGCAACCCGGCTCCCACGACCGTCGCCATCAGGGAATTGCGCTCGCTGGCCGGGGCGTCAATCAGGTCCCTGCCATCCAAATGCAGGAGGTCGAAAAAGAACGGAGTGAGCGGCACGTCCGCGCGCTGCCGGCGCACGTCGAGCTGGCTGCCGACCCGGCTGGCGGTGATCTGGAACGGCTGAGGGCGGCCGTCTTGGCGCAGCGCGGCCACTTCCCCGTCGAGCACGAGGGAGTGCACATCGAGAGCCAGCACCGTGTCGGTAATCTCGGGAACGCGCGCCGTGATGTCGTCGAGGGTTCGCGTGAAAACGCTGACCTGGCCGGATTGCCGGTGGACCTGGATCCGGATCCCGTCGATCTTCCACTCGGCGGCGGCCGGTGACAGCCGCTCGAACGCCGCGGCCATGCTGGGCGCCGACGCGGCCAGCATCGGCCGCAGCGGCCTGCCCACCTGCAAGCCAACGGAACGCAAGGCCGCGGAGGCAGCCGCCGGGCCCGACCCGGCCAGCGCGACCTCGGCCACCGCAGGGAGCGATCCGCCGAGCAAATACGCCCGGCGGATCCCGTCGGCGGGAACTCCCGCCGCACCAGCCACCGCCTCCAGCATCAAGCCTTCCAGCGCACCCTGGCGCAGGTCGCCGGCGAGCAGCCGGACCAGGAACGAGCGCTCGCCGGGGGTGGCGCGCTCGAAGAGTTCCGTGAGGAGCCGGCGGCGATCCGCCTGCGAGCCGGGCCCAGTGGTGGCGCCGATGGCCGTGAACACGGCGTCGGTTTCGGCCAGGGTGAGCGTCGGCGGCACGGCCCCGGCGGTGCCGGCCAGGTCGCCTTCCCCGGCGGTGCCGGCCAGGTCGCCTTCCCCGGCCGCCGCGGGCTGCGTGGCAGGCAGGTCGGCGCGCAGCAGGTCGCCAAGGGCCGCGTAGCCTACGCCGATCTGGCGCTGGCGCAGCTCGCCGGCGAGGAATGCGACCGCCACCGGAACTTCGGCGGGGGCCGCCCGGCGCAGCAGAGCGGCGATCTCCTCGACTTTGGCACGGCGTCCAGGCGCCGCGGCGACGGCGTCCGAGGTCCGCACCAGTTCCCGCAGAAGCACACAGGCATTGTCCATGATGCCGCCGACACTGGCGTGACAGAATTTGTTACTCGCGGGTACTTGACCGTCATACCTACTTAGCGGTAACTTCCACGCGGTTGCTCTGATGTGGCGCATGTCACCGGAAGCAGTTGTGCCCCCGTCAATGGTGCCGGTACGCAATCCCCCCGGGCGGCCTGCACCACGGAGAACAATGGCAGGAGCCGCCATGGCCTCGTCTGAGAAACAGCACGCCGCAGCGTCCCGGTGACCATCACGCCAACCAGCCCGCTGGCCACCATCCTGCAACTCCTGGCACCGGTGACCCAGGCGGTGCCAGTGCCGATGACGAACGTGGTAACTGACCAGCCCTACACCACCGCGGGCTCGCTGCAGGCGGGCGGCCTGCAGATCGGAGCCTGAGCCGCGGGTGGCGGTGTCCGCCCGTTACGGCGTGCGCACCTGCCCATTGACGTCCGCGGTCTCCGCGTCGGCCGCCTGGCGGCTGTCGGCCGGGCTCGCAGGCGCGGTCGTGGCTTCGCCCGGGGCGTCCTGCTTGCTGACGAACGGCGACCAGCGGCGGCTTCGCAGCACAGCCGCGACCACAGTGCCGACACCAAGCATGACCATCCCGGCCAGGACTTTCGGCCAGCGGCGGCGGCTCGGCTGTTCGGGTTCCAGCCGGCGCGCGGTGGATGCCAGCATGTCCGCGACCTTGGGTGCGACGCGCTCTTCTAGGAGCTGCCCGCCGCGCTCGACGCGCGGTGCGGCCCAGACCCTGGCTTCGCGCACACCCTGTCGCGCGGCCTCGCGGGCGCTCTTGGCGAGCGGAGCCACCTGGTCAGTGGCCTGCCGGGCCTGGCGCCGGGCTATCTTGCTGGCCTGCCGGGCCTGCTGCCGGGCGCTCGTTGCCCCGGTTCTGGCCGCGGCCTTAGCATCCTGTTTTCTCGTCCTGAGGGACACAATCAACCTCCCGGAGTATGCCGAGTGTTCTTCCGCTCGTCACACTTCCCCAGCGGGCTAGGCTCAACCATTACTTTGCCGCTTCGTCGTATATGCCCAGACGTGCGAGGATGGCGTAGGAGCGGGAGCTGCGGGCAGCGGGTCGCCCCTGCTACGACGGTTCGTGCGAGGATGCAAGCCATGACTAACACGCTCACCGCGACACTGCGGACCAACGAGGGACCGATAGTGATCCGGTTGTTCCCGGATCACGCGCCGAAGACCGTCCGGAATTTCGTTGAGCTAGCCGACGGCAAGCGCGAGTGGACGGACCCGCGTACCAGGAAGGCCAGCAGCGCCAGGCTCTATGACGGAACGATCTTCCACCGGATCATCCCCAACTTCATGATCCAGGCCGGGGACCCGCTCGGCACCGGGACCGGCGGTCCTGGTTACAAGTTCGGCGACGAATTCCATCCGGACCTCTCGTTCAACCGGCCGTACTTGCTGGCCATGGCCAACGCCGGGCCGGGCACCAACGGCTCCCAGTTCTTCATCACAACGGTGCCCACACCCTGGCTGACTGGTAAGCACACCATCTTCGGCGAGGTCATCGAGGGCACCGACGTCGTGGACAGGATAGGCGCCGTGGCGACGGACGGCCGGGATCGCCCGGCCAAGGACGTCGTCATCGAGTCCGTCGAGATCGAGGGCTCCGACGGTATCGCGGGATTCGCAGGCTGAGCCGTGGACGAGCCCGCAGCGCAGGGCGCCGAGCCAGGCGCCGATGACGGTTCAGGTGCTCCTCCCACCTGCTACCGGCACCCGGACCGGGAGACGTATCTGTCGTGCGTGCGGTGCGGGCGTCCGGCCTGCCCGGATTGCCTCCGCTCGGCCCCGGTCGGCCAGCAGTGTGTGGCGTGTGTCCATGAAGGCAACAAGGACGTTCGCCAGCCGGCCGCTGTGTTCGGCGGCCGCATGGCCGCAGGCGCAACGGTCAGCTGGGTCCTCGTCGGCCTTAACGTGCTCTTCTACCTGGCCGAATGGGTGTACCCGCGGACTGTCGACTACCTGGCTATGGTGGCCAGCCTGAATGACGGGGCGATCCACCAGGTCATCGGCGTCGCGCACGGGCAGGCGTACCGGCTCATCACGTCAGCGTTCATTCACGAGACCGGGCTGGGCGGGCTCGGCCCGGCGCACATCATCTTCAACATGTGGGCGCTGATCCTGGTCGGCCCGGCGCTCGAGCGCCTGCTCGGCCACCTGCGCTTCCTGTCCCTCTATCTGCTGAGCGCGCTCGGCGGCTCGGTGCTCTTCTACCTGCTCGCCCCGGCGAGCGAAGTAGCCCTGGGTGCCTCAGGCGCGATCTTCGGCCTGTTCGGCGCCTATTTCGTGGTGTCCAGGCGGCTCCGGCTGGACACCCGGGGAATCGTGATCCTGATCGTCCTCAACCTCGTGATCAGCTTCGCGTTCAGCTCTGCCATCGCCTGGCAGGCCCACGTCGGCGGCCTCATCACGGGCAGCTTGATCGCCGCGGCCTACGCCTACGCGCCCCGGAGCCAGCGGATGCTGGTGCAGGGCGGCGCGACCCTGGCTGTGCTGGCTGTGCTGGTCATCGCCGTGCTCTCGCGCGACAGCCAGCTTGCTGTGTCCGCGCTGCGCTAAGTCAGCGCACTTCGTGGCGCGGGGCTAAGTCAGCGCCACTTCGTGGAGAGAACCACCCCGGAGATGATGAAACCGAACCCGATGACCAGGTTCCAGTCCGAGAGCGCCGGGATAGGCAGCTTGCCCTGCGTGACGTAGAACAGCGCGATCCAGGCCAGCCCGGCCACGAGGCAGCCCAGCATGGTGGGCACCAGCCAGCGCGGGCTGACCTTGCTCCTGGATGGTCTGGGCGGTGGGGTGTAGACCGCCTTGCTTCTCACGCGGGACTTGGGCACGGTTGCTCTCCTGGCTGGGGCCGCTCATGCACTGGGCTCATGCACTGGCCCGAGTGTAACGCCGTACGTGAACTCACGGCCCGGTCGCTGTGGCTGTGGGCGAGGGCGTTCCGCCTGGCCCCCCCGAATCCGTCGGCGTGGCCGACGACGACGGGCTCGGTGAGGCCGATGCGGAGGGTGAGGCCACGTAGATGGTCACCGTCGACCCCTTCGCCAGTGTGCTGCCAGCGGCGGGCTGCTGCTGGAACACATTGCCCGGGGTAGCACTGGCAGGCCCGGCCAGCATATTGGGCTGAGGAGTGAACCCGTCTGCGGTCAAGATTGTCTCTGCGCTCGATTCCGAGAGACCGACCACGTTAGGCACCTGGACGCCGCCGCCGGACACGTAGATCGTGACCTTGCTGTTCGGGGCTGCTCCTGTGCCAGCGGCCGGCGTTTGACTCACGACGGTCCCGCTGGGTTTGGTCGAGGTCGGGTCAGGCACGACGTTCACGCTGAAGTTCTTGTTTCCCAGCGTGTTCTGCGCGGTGGCTTGCTGGTCGCCCACCACATTCGGAACCTTCACTAGGGCCGGCCCGGTCGACACGTACAGGGTCACCACAGAGTTGGGCGAGACGTTGGTGCCGAACTGCGGGTTGGTACTGGCCACTTCGCCCTTGGGGTATGTCGGCGAGGCCTGTGGCACGATCTTGGACACGAGTCCCGCCTTGGCGATCGCCGCGGTGGCGTTGACCTGGCTCATTCCCACCACTGACGGCACTCCGACGGTCTTGCCCCCGCCTTCCAGCGCCACAAAGACGACCGCCACGAGGATGAGGGCGAGCAGGCCGCCCAGGACCCACCAGAGTGTCTTCCGCCCGCCGCGGCCTCCGCCGCCGCGCTCCTCGGGCCCGTACTGGTACGGCGGGATCGCGCCGGTCCGGCCGTCCGTCGAGGGTCGGGCCAGGCGCTGGGTGCTGGGGTACATCTCGGCATTCTGCGGCGGCGCGGCGACCGGCACGCCGGACAGCGCGCGCTGGATGTCCGTGCGCATTTCCGCCGCTGACTGGTACCGGTCCGCCGGGTCCTTGGCCATCGCCTTCAGCACGATCGAGTCGGCCCAGGCCGGGATCTCCGGGTCCACCCGGGACGGCGGGATCGGATTCTCCCGGACATGCTGGTAGGCGATCGCCACCGGCGAGTCACCGGTGAACGGTGGCCTCCCGGTCAGCAGTTCGTACAGCAGGCAGCCCGTGGAGTAGAGGTCGCTGCGCGCGTCCACCCGCTCGCCCCGGGCCTGCTCAGGTGACAGATACTGGGCGGTCCCGATGACCTGGGCCGTCTGGGTCATGGTGGCCTGGGCGTCGCTCACCGCCCGGGCGATGCCGAAGTCCATCACCTTGACCTCGGCTGACCGGGTCAGCATCACGTTGGCCGGCTTGATGTCGCGATGCACAATGCCGTGCCGGTGGCTGTAGTCGAGGGCCCGGAGCACGCCGTCGGTGATCTCCAGGGCCCGTTCCGGCAGCAGCCGGCGGTCCTCCCTGAGCAGGTCGCGCAGAGTCCGGCCGTCCGCGTACTCCATCACGATGTAAGGGACGTTCGACGGCCCTTCCATGTCCTCGCCGGTGTCGTAGACCGCGATGATCGACGGGTGGTTCAGCGAGGCGGCGGACTGCGCCTCGCGGCGGAACCTAGCCTGGAATGTCGCGTCCCTGGCCAGGTCCTCGCGGAGGGTTTTCACCGCGACCACGCGGTCGAGACGGATATCGCGCGCTCGGTACACCTCGGCCATGCCGCCCCGCCCGACGACGCCGTCGAGCTCGTAGCGGCCGCCAAGGAGGCGGGACTGTGTCATGTCAGGCACGTCAGTAACCATCCTGCGTCGTAGTCGTCGCCCCGGCGGGACCTGGGTCCCGGCTGGTGGTGCCGGCATTTCTGCGGTACCGCATCGCTCTCAATTCCACGGATCTCGCGGATCCGGCGTTCATTGCTTCGCCTGGGAGGCGAGGTACGCCTTGATGACCTTGACGGCGATCGGCGCGGCCGCGTCGGCGCCGAAACCGCCGCCCTTTACCACGACGCCGACAGCTATCTGCGGGTTGTTGGCTGGCGCGAAGCAGGTGAAGACCGCGTCGTCCAGGTTCGAGTTGCTGATTCCGTTCTGGGCCGTTCCGGTCTTCCCGGCGATCTCAATGTTCGGGAGGAACGCGGTGGCGTGCGCCGTGCCCACCGGCGACTGCACCACACTGATCATCATTCTTTTGACGTCCGAGGCCACGGCTGGGGTCACGGGGGTGCTGTATGTGGTCGACGCGGTCGTCTCAAGCGAGGTCAGGTCCGGTGCGATGATCTTCTGGACCAGGTAGGGCTTCATCAGGACGCCGTTATTGGCGATAGCGGCCGAGAACATCGCCTCCTGCAGCGGCGTCACCGTGTCGCTGTACTGGCCGATCGCCGAGAACGCGGTGAAGTCTGCTTCCGACACGGCCGGGAAGTTGCTCTGTGCGACGGTCAACGGGATGGCCAGATTCGCGTCGTTCATTCCGAACTTGTTGGCCTGTGCCCGCAGGGCGGTCCCACCCAGCTGCTCGCCGAGGTGTCCGAACACGGTGTTGCAGGAAACGGTGAACGCGTAGATGACGGGCACCTTCCCGTTGCCGGTCGGGTTGCTGCCGTTGTTGCACGTCTCACCGCCGTCGTTGATCAGCTTGTTGGTGGTGTCCGGCAGCGTGAGGCTGGTCGGCGCGAAGACCGGCGTGTCCGGGGTGTACTTCCCGGTGGAGAACGCGGTGGAACTCGTCACGATCTTGAACGTGGATCCTGGCGGGAAGGTCTCGCTGAGGGCATTGCTGAGCAGTGGATGACTGGCATTCGCATTCAACTGGTTGTAGATCTTGTTGAGCTGCGTGCCGTCGAACGTGGTCAGCTGGTTGGGATCGAAGGTGGGGTAGGACGCGAGGGCGAGGATCGCGCCGGTCTGCGGATTCAGCGCCACCACGCCCGCCTCATGGCCCATCGTCTGCATCGCTGAGTAGGCGGCCTGCTGGGCCGCCGAATTGATGGTGAGCTGGACCGTCGCGCCCCGCTGGGGCTTACCGGTGACCAGGTTGATCAGGTTGTGCACGGCCAGGTCCGGGCTCGAGCCCGCCAGCTGCCGGTTCTCCGCCTGCTCGATTCCGGTCGCGCTGTAGATCGAGTCGAATCCGGTCACCGGCGCGTACATGGGCCCGTAGGGGTAGTAGCGCTGGTATTTGTAGATGCCCTTGACGGGGCGGGACGCTGCGATCGTCTTGTTGTCGGCGGTGACGATGGAGCCGCGCTGGTACTGGAACTGGTCGGTGAACGTCCGGGCGTTGCCCGGCTTGCTGGCCAGGTTGTTCGCCTCGAACGCCTGCACGTAGTTGGCGTTTACCAGGAGCAGGACGAACATAGCCAGGCAGGCCAAGGAGATCCGGCGCAGGGCCCGGTTCATGACCTGCCTCCCTTCCGGGGCGGCCGCAGCGCGCTCGCCTGGCCCTTCATCCGGCTCTCACCACCTGCGTCATCCCCTCATCCTGGATCGGCTGTGGTGCGGGCCGGCGCGCGGTGTCGCTGATCCGCATGAGCAGCGCGATGAGCATCCAGCTGGCGACCAGGGAAGAACCGCCCTGGGAGAGGAACGGGGTGGTGATGCCGGTCAGCGGGATCAGCCGGGTGACCCCGCCGACGATCACGAACACCTGCAGGGCGAGCACGAACGCCAGGCCTCCGGCCAGCAGCTTCGAGAATGGGTCGCGGACAGCGACCGCGGCCTGCAGGCCCCGCTGGACGATCAGCCCATAGATGAGCAGCAGCGCCATCAGCCCGGTGATACCCAGTTCCTCACCGAACGCGGTGACGATGAAGTCGCTCTGCACCAGCGGGGTCCAGTAGGGCTGGCCCTGGCCCAGGCCCCGGCCGAGGACGCCGCCGAAGCCCAGCCCGTACAGACCCTGCACCAGCTGGTAGGACGACGCGCAGGCCACGCGCGAGGCCGCGCTGCAGTTGATGTTCGCCGCGCTGAACGGGTGCAGCCAGGCGATGAACCGGCCGCCGACGTGGCCGAAGAGCTTGCTCGCCACGAAGGTGCCGAACCCGAACAGGAGGACCCCGATGAGCAGCCAGGAGGTGCGCTGGGTGGCGACGTAGAGCATCGCCACGAACAGGCCGAAGAACAATGCCGAGTTGCCGATGTCAGTCTCGAAGACCAGGATGACGAGGCTGGCTCCCCACGCGATCAGGACCGGGCCCAGGTCACGCGCCCGGGGCAGGTCGACGCCCAGCACCCGCCGTCCGGCGAGGGCCAGCACATCCCGCTTGCTGACCAGGTAGCCGGCGAAGAACACGGCCAGCGCCAGCTTCGCGAACTCCCCGGGCTCCACTTCGAGGCCGCCAATGATGATCCACACCTTGGCGCCGTTGATCTCGCTCATGGAGTTGGGCAGCAGGACGGGGATGACCAGCAGCGCCAGGCCGATCGCGCCGAGGGTGTAGGTGTAGCGCTGCAGCGTCCGCGGCTGCCGGATCAGGGCCAGCACGACCACGAAGGCCACGATGCCGACCGCGCTCCACATCACCTGGAAAGCCGTGGTCGACGTGGTCATGGTGCTGATCACGTTGCCCGCGTCACCGCCCCGGCCGGACTGCTGCAGCCGGTAGATCATCACGATGCCGAGGCCGTTCAGCAGGGCGGCGAGCGGCAGCAGCAGCGGGTCCGACCAGGGTGCCAGGCGGCGGACGGCCAGATGGGCCGCGCCCACGAGGACCGCGAACGACAGGCCGTAGGCGAACATCCCGGACGGCACCTTGCCGTCCAGCCCGAGCCCGGCGCTGGCGTAAGCGAACATCACCACGGCGACCGCGAAGACCAGCATGATGAGCTCGGTCCGGCGCCGGCCGCGCGGCATGGGGACCGGGGCGGCGGCGGCCAGCTTTATCGGGCCGGTGCCTGAGCTGGCGCCCAGCGGCTCGCCTGGAGGGGTCGTGATGGCGCTCACGACGATCCCCCGGTGGCCGTGCTCACTGGCATCGGCGGGCAGTCGGGCGGGATGGTGGGCTCCGGCGGCTTCGGGATGACCTTGCCCTTGGCGTTCTTCTTGACCGGGAGCTTCTGCCAGACCTGCACGGACTTGTAGGCGTTCTGGCAGCGCTGGTAGTCACTGCGGATGTTGCCCACGATCCGCTGCGCGTCGGCCAGGCCGCCGGCCGGGATCGTAGACCGGATCGACTGGATGTCGGTGGTGGGCAGCATGGCCAGCGGAATGCTGGTCTGCTGGTACACCTTCGTCAGGTTCACCCAGGCGACTTTCTGGGTGATGCCGCGGTAGATGACGACTTTGCCGCCGTCCGCACCCACGTAGTACTGGTCCTGCGTGTAGCGCCAGCCCGCGTACGCCCCGCCGATAACCAGGATGACAAGGACGGTGAGGGCCGATGTGACCAGCGGCCAGCGGCGCCGGCGGCCCGCGCTGGCATGAGCGCCCGGCGCGCGCGGCACCGGGTCGTCGTGGGCGACCGCGATCGCGGCCTGCGGCGCGGTCTGGGTGAGCAGGTGGGCCCGCCCGGCCGGGCTGTCGGTGTGCAGGGGGAGCCGCCCGGTGCCGTTGGAGGCCGCCCCCACCATGACCGACACGTCGCTGGGCGGCAGCGGAGCGGTGGCGCTGTCCACGACGTCCGCGACGATGCAGGTGATGTTGTCCGGGCCGCCGCCCCTGATGGCCAGCTCGATGAGCTGCAGCACAACCCCGTCGAGGTCGGCTGTCTTCGCGAGCGTCTGGTGCAGGGTCTCCTCACTGACCACCCCGGACAGGCCGTCCGAGCAGAGCAGGTACCTGTCGCCGGCCCTTACCTCGCGCAGCGACAGGTCAGGCTCGACGTCGGCCCGGCCATCCAGGGCCCGCAGCAGCATCGAGCGCTGCGGGTGGGTGGGGACATCATCGGGGCTGATCCGCCCCTCGTCGACCAGCGTCTGGACCAGCGTGTGATCGTGCGTGATCTGGTGGAACTCGTGGCCGCGCAGCAGGTACGCCCGTGAGTCGCCGATGTGGACCAGAGCCATCCGCGACCCGGACCAGAGCATCGCGGTCAGTGTGGTGCCCATGCCCTCGATCGCTGGATCTTTGGCCACCATGTCATGCAGCGCGTGGTTGGCGTCGTGGACCGCGTCGGCGAGCGCGTCAAGCAGGTCACTGCCGGGCACGTCGTCATCGAGCTTGGCGATGGCGGTGATGGCGGCCGCGCTGGCGACCTCGCCGGCCGCATGGCCGCCCATGCCATCGGCGACGGCCAGCAGGCGCGGGCCTGCATACGCCGAATCTTCGTTCCCCTCGCGGAGGAGACCGACGTCGGAGCGGATCGCGTACCGCAGTGCAAGTGTCATCTGCGCAATTCCAGAACGGTCTTGCCGATGCGGATCGGCACGCCTGCCGGCACCGGTGTCGGCTGCGTTACCTTCTGGCGGTCAAGGTACGTGCCGTTGGTGGACCCGAGGTCCTCAACGATCCACTGACCGTCCTGAGGAAATAGCCGGGCATGTCGGCTTGAAGCGTAGTCATCGTTGAGGACGAGCGTGGCATCATTCGCCCGACCAATGGTGATTTGCTGCTCGGTAAGCCCCAGGCTGGTGCCGGCCAGGGCACCAGCCGTGACCAGCAGGCGCTGCGGCTCACCGCGCCCGGCCCGCTGGGACCGGGGTGACTTGGCTGGGCGGGACCGCGGCGGCCGCCGCTGTTTACGCGTGGACGTGGAAGGGCCGAACAGGTCCGTGCGTACCACGCCCACCGCTGCGATGACAAACAACCACAGGACCGCGAGGAACGCGAGCCTGACGAGGGTGAGAGTGAGGGCGTTCATCGGGTCATGTGTCCTCGAGGTGGCCGTGGCCGGCGCTGGTCGTTCTTATCCCTGCCGGGTATCAATAGATGCCTTCTCTGCGGAAGACCAGGGTTGTCCGCCCCAGCGTTACTTGTGTGCCATCGTTCAGCGTCACCCGCCGGACCGGCTGGCCGTTCACGAAGGTGCCGTTGGTGGAGCCTAGGTCAACGAGAACCACTTCCCCGTCCTCGACCCGGAGCTCGGCATGGTGCCGCGAGACCCCAGGGTCGACTAGGCGCAGGTCGCAGTCGGTCCCCCGGCCGAGCATGGTCACCGGTGCGTTCAGCTCGTAGGTGCGCTGGGTGTTGCCGTCCGCCCCGGGCTCGGGCCCGGACACGAGCAGCCTTGGCCGGCCGCCGAAGGACCCGG
>OCTA010001517.1_pt1 | contig 21328 bp, 9 predicted proteins | sample 1538991 | NCBI WGS metagenome assembly OCTA01 (sample SAMEA3539302, study PRJEB22396) | soil metagenome | biome: tundra; feature: field; material: soil | place: USA | collected 2010-05 | depth 0.15 m | reverse complement strand
GCAGGGGCCGGGTGAGATCGCGGGCATCGATAACGGCGACCAGACGTCTTATGAGTCGTTCCAAGCCAGCCGGCATAAGCTTTTCTATGGGAAGGCGATGCTGATTGTGCGAACGAAGGAGGGGCAGTCTGGCAAGATACAGGTAACTGCCGGCGCGGACGGATTGAAGCCGGGAACGGCGGCATTGACGACGGCGCAATAAATGGCAGGGGACGGTGCGCCGCTACCCCGATTAGCGGGCGCTAACGACTTATCGGAAGTAATCCGGCCACCTTCCCCCAATGCCAATGAGTCTCGGCGCATGCTATTACGTATGCGGTCACCCTCATCTATACAGCCACTTTGGCAGCGTAGTTCTATGGACGATGCCCGCAGTGCCCAACGAGAACCTCGTCGGTCCGCTATGTTGGTATACGAAGGAGCTCTCGGCTTCGGCCCCGCGAAACAGAAACTCAATTAGTTCGGCCTGGACGGAGGCACTGCACTTCGACAGATCGGCTTCGAGAGCCGCGTGCTTCCTCCGAAGGCCCCAAACGATGAGCGGGGGTGCCGGGTAACGGTTACTCGGAGTCGGGTAACGGCCGGTAACCCTTTACCGGACACAAAACACGGAAGCGGGCGCGAGCGTGGATGCTATCATCTTCGGTCGCACGGTCCCCCCATCGACCCAATGGGAGCGGTGGCTCCGCGCGCCTTCGCATGACAGTGAAAGAGGATACATGCTGATTGCCAAGAAATGGTTCACGCCCGCGGCCGCAGCCATTGTGACGGTGATTGCGGCTATTTTCCCCGCAGTAACGCAACAAGCGCAGGATAAGAAACCCGCAACCGCGGCTTATACCTGGAAGAGCGTACAGATGGTGGGGGTTCGTAGATGGAATCATCTTTCACCCTACCGCAAAAGGCGTTCGCTACGCGCGCACCGACATGGGAGGCGCCTATCGTTGGAACGATGCATCCCACCGTTGGGAGCCAATCCTCGATTGGGTTCCCTACGAGGACCTGAACCTGATGGGCGTAGAGAGCATCGCTGTCGATCCGGCCGACCCGAACCGTGTTTATCTCGCGTGCGGCACTTACACCAACCCGCGTACGCCGGATGGCGCGATCCTGCGCTCTAACGACCGTGGAAAGACGTTCCAGCGAGCCAACGTGCCTTTCAAGTTCGGCGGCAACGAAAATGGCCGCGGCAACGGCGAGCGGCTGGCGGTCGACCCGAACAATGGGAACGTCCTTTACTTAGGGACGCGCCAGGCGGGGCTCTGGAAGAGCGCGGACGGGGCAGCGACATGGACCAAAGTGGAAAGCTTCCCGGACATCACCGAAGCGCTTCCGCCCGCACCCGCGCAACCGCCGGCCCAACCGGCTGCGGGCCGCGGCTTTGGCAACCGTCCGAGCCGGGGCAGCGGCGTCATCTTCACGATCTTCGACCCGCGCAGCGGTTCCAGGGGCAAGGCGAGTTCGACCATCTATACCGGCGTCTCTCTGATGGGCCGGGACAACCTGTTGCGCACCACCGACGGCGGCAAGACGTGGCAGGCCGTTCCCGGACAGCCCACGCAGTACCGGCCCACCCGTGCCGTGCTATCGGCGGACGGAACGCTGTACGTCTCTTACGGGACCGATCCCGGTCCGCAGCGAATGACCAACGGCGGTGTGTGGAAGTTGAACACGGGAAGCGGAGAGTGGACCGAGATCACTCCGGACAGACCCGACCCAGAACACAACAAGTCATTCGGCTATGCCGCGGTCGCGCTGGACGCGCACCATCCCAAAACTATCATCGCGAGTTCGTTTGGCCGCCCTGGCAATAGCGGCGGTGAAGACATCTTTCGCAGCACCGACGCGGGCGCGACCTGGAAGCCTGTGTTCGGAGGAGGAGGCGGCGGCATCTACGATTTCGCGCTCGCGCCTTACGTGGCCCGGACTCCGATCCACTGGCTCTTCGATATCGAAATCGATCCCGCCGATTCCGATCACGCGATGTTCACCACCGGTTATGGCGGCTACGAGACCTTCAATCTGACGGCGATGGATGCGGGCAAGCCGACCCGGTGGAGCGTCATGAGCACGGGCATCGAGGAGACCGTCGCACTGGAACTGCTCAGCCCACCGAAGGGCGCGCATCTGATCACGGCCATCGGCGACTACGGGGGCTTCGTGCACTGGGATCTGGACAAGCCCGCGCCGGAAGGCAATTTCGACAACCCTCACTTCGGCAATACCAACGGCGTTGCGTGCGCCGAAAACAAACCGGAGGTGATCGTCAGGGTCGGACGAGCTTCGGGCAACCGAGGCGGTGGCAACATCGGCTATTCGCTGGATGGCGGCAAGAGCTGGCAGCCAACTGCGTCCACTCCTCCCAACGCCAGCCTGGGATACATCGCGGTGTCAAACGACGGTGGCACGTGGGTGTGGGCGCCACAACGCAGCCCGGTATTCCTGACGAAAGACCGGGGGGCAAGCTGGACACAGGCGAAGGGGGTGCCGGACAACACCCGCATCATCGCGGACCGCGTGAATCCGCAGAAGTTTTACGGCCTGGATTTATTCGGCGGCAAGCTCTTGGCGAGCGGCGATGGCGCGGCAACCTTCACCGAACAGCCGCTGACTCTTCCCGGCGGATTGCCCCAACGCGGTGGAAATCGCGGCGACAGCCGCGGAGGACAGGATCGCATCTACGCGACTCCCGGCAAGGAGGGCGACCTCTGGCTGGCCGCCTTCAACGGGCTGTACCATTCGATCGACGCCGGAAAGAGTTTCGCGCGGCTCGACGGCGTTCAGGAGATTCATGCCTTCGGCTTCGGCAAAGCCGCGCCGGGCGCCGAAAGTTCGGCCTTATATATGATTGGCGTGGTGGAAGGCCAGCGGGGAATCTACCGCTCCGACAACAGCGCGCGTGGCTGGGTCCGCATTAACGACGACCAGCACCAGTGGGGATTGGTGCTGCAGATTACCGGCGATCCCAAGCAATACGGCCGCGTCTATGTGGGCACGCATGGCCGCGGAACCATGTACGGAGACCCCAGGCCGTGAAGCGAACCCTGGCGGTGATGATGTTGCTTTCGAGCGCCGGGCTTGCGGCGCGCGAGCGGCTTCCCTTGGACACGAACTGGAAGTTCACTACGGGTGATCCCGCCGCCGCGCAGGATCCCGCTTTCGCCGATACCGCCTGGCGCGGCGTGACGCTGCCGCACGATTGGAGTATCGAAGGCAAGATAGACAAGACCAACCCCACCGGCGGCTCGGGCGGTTTCTTCCCGGCCGGCGTGGGCTGGTACCGTCGCGTAATCGATGCGCCCGCAAACTGGAAGGGCAAGCGAGTCAGCATCGAGTTCGGCGGTGTATACAAGAACGCCAGCGTCTACCTGAATGGCGAATTGCTAGGCATGCATCCTAACGGGTACACGGGGTTCTGGTTCGATTTGTCGTCGCGTTTGAAATATGGCGCGCGCAACACGATCGCCGTGCGTGTGGACAACTCCCAACAGGAGAACAGTCGCTGGTATAGTGGCTCCGGCATCTACCGCCACGTCTGGATGACGGTAACCGATCCCGTGCATCTGGAGCACTGGGGCGTGTTCGTGACCACTCCCGAAGTTTCGGCGGAACGGGCGCGGGTAGTGGTGGAGACCCGCGCTGTCAGCGAGTCCGGCCGAGGTCCGGTTCTCATCGAGACCACGCTGATCGGTCCGGACGGCAAGCCGGCGGCCAAGCCGGTCTCGCGGCAATTCGACAATCAGGCCGCCACTGTCACGCAAGAACTCGAGGTCGCCCGGCCCTCCCTTTGGAGCCCGGAAACCCCCACCCTCTATCGCGCCGTCACTCGCGTCACGCTCGCGGGCAAACTGGTCGATGAAGTCGAGACTCCGTTCGGAATTCGTACTCTGGCATGGTCGGCGGAGAAGGGATTTTTATTGAACGGCAGATCGATCAAGTTGATCGGAGGCAGCCTCCATCACGATAACGGTCCGCTCGGTGCAGCGGCCTTCGACCGCGCCGAAGAGCGGCGCGTCCAACTACTCAAAGCCGCGGGCTACAACATGCTGCGCACCTCCCACAACCCTCCCTCCGAGGCCTTTCTCGATGCCGCCGACCGGCTGGGCATGTTGATTATGGACGAATCTTTCGATTGTTGGGAGCAAGCCAAAAAGCCGTTCGACTACCACCTGGATTTCAAGGACTGGTGGCAGCGCGATCTGGATGCCATGTTGCTGCGCGACCGCAATCACCCCTCCATCGTGATCTGGAGCATCGGGAACGAGATTCCCGAACGCGGGCTCGAATCGGGCGCGCGTCTCTCCCGGCTGCTCTCCGATTATGTGCGGCAGCGCGACCGCTCGCGGCCGGTCACCTCCGCGGCGAACGATCCCAGAGAGCCGTGGACGAACGTCGACAATTTCTTCGCGCCCCTCGATATCGCGGGCTACAACTACAATCTCAACCGCCGCGCCGCCGACCACGAACGTGCGCCTTCGCGGATCATGCTGGTCACCGAATCCTATCAGCACGACGCCTTCAACTACTGGCAGCAGTCCGTGGAGAATCCGTACGTGCTCGGTGATATTGTGTGGACCGCGCTCGATTACCTGGGCGAAAACGGCATCGGCCACTGGTATTACCCCGGCCCCGGAGATCCGCGCCAGACCAGCCATGCGAACGCCAACCTCTGGCCCTGGCATAGCGCCTACTGTGGCGATGTGGACATCACCGGGAATCGCAAACCGGCGTCCTACTACCGCAACATCGTGTGGAAGCGCGGCGACCGGCTCTATCTCACCGTCAAAGAGCCGTCCCCTGCCGGCAAACGAACCGTGGTCACTGCATGGGGTGTCTATCCGACGCGCGCAAGTTGGACCTGGCCGGGAGAGGAAGGCAAGGAGATGGAGGTGGAGGCATACTCCAACTACGATCGGGTCCGCTTGTTTCTCAACGACAAACTGCTGGGCGAGGCTGCCACAGGCGTCGGGCAGCAGTTCAAAGCCGTGTTCAAAGTCCCCTACGCACCCGGAACGTTGCGAGTGGCCGGTATGGAGGGCGAGAGGCAAGCGGAAGAAAAAGTCCTCGAGACAGCCGCGGACGCTGCCAGGATCCATCTCACGCCGGACCGGGCTTCCCTACGCGCCGGCGAACAGGATCTGGCGTTTGTCACGGTCGAGGTCACCGATCGGCGCGGCCTACTCCAGCCCAATGCCAATCCGGAGATTCAATTCTCCCTCAGCGGGCCCGGAGTCATTCAGGCTGTCGGGAACGCGGACATGACGAGCGACGAACCGTATCAAGGCAATCAGAGGCGCGCCTACTACGGCCGTTGCCTCGTGGTAGTGCGCACCACGAGTGGCGCCGGGACTATCGAGCTGACGGCGGCATCTCCGGGCTTACAACCCGCTACCGTGCGCATTCGGTCCACCCGGAACTGAACCGGACCGAGGGCACCGGCCCGAGGGCAAGACAGGTACCGCACTGAAGGGTGTTATACTTCACCCAACAGGGTCTTGATTGTGCCTGAACTACATTGCCAAGCGGAACGCGACGAACTGGAAGCGGTTTTGTCTTCCGGTGTGTTCGCCCGTTCCCCGATCGTGGCGCAGATGCTCAAGTATATCTGCGAGGCGCACTTCCGCGGCCAAGCCAACGAAATCAAGGAATACAACATTGCGGTGGAGGCGTTCGGCCGCTCCGCGGACTTCGATCAGACCCGCGACTCGATCGTGAGAGTAGAAGCGCACCGGCTCCGCAAGCGGCTTCAGGACTATTACAAAACAGCGGGGGCGAACCACGAAATCCAGATTGCCATCCCTTCGGGGAGTTACGTGCCGCACTTTATCCGGCCATCGGAAGCCGGATCGCTCGCACCGGTTTTGGAGGCGCCTGCCGTGTCCGCGCTTTCTGTTCCGGAAGACAGGACGAACGGGCCGGTCGCCGTCGTGCCTGATTCCGCCCCCCCGGTAAAGGCCGGTCCTGGGGTTCTGGGCAGATATGGATTGACCTTCGCGGCGATGGTGGTGCTCAGCGGGGCATTCGGGCTGGTGCCTGCGCTGCACCAAAAATCTCTCGCTTCCTCACAGCCCCTTAGCGGAATGCCCACGGTTGCGGCGGTCTTGCCTGGAGACGAAGTCCGAATCCTGGCCGGCACAACCACTCCCTCCGTGGTGGACCACTATGGGAATACGTGGTTGGGAGACCGCTACTTTCACGGCGGAACTGCCAGAACCGTTCCGCCCCGGCCAATCTCTTATACGCGCGATCCGGCCATGTTCTATCACTTCCGCGAGGGGGATTGCGCGTACGACATTCCACTAAAGAAGGGCTCTTACGAGTTGCGGCTCTTCTTTGCCGAGACGCTGTTTGGCGAGAACAACATCGCCGGCGGCGGCGAAACTTCGCGCGTGTTCAAAATCCTGGCCAATGGAGTGGAATTGCGCCAGTTCTTCGATGTAGTCGCCGAGGCCGGGGGCAGCAACACGGCCGACACCTTGGTTTTCAAGGATGTCCAACCGGCGGAAGATGGGATGCTGCACCTCAAGTTCGCGACCATCAAGACCCAGGTCCCGTTTGTGAATGCCATCGAGATCCTGCCATCCCAACCGGGCGCGATCCGCCCGATTCGAATTACGGCGCGCGATTCGAGCTACGTGGACGCGTCCAACCGCTTGTGGGGAGTGGACCGGTATTTTCACAACGGCATGCTGGTGCCGCGGCCCGACCCGGTAGCCGATACGGAGGAGCCAACGCTCTACCAGAGCGAACGCTTCGGAAACTTCTCCTACGCCATCCCAGTAGCCGAAACCGGACGCTACAAAGTAACCCTTAAGTTCTGCGAGTCGTGGTTCGGTCCGGACCGGCCGGGCGGCGGAGGCGCTGGCAAGCGCATTTTCGACATCTCTTTCAACGGGCGCATGCTGCTTCCAAACCTCGACGTCTGGAAGGAAGCCGGCAGCCTTCGGGCTCTCGATAAGACGTTTAAAGGGCTGCAGGCCAACGCACAAGGGAAGCTGATCTTCAACTTCACCCCGTTGAAGAACTACGCCATGGTGGATGCCATCGAGGTTCTGGACGAAGCCTGGAAGTAATCGCTACTCCACGCTCAGCGTCTTCTCGACCCTGACATCCGCCGAGGAGCTTCCGACCACGAGTTTGATCTGGTCCGGCTCGACCACCCATTGGTGCTTTTCGATGTTCCAATAGGCCAGCGCGGCGGCTTTCAACGGCAGTTGCACGGTGCGGGTTTCGTTGGGCTTCAGCGTGATGCGCAGGAATCCCTTGAGTTCTCTTGAAGGCCGCTCCACCTTGGACTTGAGGTGCGTCACATAAAGCTGGACGACCTCGTCGCCCGCCCGCTTTCCGCTATTCGTAATATCCACGCTGACGGTGATTTCACCGTTCGCGCTCAATTTGGGATTACTGGTCTTCAGGTTCGAGTACTTGAAGGTCGTGTAACTCAAGCCAAAGCCGAAAGGATAGAGCGGCTCGCCCTTGAAGTACATATAAGTCCGGCCGTGGCGGATGTCGTAGTCCATGATGGGCGGCACCTGATCCAGCGATTTCGGCCAGGTCTGCACCAGCCTGCCGGCGGGGTTGATCTCGCCGAACAGCGCATCGGCGATGGCAGTGCCCTCCTCCTGTGCATTGTGCGTGATATGGAGAATGGCCGGAATGTTTTGCTGGCTCCAGTTGATGGCGATGGGGAAACTGGCGAGCAGCACCACCACCGTTTTCGGATTCGCCGCGTAGATTTTCTTGACGAACTCTTCCTGCGACAGATCGATGGATTTGCGGTCGATCGCCTCTTTGCCATCGCTTGGCTCCGGGCATTTGGCCCAACCGGCATCGCAAGTCGGATGGTTGCCCACAAACACCACCGCCACGTCGGATTCCCGCGCGGCTTTGATGGCAGCGTCTTCATTGGCCTTGAGGTCGCCCGTGGGATCCGCCTTGGGCACGAAGTTCACCACCGTCTTGCTGCCGACTTTGTCCTTGAGTCCCTGGAGCGGGGTAATCGTGTAGCCGGGCGTGCCGCTATACCAGTCCAGCGCAACCACATCGGCCAGCGGTCCCAGAACCGCGATCGATTTCAGCGAGGCCTGGTTCAGGGGCAGCAGGTTGCCCGCGTTCTTCAGCAGCACCACGGATTCCTGCGCCACACGCCGGGCGATTTCCTTGTGCTCGGGGCGCTTCCAGACCTCTTCGTCGCCTTTGATGGCGGCGTATTTGACCAGTTCCGGCGGGTCCAGGAGGCCAAGTTTGATCATCACGCGGAACTCGCCCTTGATTACATCCTCGATGTCCTTTTCGGTCAGCAGGCCCCGCTGGATGGCTTCCTGCGCCGCGGGGCGATAGACATTGGCGTTCTCCAGAAACTGATTCACGCCGGCCTTCACCGCTCCCGCGGTTCCTTCGGCCAGGTCCTTGTAGTAGTTATGCAGCTTGGGGTTGACCATGTTGCGCAGCGAGCCTGCATCCGTGCAGATGATGCCGTCCAGCCCCCATTCCTTCATGGTGATGTCGCGCAGGATGGGATGCACGGTCATGGGAATGTGGTTCATGGCGTTGTAGGCGGCCATATAGGCGCGCGATCCACCTTCCATGATTCCCATGCGGAACGGGACCGAGTAATACTCGCGCAGCAGCCGCTCGTCGAAATCGGACGACGAACCACCCCGGCCATCTTCGTTGCTGTTGGCCAGGAAGTGTTTCATCAGCGCCGCCGTGAGCCAGTATTTCGGGTCGTCGCCTTGCAGCCCCTTGACCATCGCCACCACCATCTGGCCGTTAAAGAATGCGTCTTCGCCGAAAGTTTCTTCCGTCCTGCCCCAGCGCGGGTCGCGCGCCAGGTCCGCATTGGGCGCGCGCATCACCAGGTTGCCGCGATGCGTCTTCTCGCTCTGATTGATGTACCGGGCTTCATAACCTTCCACGCCGCCGGCCAGCCGGATCAGGGCGGGATCCCAGGTCTCCCCCATGCCGATTTCCTGTGCGAACTGCGTGGTCGGGATAGGCACGGGACGCCCCCAGCCGCCCGGACCGCCCAGGGCCAATCCGTGCAGTCCTTCCGAGTGGCTGGTGCCGCGAATGCCCAGCCGTGGCACGCTGGGGTTGGTCCCGAGACAGGCGATCTTCTCCTCCAGCGTCATCAGCGAAATGATGTTCGAGATTCTTTCCTCAACAGGAAGCTTGGGATTCTGAAACGGGTACTGGGACTGCGCGAACGCGCATGCCGCCAGCAGACAATAGCCCGCAACCACTCGTAGATGCACGCTTAGATGTTAACTCCGAAGCAACGGCTTGTCGTGGAATTCAGCCAAGTAACGGTTATCCAGACGCGCCAAACAGGCCAAGTAACCGTTACCGTGGGCCAAAATCCGGAGATTCGGTGATCCGGGTCTTATAATCAGGCCATGCCGGATTACCAAGCTGTACGCCGCTATCCTTATCTACGTCTACGTCTCTCGACCCTGCTGCTCTCAACTCTGCTACTCGCAACCGCGGCCAGTGCCCAGTGGATCCCGCACAACGCGGTAACCAAAGTGGAGCAGCAGCCGGATGGCGCGCTGTTTACCATGCAATCCGGCACGCTGCGCCTGCAGGTCTGCACCGATTCGATGATCCACGTGATCTTCTCGCCCTCCGCCACTTTCCCCAGCCGGACCGAATACGTTGTCACCAAGACCGCCTGGCCCGCGGTGAAGTGGACCTTTCAGGAAAGCACGCGCGCGGTCACGCTCTCTACCGGACGGATGCGGGTCGCGGTCAACCGGCAGGACGGAACGCTGGCCTATAGCGACGCCGCCGGCAAGCGGTTGGTGCAGGAGGGTCCGAACACCCTGACGCCGGTCACCGTCAACGGGGAGCAGACTTACCACGCCGAAGCGTTCATTGGCTTGTGGGGCTCCACCGAGGCGTTTTACGGGTTGGGACAGCATCAATCGGGAGTGTGGAATTACCACGGCGAATCGGTGGACATGGCGCAGGACAATACCAATATCTCCGTGCCCATGCTGCTCTCCAGTAACGGCTACGGCATCTTCTGGAACAATGCCTCGCGCAGCCGCTTCAACAACCGCTTCGTGCATGCGCTGTACATCACCAGCGAAGTCGCCGACACCATCGACTACTACTTCCTGTACGGGCCGGATTTCGACAAGATCATCGCCGGATACCGCGATCTCACCGGCCCGGCGCCGATGCTGGGCAAATGGGCCTACGGCTTCTGGCAGTGCAAGAACAAGTACAAGACTCAGGCGGAGTTGCTCGGCGTGGCCCACAAATACCGCGAACTGCACATTCCCGTCGACAACATCGTGCAGGACTGGTTCTGGTGGACCAACATGGGAGAATTCAAGTTCAGCGACAAGTATCCCGACGCCCCGGGCATGCTGAAAGACCTGCACAGCAATCACTTTCACCTGATGATCTCAGTGTGGCCCTATTTCTATCCCGGCTCGGAAACCTATGCCGACATGGACAAGAAGGGCTTCTTCATCGACCGCACCAAGGTGGCGGCCTTCCATCCGAAGGGAGAAGCGCTTTACGACGCCACCAATCCGGAAGCGCGGAAGTACTACTGGAACCTGATGGACAACGCCCTCTTCAAGATCGGCGCGGACGCCTGGTGGCTGGACACCACCGAACCGGAAACCGAGGGGCGCGAGGATAATGTGCTGACCAACAATCAGGTGGCAATCGGCAACGGCGCCCGCTACGCCAATCTGTACCCGCTCATGACCACCAAGGCGGTCTACGACGGGCAGCGCTCCGCCTCGGACCAAAAGCGGGTCTTCATTCTCTCCCGCTCGGCCTACGCGGGCGCGCAGCGAAACTCCGTCGTGGCCTGGAGCGGCGACATCAACTCGGACTGGGAAACACTGCGCCGGCAGGTGCCCGCCGGGCTCAACTTCGCGCTTTCAGGCCTGCCTTATTGGACCACTGACATCGGCGGCTTCACTTCCGGCAATCCCAACGACCCGGCCTACCGCGAACTCTTCATCCGCTGGTTCCAGTTCGGCACGTTCTGCCCCATTTTCCGCGTCCACGGGACCCGCACAGGCGACCAGAACGAGCTTTGGTCGTACGGCGCCGACGCGCAGAAAATCCTGACCGGTTTCGACCGCCTGCGGTACGAGTTGATGCCCTACACGTACTCCCTCGCCTGGAGAACGACCAGCGAGCATTACACTCCCATGCGGCCGCTGGTGATGGATTTCCGCACCGACACGCGGGCGCAGAACACTGGCGACCAATTTCTCTATGGGCCGTCCATTTTGGTGAACCCGGTGACGGAACCCGGCGCCACCACGCGCCATCTGTACCTGCCCGATGCCCCGTGGTTCGACTTCTGGAGCGGCAAGCGCCTCGAAGGTGGCAAGTCCATCGACGCGCCGGTTACCCTCGAACGCATTCCGCTGTACGTTCGCGCCGGAGCGATCCTCCCGATCGGCCCCGATGTGGAGTACGCCGCCGAGAAACCGGCCGACCCGCTGGATTTGCGGGTATACCGCGGCGCCAACGGCAGTTTCACGCTCTACGAAGACGAGAACGACACATACGATTACGAGAAGGGCATCTACGCCACCATCCCAATCCGCTGGGACGAGGCCGCCAAGACACTGACCATCGGCGAGCGGAGCGGCAGCTTTCCGGGGATGCTCGCGAACCGCACGTTCCGGGTGGTGTTTGTGGATGAGAACCACGGCGTAGGTCTGGGCTCGACATCGCAGGCTGATCGGGTCGTGCAATATACCGGCAAGTCCGTCGAGGTGAGGCCCTAGATGCGCCGCGTTCTACTCATCGCCGCCGCCCTGGCAGCCCCGTGCCTGGCCGCCGACGCACGGCAAAGCATCGAAGTGACCTTCGTCGCCACCCCTTCCGCCGGCCTGACCAGCGGGGACCTGAAGCTCACGGTGGACGGGAAGGACCAGCCGATTGCCGGCGTGGAGAAGATAGCCGCCGGGAAAACCGCATCCAATCTTCCTCCGCGGACGTTCTCGAATCACACGGGAGCGGAGAAAACCCAGGACGCCAGCGTCATCCTGGTGGACGGCGTCAATACCGATTGGAGAAACGATGCCTCGGCACGCGACGAACTGACGCGCGCGCTGGGGCGGATCGGGCCCGAAGAGCGGGCGGCCATCCTGATCCTGGGAAAGAACTTGAAGCTCCTGAGCGATTTTTCGGATAGCTCCGCGGATCGGGCCGCCAAAGTGGCCGCATTGGCCTACAGCGACCTGATCCGTCCCATCAACTTAACCAGCCGCGCCGAGATGTATCAGGAGCAGCAGCGGCTGACCGATACCTATTCCAATTTGCGCGCCATCGCCGGCATGCTCAAGGCGGTGCCGGGGCGCAAGAATCTGCTGTGGATCTCGGCCGATTTCCCGTTGCTCCTGGGCCGGCCGGACGAGGGCAACCTGCACCCCAGCGACGCGGATTCCGACGTGCAGCGCACGGCGAAACTGGGCTATAACAAGGATGCCGACGATCTGATCCGGACTCTGAACCTGGCCGGCGTGGCCGTCTACCCGGTGGATGCACGAAGAGTCTCCCTCGATCCCCTGCGCCGCCAGAGCCGCGTCAACAGCATCACGACCTCCGGAGCCGGCGAGGCCGGGACCATCGATGACATCATGAAGCATCTGGCGGACCAAACGGGCGGCGCAGCCTTTTCGGGCGGTAAAGAACTGGGCGACTCGCTCCGCGGCGCGCTCGACGACTCGCAAAACGCCTACGTGCTTACCTTCACCCCTGCGAAGTGGGTCGAGGACGGCAGCCCGCATAAACTGAAGCTGCAGGCGAAGACCAAAGGGACTCAGATCCGCATTCGCCCAAACTATTACGCTCCTTCGCCCGCCATGGCTCCGGGAGATCCGAGCCCTCGCCTCGCCATGGCGTTGTCCGCGCCGCTGGACCTGCCGGAGATCGGGCTCACCGTCCATCTCAATCCGGATCCGGCCGATGCCGCTTCGCTGTCGGTTTCCCTGGAGATCGATTCGCGCACTCTGCAACTCACCCGGCAGGGCGAAAACTGGATCGCCGTCGTGGGGTTGGGGATCGTTCAGGGAAATGCGGCGGGGGAACAATTCGGCCGCCAGATGCAATCGGGTGGAATCACGATTCCCGGAGCGGATTATGCCAAGGCCATGCGCGACGGTAGCGGCATTCATTTCGATTTCAAATTGAAGCGAGACCCGAAGGCGAGCTTCCTGAGATTCGGTGTAATCGACCAGAAAACACCAAAATCCGGATCTCTCTCCGTATCGCTATGAATAACGGGATAATTTTCAGGTTACGGGCGGACGGGTAACCGTTACTGTCCGTTTCCAGGCTCCGGATCTTATTGTGGGGCAGCCGTATACATGCTAATTTCAGCCCAGTCCATCAGGGTAGAGACATTAAGAGGTTCAGTCGGGTCGACTTGTGCCAGCTTGATCGGATCTTGGAATCACAGTACTGATTTGCGGCCCAGCCGCATCGAGAGGAAGTAAATGAACAACGCATTTAAGCCAGGTAAGCTAATTGTCGTTTTGAGCCTTGCGGTGCTTTCCATCGTCTCGCTGCATGCTCAGGTAGTCTCCGGGTCGCTTTCCGGAGTCGTAACGGATTCCCAGGGCGCCGTAGTTCCTGGCGCCAAGGTGACGCTGATCGATCAGGTCCAGGCCACCACCCGTTCCATCAGTTCCGGTGCCGAGGGCACGTTCAATTTCACGCCGGTCCTGGCTTCGACCTACAAATTGGTGGTTGAATCCGCGGGCTTCAAGAAATATGAGCGGACGGACATCGTAGTTCATCCCAACGATCAGATCGAAGTGCCGAATCTGAAACTCGAAGTGGGAACGATCAACGAAACCGTCACCGTGGAAGCGGAAACGGTCACGCTGAAGACCGAGTCGGTGCAGCAGGACACGGTCATCACCGGAGAGCAGTCGACCGATCTGCCCATCGTGGATCGCGGTTTCCTCGGCTTGTTGCAGGTGGTGCCCGGTTACGCCTCGGGAGACCAGTATTCCGCCAACATCAACGGCAACCGCAGCGACAATATGAGCATCAAGCTGGACGGCATGACGAATATGGATAGCGGCGTGAACGCGTGCTGCTCCACATGGGTCAATCCGGACAGCATCGCCGAAATGAAGATCGTCACCAACACGCAGTCGGCGGCCATCGGCCACGCCGGCGGAGCGTCGGTGATGGTGGTCACCAAGGGCGGCACCAAGTCGTTTCACGGATCGGGCTACGGCTTCATTCGCAATGAGAGCATGAACGCCAACGGCTGGCTCAACGATTACAACAATCGCCCCAAAGCCATCTACCGCTACGATACCTACGGGTTTACGGTCGGCGGCCCGGTGTTCATCCCCAAAACCTGGAACGTGGATAAGAACAAGCTCTTCTTTTTCGCCAGTGAGGAACGCAAGGACCAGAAACTGGGTGCCAGCCTCAACATCAAGGAGGTTCCCACGGCGGCTGAGCGGACCGGCGATTTTTCGGCGGCGGTTTCCAACAGCAATCAGAAACTCTACATCCGCGATCCACTCACCAACCTGCCCTGCGCCGCGACCACGGGTGTGGGCGGCGGATGTTTCCCCAATAACATCATCCCCATCAACCGCATCAGCAAAGACGGCCAGACGCTGCTCAATGCCATGCCGCTGCCTAATTATAGCGGCGACCCCACCTACAACTTCACCTCGGAAATGCCCTACAACCAGCCGGAACTGATCGGCACCTACAAGTTCGATTACAACATCAACGAGAAGTGGCACAGCTGGGTGCGATATACGCGGGACCACTATACGCTGGACAACCCCTACGGCATCAGCAGCAGTTTCCCGACGCTGGGAACCAATGAGACGACGCGCCATGCCATGGGCCTGGCAGTCGCCGTCACCACGGTCCTCACCCCGACTTTGACCAACGAAGCTATTTTGGGCGGCAGCCAAAACCTGATTCCGCAACAGCCCAAGAACACCACCTACACCCGCACCGGTCTGGGGCTGACCTACCAGAACCTCTTCCCCACCGGCGAAAGCGGCGACTTGGGCCCGATTGTCAGCTTTGGCGGCAGCTACATCTCCAACTCGCCCAGCATGGGCAATGGGATCCCGTACTATGCCGACAACACCAATTACAGCATCACGGATAACCTGGCCAAAGTCTTTGCCAAACATACGCTGAAGTTCGGCGTCTCCATCGAGCACGACCGGAAGGACCAGACCAGCGGCAATCCCGTCGGCACCATCTCCTTCGGCCAGGACACCAACAACATCAACGACAGCAATTACTCCTTCTCCAATGCCCTGATGGGCAATTACGATACGTACTCGCAGATCGACAAGCAGCGCTTCGGCCGGTACTACTTCACCAACGCCGAATGGTATCTCGAGGATACGTGGAAGGTAACATCCAAACTCACGATCATTCCGGGCATCCGCGTTTCTTTGATGCAGCCGATCTACGACGCTAAGGGGCAGTCTGGCGATTTCGTCCCCAGCCTCTACAATCAGTCGCAGGCGGTCCGGCTCTATAGCCACGCCGTGAATCCCGCCACTGGCACCGTGCAGGCCTACGACCCCGTGACCAAGGCCTACATGCCGTCGGTATATTACGGTTCCGTGGTGCCGGGCTCCGGCAACCAACTCAACGGCGTCGTTCTCGGAGGTACGAACGGTGTGCCGAAGGGACTGGTCCAGAATCGCGGACCGCAGTGGGGACCGCGCTTCGGCATGGCATACCAACTCGATGCCAAGACCGTGATCCGCGCCGGCGCCGGCATCTCCTACGATCGGCTCCAGGGCAACGTGATCTATGGCGATCTGAGCATCCCGCCCACGACCATCACGCGCACGGCATATTACGGTAACCTGACCGGACTCGCGGCGGTTGGCGCAAACGCCCTGTTCTCCCCGCCGAACCCGGGCAATAACGGCGCGGGCATGTCGCCGGACGGCCACGTTCCCACCGTCTACAACTGGAACTTCACCATCGAACGGGAACTGCCGTTCTCGACCATCCTCACCGCAGCCTACGTGGGCAACATGAATCGCCATTTGATGGAACTGGTGAATGTGAACGATCCGGGCTGGGGCTCCGCCTGGCTGCCGCAGAACCAGGATCCGACGCTAACCCCCAAGTACGACGGCACCACCACCATCAACACCAACTTTTTCCGCCCCTACGTGGGTATCGACAAATGGAATCTGATGGAGTGGGGCGGCACCGCCAACTACAACTCCCTGCAGATGACCGCGACTCACCGCATGAGCCGGAAGCTGACCTTCACGGCGGCCTATAGCTTCTCCAAGGTGCTGGGCACGGCCGATTCCATTTACAATGCCGGCGCTATACCGAATGAGATCCGGCAAGCCAACTACGGGCGGCTCTCCTATGACCGCACGCAGAGCCTGGTGGTCAGCTACAGCTACTGGCTGCCCAAGGTGGTCCGCGGCGACAACCTTGCCGTGAATAACTTCGCCACACGGTTGATCCTGAATGACTGGCAACTCTCCGGTATCACCACGATGCGTTCCGGAGCGCCCACGCAGATCGGCTACAGCATTAACGGTTACAACTCCACGATGATCACTACCGGCGATCCCGATTACGGTCCTCGCCCGGTGTTCACTTCCAACCCCATCGCCAATACCCGCACTTCGCTGGCGTGGTTCAATACGGCCTCTTTCGTGCCGGCGCCCAAGGGGAGCCACGGCAACGATTCCGGCATCGGCTATCTCGAAGGTCCCGGCCAGAACAACTTCGATATGGTGTTGCAGAAGAATATTCCCTTCAGCAAAGACTCCCGCCGCTACTTCCAGTTCCGGATGGAGGCCTACAACGCCCTCAACAAGACACAGTGGAGCGGCCTCAATACCAGCGCCACACTGGCGGGCGGCACGACCGTCGCAGCCGCTTTGGCCAATCCGACGATCACTAACCTGCCAGTCGGCCTGACCGGCGCCAGCGCAGCCAACGGCGGCCGGTTCGGTTTCGGCGCGCTGAATGCAGTGCGCGCCGCCCGCATCGTCCAACTCGGCTTGAAGCTGTATTTCTAAACAGCCGACGACCCGGTAATCGCCGGCGGGAGCCAGACGGTTCCCACCGGCTTTTTCTTTATTCCGGTTGCAAAATCACTATCGGGAGAGATTGGGTAATGACACGAACTGTTCTTCCAAAGCTGGCGGCCGTGTCGATTGGCCTGCTGCTGTTGGCCTCTAGCGCTAAGGCCGAATACAAAAACTTTCGCGTGGCGGTGTACGCACGCGCTTATGAAGTGCGGCAGATGAAGGATCCTGCCTGGCTGGAATCGCGCTGGGCCACCATTACCAGCGGCCTGCACGTCGACAAGATCTACTTGGAAACGCACCGTGACGGAGTCATCCCGGACCAGGAGACGCTGGACGCGGTGAAGCGGTTTTTCCACAGCAAAGGCGTTCAGACGGCCGCCGGCATTGCCACCGTGGTCAACGAGAGGAACCGTTTCGAAACTTTCGTCTACACCAATCCCGAACACCGCAGGAAACTTCAGGAAATCGTGGAGTACACGGCGAAGAACTTCGACGAGATCATCATCGACGATTTTTTCTTCACCAGCAGCAAGACCGACTCCGAGATCGACGCCAAGGGCACGAAGAGCTGGACTCAATTCCGCCTCGACCTGATGGCGGAGGTCTCGCGCAACCTCCTGGTCGGTCCCGCCCGCAAGGTCAACCCGCGCGTGAGGATGGTGATCAAGTATCCCAACTGGTACGAACACTTTCAGTATCTGGGCTACAACCTGGAGGAAGAACCGCGAATCTTCGACGGCGTCTACACCGGGGCCGAAACGCGCGACCCCGTGAAGGGCAATCAGCATCTGCAACAATACCTGAGTTACGGGCTATTCCGCTATCTGGAGAACATTAAACCTTCCGCCAACGGCGGCGGCTGGGTCGATACCGGCGGATGGCGGGACAAGGAACGCTACGGAGAGCAACTGGCGCTCGCGCTCTTCGCCAAAGCGCCGGAACTCACGCTCTTCGACTTTCGGCAGTTAGTGGCGCCGATGCGCGGCAATCCGCAAGGTTCCGGCCCATCCACCATACCGGGCTACGCCGGCAGCGTGTTCGAGCAGGTAGACGGGTTCCTGGGCAGGCTGGGTAAACCGATCGGCGTCAAGAGCTACAAACCGTTCCACTCCTCGGGAGAGGATTTCCTGCACAACTACATCGGCATGCTGGGGATCCCCGTGGAGATGACACCTACTTTCCCGGTAGATGCGCCGACCGTGTTACTCACCGAATCGGCCAGGTTCGACCCGGCGATTGTGAGCAAGATGAAGAAGCAGTTGCGCGACGGGAAAAATCTGGTCATCACGTCCGGTTTGTTGAAGGCTCTGCAAGGCAAGGGGCTTGCGGACATCGCCGAGATCGAGTGCACAGACCACAAGGCCGCAATTCGCGATTTTCCCGGCGGCAATGGCGCTGCCGCGGCCCACATCGAAAATGACATTATCATCCCCGAAATCCGCTATCCCACTAATGACGCGTGGGAAATTGTGACCAGCGCAACCAGGGGAATCGGCTACCCGATATTGCTGCAGGCCAGCTACGGCAAGGGAATTCTGTACGTACTGACGATCCCCGATAACTTCGGCGACTTATATAATCTGCCGCCCCAGGTGTTGAATCCAATCCGCGCGGCGCTCGCCGGCGACCTCCCCGTGCGACTGGAGGGTCCCAGCCAGGTCGGCCTGTTCGCCTACGACAACGGCAAGTTCATTCTGCAGAACTTTGCCGCCCCGGGCGGCAATACCGTTTCGGCGCGGGCGGTAGTCGACAAGAAGTTCACCCGCCTCGTCGATATGGTCTCGGGACAGAAGTTCTCGGGCGAGGCCCGGGGCGACAAGATGGTGTTCGATCTGTCTCTGCCGCCCGCCAGTTACCGGGTACTTTCAGCGGAATAGGATGTGATCCCAAATGAAGAGACGCTGGACCCGGTCTTTTCTCCTGGGCCTCACGCTGCTTGCACCCGCGCCATTGCTTGAGCGCCTGTCCGGGCAGCGAGTTGGAGCGCTGGCCGCGATCGCTGTCGACTATCCGGAGGAGGGCTCGATCTTTCCGCCCGAGATTACGGCCCCAACATTCCTCTGGAGGGACGCAGCCCCAAGCGCCGCGAACTGGGAGATCACCGTCTCCTTCGGCGATGGCGCTCCGGAGATTCACGCCACGTCGGCGGGCGAGCGATTGCGTATCGGAGAGATTGACCCGCGTTGCGTCTCGCAGACAAACTCTCCGCCCGCTCTTACTGCCCTACAGGCCGAAGCCCACACCTGGACACCCGATCCCAAGACCTGGGCGGCGATCCGCCAGCACTCCGTGACGCGACCCGCCACAGTCACGATCCTCGGTGTGGGCCATATCGGCCCAAACCCAGGGAACGCGGCCCTCATTTCGCGCGGACACGTGTCCATTCAAACCTCCACAGACCCCGTGGGCGCGCCGATCTTCTATCGCGATGTCCCGCTCATGGCGTCGGAGTTGGAGAGAGGGTTAATCAAGCCCCTGGCCCCGGCGGCGGTGCCGCTCATCGCCTGGCGCCTGCGCAATATCGGCGAACCCGCCAGCCGCCTGGTGATGGAGGGACTTCCCACCTGCGCCAATTGCCACTCCTTCTCCGCTGACGGCAAGACTCTCGGCATGGATGTAGACGGACCCGAGGACGATAAAGGCACCTACGCCATCGCCCCCATTTCGCCGCAAATGTCGATCCGCCCAGAGGATGTCATCACCTGGAATTCCTTCCCGGGCAAGAACAAAGGACTCAACACGCTCGGCTTCATGGCGCAGCTTTCGCCGGATGGCCAGTACGCCATGACCACGCTCAACGAACAGGTGTACGTGGCCAATTTCAAGGACTACCGGTTCCTCCAGGTGTTCTATCCCACGCGCGGAATCCTGGGCTGGTATAGCCGCGCCACCGGGAAGATGGCGGCGCTGCCCGGCGCGGACGACCCGCGCTTCGTCCAGACCAATGCCGTCTGGAGCCCCGATGGCCAGTACCTCGTATTTGCCCGCGCCGAAGCCCGCGATGCTTACCCGCCCGGCCGAAAGATGGCCGCTTATGCCAACGATCCGAACGAGATCCCGATGCAATATGACCTGTACCGGATTCCCTTCAATGGTGGCAAGGGCGGGCGGCCGGAACCGATCGCCGGGGCGGCCGGCAACGGCATGAGCAACTCATTTCCGAAAGTGTCTCCGGACGGGCGCTGGATCGTCTTCGTCCAGAGCCGCAACGGTCTGCTGATGCGCCCCGACGGCCGGCTCTACATCGTGCCGTCGGGCGGTGGAACCGCGCGCCTCATGCGCTGCAACACGGCGCTGATGAACTCGTGGCACAGCTTTTCACCCAATGGCCGCTGGCTGGTGTTTTCGTCTAAGAGCCGGTCGCCCTACACGCAGATGTTTCTCACTCACATCGATGAAGCAGGGCACGACAGCCCGCCCATCCTGATCGACAATGCGACTGCCGCCAACCGGGCGGTCAATATCCCCGAGTTCCTCAACATCGCACCGGACCAACTGCTCAAGATTGATGTGCCCGCCGCCGATTTCTACCGCCTGTTCGATTCCGTGGTGGCGCTGGGAGAGAAGGGACAATGGGAAGCCGCGGCCGCCGGTTGGCGGAGGGTCCTGGAGATCGAGCCGGAGAATGCCAAAGCCCACAGCAATCTCGGAGTAGCTCTGATCCGCCGGGGACGGCTCGACGAAGGCATCGTCCACCTACGGCGGGCCACCGAGATCAAGCCCAATTTCGATCGCGCCCACTTCAACCTCGGGATCGCCCTCTATCAGAAGGGCGACCTGGAGCAGGCCATCGCACAATGGCGCGAAACCCTCGCGATTAATCCGGACTTGACCGAAGCGCACACCCTGTTGGAGACGGCGCTGGCCAAACAAGTCAAACACTGAGGGGTCAGTAAGTAGCCACCGAGACTCTCAGCACCAGCGGTTCCGCTCCGAAGTTCAAACCCCAGTCGGTCTCATCGCCATTCCAGATGCACAGGAATTTGAATGCTCCTTTCTCGTAGACCCCCTCTTCCACGCTCGGCCGCGTTCTGGCGCTCGGCAATCTCGTCGAGCGCCCGGCGTTTCGCTTCCATCCGCACGTGGGAATAACGCTCGAGCATGGCGCGTGACACGTGTCCGGCGATACTCATGATCACCTCGTCGCCGGCGCCAGACTCGGCAAGCGCCGTGACCAGCGTGTGCCGGTTACGCGGACGATAAACGTGATTGCTCTCAGGGAGAGATTGGAGCATGATGTGTCCGACAAGGAGTTTCACCGCGGGCTGTAG
>OCTA010001516.1_pt1 | contig 21331 bp, 16 predicted proteins | sample 1538991 | NCBI WGS metagenome assembly OCTA01 (sample SAMEA3539302, study PRJEB22396) | soil metagenome | biome: tundra; feature: field; material: soil | place: USA | collected 2010-05 | depth 0.15 m | reverse complement strand
TTACCGAAGTTGTTGAAGTTGGAAAACGGCGTCGTCGTGCTGAGTTCCGGTCGCCCCGGTGTGCAACTGCGCTTTACCATGGATGGAAAGGTCTGGAGCGACCCTCTCGAATTGCTGCCGATTGAAAGTGGCAAGCAGCCCGACCAGATTTCCTGTGGCTATACCAGTTTGCTTGCGACCGGCCCGGATCGTTTTCTGATTATCTATTCTGACTTTCGTCATCCGAATGAGCAGAAGGAGTCTCGCAAAGCCATTAAAGTTCGCGAGGTGAGTGTGATTCCACAAAAGTAAGACCGTTGATGTCGCAGGTGCCAGATTCGTGGAAGACATGGTCCACCGAACCAACGACCGAAAACCAAACAGCCGCGAAGGATCAAATGTCATGAAAATACAAACGGAAAAAGCCGCGCAGCCTCGAACAAATGCAGGCTGACTTCCGCAACTGGCGCCTCAGTGACTCTCTTATGCCAACAGCACTCCAAGCCCGCCGACCTGCGGATGCGACGCGTCCGCTCTGGCTTTTTGCTTCACTGTGGTCGCTCCGGCAGTATCCCAACCGAGCACGTGAATGGTCGTGGGAGAAGAAATTCCAAGTCATTCGCACGGCAGGCTTTGACGGAGTATTTTCACCACCGCTGCCGGTTCTAAGTGAGCGCGGCGACCTGCGCTACCTTGCGGTGACCAGTCTCGACGCGCCGACGAAAGTGGAGCCCGTTTTAAGTGCGGCGAAAAAACTCGGCGCGGAGGGGATTGATTTGCTGCTCGGCAACTACAAGACGACGCCAGACGCCGCCGTGACGCTGGCGGTGCGCATCCGCGACGTGGCGCGCGCGTTGGCCCTGCCGTTCGCAATCGAGACGCACCGCGGCACAATCACGGAGACGCCTGAGACTACGCTCGCGCTTTGTGAAGGCTATCACAATATGACGGGCGAGATGCTGCCGCTCTGTCTCGATCATTCGCATTTCGCGATCGTCCGTCATCTGGCACCTCCGTTCTGGGATCGGCTAAGGGAGCCACCCAGCCTGTTGCGCGCGGCGATGCAATTGCATTTGCGCCCCTTCAACGGCCATCACTGCCAAATCCCTGTTCTAACGTCAGCTGGCCGACGGACGCCAGAATACCGTGCCTGGCTGGACTACGCGAAGCTCCTGCTTGCGCATATGCGCGCGCAGTCCTCGCCCGATCCGGTGTTGGTTGTGCCCGAGATCGGCCATGCCGCGCCGGAATATCGGCTGAGTTGTTTCCCCGACACGTGGCGAGACGTGATCGCGCTGACGAGTGATTTGCGGCGGCTTTGGTCAAGCGAGGTTACTCCGCTCAATGTGCGCCACGCCATTACTCCGCCAGCTGATGTTATCGGTGCAACTCCATTGCGTGGCGGCGCAACCGCCGCGCGAACCGCTAAGATCAAAACTAGAACCACCGAAAACTAATCAACGACAAAGGATCAAACATTATGAAACCAATCATGCCGAAAACCGAACTGCCACCATCAACCCACCGCTCAAAAGTGAATTTGGAGGTTCCTCTAACTGGCAGGCTCGCAGCCATGTCAACGTTTTTGGTTTTGTTTTTATTCATCATCTCTCTTCATGCAGAAGATTTTTTTCCAGTGATGGCGTGGAATTGGGCACCGAACGATCCTGCGGTTCTCAAAAAAATGCGCGAATGCGGATTGACCGTTGCCGGTTTTGTTACAACCAACACGCTGGATGCCTGCCAAGCCGCCGGTTTGAAGGCGATCCTTTCCGACCCGCGTTCCAAAGGTTATAATTGGGCGAACGTTGATGAAAAAGTTGCCCGCACAAATTTGACCAGCCTAGTGGCGGACACGGGAAAACATCCGGCAGTTTACGGCTATTTTTTGAACGACGAACCTACCACCGTTTATTATCCCGGCCTGGCAAAAGTCGCTTCGATTCTTCACGAACTCGCGCCGGACAAATGGGCCTATATGAATTTGTATCCCAACTATGCCTTAAATTCGGAGATGGATGCTTCCAGCTACGACGAATATCTGGAAAAGTTTATCGCAGCCTGTCATCCAACGCAGTTGAGCTACGATCATTACGCATTGATGGATGACGGTTCTCTCCGAGATTGCTACTGGCAAAATCTCGAACAAATCAGCGCTGCGGCAAAGAAGAACAATCTGCCTTTTTGGAATTGTGTTTTGGCAGTCGCGCATTTTAATTATCGCGAACCAACTGCGGCTGATTTTCGATTTCAGGTTTATTCCACTCTGGCGTATGGCGGACGAGGCATCGCGTATTTTTCATATTTCGCGCATCAAGTTGGAAATTACCGCAGCGCGCCCATTGATCAATTTGGCAATCCAACTCCAGCCTGGGGATACATGCAAAACGTAAATCTGCAGATTCAAAAGCTTGCGCCGACGCTGCTGAAATTAACTTGCGACGACGTCTATCATTTCGGGTCGTTGCCAAAGGGAACCCATTTGCCGACCGAAAAAAGTTTGCTTATAACAGCGGGCGGCGACGATTTCATGGCGGGCGAATTTACGCATCAAGATGGTAGTCGTTACGTGATGATCGTGAACAAAGACGTGGTAAAGTCTCATCGCTGCTCGCCGCAATTCCGCGTTCCGGTAAAAAGTCTGAAGCTCATTTCGCCCTACAGCGGCCAGCCAGTTGAGTTTACCCGAGAACAAGTCTGGCTCGCTCCAGGAAGTGGCGCGCTGCTTAAATTGGAATAGGAGAATTGTATTTCGCCCCGCGTGTCGCAGATTAAACAAATCAATTAAATCCGCGTCATTCGCGCGATCGGGGCTTGCTCAATTTGACAATCATTACCGCGATGCGATTCATGTTTTTCATCATGCTGCTGATTGCAGGAAGGGTGCTGGCTGACTCGCTTCCTGCCGCAGCAAGCGGGCCTCAACGTGTCCTCCGCCTCGAACCTTCATCCGGTAATCCGCGCAACAGTGAAGGCGATTTCATCCGGCTGGCGGACGGGCGAATTCTTTTTATCTACACGCGATTCACTGGCGGGAGCGGGGACCACGCCGCCGCTGACCTTGCGGGACGTTTCTCCAGCGACGACGGAAAAACCTGGACTACAAACGATGTCTTCATCGTCCGGAACGAAGGCGGCTTGAACGTGATGTCGGTCTCGTTGTTGCGACTGCGCGATGGACGCATTGCTCTGTTTTATCTGTGCAAACGTTCGTTGACAGATTGTCGGCCGCTGATGCGTGTCTCGACGGACGAGGCCAAAACCTGGAGTGCCGCGACGGCGTGCATCAATGACGTGGTCGGCTATTATGTCTTGAACAATGATCGCGCGGTGCAATTGAAGAGCGGGCGACTCGTGTTGCCGGTAGCGTTGCACCAGACGGCCACGCAGGAAAAATTCGATCCGCGCGCAATGATCATGTGCTATTTCTCGGATGACAACGGCAAGTCCTGGCATCGGAGCAAGACGGCGCAGAAAGCCACATCGTCGGAAGGAAAGGAGGTCACACTTCAGGAACCGGGAGTCGTCGAGTTAAAAGATGGCCGCCTGATGATGTTCTGCCGCACCGACGCGGGTGTGCAATACATCTCATTTTCCGCTGATGGAGGCGACACGTGGTCGAGGTTCAAGGCGTCCAACATCGCTTCACCCCTTTCGCCCGCGTCGATCAAACGAATCCCAAAAACGGGCGACCTCCTGCTGGTGTGGAACAACAATTACGATCCCAAGTCGCAGACCGGCGGCAATCGCACACCGTTCAATGTCGTTATCTCGCACGATGAAGGTGAAACGTGGCGCAACGTCCGAACAATCGAGGCGGACGCCAATGGATGGTATTGCTATACTGCGATTGAGTTTGTCGGAGATTTCGTTCTACTCGGACATTGCGCCGGAAACCGCAAGGATGGCGAAGGGTTGGGCGTGACGCAGATAACGCGGTTCCCGGTGGAATGGCTCTACTCGAAGTAGCGTGCAACTGCGCGCAAAGCGCAGCCGTAGAAGCCTCGTGGTTCACGATGTAAAAGATTGATTTTGTGGCGACGCGCATTATCATGCCGTCGTGGCCGTGGCGCGCAAGGCCGTGGAACTGCTGCGCGACGCACATGGCAAAGGAAAGTTGCGCATCGTGGCCAACGAAACCGTCTGGTTCGATACCTTGCAAGACACGTTGGACGAAATGCCGGAAAGCGAATCTGAATTTATCGCCCAGCAACTGGCGCTGGCCGACCACTCACGTTTCCTGCCCAAAGAATACGGTTTGAAAGCATGTTCCTATGACACCGCGCGAACGCATTCTAGCGATCCTGAATCGCCAACCGGTGGACCGCCTGCCGGTGGACCTCTGGCATACGCCGGAGATCGGCGCGCTCTTGCGACAGCATTGCGGGGTTGCGGACGACCTTGCGATGTATCAGTCGCTGGGCCTCGACAAGATTGTCTGGGTATTTATGGATTATCAGACCGCCGTCGGGGAACGCGCCGGGGGACAGTCCGGCGCTGGCGCTGAAGACGGCGGCAGCCGCACGATGTGGGGCGTGCCGCTCAAGGAGATTCAGGCTGGGGACGCACATTATGCTGAATTCGGCTCCGCGCCGCTGGCGGGTTACGACACCCCGGAATCGCTGGCCGATTATCCCTTATGGCCGAGCGTGGACCGTTTTGATTATGACGGCGCGGTGGCCAAGGCGCAGCAGGCGGCGAAACATTATGCCGTGATCGGACCGTGGGTTTCTTTTTTTGAGATTTACTGCCAGTTGCGCGGTTTGGAGCAGTCCATGATGGATTTGGTGGAAGCGCCGGAACTGGTGGACGCGATTCTCGACCGCGTGGAGTCCATCCAGACCGAAATGATGCGCCGCTTTTTCGCCCGTGTTGGCCAGTCGCTCGATCTCATTTTCATCAGTGATGATATTGCTGGACAGACTTCCCTCTTGATGTCGCCCGCTTTATGGAAACGGCATTTGCAGCCGCGACTACAGCGCTGGTGTGAGTTGATTCATGCCCATGGCTTGCGGGTTTTTTACCACACCGACGGCGCGGCGCGACCGCTGCTGAGGCCGATTCTCGACTGCGGTGTGGACGTGCTAAACCCGATTCAACACGCCTGTCCCGGCATGGAACTGGAAGCACTGAAACGCGAGTTTGGACATCGGGTAATCTTTCACGGCGGCGTGGACAATCAATTTGCCCTGCCGCGCGGCACGCCGGAGGACGTTCGCCGCGAGGTCCGTCATTGCCTGGAGACATTGGGTGCCGGTCGGGAAGGCTTCATTTGTTGCTCCTGCCATAATGTTCAAGTCGGCACCCCGCTGGCGAACATCCTCGCCATGATCGAAACCGTTCAGGGAGAATCGGCCCGTAAGTAGCCTCGCATTGATTTGGCCAAATTGATGGAGTGAATCACTTCGCCATCGTCAGCTTGTAAAGCACCACGCCGTGCCCGGGAACCGTGAGCGGCAAAACGCCGTTCGCCGTGTCCACGTCGGCCAAATTCGTTTGCCGCCACAAATCACGGACGTGTTGTTTGCCGGCCAAACCGAGCTTGGCAAATTCGTTGAACTCCAGCTTCACCGGTTCCATGCCGAGGTTGAAAAAGCCGAGGGCGCGTCCGCCGTCTTCCAGTTCTTTTTCGTAGATGCGCACTTTGCCGTTGTTGATGATGCACGTCGCCTCTTTGCCCAGCGCGTCCTGGTCGAGCGCGAGCACCTCATCGTTGCTCAAGAGATTCAGAGTAAAGTCGTCGAACTTCTCCATGTCGCAGCCGATGAGCAGCGGTGCGGACAGCAGGCACCAAAGGCTGATGTGCGTGTATTGCTCGTCCGGCGTCAGGCGCGACGGATGCATTTTGCCCCAGCCGACTTCGCCAACGACAAGCATGTCGGGATCGTTCCAATTTCCCGGCTTCGAGTAAGGCGCGGCCTTGTCCTGATTGAAGCCGATGTCGCTCATGCTTTTCCAGGTGTCAATGATGTCGCCCGTTGTGCGCCAGCAATTGCCGTTCACCGAGCCGCCCCATTTCCACACGTCGGCCATGCCGTATTGGCAAAGGCTGAAAACGATATCGCGGTTTTGATCGCGCAGCAAATTTCCCATGAGCCTGTAGGGATAAATCGCTTCGTCATCTTTCTTCCACGGCGCGCCACTTGAGCCAACGGTCATCAAATTTGACACCACGCCGGAGGCGACGTTGCCATAGCTGCACCAATCGTATTTCAAATAATCAAAACCCCACTTGGCATAAGTCTGTGCGTCCTTTTGCTCGTGCTTCCAGCTTCCAGTGTAATCTTCACAGGTCCACGGGCCGGGCGAGGAATACAATCCCGCCTTCAAGCCGAGGCTATGGATGTAGTCGGCCATGCCTTTCATGTCGGGGAATTTGGAGTTCAACACGATGTTGCCCTCCGCGTCGCGGAACTCGCCGCGCATTGCCGGGTCTTTCGAGTCGCGTTTATTCGGCCATCCGGCGTCAACATTGATGTAAGTCCAGCCGTGATTGACCAATCCACTTTTGACGAGCGCGTCCGCCGCGCGCTTGACTCGGTCTTCCGAAACTGCGTTGGCAAAACAATTCCAACTGTTCCAGCCCATCGGTGGCGTGAGCGCAATCTGGTCGCCGCAGACGATGCGGAATTTTTTCTCCGTCGTGCCAAGCGAATTTTTAGCATATAGTGAGACAGTGAATTCGCCCTTATTTTTCAAGGCTCCGGTGATGCGACCTATTTTGGAATCCAACTTCAAGCCGCGGGGAAGATTCTTCGCGGAGAATTTCATCGGCCGCTCGCCAGTCGCCGGAATCGTGTATAAAAACGGCGAGCCAGGCCGCACGCCGAAAACGTTCGCGCCGTTGATGCGCGGGGCGGCCGATGCGGGCGGCGTGAGAATGTAGGGTGCGACGGGCGCCTGCGGTGGTTCGACAGCGACCGAGACTGGCCGGCCGGCGTCGGTTTCAAATTTTGCATCCGCCCAGTCCGCATGGTCATAGTTGATTCCGTCACCGGCATCACTGACTTCAAGCACGAGCGACTTCACGCCGGTCAGGGTGGCTTTACAATCCTTGGCCGGGTCACCCGCATGCATGACGCCGCTGCGCCAAAGCGCTTTGCCGTCGCCCAGCACGATGAATTCCACGCTCGAGGCCGGGTTTTTATTCACCTCATCGTCCACGCCGACACTGGCGGAAAATTCTTGTGCGCCGCCGTTGAGATTGAGGCGCAATGTGCTTTCCGAGTGTGTGCCGAAGCCGCGGGTAAACTTCTTGCCGCCGATGGTCAGCGTGCTGCCCCCGACTGATTTGTTCTTCTGCGGTTCGCCCCAGCCCTGCGTGGCGGAGGCGAGATTTAGGTCGTCCAGCCAGACCGTTTCCGCGGAGGCAATCTTGGCGGTGAAGATGGCCAATGAAAAAAACAGCGTCAGGGCAAAACGTGAGTTCATGCGTAGATTTTGCCTCCGGAAATCTTTAGCGTCAAGCTCGCCAGCAAAAACGTTTCGTTACTTTGGGTGCATGACAACGCAGCTCATCGCCACGCGCAATACCCACAAGGTCGGGAGGAATCCGGGCCATTCTTGGCGCGTAATTCTGATTCCTCACGCTCAATGATCTCCCCGCTGCGCCAAAAGTCATTGAAGACACAAATACATTTGCCGGCAATGTCCCAAAGAAGGCGGTCGAACTTGCCAGATGCCCGGCATCCGGATCTATTAATTATCAACGGAATGTTCCATGGGGGTCTTGCCAGTCAGCATCCACTCGTTTACTGTGCGTAGGGAATTGAACTACACGACGACAAAACGAATCTGCTGGCTCGTGATACTGTCGGTGCTTGGTAAGATGTGCGCTTTCGGCAGCTCCTTGGCACCGGTGGGGCTGCTGGTCAATGGCGTAAATCAACCTTTGGCCGTAGAGCGAGAGTCCGTGTGCTTCGCTTGGATGTCCAAGGACACCAGGCGAGGGGCAGCACAGACGGCTTACCAAATCCTCGTTGCCTCAACTCGCGAGCGTTTATCTGCCGGAACTGGAGATTTGTGGGATAGCGGGAAAGTGTTTTCGGGTAAGTCCGCCTCGGTGGAGTATTCAGGTAAGGTGTTGCCTCCGGCCAAACGCTGCTGGTGGAAAGTGCGCGAGTGGGATCAGGACGGCAATTCCAGCCGCTACAGTGCGCCGGCATATTTTGATATCGGGCTGGGTCGAGACGATTGGACGGCGCATTACATCTGGGACGGAACCACAAACCTGAACAACTTCGCTTATTTTCGAAAGAGATTTTTCGTTGAGCGCAAGCCCGCCCTGGCAAAGGTGTTCGTCAGCGCGCACAACGACTACGTGCTCTACCTTAACGGTCGTGTTTTGGGCAGCGGGCCTGCCCGATGCGATCCTTATCATTACGGCCAATACAATGCCTATGACATCACCAAAGATCTGCGCGTAGGATCCAACGTGTTTGCGGCGGTTGGACATTGGCAGGGAAATTGGAATGACTCTGGAGTGAATGCGAAGCCGGCCTTTTTGCTCGAGGCGCGCCTTGCTTTTCCAGACGGCTCGAGTTCGGTATTTGGAACCGATGAATCATGGAAGGCGCTCGCTCATACGGGATTCATTGAAACCAACGCGACTTATTTTGGCCGGGACGGCGGAGTGAGCAATCGCGCGGCGATTCAATTTGACGCCCGCCACGAACCGCATGATTGGACTTCCCAAAAATTTGACGACTCCGGATGGCTCAATCCCACATTGGTGGACTGCGCGGGATTCCGCCTTTTTGCGCAGATGGTTGCGTCCGACCAGGAACAGGCCGAACTGAAGCCCGTCGCCATACAACGATCCGGCGAAGCGTGGCTCGTGGATTTTGGCCGGTGCATTGACGGATGGCCCAAACTGACGATGCACGCCAACAAGGCGGGTGACCGCGTCCAGGTTTCTTATTTTCAAATGAATCGCCAGCGGGCGGCGAGTGGATTGGATCAATACATCTGCCGGGGAGGAGTTGAGACTTGGAAACCCGACGTGGGCCGCCATGCTTCTTTCCAGACGCTCAAAATAACTGGTTACGCCGGGGTGTTGGTGCCTGATGACGTCCGTGGCGTTTGGTCTTATACCGACGCTGACGTTGCCGGACGATTTCACTGCTCCTCCGGGATGCTCAACGACATTTACGAAATGTGCGAGCGTTCGGCCCGGCAAAATATTCAACAGGGCATCATCAGTGTGGATGCCAATCGGGAGCAATCGCCATGGACAGCGGATAGTTGGAACATCGGCAATGTTCTGCTCTACAATCATCGCAACACAATGATGCTGGACAAGGTCGTGCGCGACTATGCGGCGGAACAACTTCCCTGCGGGGATTTCCAGGCTTGCAGCCCGGCGGCGAAATATCGCATCGCTGAGTGGTCCATGTATTGGCCCATGCTGCTATGGGAGCAGTATTTGTTCTCGGGCGACGAGACCCTGCTCCGTGAAATGGCACCGCGCCTGACAGCTTTTCTAAATTGGCTCAAGACCTACCAAGATTCGAAAACCAAATTGATCAATCCACCCGACGGCAATTGGAATCAGGGAACCCGGATTTCTGAATTTGCGGGCGGCAATCTGCCGAGTGGCGGATTCAACATCGCCACAGCCTGCCAGTATTATGAAAATTTGCGTATCGCCGCGCGCGTTTTCTCCGTGCTGGAGCGACCACAGCAGGCAGAGGAATATCGTCGGCAGGCCGAAGAAGTGAAGGCGGGCATCAATGACCACCTCTTCCAAGGCGAATACTTTCTCGCCCGCACGGACCGGACTGAAATGTTTCCGCTCGCCCAGGCCTGGCCGTTACGCTTTGACCTTGTTCCTCCAGTTGTCAAGCCACGGCTCCTCGCCGCCATTCGCAAAGCGGGAAAACCGAACCTGGGCGGTTACGGTGGCGACGCCTTTTATAACGGACTCTTGCATGCCGGAGGCATGGGTGATTTTGTCGTCGCCGATCTCGCGCGCTACCGACTCATGCTCGACGGGAATGGTGCCAACTGGGAAAGCTTCGGTTCCAGCGGTGAATTCAACCACGCCTGGACCTCCTATCCGGGTTACCTCCTGCAAAAATATTTCTCCGGCATCGAACCGACCTGCGGCGGGTTCAGCGAGTTCGATGTCCGCCCGGAAACCAGCGGCCTGACTTTTGCCGAGAGCACTGTGCCAACCGTCAAAGGCGACATCAGCACACGCTGGGAAATGGTCGGCACCAACCAACTTTCCCTCTCGTTAAGCGTGCCGCCCAATACACGGGCCACTCTTTACCTTCCTAAACTTTCCGGCCCGAACATCCGTCTGGAGGAATCTGGTTCCACTCTCTGGCCGGACAGGGCGAAGAAACCAATTGCCGGCGTGCTCGCAGTCAATGAGGAAGGCGCTTCTATCAAGTGCCTGCTCAGCGCAGGATCCTATCGCTTTAAAGAAACTCGGCTTAGGTCTGGTAATGAGAGCCGCCTTAAACTCCCAGAAGGAATTTCGCAAAGCCAATAAGGTTAGATAGGCTAGAATGATTCTCCCAAAGTAAGACCGCTAGTGATTGCCTGTGCCGGATTCGTAAAGGGCACGTTCTACCGAACTGACATCTAAAAAACGAAGATACAAACAAAAAAATCAGCTCGGAAAACATTTACACTAAAAGCTGTAACTGTCATAATCCTCGCAACTCTGAACAGCATTTTTCGGATGATTTTAATTATGAAACGATTCTGCTCCCTCGCTTTTTTAGCGCTGCTGGTCGGTTGTTCCACGTTTCCGCATTCCGCCCTTTCGCCGCGCCCCCAGTGGACGACACAGCAGGCCAATGACTGGTCGGCCAACACCCATTGGCTCGTCGGTTGTAACTTCAGCCCGAGCACCGCCATAAACCAGCTCGAAATGTGGCAGGCCGATACTTGGGACCCCGCGACCATAGATCGCGAATTAGGCTGGGCCGAAGATCTTGGTTTCACCAGCCTGCGCGTGTTTCTTCACAGCATGCTCTGGCAACAAGACTCAAAGGGATTTCTCGCGCGCATGGATCAATTCCTCGATCTTGCGCACAAGCATCACCTCGGCGTGATGTTCGTCCTGTTTGACAGCGTTTGGGATCCGCATCCCCAACTCGGCCAGCAGCGCGCCCCGCGTCCGTATGTGCACAATTCGGGCTGGGTGCAATCGCCGGGCTTGGCCATTCTGGACGACCCGTCGCGCCATGACGAATTGAAACCTTACGTGCAAGGCGTCATCGGCCATTTTCGCAATGACAAACGCGTTGATTGCTGGGATCTGTTCAACGAACCTGACAATCGCAACCCGCCATACGTCCAATTCGAACCGGTAAACAAACGGCAACTGGCCGTCGCGCTCCTCCAAAAAGAGTTCACTTGGGCGCGCGAAATGAATCCTTCCCAGCCGCTGACCTCCGGCGTCTGGACCGGCCAATGGGATGATCCATCGAAATTAACCATAATGGAAAAGTGCCAGATCGAGGAATCCGATGTCATCAGCTTTCACAGTTACGGCAAGTTAAACGAAGCCAGAAAATGCGTGCAGGACCTCCAGCGTTATGGTCGCCCGATAATCTGCACGGAATACATGGCGCGGCCCATGGGGAGCCGCTTTGATCCGGTGCTCGGCTATTTCAAGGAACAGCATGTGGGCGCTTACAACTGGGGATTTGTTTCCGGCAAGACGCAGACGATTTATCCGTGGGATTCCTGGACAACAACCTACACCGCTGAACCACCGGTCTGGTTCCATGACATTTTCCGTCCTGACGGAACACCATACGATGTGAAAGAAACCGACTACATCAAATCCTTAACCGGCAAGAATCGGTAATCCGCCTCGTAAATTACTCTTCGGGACCTTCACCGGCCCGGACAGCAATCGAAAAGGCATGAAACGAAGTTTTGATACTGACACATCAAGCGACACCAGACCGAGTGCAGCAGCCTATCAATGGCGGGTTGGCATCACCAGGCTGTCCAACCGCCATCAACGATTAGATTCTGACCCGTTACATAGCTGCTGGCATCCGAAGCGAGGAATAAGACCGCACCTTTAACTTCGCTTGGTTGGCCAATGCGCTTCATCGGGGATTTCTGTTCCAAACGCTTCACCAGTTTTGGGGAGGCACTTGGATGGGGGAATGGTCCGGGGCTCAGGCAATTAACTCGCACGCCGTCCTTGGCCCAATAAACCGCCAGGTGCCGCGTGAGTTGATTGATTCCACCTTTCAGCGTGTGATAGGCCACTGGACTGGCTGGGCCGATACCTTCATAGGCGTCAGGATAGGACGCCACCTGGCCATACATCGAGCCGAGCAGGATGATGCTCGCCGGCGATTTGCGTTTCGCCGCGTGATCGTGAACCAACCGGGCCAGCAGAAAATACCCCGTGGCATTGGCAAGTTGCCGGGTGAATTGGCTGCTGGTCACACTGCGCCAATCTGCGGCTAGAGGTTCGTGTCCGTCGTTGACCAACACATCCACTTGTCCGGCTTGTTTGACTGCGGAAGTGAAGCCCCGCTGTATCGAAGCTTCACTCATGTGATCAATGGCGACAAACAAATGCCGGCCCTTCTGCGCTCCATTTAACTTTTCTGCCGTGCTGCGGGCGGTTTGGAGGTTCCGGCTGGCTACGACGATACGGCAGCCTGCTTCGGCCAACGCGCTCGCCATGGCGAATCCCAAGTAACCGCTCGCACCCGTGATCAGGGCGACCCGTCCGTTCAAATCAAAAAGCTGTTGGACACTCGGTTCTGTTTTGTCAGGCATGATTTGTCTCCTACTCGTTGATGGTTTTCCACGCACGCGTTTCAGCCGAGGCAAGGATGGCCAGATTCACATGCAACGTCTGAACCGCTTCCGCTAGCGAGCAGAGCGGCGGGTTCTGGCCGTCCACCGCTCCGAGAAATGCCTCGGCCTGCCGGATGAATAACGTGTCTCGTTCCAGCGGAGCGATAGGTTCGTCGCGCCAGTCCGCGACCGGTTCAGTCGCCCAGCGCCAGCGGCAGTTGTGATACTCGAACCGAAGAGTTCCTTTTTCACAAATCACCGTGATCGTGGTTTCGTTCGGCGCTTGATGTTGATTGAGACTGAAGCAACCCATGACCTTTCCGTGTCGTGTGAGCACGTGCACGGTATCTTCCACCGACACGCCCGCCAAGACTTGATGGTCCACATCCGCCACCAGACGATCAACCGGACCCACCAGCCATTCGCCAGCGTTGACCACATGGGTGAGCGCATCCTGAACCGCCCCACCGCCCGTGGCGCGATCCTTGTAGTAAGTGTCGCGATACCCGGGCCGGTAATGCGGGAAGTGTTGACCGGACGTTCCCACGATCTGCACGGGTTCACCAAATCGTCCGCTGCGAAGCGCCTCGCGCATGGCGGATAATGCCGGGTGTGCGCGATATACATAAGCTACCGCAGCGACCAGTCCTTGTGTCGTAATTTCTGTCTGCAACGCGCCTATGCTCTGGAGACTCGTGCTGAGCGGCTTCTCGATCAATAGATGTGCGCCGGCTTTTGCAGCGGCCAAGGCCATCGGCACATGGAGATGAGCTGGCGTGCAGATGACGGCGACGTCGGGGCGCTCAGCCAGCGCAGTTTCCAAACTTTCAAAAACCTTTTGAACCCGATAGCGCTCGGCAATCGTCCGTCGCAGTGTCGCATTGACCTCGCAGAACGAAACGTCCGCGCGCTCGGTCGCCGCAAAGCAGCGCAAATGTCGTTCCCCAATCGAACCGACACCAACAATCAGGATGGATTTGTGGCTGCTCATTTGTCTTCTTTCAATTCTTCACTTGTAGCGTTCGAGCTCGGCGGACATGGCCGCGAGCTGGTTCTCGAAAGTAAAACCTAGCGGTGCAAACTGGGCCTGCATTTGCTCCAGTCCGCGTTTGACCAGGATGATGTCCGCACCGTGGCAGATGAAACGTGCGCCCATTCCCATGAGCTTGGCGGTATCCTCCGGCGTCGGGCTGACCGTCCCCCAATGGATGCCGGCATTCTTGGCGGCCTTGGCGATGCGCTCACGCGCCGTCACGAGCAGCGCGTGGCCGAATTGATAAGGAACACCGGACAGCACGCTGAAATCACCCGGCCCGAACATCAGCACATCCACCCCGGGCACCCGCGCGATGGCTTCGACCTGTTCCAATGCCCTTGGCGATTCAATCTGAAGGATGACCATTGTCTCGTCGTTGGCCTTTTTGAGATACTGGTTGATCGGCGCTGAACAGTAGGGGGCATCGGCATTGGCTGAGTCCACGCCTCGCTCACCTATGGGCGCAAACTTCGCCCAGCGCACCACTTCAGCCGCTTCCTCGGCGCTCTCGCAGCGCGGATACATGATGCCCTGCGCGCCAGCTTCAAGCAGCCGGGCCATGCGCATGTATTCGCCTTTCGCCGGACGCGCAATGATGTCGGAAGTGCCGACCCGCGCAGCCCGCATGAGGTTCGCCGCTGTTTCGACACTGTAATGGTGATGCTCCAGATCCATCCAGATTCCGTCAAAGCCCATAAGACTCGTCATCTCGTAGAGCGTGGCGTCGGTGTAATGAAGCGTGGTGATCAGCGCCGGTTCGTTCCGGCGCAGCTTGGCTTTGATTCGGCTGGATCGCATAATTTTGTTTTTATTAAGACTTCAATTGAAAAATCATTTCCACTTCGACACTCGCGCCCAGCGGCAGTTGTGCCATCGCGAGCGCGGTGCGGGCGTGACGCCCTTCTTCGCCGAACACTTCGCGCACGAGGCGGGAAGCGCCATTGATGACAAGATGGCAATCGGTGAAATCAGCGTCGGCATTAACGTAACCCGTAATGCGCACAACGCGTTGGATTTTATCGAGTGAACCGATGTGCGTGTGAACAGCGCGCAAAACGTTCGCGGCGCAAAGCGCGGTGGCGCTGGTGGCGTCTTCCAGGCTCACTTGCGATGGAACTTTTCCTTTGCTCGTCAACACGTCGCCGTCAAACGGCACCTGGCCCGAGGCGTAAAGGATGTTGCCGACGATCGCCAGCGCATCAACCAACGCTCCTTCCGACGTGCGTTTGTGCAGCGGATAGCCGAGGGCTTCCAGTTTTGCTTCGCGGGAATTCATGAGGGATTTTCTCCCACCGGGAAATATTCGTTTTGCATTTGTGCGACGCGCCACGCGTGGCGGCGATAAAGCTCCTCCCAGCGCCGCGCCTCCTCCGGGGTATAGTTGTAGAAACCGCGTCCGTTGACGATGCCGCGAGCACCCGTCTCGGCGAGCTTTTTGAGAACCGGCGGGAGTTCGGCAGAGTTGTTCAACGTAGGGAGAACGTGCTGGACGGCTTTGGCGTAAAGTTCAGGACCGCCGGTGAGATCAATCCAGCGCAAAGGGCCACAGACCGTCGCCCAAAGTCCGAGTGCATTCCGCACCGAACGATCAATCGTTTCCACATCCGCCACGCCGGAATCGAGCAGGCTGAGAGCTTCACGATACATGGCATAGCCGATGCGGTTGGCGATGAAGCCGGGAATTTCCTTCTGCAACAGGCCCGGCTCTTTGCCGAGTTGCCGGGCGAGGGCGAGCGTCGTTTGAATCGTTGCTTCGGAAGTCTGTTCGCCGCGAATGATTTCCATGAAGCGCGTCGCATGCGCCGGCTCGGCCCAGTGCATGGCCAGAAAGCGCTCTGGATGTTGCCGCCGTTGCTGGAGTTGCGTAATCGGAATCGCCGAACTGTTGCTCGCAATAATGGTAGTCGCGCTGACCTCGGTTTCGATCCTATCAAACACTTCGTGCTTGATGGCGATGTCTTCGAGGACGCTTTCGACCACGAAGGAGCAGTCGCGCAATGCCGCGTAATCAGTGATGGGAAAGTAGCGGGCCGACCAGCTCTGGCGAAGCCCCGCATCGAAACCTCCTAGATCAACCAACTCATCCATCATCAGCTTAATATGTTCGCGAACTGCGGCATGGGTCTGCTCGTTGCGGGCAAAGGCAACTACTTCAAAACCGTGTCCGAGAAAACAGGCCGTGATGCCACGGCCCAACAAGCCAAGGCCGACCACACCGACGCGTTGGGAATTCATACTGTTCCTCCTGAAGTGCGCAACCCGAGAATGCCCAGCGTGTCGCGATGGATCATCTCCTCGATGGCTTTCTCGTTCAGCTTCGGCAGACCCGTTCCTTCCGTCATTTTGTTAAGACTTCGCAAGCCATCTATGCTCGCGTTGACGGTCGTGAATGGATAGTCGCTGCCGAACAGCAGTTTGTTCCAAACACCATATTCCTGCGCCAGCATCAGGCTGTGATAAAGCTGGAACGGCCGGTAATGCAGCGCGCTGATGTCCGCGTAAACGTTGGGATGCTTGCGAATGGTGACAATGCACTCGCCCTCGTAGGGATGGCCGAGATGCGCCATGATGATTTTCACGTCGGGATGGCGAATCGCCACCGGATCAAGATGACGGGGCAAAGTGCATTCGAGCGGAGCTTGAGAAATAAAAGTCGTTCCCGTGTGAAGCAGCACCGGTAGCTGATGCTTCGAGGCGTAACGCCAGAGCGGGTCCAAACTCGCGTCATCAGGACGAAAGCCGGCATACATCGGCATCAATTTAATTCCACGCAAGCCGAGTTCCCGATGACCAGATTCCATTTCGCGCTGCCAGCCTTGCTGCGTCGGATCAACCGAGAGAAAACCAATCAGCGTATCAGGATGCGCGGCGACATAATCAGCGACGTAACGATCATCAACCCAGGTTCCGCTCAGTTTCGCCTTGCCTCCGAAGACAATGGTTGTTGTCTCGGCGGGAGCGGTAGCGCGGTAATCTTCGTAACGAACCGTCAAATCAACCTCCACGCCGGCTCGCGCGCGTCGCGCTTGCCGGGAAAAATCTTCCGTAAAATGACCTGGATACTTCCAGGCGTGGCTATGCACATCAACAATCATGACAGTTTTCCTCGCGCATCAACTTTTATTTCTCGAACTGAACCGTCCGCTTCGCGCCACCAGATTGCATCCTGCAAATTGACGCAGGGACAGATGTGGTTGGGAATGACAGAGACGCGTTCGCCTACTTTTGGCCGCTGCTCGCAGGCGGAGACATCAACCTGACCGTGTTCCTCGCTCAACCGCGTGATGCGAGCCTTTGGATATTCGACCATGTAACCATGCCCGCTTTCCCGCGCCGGCAGACAAAGGTCGCTCGTGAAAGTTTTGGTCCCGCCATCAATGACGATTTGATTTTCCACGGCATCACTAACGACCGTGCAAACAATTCGCGCGGCGCAATCATCTATTGTGCAATAACCGCCATGCACCGTGTTCATGTCGTTGAAGACATAAGTGCCAGGCCGAATCTCGGTATATTGCTTCACGAGGTGCGATTGAAAAGCCGTGGGAGTCGAACCACCGGAAACTATTTTCGCTTCAAGTCCATTTGCTTTCCAAAGGTCAATCGCCTCCTGTAGTTTTGCGGAAACGGCCGCAAGCGGCGCGCTTTGCTGGTCAGTCGGATTCCAGATCTGGCCGGGGTAGCAGAGAATGCCGTCCAGCCGGACGCCGCGCGTTTGCGCAATCACTTGCGCCAGCTTCAGGGATTCCTGGGCCGTTGCCACGCCGGTCCGGCCCATGCCGACATCAATCTCAACTAACACCCCGATGGTGCTGCCGGCATGGTTCGCCGCCGCCGCCAAAGCTTCAATGCCAACGGAACTATCCGCCACCACGCGCATCGTGCGGATGCGCGCCAGCTCTGCCAGACGTTTGCATCGCGACGGATCAACTGCGGGATAGGCCATCAGCAAATCTTCAGCGGCTTGCTGTAACTCCTCGGCTTCGCCGACTTTTGCGACCGTCAGCCCGATCGCGCCGGCTTCCATTTGCAGTTTGGCAATGAACCGGCTCTTGTGCGTTTTGGTGTGCGGACGGATTCCCAATCCGTGGCTTCGCGCATACTCGGCAAGGCGAGTAATATTGCGCCGCAAAATCCCTGCGTTCACCACCAACGCGGGCGTCGGAAGATCATCAACCGTGTGCGAGATTTTAGTTTGGCTCATCGTAAAGATTTTGTCTCCACCGCATTCACGGTTTCCCAGTTGCGGGTGGCGACCAGAGGACGACGCCCATATGGTAGCGTTGATGATCCGGCACGCTTCTGGCGTAATACACGGTCACTATCTTACCGTCCGGCCGTTGCACGCTACTGGGATAACCGCAGTCGGACGACATCGCATCACTGACCACCGTGAGCGGGCTGGTCCAAGTGTTCCCGTCGTCGCTACTCAGGCGGGCCATGACGCCGTATTGGCCCGGATTGCGATTTCCAGTAGAGAGCAACAAGCGGCCATCTTTTAATCGCAGGAAATGTGCGGGTCCTTCGTCGGTTGCGTTGAGATCAGTTCCCCGTCGCCAAGTATTTCCATCATCGTCGGAAAAGTAGAGGTCAACCGCCAGTTGCATGCGGCGGGAGGCCGCAATCCATTTCTTGCCGCCGAGCGGAAGCAATGCCGTTTCATTGTGGTCTTCGGCGATGAGCGCCTGGGTGTGCCACGTTTTCCCATCGTCGTCGCTACGCATCAGCAAGACCTTCGCAGGTCCCTTCTGACCGTAGGCGTAAGCGGTTGCACGGAGCGATCCATCAGCCGCCGGGAAGAGGTTGCCGAACGGAATGAGATTCCCCTGGTCGGGTTCCGTGAGTGAAAAAGCCTGCTTATAGGTCTGCCACTCACGACCATCGCGCGACTGGCAGGACCAAACGGGGAGCACTGAGCCAAGAGCGAGTTTCCCATCGGCTTGGTTCGTGAGAGACCAACCGGAAGCAAGGACCACAAGCTGGCCATCGTGCGTCAAGCCGGCAGCAACATTCATGCGGTTGGCCATCGGATCGTGCTTCGCCGCCACACCCCGCTTCGTCCAGAACTGTCCATCCGCGCTCGACCAGCACTCGACGTCGCCTTCCATGCGCGCGTGACTCGGCTGGTTGAAAATGGTGGCGATGATTGTTCCATCAGGCAGGACGTTGAGATTTGGCCAGGCACAGACGTTGTCTATGGCGATGAAACGACTCGCGAGCGCCACGGGCGGATTCGTCGCGGCACCGAGCGCGAACGAGTTAACCGCGAGGGTGAAGATCAAGGCGAGTTGGCAGGGCAAATTCATGATGAGAGCGAAGGAAACTTTTTTCAGGCGAGATAATTTTGACGAAATGCTCATGACTCATCTAAGGGTGGCGGCAGCGGGCTTGTAAACTTCGGCCAGCACACTAACGCGCCAGTTGCAGGCATCCTCCTTGACCTGTTCGTAGCTGCGCGGCTCGCCGGTCTTTTCAATCATCACCGGAATCCATTTCGTGCCGAACCGCAGGTGTTGAGTTTCATCGGCGATGTCGTAGCTCCAGGCTTTGGCGCTCAAAGCATCGTTGTGCGCGACGGCGTCTTTCAAGCCGACATGCTTGCCGGGAAAAGCATCTGCTTCCTGGGTGGAAAGCGCGGCATAGCGATCCAGCGGCGCAAGCGTCTGGCGCATGGCGTAGGCTTTGGTGGAGAGGCCGGCGGCGGCGGCGCTGGTTCCGAGTTCCAAAAGTTTGGCTTCACCGAACATGGAGTGACGCGACTCATCCCACATGTGCCGGCTCATGTCCAAAAAGAAATCCCACGGCATGTCCGGCGCCTCAAACAACATCGAGGCGCAGGAATCGGTCGCCTGCACTTCCTGCAGAAAATTGACGGCGTGATAGCGCTCGCGCTCGGGATAAGTCGGATTGCTCGACATTGGTTCCGGGCCGAATTCGAGGTGATGAAATGCGAGCGGCAGCTTGGCATCGGCAAACGGCAGCGCGCCGATCCGGCGTCCAACTTTTACCGGCACACTGCTGCGCACATTGTGTTCGCGCAGAGTTGCGGGTAAGTCGGCACAAAGAGCTTTGATGTTATTGGTGAAAGCTTCGTCGGGAGTTACACGCCCATCGTCTGCCAACTCGCGCAGAGCCGTTTGCGCCCACGCGATTTGAGCTTTCAATTCATCGCGGTCCGCCTCCAGCAGCGCCACACTCGGCAGATCGTAAACACCATCATTACGTTTCAAATAATCCTCGATCGCTTTGATGAGCGTGTTGTGAACTTCAATCATCCCCGCCTGGAACAAATCGGCCGGGCTGGAAGCGTGACATAGTTTGTCGAGCAAGGCGCGGCCGGCGACATTCGCGCTGAAGTGCATTTCCTCAAACGAAACGCCAAGTTCGCGGCCTCGCTGGCGAAGGTCCTGCACGCGACGAAGTGAACGAAAGACCAGCGCCGGTAATTCCTTGCGTTGCCGCCAAATGACGAGTGCAGGAATGAACCCAGCCATGACTCGCGCCAGTTCGGTTTGGAAATCGCCGAGGTTCTTCAGGAAAAGTCCCCGAACCCGCGGGCTGACATCACTCGCCAAAAAAGAAGTTGAGGAATCGGCTTTCATTTTAAACTACGCTCATATGTTGCGCTTCGGAGTATCACTGAAACGCAAACTTTGTCGGATCTCGTCATTTAGTGCAATGATGAGATTCGCGCTCTGACGTTACAAGGGTAAAAGGCCCTGCAGGCTGGGCCTGCAGGGCGTCTTCTTGATCTCAGCGACCTTACTGCGGCAGGCGCGCGCGAAAGAATTGGTGGCCGTTCAACGGAACGGAGTAAACGCCGGCGATGCTCGTCAAGTTGGTGGCCACGGCGGTCCAGGTGGTTGGATTGCCCAATTGCGAAGCGGCTTGCAACACGCCGTGATAGGAGATTTGCGCGTTGTTGCCGCTGATCCCGATGGTTACGAACGGCATATCCACGGCGGAGAGATCAACCAGATTGTAGTTCATCGTGCCTTGGCCTAAACCGCTTGCAGACCCCCACAGCACGGATGGATTTGCCACAACTACGGCTGGAAATCCGCCAATAATCAAATTGCCATCGAAGTAATACGAAGCCGTTGCGCTGGCTGGATCGTAAACAACCTGATGCAAGTGGTAGGCCAGCCCGGAACCGTCAGTAGTAACAGTGTAAGTGCCAGAGTTGGCGCCGACGACGAGGTTATTAGCGCCATCCACATTGAAATTCAACGCGAAGCGATTATTGTTGTAATCATCCACCAGGGCGAACTGGTCGACTGCGGCGCCCAAATATTCTGGCACCCGTCCACGCACAGTGAAAATCCAGCCGGATGCGCGAGCGTTGTTCTGAAGGTTGGTCGCGATCTGCTGGGTGTAATTGGCGTAATTGTAAAGCGAAGAAGCATCCCGAACCTGCCACGCATTCAGCCCGGTGTCGGTGTCATTCATAACCGCCGAGACGGTAAGATTAGGATCGCTCCACGACGTGACGGACCAGTTGCCCCCGGCCGGCGTCGTAGGATCCGGCGG
>OCTA010001515.1_pt1 | contig 21333 bp, 22 predicted proteins | sample 1538991 | NCBI WGS metagenome assembly OCTA01 (sample SAMEA3539302, study PRJEB22396) | soil metagenome | biome: tundra; feature: field; material: soil | place: USA | collected 2010-05 | depth 0.15 m | reverse complement strand
TCCGCATACGCGCCGGTCCCGAAGCCGCCATGCAGCATCACGACCAGTGGCGCCGCGGCGGGCAGCGTGGCGGGCCGGTAGACCAGGAAGGCGCGGCTGGTGCCGCCGACGGAGATGGTGTGGCTGGAGGAGCCGACCGGGATCGCTTGCCCCGGGCCCGGCCCGCCAGCCCCACTGGCCCGATGACGCGGGTATGCCCCGCAGCCGGCCAGCACGATCACCAGCAGCAGGCTCCAGGCCGCAGCCCGGTACATGTTGTCCATGCCAGCGATGATCGCGGGCGGGACTGGGACATCGGGCTGCGGAGTCTGGGAGTTCCATGGGAGCCACGCTGTCCCGCTGGCGTCCCGCATGGCTGCGGGTAATGGGGGGATGATCGCGGCATGAATACCAGTCCTGATGCCGGGACAGTGTCGGCCGGCCAGCCGCAGGCCATCGATCGGCGGCGGGTGCCGCTGATCATCGGCGCTCTGCTGCTGGGAATGCTACTGGCCGCGCTCGATCAGACGATCGTCGCGACGGCATTGCCCACGATCGCGGGCGACCTGCATGGGCTGTCGCATCTGTCCTGGGTCGTCACGGCCTACCTGCTCGCCTCCACAGTCTCGACGCCGCTGTGGGGGAAGCTCGGCGACATGTACGGCCGGAAGACGTTTTTCCAGGCCTCTATCGTCATCTTCCTGATCGGCTCCGCGCTGTCCGGCTTCGCGCACTCGATGATCGAGCTGATCGCGTTCCGCGCCGTCCAGGGACTCGGCGGCGGCGGCCTGATAGTTGGCGCGCAGACCATCGTCGGGGACGTCGTCTCACCCCGGGAGCGGGGTCGCTACCAAGGATTCTTCGGTGCCACCTTCGGGGTCGCCAGCGTGCTCGGGCCGCTGATCGGCGGCTTCTTCGTGGACAACCTGTCCTGGCGGTGGGTCTTCTACATCAACCTCCCGATCGGCGTCGTCGCCCTGGCGGTGACCGCCACGGTCCTGCCCAGCCGGCTGGGCAGGAAAGCCCGCCACGTCATCGACTACGCGGGCACCGCCCTCATCGGCGCGGCGGCGACGTGTCTGGTGCTCCTCACCTCGCTGGGCGGGAACACCTACGGCTGGGGCTCCTTCCCGATCATCTTGCTGGGGATACTCGCTGTCGTCTGCCTGATCGGCTTCGTTGCCGTGGAACGGCGGGCGGCCGAGCCCGTTATGCCGCTGCACCTGTTCGCCAACCGGGTCTTCACCTCCACCAGCGTGATCGGCTTGGTCGTCGGCTTCGCCATGTTCGGGGCGCTCGCCTACCTGCCGCAGTACATGCAGATCGTCAGGGGGACCTCACCGACCCTGTCCGGGCTGAAGCTGCTGCCGATGATGGTTGGGCTGCTGCTCACATCCATCGGTACCGGCCAGCTGGTCAGCAGGTGGGGCCGGTACAAGATCTTCCCGATGGTGGGCACGGCGTTGATGACCGCCGCGCTGTTCCTGCTGTCGACGATGGGCACCGAGACGAGCTTCTGGCTCGTCTCGCTGTTCCTCTTCATCCTCGGTGTAGGCATCGGTGCGTCGATGCAGGTGCTGGTCATCGCGGTGCAGAACGCGGTCGACTATAAAGATCTCGGCGCCGGCACGTCGGGCGCCACGTTTTTCCGCTCCATCGGCGGCTCGTTCGGGACCGCTGTCTTCGGCGCCGTCTTCTCCAACGTGCTCGTCGGCGACCTCGCCCGGGCACTGCACGGGGCGTCGCTGCCCAGCGGGATCAGCGCGTCCAGCGGAGCCAGCCCGGCCGTGCTTGACCACCTGCCCGCGGCGATCCGGTCCGGTTACATCAACGGGTACGCCGAGGCACTGCACTCGGTGTTCCTGTTCGCGGCGCCGGTCGGTGCGCTGGCCTTCTGCCTCACCTTCCTGCTGAAGGAGTTGCCGCTGCGGGATACCTCGAGGGCAGTGGACCGGGCGGACAGCACCGCCCCCACGGCCATTCCCGCTACCCGCGACTCCGCACAGGAGATGGAGCGCGCGCTGCTCACGCTCTTCGGTCGGGAGCACCGGGCGCAGGTCTACCGCAGCCTCGCCGCGGCGGCCGGCGTGCAGGTGAGTCCTCGGGGGTGCTGGCTGCTCTACCGCATCGCCGACGCTGGCCCGATCACGGAGCTGGCTCTGGGCCGTCTGATCGGCACCACCGGTGCCGATCTCAGCGAGCGCATGACGGAACTCCTGGCGGCCGGCCATGTCACCGTCGGCGCCGCCGCCGGCGGTGACGGCGCCCAGGCCGGTGCCAACGTGGGGCTCACCCCAGCCGGCGAGCAGGCCGCCGCTCGCTTGGAAGACGCGCGGGAGGCCGGGATCGACCGCCTGATGACGGGGTGGGAACCCGACCGGAACCCGGCGTTGCGTCAGCTGCTCGGGCGGATCACCAGGCAACTAGTGGCCACCGACGGCTCGCCGCAGCCGGACACGGCCGCCGCGGCCCCGGCATCCCCGGGGAGATGATCATGGCCCTTCGGTCGGGGAAGCGAGGAAGGCCCGGTAGCGGGCGATGGCGATGGCACGCGCGGTCAGCTCACACGTGCCGCCGTGCGGTTCCGGCTTATTGCGGCAGACGCGGCGCGTTCGGGTCTTCCGGCGGCGGGACCTGCGCCGCGCCGGGATACGGCTGCTGGCCAGGCGGCGTCGTTCCGTATCCCTGCGTTGCGCCAGGCTGACCGTATCCCTGCTGGATGTAGGGCTGCCCGTAGCCCTGCTGCTGCCCATAGCCCGGCGGGTAGGGCGGCTGACCGTAGCCGGGAATGGCTGGCTGCGGCCCAGCGAAGGCTGCCCGGACCCGACTCAGCCGTGCGACGTTCGCGATTGCGATGATTGTCCCGACTATGTAGACGTGCCAGGCAGCAAACACCGCGACGCCGACCACTATGAAGGCGATCTCGAAGCCGAGAGCGAGCATCCAGGTGGTCGGCGACGGCCAGGAGCGCAGGATAAGGCCTACCCCCAAGCACAGCGCCGCAACGGCGATCGCAACATTGCGGGCAGCAGGGCCGTGGACCATAGCGGAGTTGACCAGGCCGAACAGCGCGGTGATCGCGGCTTGTACGACGAAAATAGAGAAAATGGAGCGGCCCGTATTGGTTCTCGGGGCAGGGTACATGGGCGAGCTCCTCGACGGGGGACGGGGCTTCGTCCAGGCGACGGTCGCGGCCGCCAGGTTCGCTGATCCTATCTTTCCGCCAGGCCGGCACGCACCTGCACGAACTCGCACATTAACGACTCCTGGCGACTGCGCGACGCCGCAGTTCAGCCAGTACCAGCGAGATGGTGGCCGCCACTGGCGATCGCAGCGTCGAGTCCTCATCCTTCCCGTTCCCGCAGGCTGGCTGCCGCGCCGCGCACCAAGTCCAGGCCGGCGCTTCGAGGTCCGCCGCTCCCCGGACGGCGCACCACAGGCTGAGAACCAGACGCACTGCCGGGGCGTCCGCATCTGCCTGCCGAGATGAGTGCGGCGGCTGGATCGCTGTGTGAGTGCGGTTCATCCGGGAGGAATTGGCCAATAGTGTGCTGGTCTACCGGAGGAAAGTGGCCAGGCACGCTCTCTAGGGTCTTGCTCCTGACCCGGATAGGCCTGCTGGCCCCGTCCCGGCGCAGCGCGGCCGGCCATCGCCTCTACACCGTCGATGATGTGGCCCATCTGTACAAAATCGGTGCCCTGCGGCGGCTGGGCTTCCCGCTCGATCAGGTCGCCCAGGTGCTCAATGACCCGCAGTGGGAACTGCGAGCCGCTGTTGAGCGGCACCTGGAACTCACCCGCCGCCGGGCCGAAGCCGCGGCGCGCCTGTGCACGCGCCTTTCCGGTATGGCCGCCGCCCTGGCCAGCCGCGACCGCCCGTCAGCCAGCGAACTGTTTTCTGCCCTGGAGGAAATGACGATGCTCGATCCTGCCGTCCACAGCACCACCGCCCTGCTCGTCTACGACGACATCCCCGCAGCACACGGCTACCTGGTACGCGTGTTCGGCCTGACCCCCGGCCCGCTCGAACGTGACCCCGGCGGGCGGGCCGTCCACGGCGAGGTGCGAGCCGGCGATCAGGTGATCTGGCTGCACCCCTCCGGCCAGGACTACCGGTCCCCCCGCGCGCTCGGCGCCGTCACCGGCATGACCGTGGTCGCCGTGGACGACGCCGACACCCACCACGCCCGCAGCGTCGCGGCCGGCGCAGTAATCGTCGAAGCCCCCATGGACCAGCCCTACGGAGTACGCGAGTACGGCGCCCGCGACCCCGAAGGACAGCTCTGGTACTTCCACTCACCGCTCGACTAAAGCGGAAGGGGAGCGGCTGCGGGCGGCCTTCTGGCGCGACCTCGTCGAGGACCCGGGACCGCTCGCCCCGCTCGCCGACTCCGACCTGCGGGCGCTCGCCGCGCTCCTCAGTGTCCTCAGGCGTCGCCGACCCGGCGGCGTCCGGCTCGCCCGGCCGGGACGGCAGTGCGGCTGGCTCCGGCTGAGCCAGGACCGCGAGTTGTATGCGTCGACGCTGTCGCTGCCGCGATCAGGCGCCAGATGTCAGGTGGCAGATCATGGCCCGCTGCCTGGCTTGCCACGCGCTTGCGGCCAGAGTCCAGGGGATACAAGATCGGCGTGTGAACCAGACCCCTATGTACCACGGTGGTCCTGTCGATCTGGGCCACAACCCATGGACGCACGAGGACAGTGCGCGCTCATGCGGCAGATAGCGGTCGTGCCAAAGCCGTACAGCGCCAGCACGCACACTCGGTGTCTGATGGGAGAGTCAGTTTGATAACGGAACTCATCCGCTCATCCCCTCCCAGGATATGAAGACCGTCAGCCGATGGCCGCGGCGCGGCGGAGGATGTCCTGCACAAATGTCGTTTTGGACTGTGTGTAGGCGTCCCGGTCCCAGCGGAACCGCTCGGCCAGGCGGTGCTTGAGGCGTGCATACTCGATGCGGGCTTGGCGATGGGAGCGCAGGTAGTCCCGGAACTGTAGTTCGTCGTGAAAGCGGGCCGAGGTGACGGGGACAAGGTGGAGGTGGTGGGTGCGGCTGCTGGGGTGCGGCTTGCAGAACCAGTGCATCTCGGCGGCGTGGTAAGGGGCGTACAGGTAACCGAGCGGGGCAACCAGGCCGATACAAGGACGCGCGGCCTCCAGGTCGCTGACCCCGGCCAGGATGTCGATGACCGGCTTGGCGTCCAGTCCCGGAACGGACGTGCTGCCCACATGGTGAATGCCGCCTGTGACAAATTCACCGATCGCTGGCTGCAGCAGGTGCCGCTCATCGTCGAACCGGGCAGGCCATTCCGGGTCATACGGCCCGACCTGCACAGGTTCGTCGGCGTCATCCCATGGGCGTTCCCCGCTGGTTTCACTGCCCACTCAACGACGGTATCTCAGCCCGCGCATCCGTGTCCCCGAGACGCACGGTCATGCCGCTTATCGAGTGTGCAGGGGCGGTTTCTGCTGTCCGCGGTTGGTAGCGATGCCGCCCGGGCTCGTTGATCAGCACGCGCATGGCTGGATGGCCATTGCGCAGCAACTCGCCGAGGAGCTAGCCGCAACGGCGCCCGGGCGCCCGCCGGTGCACCCTTAAGCCCAGCGCCCGCGACGGCCAGCCCACCCAGCCGTCCGGTTGCCGCCGGCGCTGGGCTTGATCTCAGTTGACGATCGGCGAGCTGGGCCGGCATCCTTGTCCGCGTGGCCGTTCGACTCGTTGGTGCGGACCGCCTGTATGGCGGCGTTCCCTACGCTTACGCCTCGATCGCGGGGCCGGGTGCCCTGGTGTTCACCGCCGGCGCGTGCCCGCTCAATGAGAATGGGGCGATCGTCGGCGCAGGCGACGTCCGGCTTCAGGCCCGGCAGGCGGTCGCTAACCTCACCGAGGCGCTGGCCGCGGCGGGCGCGGTCCGGACAGACGTGCTGAAGACCACGGTCTATGTCGCCTCGGCTGATCGCGCCGACCTGGTGGCTGCCTGGGACGTCGTGAGGGCTGCCTTCGCAGAGCACGATGCACCAAGCACGCTTCTCGGTGTTACCACGCTCGGGTATGACGGCCAGCTTGTGGAAGTCGAAGCAGTTGCGCTCATCAGGAGCTCGCGCCCGGCGGAATGACCGCAACCGGCCCGGACGCGACGACCATCCGCATCACGGTGCCCGGCGCACAGCATGCCGTAGTGACTGGGCGGGCGTCTTCCGGCGACGCCGGCGTGTCCGCCCTGTCCTACTGCCGGGGCATGGACGATCCCGGGCAGACGGTCGCCGTATCCCCGATCGAACCAGCGCTCCAGGCAGCCGTCCGCCGCTGACAGCCACCCACGGCGCCCGCAGTGCGCGGCCTGCCGGGAACGTCTGCGGCTACTCCTCGTGGAGGACGGCCGCTGCGATTCTGCGGACGCGTTCGGGGTCGGCGATCGTGTCGATCTCGACGATCTTGCCGTCGGCGACGGTGAAACCCATCACGGAGACGGGCCGGCCATGCCGAGTGACGACCAATCCGGCTGCTCCGTTCACCAGCGCGGGGCGCAGGTCGACTGCCGACAGGCCGGACGCGAGCCCGGTGAGTGCCTGCCTGGCTACGGCCGCTGCGCCATGGATCGCCATGGAGGCTGCGGGGCGCCTGGCGCCCGCGTCGAGCCGCAGCACAACGTCCGGATCTAGCACCGCGACGAGGGCGTCGAAATCGCCCCCTCGCGCTGCCGAGAAGAAGGCGTCGACCACGTCTCGCTGGCGAGCGAGATCGGGGTCAGGCGCCCGGACCGCGGCGCCCTTCACGCGGCGTCGCGCCCTGCTGGCGAGCTGCCTGGCCGCCGCGGGGGTCCGGCCGACCATGGGCGCGATCTCCTCAAAGGGAAGCTCGAACATGTCATGGAGTACGAACGCCAGCCGCTCGGCCGGGGTCAGGGTATCGAGCACAACGAGGAGCGCAAGGCCGACCGAGTCGGCCAGCACCGCCTCCGTCTCCGGCTGGAGCTCCCCGTCTGGGCTGACGAGTGGGTCGGGCACGTGCACGGCGAGGGATTCCTCGCGCCGGAGGTTGCGCGAGCGCAGCATGTTCAGGCACACGCGGGCGACGATCGTCGTCAGCCATCCGCCGAGGTTCTCGACCTCGCCCGCCCCTGACCGGCTCAGGCGCAGCCAGGTGTCCTGAACGGCGTCGTCGGCGTCGGTGAGCGAACCCAGCATCCGGTAGGCAACCGCCCGCAGATGGGCCCGGTGCTCTTCGAAGCGATCCGCCAGCCACTCACTCTCGTCCATCTGTCACATCCTCCCGTTGCCAGGTGTCATCAGAAGTGACCCCCCACACACGACGAATGTGACAGGGAATACAGAAGGAGCACACGATGAGAGTCCTGGTCGTGGGAGCGAGCGGTGCTATCGGCACCCGGCTCGTTCCTCAGCTCATTGATCAAGGTCACGAGGTGATCGGCACCTTCAGGTCGGCCGGAAACGCCGAGCGGGTACGGGCGCTCGGCGCGGAGCCGATCGCGCTCGACCTGCTCGACGCACGCGCGGTGCGCAAGGCCGTTCTCGAAACCGAGCCTGAGGCGATCGTCCACCAGGCGACCGCTCTGGCGAATGCGGGGTTCTCCAGGAACCTCGACCGCAGCTTCGCGCCGACCAACCGGCTTCGGACCGAGGGGACCGACGCGCTGCTGGCCGCCGCGCGCGAGGCAGGCGTGCGCCGGTTCGTCGCCCAGAGCTTCGCCAGCTTCCGCTACGCGCGCGAGGGTGGGCCGGTCAAGACCGAGGACGATCCGCTCGACCCCACCCCGCCGGCCGTGGCGCGCGAGACCAACGCCGCGATGCGTCATCTCGACCAGGTGGTCACGGACGCCGGCGGGATCGCGCTTCGCTACGGCGGCTTCTACGGCGCCCTCAACGACGGGCTGCTCGGGCCCGTGCGCAAGCGGCAGTACCCGGTCATCGGCGACGGCGGCGGCGTCTCCTCGTTTATCCACCTCGACGACGCCGCCGCAGCGACCGTGCTCGCGCTCGGACACGACCGGGCCGGCATCTACAACATCGTCGACGACGAGCCCGCCCCCATGCGCGAATGGCTGCCCGTGCTCGCAGCCGCGCTCGGCGCCAAACCGCCCCGCCACGTCCCCCGCTGGCTCGCCCGGCTGATCGCAGGCGAAGCCGTGGTCATGATGGCCGAGTCGCGCGGCGCCTCCAACGCCAAGGCCAAGCGAGAACTCGGCTGGACGCTCCGCTGCCCAAGCTGGCGCCAGGGCTTTACCGCGGCCTACGGCCAGCCGCGGTCAGCCAGTGGCGCGGGTGTTCGCCGTTGATAAATCCAGTTCCCCAGCCGGCGCTGGCCAGCAGGTCACCGATCTGGCGCCGCGCCTCCGTGACCGTGTCCACACCCAAGCGATGCTCGGCCACCACAAACCCGCGCCGGCCAAGTTCCCCGGTCACCAAGTCGGCCGATGGCATCACGGTGCCGATTCTCCCACTGACTTTCAGGATTGGCGCGGTCTGTAGATGTCGGAGCGGTGTTCGATGGCTACGACGTCGACACGGCGGTGCTGGTCGTCGATGCGGTAGATCACCCGGTAGTCGCCGCGCCGGGCGCTGTGCAGCCCGTCGAGCCCAAGCTTGAGCGGCTTGCCGACCCGGTGCGGGCTGGCAGCCAGCGACCCGTACAGGAACTCGACCGCCGCGACGGCGACCTTCTCGGGCAGCCGGGTCAGCGCTCTGCGGGCCGGGGCCGTCCACGCGATCGCGAAGTCGCCCTCGCTCACTGGTCAGCGATCAAGCGCAGCGCGTCGTCTTTGGTAAGGACTGGCGCGTCGGCCGTGCCGAGTTCGGCCAGAGCCTCGCGGATGTCGTCCAGGAGCGCCGCGCTGCCCATGACGTCGAGGGTCTCTTCCAAAGACTCCAGGTCTTCCACGCTGATGACCACGGCAGCGGGGTGGCCGTGCTTGGTGATCACGACGCGGCCGTGCTCGCGTTCCAGGCGGTCCACGACCTCCGAGAGCCGGTTCTTCACGTCCGCTAGCGGCATCTGCTCACTGACTGACATAGCTATAAGTATAGCTAGTTTCTAGCCTCACGTGCCTGTTGGTTCAGCTATCGACGTACTGAAGCTCAACTCGGTCGTGATGTCCGGGCCAGCTCAGGTTCAGGGTCCAGCACCCGGTAGCAGGGAGGTTGACGAGCGACGGCCCAGTGCCGTTGGGAAGTTCAACGACGGCCGTGCGGTCCGCGCCCTGGAGCGTGGCCCGGATCGTCAGAGGGGCGCCGGGCTGCCTCGACACCCAAAGGATCTTGTTTCGCCGGTCAGCAAGAGGCGGTGCGTGCAACGCGTCGCGGCGGGCCCAGAGGATAGCGACGATGTTGCCCTGTTCACCCAGCACATGCGGCATCGCCACGTCCGGCGGATGGAAGCCGGAACGGGCCCAGGCCGGTAGCGGGCCCAAGACAAGCGCGGCCGAGCAGGGCTTTTCTGCTGCTGACCCTGCGATCGCAGCCGAAGGTGGGTGAGCGCTACCAGCCGGGGATGTCGCCGGGCCCGATCCCGGATTGGCCGAGCATCCGGCTGCGGCCAGCGTCACCAGCAGGAGAAGCGCATAATGCGATCTCATTTGACTCAGACGGTATGCGTGTCTGCCGCTTTTCGGTATAGGCAGCGGCACGTCGGGCAAGGCCAGCGGGTAACGCTTGTTGCGTGCGGTGGCGCGCTTCGCGGTTATCGTGTGGCAATGGCCCGACAACTGCTCACCGGACGCCTCGCGCTACGGCCGTGGACCGCTGACGACGCCGCCGCAGCGCTAGGTGCCTACGGCGATGCGCAGGTCGCTCGGTGGCTGGCTCCGGCGATGGACAGGGTCCAGGACCCCGATGCGATGCGCCTGGTCCTGCAGCAGTGGGTGGCCGAGGACGCGCGCATGCTGGCCCCGGCCGGCCGCTGGGCGATCGAACTGCGCCAAGACCAGCGCCTGATCGGCGGGGCGACCTTGCTGCCGCTGCCGCCGGATGAGGAGTTCGAGATCGGCTGGCAGTTCCACCCGGATGCATGGGGTCATGGCTACGCCACCGAGACCGGCCTGGCCCTGGCCCGGTGGGCATTCGAGCAGGGAATAGAACAGGTCATCGCGGTTGTGCGGCCCGCCAACACGCGAGCCGTGGCGACGGTACGCCGTATTGGCATGGAATGGGTCGGCGAGACAGAGAAATACCACAACCTGCGCCTGCAGGTATTCCGCCTGCGCCCCGGGGACCTGGCCACACCGCCGCGCTGAACTGACCGGTCCGGCTGCCGCAGAGGAGCCCGGACAGCTAGCGTATCCTGCAGGTAATGAAGACTTCGAGGAGCTGAGGTGCCCGGGAGATCAAGCACGCGTTGACGCAATAGGTCACCTGCGGACCTGTCATCGCGTGCTGCCCCGTGCGGCACAGCGAACCCACCCCTGAGCTTGTTCAGGCGCCTCCGGCGCGCCACAAGTCCAGCGGGCATCGCCTTCAGCGACTCAACGGAAGTCACCACTGTGCCTGCTCTTCGTCTTGCCTGCCTGGCCTACCTGAGCGTCGCCCTGCCTGGTTCCACCCTGGGCCTGTTGTGGCCTTCTATGCGGCTCAGCTTCGGTGCGCCGGTCGGGGCCCTCGGATTATTGCTGGCATTCGGGCTCACCGCCTCGGTTATTTCGAGCGCCGCCACCGGGCGCATCCTGTCCCGCGTGCGGGTGGGCCCGCTCCTTGCCCTCGGCACCATGCTGTCGGCCCTGGCGTTGGCGGCGGAAGGCCTCGCGCCGTCGCTGTGGGGGTTCGCTGGCGGCATAGTGCTCTTCGGGCTGGGCTTCGGGGCGATCGACTCCGCCCTCAACGCGTACGCCGCCAGCCACTTCGGCGCGCGGGACATCAACTGGATGCATGCCAGTTACGGCCTGGGTGCCACCATCGGCCCATTGCTCGTAACGGCGCTCCTGAGCGACGGGCTCACCTGGCGTTGGGTGTACGGGATTATCGCGGTCGCCCTAGTGGCCCTCGCCTGCGTGTTCACCGTGGCCCGCGGGAGCTGGGGGACGGCCCTGCCCTCACCGGTGCTGTCCCGGCCTGGCCCGGACGAGCAAAAACCCGAGCGCCCTGGGGGAGCAGGGCACCGAAAGCCGTCCTCAGCGGCCGTCCTCAGCGGCCGTCCTCAGCGCCCTGGCCTTCACCGCCGTTGAGACTGGCATCGAGTCCGGAGCAGGCATCTGGGGCTACATCTTCCTGACCGCTGGACGTGGCCTGTCTCACGAGGCCGCGGGCGTGGCCGTCTCGGCGTACTGGGCGATGATGTTCGTCGGGCGGATTGTCCTCGGCCCGGTCGCCGAGCGTGTCGGCCCTGCTCGTCTCCTGGCCGGCGCAGTTGCGGGCGTAACTCTGGGTGCCGCGCTCATGGCGGTGCCCGGCCGGGCATCCTGGCCGTCATCGGCATGATGACCGTGGGCCTGGCGGCCGCTCCGGTCTTCCCGTTGATCACCCTCACCACAGCGCAACGGATAGGCGCCGCGGACGTGGCCGGGACCACCCGGACGGTAAGCCGTCAGGTCGCGGCGTCGGCAATCGGCGGCACCGCGCTCCCGGCCGGCATCGGGCTGGCCATCGGAGCCTTCAATCCGAGGGTCCTCGCCCCGTTGCTGCTCATCCTCGGCCTGGCGATGTGCGGCGTCTACGGGCTGCTGTCGCATCTGACCGGGCGGCCATCACGTTGACATGAGAGTGAGCGGCGTCCTGTGGCCGCCTGGGCACGGACTCGGTGTGTACCCGGCCTTCTACCTGGCCACTCCAGAGACAATCTCGCGGATCCGGACCCGTCGGCCGGTGCGAAGAATGGCTCTCCGGTAGATGCTGGTGGCAAGCCTCGCAGCGCCGACAGTGCTCAGAATACTGAGCGCCGCTGAGGCGGCGAACTCCCACCAGGTGACCGCTCCGAAGCCCACGAGGACGGGCATGGCGAACGGCGCAGTCGGTGGCAGGTAGGCGAGCACCTTGAAGAAGGCGGATGGGCTTCCCGAGCCCACCGTCGTGAGCGCCATGATGTAGCCGAAGATAATAGGGAGGCTGAGCGGGAAGGCCAGGCTCTGCGCCTGGTCCTGGCGCTCGACCATGGAGCCTGCGGCTGCGTAGACCCAGCAGTAGAAGGCATATCCGAGCACCAGCCATAGCAGCGTGCTGACGAGCACGAGGGGGGCCGTACCGTGCAGCAGATCGGAACCCACGGCCTTGGCCAGACCGAAGGCGAACACCACGACGAGGGTCGCCTGGGCAAAGGCCACCAACCCGATCCCGAGCACCTTGCCCCCCAGGAGCTGGACCGGGCGCACGGCGGCTAGGAGCACCTCGACGACCCGGCTGGATTTCTCCTCCATCACCCCGATGAGAGTCCAGGCGTTGTACTGCGTGAGCATCACGAACACCAGAATCAGGCCGACCAGTGAAGTGGTGTGCGCCACCCCGCCGGCTGTCCCGGGCTGCAGGCTCGTTACCGGCAGCGGCTTGGCCCCGGCCAGCTGCGCGGCCTGAGCGGCCGAAAGGCCGGCGGCCTCGAACGCCTCGTCCACGCCCAGGGTCTTGGAGACAGCGTGCACGAGCTGGGCCGTCGCCGAGGTGTCGGCGGCGCCGATCGCCTTGCTCACCAGGATTCGCCGGGCGTCGACGATGGTGAGGTCGACCCGGCCCGAGCGCAGATCGGTGCGGGCGGCCGCCAGGTCGGGCTCGGGAACGAGGCGCACGGTGGTCCCGGTGCTCGTGCCGGCGGCGACGGCCGCCCGGAGAGGGGCAGACAGACCGCCGACGACACCGATCTGCTGGGAGCCGGACTTTCCCCTGCTCAACACGGGGATCACGATGGCCGCCGCCACGACCATCAGGATGAGCAGAGTCCCGACCCGGAAGATCCTCCCGCGGATCCGCTGTCGTATTTCCCGCGCCGCCACCAGGCCGGTGTACCCAGTGAGCCGCCCTAGGGCCGGTCGCCTGGTCGGCCACGTGGGGCCGGCGGACTGACCTCTCCGGCGGCGAAACCACACCCTCAGCGCCACGAGCCCGGCCACAATCACCAAGAGGATCAGTTGGATTGGCTGCTTCACGCCAGCGCCTCCCGGAATACCTCCGACAACCGGCGGCGCTCGAAGACGAACTCCGTGACCCGGCCCGCACCCATAGCCGCCTTCAGCACCGACTCGCTGTCAGCCGACTCATCGAGCACGAGCCGCACAGCGCCCCGATCGACCTCGGACACCGAGACTCCGGTCAGCTGGCGGGCCCAGGCCGCGTCGCGGTTCCCCGCCACCCGCACCACCAGCCGGCGGGGGCCGCTGGTAGCGAGGTCGTCGACTCTTCCCGTCACGACGAGACGGCCGTGGTCAATGATCGTGACCGTCTCGCACAGGTCCTCGACCAGGTCGAGCTGATGGCTGGAAAACAGCACGCAGCAACCGGACCGGGCCTGCCCGGCGAGCACATCGGCTATGGTGTCGATTCCCGCCGGGTCCAGCCCAGCCAGGGGCTCGTCCAGGATGAGCAGCTCGGGACCGTGCATCAGCGCGGCGGCGAGCTGCACACGCTGCTGGTTGCCATGCGACAGCGACTCGACCTTGCTGCCCGCCCGGTCAGCGACCCCGAGCTGCTCCAGCCATGCCTGCGCCGCGGCCGTCGCGTCGGGCACGCTCATCCCGTGCAGTCTCCCGAGGTACACGAGCTGCTCACCCACAAGCATGCCCGGATAGAGACCTCGTTCCTCGGGCATGTAGCCGAAACGGCGGCGCTCCGCCGGTCCGACCGGGGCACCGTTCCACCTGACGGTCCCAGCGTCCAGATCAGTCAGGCCGAAGACGGCACGCATCGTGGTTGTCTTGCCGGCCCCGTTCGGCCCCAGGAAGCCCACCACCTGACTGGAGGGAACGGAAAAGGAAAGATCATCGAGCGCGGTGACCGGCCCGTACCGACGGGTCAGCCGATCCAGCTCCAGGAGGCCAGCCACCGGATCAGGTTAGCGCCTCCCACGGCAAGGAGCGCAGAATGGCAGGACCGCAGCTGCCTGGCGTCCCACGCCGGTGGCGACAGAGCCGTTCCGGCGCTGAAAGCAGTCGGGAGTCGCCCGCCCCATACGCCGCGTTCTGTTATCGGCCTTGCGGTCAATTTGACGAGCTATATCCGCCTGATTAAAGAATGCCGGGAAGCGCGGCGTCTGTGTCATAACGTCCGAGAGATCCGATGGGCTGGCTCTCATATCCGCTGCCGGCCGCGCGGTGCTGCTGGCGTCGGCGGCTGGGATGATGCGGCTATGCCCGATCGGATCGAGCCGTTCGTGATCGGCGTGGACGGCCGGAATCGAAGCGCGGACTGGCCGCGCTGAGCATCGCTGTCTTCGTGGTGACCGGCCACGTCGCGGTCAGCTCGGCCGCGACCGTGGCAATGAGGCTGCGGACATCCGCGGTGGCCGACTCGTGTATCGCTTCCATCGCTGGGCGCGGGCGCGGGCTGCCCGGCCGGGGCGCCCGGCTGGCTGGGCCTGGCGGGGGACCAGAGCCCGGCGGTCAGGCCGGCCATCACGACCCCGATGCCGGCCCACATCAGCGGGCTCGGCGCGCGGCTGCCTGTGGCCATCCCGGTCAGCGCGGCCGAGACCGGCGCGATGCCGGTGAGCAGGCCGGCGCGGGCCGGCCCAAGTGCCGCCACTGTCGAGTACCACAAGACGAACGCGACCACGGTGACCAGCACCGCCAGGTAGGCCACCGCCGCGAGATCGGCGGCGGTCAGGCGGGCTGCCGCCGCCGGGCCCTCGGTCACCCCGCCGAGCACGATCAGCATGACGGCGCCGATCCAGACCGAGTGCACCGAGACGCCCCATGCGCCGTGCCGCGCGAGCACGGGGACGGCCAGCAGCGTGAACGACGCCTCGCACGCCAGTGCCACCGCCGCCCAGGCGACGCCGGCCGCGTCGGCCCGGCCGGCGCCTTCCACCAGGACAGCGCCCGCGGTCACGACCACCGCCGCCAGCACCACCTGCCAGCGCGGCGCCCGGCGCTGCAGCAGCGGCCCGAGAATGCCGAGCAGGACCGGCACGCAGGCCACGGCGACCGCGATCATCGCCGGCCCGGTGCGGGCCACCCCCCGGACGATCGCGATATTGAACAGCACGAGACTCGTCGCCGAGATGCCAGCCAGCCAGAGCCACTCCCGGCCCCGCGGCCGCGTGATCCGGGCGCCGCAGCATCGCGCGAGTATCAGCAGGACGGCACCGGCCACGCTGTAGCGGATCGCCTGGGCGGTGAGCAGCGGCGCCGCGACCAGGGTGCGGGAAATCCCGACACTGCCGCCGACCAGCAGGTCGAGGATCTCGAGAGCCCGGTGGACGGTGCTGCCCAGCGTGACGCCGCTGCGGGCGGCTGGCCAGCCGGTGACCGGGTCCGCGGGGTCGCTGGCTGTGGCTTCAAGAGGGTCGGGTGGCTCCTGTGATTCTCCGGCCGCGTAGGCAGCCGGGTGCCGCCGTCGCGGACCGGGCTACCGCGCAGCCAGTCGAGCACGGCGATACGCGACCACTGGGTGCCCGGCAGCCGCAACAGGCCCAGCAATGTCCGGCCCGGCACCGCGCCGCCGAGCGCACGCTGCCGTGGTGCGTGGTGTGGCAGCTCCGCCGCTGAGAGCTGCTCGCAGAGCAGCCGGGCATACGTGCGGCGAACGCTGGTGCGCCGAACCGCGTGACCACCACAGGCGTCACACGCTGAACCGATCGCTCACGTCGCCTTCCCCCGCCCCCGCGTGGTCGGGACCACAGCCGTCCTGCCGCGGCCAGACCCGCAAATCGGACAATCGGTCAGACGGAGAGCTGACTCTGACATAAGGTGATTGTACGATTACCCTATGCTAACTATGAGTGTGGTACCTAACTGCCAGGTTCAACACCAGCGCGGCCACGGCTAGCAGGAGGTACCCGAGCTCCAATGCTTTCTTCGGTCCGTCAGTTGGCGATGCCGATGGTTTGCTTGACCGTCTCGGGTTGATCGAGTGCGCGAAGCATGTAATGGGCGACGTCGGCGCGTGAAATGAAGAGGCCGCGCCGGAGGTTTTGCCCATAGGTCATCCTGTAGGTGCCGGTCAGCGGTTTGTCGGTCAGCCGTGGCGGCCGTACGGCCGTCCAGTCCAGGTCGCTGTCGCGGAGGACGTCTTCCATCTGCGCAAGGTCGGCGTAGTGCTTGCGGAGCGCGGCCTTGGTCAGCGGGCTGAGCAAGTGCCGCAGGACGAACCCGTCGCCCGGGTCATGCTTGGGCGGGTTCGGCCGGCCGGGTGAGGGCACGGTCCCGATGGGCGCGGCGCTGACGACGACGATGCGCCGGGCGCCGGTTGCATTCATCGCCGCGGCAATAGCCCGCGTGCCCTGGGTAGCGACTCCGGCTTCCGAGTTCGATGTTGGGCCGAGGCCGGAGAGCACTGCGTCGGCTCCTTCGACGGCGGACTTGAGCATGGCCGGGTCCGGGGCCGCTAGGTCGGCTGTGACGACGCGTACCTGCCTGGACAGGTCGCCGGGCAGTTTCTGGGGGTTGCGGACGACCGCGGTGACGTCGTGGCCCGCGTCGACGGCCTGCTCGGAGATTTGCCGGCCGATGCCACCGGTCGCTGCGAAGATCGTGAGTTTCATCTGGCACTCCAGGGGGGTTGGTTAGGGGTTCTGTTCAGTTCTGGAAGGCGGCAGCGTGGTCGGCCGCCCATTGGGCGAAGGTGAGCGCGGGGCGGCCCAGTACCTGCGCCGTGGTGTCGAAGGACGGTCCCGGCTGCCTGGCGTAGTGGGCCAGGGAGCCGAGCAGCCGGTCGGGGATCTCCTCAGGAAGGCCCTGGGCGATCATGGCCTGGCGGACCTGCTCGGGAGAGATCTCCTCGAAGGACAGCTCTCTCCCGATGGCCTCGCCGATGAGGCGGACCTTGTCATGTTGGGTCAGTGACTGCGGGCCGGTGAGCAGATAGGCGTGCCCGGCGTGTGCGGAGCTGGCCAGCGCCGATGCGGCGACCGCGGCGATGTCGCGCTCGTGGATCGAAGAGGTCGCGGCGTCACCGTAGGCGCCCCGCACGACGTCGGCCTGGCGGATCTGCGGTGCCCAGGCCAGGGCGTTGGTGGCGAAGTCGGCGCACCGCAGGAGGGTCCAGTCCAGGCCACTCCCGGTGACGACATCCTCGGCCGCCTTGAAGGCGTCGGCGAAGCGAGCCTCCCCGGCGGGGTACTCCACGGTCAGTGCCGACAGCAAGACCACCCGGCGCGCGCCGTGCTCGCCCGCCAGCGACAGGAACTCGGCGGCGGCGTGACCGACGGCACGCGGGCTGAGCAGGACCGCCTCGACATTGGGCAGCGCCGAGGTCAGCGTCGCCGGGCGGGAAGGGTCGCCGCCCACCACCTGGGCGCCGGCCGGCACCGCGGCGGAGCCCGGATCGCGGGTGACCGCCCCGACCTCCTCGCCGCTCGCCAGCAGCAGTTTCACCACCTCGCGCCCGACGTTGCCCGTCGCCCCGGTGACCAAGATCATGGGAAGCCTCTCTGTTCACGGACACCCCTTCCGGGGTATCGTTTCCTCTGTATTCCAGAAGACACTAGGATCATATCATATGAGTTCCATATCATCTGAAAGCGCGGATTCGTCGCGGCGCAGGCGGCGGCTGAGTACCGCCATCAAGGAGTCGCTGCGCGAGCTGAGCATCCAGCTGTCCCTGCTCAACCATCACGTGGGCACGCGCGTTGATCTCAAGGACGTCGACCTGGACTGCCTTGATGTCATTAACCGGTACGGCCCGCTCAGCCCGAGCGCCCTCGCACGACGCGCCGGGCTGCACCCCGCCACCATGACCGGCATCATCGACCGGCTCGAACGCGGCGGCTGGGTGGCCCGCGACCGCGGCACCTCCGACCGCCGCGCCGTCCTCATCCGGGCGCTACGCGACCGCAACTTCGAGCTCCTGCACCTGTACTCGGGGATGAACACATCAATGGACCAGATCTGCGCCGGATACGGCGAGGCCGAACTGCAACTGCTCGCCGACTTCCTGCACCGGACCGCACACGCTGGACGAACCGCCACCGACGAGCTGGCCAGCGACTGAGGCAAAGAAGCACGCGGGTGGCCCGATGAGCAAGAGAGGTGAGTTCCGGTGAAGCCGGTACTGGATAACACTGTCGCGCTGGTGACGGGGGCTTCGAGCGGCATCGGCGCGGCCACGGCCGCCGCGCTCGCGGCTCAGGGCGCGGCTGTGGCGCTGGCGGCGCGGCGCAGGGACAAGCTGGACACGCTCGCCGCCGATATCCGGGCCCAGGGCGGGACCGCGCTGGTGCTGGAGTCCGACATTACGAGCGAGCAGCAGGCGACTGACGCCGTTGAGCGCACGGTCGCCGAGCTGGGCCGTCTCGACACGCTCATCAACAACGCCGGCGTGATGCTGCTCGGCCCCGCGGTCGGCGCGCCGCTGGCCGAGTGGCAGCAGATGGTCGAGCTCAACGTGCTCGGCCTGCTGTACTGCGCGCACGCGGCGCTGCCCCATCTGCTCCGCGCTGCCGAAGACGGCCCGCGCCACGTCGCCGACATGGTGAACATCAGCTCGGTGGCGGGCCGTGTGGCCCGCAACGGCAGCGGCGTCTACAACCTGACCAAGCACGGCGTCGGCGCGTTCAGCGAGTCCCTGCGCCAAGAGGTGGCCAAGCGTTATGTACGCGTCTCGCTGGTCGAGCCGGGAGCGACTGCGACGGAACTGGCCGGCCACAACCGGCCCGAGGTGCTCGAGGGCCTACGAAACCAGTTCGGGCAGAGAATGGAGGCCGGGGACATCGCCGATGCGATCACTTACATCGTCACCCGGCCGCGGCACGTCGCCATCAACGAGATGCTGATCCGCCCCACCGAGCAGGAGCGGTAGCCCGCTCTCCAGCAGGCACAACGGTGCTCCGGCAGTTGCTCGACTCGGCCAGCCCGCGTTGAGGCGCGGCTCCGCTTGGCCAGACCTGTGGATGCCGTGGATCTTGTTCAAGTGGGGCAGCAGTCGGGGCGGCAGCGAGCCCACTCCTTCATATAGTTGACAGTAACTAATTATCTATGGATAGTTAGGAGCAACTATACGAGGGAGATAGATGACGAAGACGCGGAAGGTCGGCAACCTGCTGGCGCTGGCGGTGCTCTCCTATCTGAGCCGGGCGCCCATGCATCCCTACGAGCTGAGCCGGATGCTGCGTGACAACAACGACGTGCGCAGCATCAAGTTCAACCAGGGATCCCTGTACATGGTGGTGAAGCAGCTGGCCAGGGCCGGGTTCATCATCGAGCAGGAGACCACCCGCGACGGGCAGCGCCCGGAACGCACCGTCTACGCCGTCACCGATGCCGGCCGGCACGAGGCACGCGATTGGCTGCGCGAGCTGGTCGAGGTGCCGCAGCACGAGTACCCCCACTTCGTGGCCGCGTTGTCGCTGATCGCGGCGCTGCCACCGGGCGATGTTCTCACCCTGCTGGGCCGCCGGCTGCGGCGGCTGGCCGAGCAGCGCAGCGAGATCCGCGACGGGATCGACCGCGCACTGGCTGGCGGCCTGCATCCGTTGTTCCAGGTCGAGGAGGACTACCGGCTCGCCTTGCTGGACGCCGAGTCCGCCTTTGTCGAGCGGTTCATCGACCGCATCACCGATCCCGAGGCCGGCTGGGGCCCGCTATGGGCCCAGTTCCACGAACAGCCCACCGACATCAGCGAAGGGCAGGAACCTTGACCCGCACCCGTACCGCCCTGATCATCGGCGGCGGCATCGCCGGCCCGGCCACAGCGATGGCGCTGCAGAAAGCCGGCATCGACGCGGTGATCTATGAAGCCCACCCCGGCCACGCCGAGGGCATCGGCGCATTCCTCACCCTGGCCTCCAACGGGGCCGATGCGCTGCACGTCATCGGCGCGGACACCGCCGCCCTCGCCGCCGGGTTTCCCACGCCCGCCATCGTGCTGCGCAGTGGCACCGGCAAATACCTGGGCTCCGGCCCCACTGGGCTGCCGGGGGGCATGGCCAGCCAGACCCTCAAGCGCGCCGACCTCTACCAGGCGCTTCACGAGGAGGCAGCCAGCCGCGGCGTCCGCATCGAGTACGGCAAGCGCCTGGTCGACACCCAGGACACCGGCGACGCGGTACGCGCGGTGTTCGCGGATGGCTCGCAGGCCACCGGCGACCTGCTCATCGGCTGCGACGGCGTGCACTCCACCCTCCGGCGGATCATCGATCCCGCCGCGCCCGGCCCAGCCTATTCCGGCCTGATCAACACCGGCGGCTACGCACCCGGCGTGCCGATGGACACCGCGCCGGGCAGCTTCGAGATGATCTTCGGCAAGCGAGCGTTCTTCGGCTATGCCGTCGCTCCCGACCGCGAGGTGTGGTGGTTCGCTAACATACCCCGCCGCGACGAGCCCGCCCGCGGCGAACTCACCGCCATCGCCAGCGGCGAGTGGCGCCGCCGGCTCCTGCAGCTCTACGCCAACGACGCCGGGCCCGCGGTCGCGCTGATCGAGGCCACCCCGGCACTGATGGCGGTGAGCCCTATCCACACCATGCCGCACCTGCCCACCTGGCACACCGGGCGCATGATCGTCATCGGCGACGCCGCCCACGCGCCCTCCCCAACCTCCGGGCAAGGCGCCTCCCTGTCCATCGAGGACGCCGTCGTCCTCGCCCAGTGCCTGCGCGACCTACCCGACCACCAGCAGGCTTTCGCCCGGTTCCAGACGCTGCGCCGGCCCCGGGTCGAGCAGATCATCAAAGCGGCCGCACGCATCAACAACAGCAAAGCCGCCGGCCCCATCGCCAGCGGCATCCGCGACGCCATGCTCCCCCTGATCCTCAAGTTCGCGGCCAACAGCAAGCAGGCCAGGCGGCCCTTCGACTACCGCATCGACTGGGACACCCCGATCAGCGCGACCACCAGCACCCAATAATCATCCGGCGCCGACCTGGATGTGGGCCCAGCGCCCGTACGGCGGGTGGTCGCGCACCACTGCGGTGAGCGCCCCGGCCACCAGGCCTGGATCGCGCACGGCCTCGGCCGTGGCCCGTATCCGCCGGCCCCGGAGCCGCAGTTCCACCGGGGCGCCGCCGTCGAGGTTGTGCCATCACTTGCTATCGGTGGTGATGAGCACCTCGCGGCCACGCTGCAGATAGTTCACCGGTGTGGTGTAGCGGGTCCCGCTTCGGCGCCCGGTGAAGGTCAGCACGAGCCGCTTGCTGCTCAGCAGCCGGTGCAGCGGGGAGGACAGGATCGCGGCCGGGACCAGGTTGGTCAGCGACGTCCTGGCCATCACGCGCTCCTCCGGGTAGAGAACCGGGTTCTCCCGGCCGGCCCATCGGTCGCGGACGTCATG
>OCTA010001508.1_pt1 | contig 21374 bp, 23 predicted proteins | sample 1538991 | NCBI WGS metagenome assembly OCTA01 (sample SAMEA3539302, study PRJEB22396) | soil metagenome | biome: tundra; feature: field; material: soil | place: USA | collected 2010-05 | depth 0.15 m | reverse complement strand
AGGCGAGTAATGAAATCTAGCGGCCGCTAAACGCTAAAACGACCTCGCGGTCGTTTTAACCCCCCTCTCGAAATGGCGTCCCAAGCAGCTCTTTTGGAGTTCAAAGCCCAGCGCCTGACCTCCTTTAACCGAATTGCGGGGCGGTCCTCGGTTTGCTTGGATCGCTGCCTGCGTACTGTAAATTGATGATGCAGTCAAAGTTCACGTTAAGTAGCCCTGAAGCCTGATGTCGTGGATAGAGCGGCACGGGTCGGTTTTGACTGACCTTGCGAAACCTCGCATTTAGGTTGGGTCAGGTCCGATGGGCGGCCAAGTGAGCCATCATCCGACTTCTGCTCGCGGTGAACAATGGAAGTTCTAGACAATATCTCGAGGCTGCTGGGTGACGATCTGAAGGGGACCGTGCACCCCGCGGCCTGAATGTTCTTCAGGATCACCTCGGGCGGTAACAGTAGATCGGGTTCTTGAATCCCGCGTCCATCTCAAGGCGCGCCTGCTGGCCTGTCGCCACCCTGCCGGGATCGATCCTGTAACCCAGGCCGGTCTGCAGCGGATGGCTATCGAAACACTCCACCACGGCCTTGACCGCCTCGGTCTGATATGACTGAATTTTGAATCGGAATTTCATCGCAAGAGCGATCGCGCCATCGCTGGCTAAATCGACCGGACCTCCGTATCGGGGGAAATCAATTTGAAGATCTGGTCCACGTTGATCTTGACAGCATCCGAACCGTAGCTGGCGTCGCGGAAGACGGCACGTGGCGGTTTGCGCTTGGCAATCTCCTTCACCATGTCGTCCGTCAGGCCGGCATCGAAGCAGGCGGCCAGCGCATTGGTATCCACAAAGAAGACCTGCTTACCTTCGATCGTTTCGGCGCCTATGGGCAGCGCGAGGTAAATACCCCAATCCACCAGCACCTGGAAGAGCAGATCCTCCGGCGTTCGGTCCGGCTTGATATTGTCCACCTGTGCCAGCAAATCGCCTTGGGCGACGGCGTCGGGAGCGGCACGGGCAAGACCTACTGCTACATCAAGACGATCTTCGAACTGAACCGGCAATACGGTTGGTGCAAGTTCATTGTGGTCGTTCCGTCGATTGCAATCCGGGAAGGTGTGGCCCAATCGATGGCCGACACGGCCGAGCACTTCCTGGAGGGATACGGCAAACGAGTCCGCTCGTTCATCTACGACTCCAAGGCGCTGCACAATCTGGAGAGCTTCAGCTCCGACTCCGGCATCAACGTAATGATCATCAATGTGCAAGCTTTCAATGCCCGTGGCAAGGATGCCCGCCGGATTTACGAGGAACTGGACGACTTCCAATCCCGCCGGCCGATCGATGTGATTGCCGCCAACCGGCCGATTTTGATTCTGGACGAGCCGCAGAAGATGGAAGGCGCGCGCACGGTCGAGTCCATGAAGGAGTTCAATCCGCTATTTATTCTGCGCTACTCGGCCACCCACAAGCAGGAGCACAACATGGTATACCGGCTGGATGCGCTGGATGCGTTCAACCAGAAGCTGGTGAAAAAGATCGGCGTCCGCGGAATCAGCGTGAAGGGTCAGGCCGGCGCGAGCGCCTATTTGTACCTCCAGTCGATCGAAGTTTCGGCGGACAAGTCGCCGCAGGCTCGGGTCGAAATGGAGATCCGGCAGGAGAATGGGATCGCCCGGAAACTGCGTCTGCTGGCGAAAGGTGACAATCTGCACGCCAAGTCCGGCGAGCTGGACCAGTACCAGGGCTACGTGGTTGCCGACATGAATGCCAACGACGGGACGCTGAGTTTTACCAACGGGGTGACATTGACCGTCGGCGATGCATGCGGGGACGTGACCGATGCGGTGCTCCGCCGGCTGCAAATCCGGGAGGCAATTCAAGCGCACTTCGAAAAGGAGCAGCACTATTCGCCAAAGGCATCAAGGTTCTGACGCTGTTCTTTATTGACGAGGTTGCGAAGTATCGGGTGTATGAAGGCAGCCTGGAGAAGCAGGGTGAGTACGCCGCGATCTTCGAGGACGAGTATTAGGCGCACCTGAACGAGGTCCTGCCGCTGCAGCCAAGCGAGTACAACGAGTACCTGAAACGCATTGAACCCGGCCGGACGCACGAGGGTTACTTCTCAATTGACAAGAAAAGCAAGCGCCTGGTTGACCCGGATGTTGGCGCGCGGTCGGCGGAGCGGACCTCGGATGACGTGGACGCGTACGACCTGATCCTGAGGCGGAAGGCACAATTGCTCAGCTTCGAGGAGCCGGTCCGGTTCATATTTGCTCACTCTGCTTTGCGCGAAGGCTGGGACAATCCGAACGTATTTGTCATCGGGATGCTGAAGAAAGCGGACCCGGAGAACGTCACCAGCCGGCGCCAGGAGGTCGGTCGGGGATTGCGACTTTGCGTCAACCAGCGTGGAGATCGCATGGACGATCCGGCGACGGTGCACGACCTGAACGTGCTGACCGTGGTCGCCGCCGAGGGTTACAAGGAATTTGTGGCCGGTCTGCAGAAGGAAATTGCCGAGGCAATTTCGGCCAGACCCAGACGGGCTGACGTGGATTACTTCACTGGCAAGGTCCTTCAAACCGACGCCGGCGACTTCCAAGTGACACCGGCAATGGCCAAGGCCATCACCCGTTACCTGATCAAAAACGACTACACCGATGACGATGACAAGATCACAGCCGGGTATCACGACGCCAAGGCGGCGGGAACGATCGCGCCACTTCCGCCCGAGTTGGCAGCCTATTCGGTGCAAATCCTGAAGTTGATTGATTCGGTTTTTACCGATTCGCAGATCCCGTTACCGGAAGATGATCGGAAGACGAAGCGCAATCATCTGAATTCCAACTTCCAAAAGTCCGAGTTCCAGGCGCTGTGGAACCGCATCTATCGGAAGGCGGTTTACGCCGTTCGGTTCGAGTCCGAGGAGTTAATTGGGAAGTGTACTGCGGCGCCGGATGCGGAATTAAGGGTGGCTCTGCTGCAGTACGTGGTCCAGCGAGGCGGGCAATTAGCCGACACGACGTACGAAGGATTGCGAGCCGGCGAGGGATTTAAGCTCCATGAGACGCAGACGGCTACGCTGAAATCCTCGGTGCTCTCGGCCGTCAAGTACGACTTGATCGGGAAACTGGCGGAGCAGACTCAGCTGACCCGGGGCACCATTGGTAGGATTCTGGGTTCAATCCGACCATTGGTGTTTGCCAACTACCAGGTGAATCCGGAGGACTTCCTCAGGATTGCTGCTCGCCTAATTAACGAACAGAAGGCAACTGTGGTGGTCGATCACCTGACATATAGCGCGGTCGATGAGGCGTACGGAGTGGACATTTTCACGGAGGAGAAGCTGCCAACTGACTCCAGTCGTGCTGTCAGGACGAACCGCCACATCTTCGACTACGTGTTTACCGACTCCAAGAACGAGCGGGAATTCGTCGCCCTACTCGACGGCGACCCTGAGATTGAGGTGTATGCCAAGCTGCCCAAGGCGTTCTCAATTCCCACCCCAGTGGGCGGCTACACGCCCGACTGGGCGATCGCTTTCAAGCATGGCGCAGTGAAGCATGTGTACTTTGTGGCGGAGACAAAGGGCTTAATGTCGTCAATGGAGTTCCGGAAAATTGAAGAGACGAAGATCGAATGCGCGCGCAAATTCTTCACCCGGATCACGTCGGAGCAGGTGAAGTACGGGGTGGCGATAGCTACGCCAAGCTGATGGAGCTGGTTCAGCAATGAACGAGCTCAGCATTATCACGGTATGCGGGGCCCGAGCTAAACCCAGAAAACGTACGGAATCTTCATGAGAGTTGGCTGGGCCGTTTTCTCTCACTTCACCCAACAAACGTACGGAAATAGTGTGATATCCGTACGGATACAGTACGTCTTCCGTACGGATTTCTATTTTCCGGGATGCGACCGACAAATGCCTTGCTGCTCACTATAACTATCTGATTTTTCTTATGCTTATAGGGAGTCATCGACTGAGCCATTCGATGGTGTTTTTACTGACATACCCCCTCTAGACATACCTTTTCGCTTGCGCGCTGGACGTTCCCCTATTTTCGATGTTTTTGCGGCCCGGGAAAGCCCCTGACTTAGCAAAGATCAGCGCCCCGACCACCTCTAAACGGACAGGATGCCGCGGCCGGGAAAGACCCTTGACTGCGCATAATTCCGCAGCGCAACACCTCTAAAGCTGCAGAACCCGCGGTAGACTCAACACTCCGACTGCGCGAACTGCCGCGATACTCGGTCGCTTAAGAACCCTCAATTCAGGATCACCCGGCACCCTGATCGCCAGTTGCTTTTTCGCTTTTCTCTCCACTCCTCAAAAATCTCAACTCACAAAAACAAAGACAAGCCTTTGGTTCGATGTTTCAAATAGCCCGCGACTCGATGACTCCAGCTTGCCTGTTCGTAGGAAACTTGCGATTGCTCTTGCACAGACCGACACCGTTCCGGAGCTAAATTCAATCCACCTGCACGATCGTGACGCGACCCTGATCGCGGATCAATTCATAAGCCATCCAGAAAAACTTCCTCCCTAATTCTCGCAGTCATTCAATTCCGTACCGCTTAGACAGCCGAGGAATCGAGCCGGTAAAGCCGAGTTTGGAGGTGCTGATGGCCCCGCTCCATCCTCTCAATTCCGATAGCCCTGACCACGGCAGCTGCGCCCGACCGTGCAGTTGAGTGATGAAGTCTCTTACCAGCAGGGTTGCTGGGGTGTCGCATCCGTAGTCTTGGCGGTCGGGATCTGCGTCGGGATGGCGGCGCTATTGTGCGCTAAGGTAGCTTAATCGCCATTCCATGTCGTGCGAATTTCAGCCGGGAGGATTGCGCAGCTGGTTCATGTTAGATCCCAGATTTGCACCAACGGAGCAGGACTCTTCGGCGATTGGTGACCTTGGCGGAGGCAATCCAGGAGGAAAAGCCGGGGAATCAGCAACGAGCGGTTGTTCATAGGCTCGGACCCGTGGTCGTCAGCCTGAGCAGGATTGCCGCTAATCGATGAGTGGCCAATCCGAGAAATGCAGCGGATGTCGTAGGCTAACGCTGCCTGCTAAGCGGCCGGAAACTGGAACACGCCCGCCATGATTCCGAGGATTCGAAGTCCGAAGTTGCTGATGTAGAACACCAGCTAACGGAATTCTAGAAGCAATTATCCGAGAACATGTGTGAACCAGAAATCGGCGCTTCAGAAAAACAAGATCGGCCATATCGTTCGATTGCGATTGCGAGGTGACGTGCCCGGTGTTGGGATTAGCCTATGCATTCCAGAATCTGGATGGCCGCAACTACTGCCTCCGTGAACTGCGAGCCTCGATAAGAAGGTGAATTCTGGCGGTCGGACTCAACTGGATAAGAGGCCGGGTGACCGATCGCAGCCAATCGAAATTTGACTTCGGTGTGCGGACCAAGGTGACAATTGCGAGTCACTCTGGCAAAAACGGCGCGCTAGGAGGCGCCAGGACGCGCTGCTGAGAACCCGGCGAGGCCATCGCATCGGCCTTATCGGCCCGCAATCCTGAAATATGCATCTCCTCAACCCATGCTGAATGGATCAGAAACTCAACGCCGATCCCAGAGCGTCATCTGAAATTCGCAATGTCTCTGCCTGAGCCAAAATCTCTCGACACGCGAGAGAAACACGAGCGCACTTGGCTGTGCTGGCGGACTGTCGGCCCTATCTCCGCACATGCGGAGGAACCATCACCAGCATGCCGGTGTGCGTGCCGTCGTACGGTCTATCCCCGCACACGCGGGGGAACCCGGTCGGCCTGGGCGTCCCAGCGGATGTTCTTCGGTCTATCCCCGCACACGCGGGGGAACCACCTTGCGCTCGGTTTCGGCAGTAATACGGTCCGGTCTATCCCCACACTCGCGGGGAACCTCTCTATCTCAAGTTGCTCCAAGCAAGTTAATTTTGCAGGTTCATGTTCTCCTTTCCCGGCCAATGTTCTGACTTGTGAAGATGGAAATTGCGCCGAGTTTGAGCCTTGTGCTGGGCGATGACTGCCTAGACCATCTGAGCTGGACGAAGAAGCAACATGCCGCAGCCATAGGCCTTATGCCGTCCGACTCCTTTCGCAAGGACCTTAGCGAATTCGGCGGGATCCCTTATGACCAGTTCGCCGCGGAGAATCGCATCTGGTCCCTCCGGTGAATTGCCTGTCCGCGCAACCCGGGAACGTGAGAAGCTCGACATACGTACTCCGGGGCAAAGTTGAGCCACACTGCCAAGCCGAGCTGCGAGCCAGTCTGTGTAAACCGCTTCCCGTGTCCTGCCTGCCTGGCGCATGCTGTTTGTTGACGTCGTTGGATTTGGAAACCGGCGCATCGCTTCGACAAGGAAGGTGTCGATCTCCGCGCCCCTCTTAAACGTGCTATTGTCTCGACGCGGTAGCTTGTACTCCAACCGGCTCACGGGTCGAACACGAGTTTCGAAGCCAACCCTGCGACCAACATTCCAGTATCTCGGCATTTGCCTACTGAGGATTCTATCGACATCGCAAACCGCCAAAGCATCCGGCAGCCCAGTCTCTCGAGCGATCTGTTTCAGGCTTTGATGGTCGTATGAGCTGTACCCATAAACCTCGAGATGAATCCTGTCAGCAGCACAGAATGCTCGATATGGGTGGATTGCTCTCTTGCCGAATAATTCCGTCAGCAAATGGTGCAAGGCTTGGCCTTCATCAAAACGGGAGATGCCCCGTTGGCCGCTGGCGTTCTTCCAGGCTGCCAAACCGTATTTACGAACTGCAGCCCAACGTCCCAGAGCGGACGAGCAGACAGGTACGTGGATAAGATGCAATGAACTCACGAGCTCACCCCGGCGCAAACAATAGTTCCCTCGACAACTCGCCGAGATCCGCCGTGCAGGCCAGACTTCCAATTGCGCAAATCAGCAAGGTCGACAATACGATGAACACTACTTCCAGTTTCAGGCCCTTCACTTACCGGCCAACAACAGCGCATGGTCGAGTCGGCGCCTTCGGACACGGGAACACCCATAAGAGCGTCATATGCTGTCGCGGCTGATTGTTCCCCGTGAAGTACTTGGGTAGTTGGCAGGCACGGTTTTCTTCCAAGAAAGATTGGCCGGGCCGGCCGGGTAAGCGCACGAGTCACGGAATCCAGGTCCGGATCGAGATTGGCAGGGACAAGCCGCAGAGCTAATGTCACAGACGCGTCTGCGTGGTAGTCTCGGAAGCGCTGATGCGGCGACAGATATGTATTTTTGCCTCCGCCACGTCTTTCTGGACATTCCCCCGTCGTCCACCACCCTACCTTGTTCTGATAGAGCTGTGCGTTCTGCATGTCAGTCAGAGTCCCGGTCACGCTTAGTCGATCCAATCTTGAGGCAAACACGAGGCGATCCTGTAGTGCTTGATGCCTGCGCCAATCCGCCCGATGCCATCCAAGCGCGTTTGCGATTAAACCCGTCAGCATAGAGGCTGCCGGAAAATCGCGCGTTATGCCGATATGATCGATCGCGATTCCACCAAAGGCGAGCATCGGTGCTTCCAGACGAAGGATAAGCCAACGGTGGGATGATCTCATTTCGACACCAGTACTTGGTTTTCGGCCCAAGCGGCGAGGTCTTCCATTGAGACACGCTGAATTTCGCTCAACTCGGACTGGGAAATCGTGAGGTACATCCGTTGTTCTCCCGTTTTGTAGACGTGATCGAACATTTTGAGGTGTCTATCCAACGTCACTACCGCTTTCTCAACGTCCGGTTCGATTGGTTTACGAAAGGCTCCTGCCAGGCTGCGAGGTTGCCGGTCGCCCGATTCCACCAACATGAGAACTGAACGCCCGTATGGAGCCGTCGAACCTCTTTTTGCGCCTGGAGAAACCTCGGCGATAAGGTAGGTGAGGCTGTGAACTACCTTTGACGCCAATTCTCGATCATTCCTACAATTGGCGATCAATCCTGGCATGTCGACGACCACGTAGCCGTAAAAAATCCCGGAGTTTAGCTCGGTTTCGCCCATATGATCCGCTCCGGCGGATTCAGCTTTGGCGAGGTCATCTGCCGCGATGAAGAAATCATCTTCTGTCTCGGCTTTGTGCACGGTGAACGCGTGAGCTACGTGGATAGGCGCCTCGATATTTGCTTGGGGATCGGATGTGACCATTCGCCCGAAGAGTGCAGCGATAAGACCACCGGGGAGCTTAGTTTCAGCTCGAAATGCGGCGATGTTAGATTGGTATTCCTTCGCCCACTCAGCGACCCGCTTCTTCACGTCCTCGGCGTTCTCTTTAGCTTCTTGGGCTTCCTTAGCTAATCTCTCCGCCTCGCCTCTGAGCCAATCCAATTCCTTGCGTCCGAAGAGCAAAGTGGGTGCGGAGGAGGATTTTCCGTAAACCGCGGCATCAAATGCTGACTCCAAGACCTCGAGTACATTCTGCGGGTAGTGGTCGCGAAGCGGTGCGATTATCTCCTCCTTCACAAGTGCACGAGAGCGTTTCGAATCGACAAAGCGCTCCAGACGTTCAAACGCATGAGGTTCGCGAACATCCTTTGGTCCCCCTTGAATATCTCTCCCGTTGGGATATCGCCAGTGCCATTTGAGACATTGCGAAGAAATCCGCGTGCGCTGGACTCCGCCGTAGAGCAAGCGTTTAGCCTGGCCAGTGTCGTCACGATTGAGGAGAACTCCGGCATACGAATGCAAGGTATGAATCTGCAAGAAACGAGCGTCACTCATGGGTGATTCCCTTTGTGGTTAGCGATATCAATTGCACTCTGTAAGAGCGAATAGTAAAAGCGGGCCAGATCCTGGATCGGCCCTACAGCAGTCGGATTGAGCAACAGGTCTACAAAGTCCCTGCACTGAAAACCAACATCAGGATTGCGGTTGCGGGCCAGCATCCGTGCGGCGCCTTCCAGGGCATCACCACGGCCATCCGCCGGAGTACTCATCAGGCGCGCAAGCCGCATCTGGGAGTAAAACGGTCTCGGGTTTTTACCTGCGTTGATTAGCCAAAGCGGGTCTCCCCCGTTGCACAGCACCTCCCCCAGCCGGTGTTCACGATTCTGTAACTGGACGGTAGGGCTCCGCTCTCCTTTTGGCGTGAGGATCGCAAGAATGCGCACAATTTGTCTCCATGATGCTGCCCGTTGGGGTATATCAGGAAGGCCCGCTTCCGCCGCGAGCCACCAAAACGTCGGACACCCGGGCCCATCGGGATTCATTCGGCGCAAGTCGGCAAGCGGACCAGGCGCAAGTTTTAGGACTCGCTCCGTTAAACACCAAATGATTTCATTGATCCTCGACCCGTTCTTGCTCCCATCAAAAGCGGAAGGATGAGACTCGAAACTGCCATCGGACGCATGATCCGATAGTGTTTTCTTGAACAGGATCCAGGCTTGAGCTTCGGCACTTGGGCGAAGAAGAGGGTTGCACGGTAAGCCGGGGAGAGCCTCCATCAGTATCGCCTTCGCGATTTGGACGAGATTCTGGCGAAACCTGCGAATCGCATCTGCGCTCTTATACGATTGAGAGTCGTGCGCTTCATAGCTCTCCCAAAGATGCTCGAAGAAAATTGAATCCACGTTTGAGCTAAATTGCTCTACAACGGGTGCTACGCGCTTAAGACACCTTTCACGTTTGCGTTCATCTGCAGCCTCCCAATTTCCACCAGCCGTTACAGTGGCGAGCGAATCCCGCAATGCTGAACTAACCTGTTGGATGTGTAGGTGGAGCTGAACCCCAACCTTGCGAAACGAGTCCCGCTCCGCCTCTACTGTTAACAATTGAGCGATTGTTCCTCTAATTGGAAGGATTCGGGATTTGAATCCCAAGCTTTTGTCTTTGTGAGCGTCCTTCGCGATTGCCTCTGCTATGAGCGCCAGTCTGTCGCAGGTGGGTTCCGACGCCGCCGGCTTGGCCAGCAATGGCATTTCCCAATCTCCGCTGATCAACAGTTCATAAAGAACTTCGTACGTGAAGCCTTCCCCCTCTAGATCAAAGGCACAGTCTCCGGCTTTGGACACCGGCGCCCAAGGATCCCCGACCACTCCCCTCCGATGATCAGCGGCAATCCGTGATTTCCGTGAGTATCCTCGTTCTGCCACGAGCCGATCTTTGTCATCCAGTTTCAGGCGAATCCGTCGGCATACCTCTACAAACCAGATATCGAGCGAACTGAAGGGAAGTTGCTCGTCAACAGGCCAATCCGGAAGCCAGGTTAAACCGATGCCATTCTCCTTCATGTATCCGAGAGTTCCGGCGTATCTCACAAACTCCTGATCGCGAGTCGTTAGTAGGATTTCTACGTCGCGTTTGAACCACCGGCCCGGACGTAGGCTTAGATCGAAATCATTGTCCGCGCCGAGCGGGGCGAGGCTCACCATCGCCCGCGAACGGGGCTTTCTCATTCGGGCGATTCCATAGTTTCCTTCATTTCTTTTCAGGTTGCGGCCGTGATAACTCGCGCCGGTTTGGAGTGACACCAGCGCAAATATCCAATCATCCGTGCAAGATTTCTTAGCGACTTCCTTTTTGACTTCATGATTGTTTGCGGTAATCAGGATGTCGAGCGCATCCGGCGCCGGGACGGGCACATCAACTTCCACTCCCATGGGAACCGGCGCCTGCAGAAAGGCCGGCTTGCTTCTGTCCGTCACGCAGAGACACCAGGGCTCGTCCCCCGGAAACTCTGGCAATGTCAGCCCCCGAAGCAGATTGCGCCAATCCACCTCACTCTCCGGTGTATGAACCAAGCCCGCATGATGGAGTGCCAGCGCGGCCAGTTGTACGAGAAACATGTGCCAAAACGACCGCTGGTGTGGGCGAAGTGCCGGATAGCTGTCCACCTGATCTTGTGATAGCAGAGCCAGCAAGCCGGGAAGGCTGACGGCGCCGTGCGGTTCGGTTCGGATACAAGGCTCCTTAAGGAGATTGAATCTGACTTGTTCGGCGGGTACTTCCGGGACTGCGACGGGATTGGATTGAACTGGTGCTTGGCCCATTTTCCTGAGCGCTTTCGAATGTTGGGGCCTAAACCAGATGGGCCGATCTGACGTGTACTCGGCGGCAAATTCCGAGCGACTTGTTGGGTGCTTCTTGAGTTATCGGCGAGATTCGCCCAATGCTTAGTGCGGTGCGATCTGGATTGATTTTGACGTTGCGAACGAGATCGCGCTTGATTCATCGCTACGAACCAATTAGGCGTCAGGCCCGCGCCCGACTACATCCGACGTTAGTCGCGTCATTGACGATCAGGTGCATCGAACGCGTGTAGTTCACCTGCATCTTTGCTCTGTATCGTAACGCCACTGCTTCGGCTACAGGAAAGACGTGACTGTAAACATGCTTAGGAGTGCCGAATCACCAACTGATGCCACTACGAAAACAGCCGATAGAAGGGGAGGGCTGATGCCGCCCATCTGTTTGGGAGCACTCGTCGTGCTTCGGGTTGAATTGTAGGGTCTGTGCAGACCAAAGGAGGTACGCGTTTGTCGAGAAGGTCCGAATCTCACTTCCACAAAGATTTCCAGGGAGAAAGCGCGGCCACCAGCCGAGCTATTTCTCTTCGTCGCATCATTCGTACACAATTTGCTCTTCGCGGGGCCAAACCGACACAAAACGACGCGGACCTTAGTTCTAAGTTGTCCGAAGAGACGATGAGAGTTCTTGAGGCGGGCGGTGCTTCTGGGGTCACTCTCCAGCGTAGGGTTCAACTCTTCGCTTCAGTGACTCTCCTTGAATTACAGATCGGCGAGAAGCCAAAGCCCGAGCAATTGGCGCCATTTCTGGAGGACACCATGGGTTTGGATGGCGCTCGCGCGCTTACACGTGATAATTGGAGTGCGCTCAATGCAGCAAGGGAAACGATGAATGCATTGATTGCCGATCCCAAATGGTCCATGGTACATGGAGGGCACATTGCGATGAGTTGTCTCACGCTCTTGTCCCTTTATGACATCTCCCTCCTGAACGTGTTTTATTCCGGCTAGCTGCCGTTTCGAAGGTGTCAGCCACGTTATCAAATTTGGGGGACGGATGGCACACACTGGGAAATCGAGATTTGATGCTTTCACATTTTCAACCAGAGTAGCCGTGGCGAGGGGCAGCACGTCGCCGGAGGTACTCGCCAGGTTTGCGGAATACTCGGAGCCAGAAATCCGGGCCGCAGTCATTGCCAATCCTGAAGCGCCCATCGAAGTCGTAAGACGCTTGATCGAGGAAGCCGATTGCACCATCACCAAGTTGACTCTTTCCGAAGCGAGTTTGCCGCTTCAGATCGCTATGAGATTTGCAGAGCACCGGGACTGGTTTGTTCGAGCCGCCGCAGCTCGGTCTTTGGGTGCTCCTGTCCCACTCTTAAATGCCCTCGCCGGGGACTCGGTTGTTGATGTACAACTTGAAGTTGCCCAGAATCCCACCGCACCTCCTGCCCTACTGATCGATCTTGCCCAGGAACTAACAGATGCAATACGGGAAACCGTTGCTCTGAATCCAAATGCGCCGATCGAAGCGCTTCGGTACCTCACTGCCGATCCGGAATTGAGAGTACGATTGGCTGTCGCCAGACGTAGCCAACTTACAGCCGATCTTTCGGAAGTGCTCAGCAGGGATGAGCACGAGCTCGTCCGCTGCGCACTGGCTAATAATGAAACTCTGAATGAATTAGAACTCGACCGCCTTTCGCTCGACACTTCCGATCGGGTGCGTTGTATAGTTGCATGTCGCAGGCTCGCCTCCGCCGAATGGGTCGCGAAGATGCCGCAAGAATCAGTGCTACAGGCCAGGCGGGCGGCTGCCTACCAACCGAAAACAACAGCGGAAATCCTGAAAGGCCTTAAGTTCGAAGTCTTGGATAGCGATGAGCAGTCGCCGCGAGTCGCGGGCGAAAATCACGAAGACAATGCTCGTTCACGCAGGAAGTGCCAACAATCCGGGCAAAAAGGCCGCGCCAGAAGGCGCTAGGACGCGTTGCTGCGGGGCTCGGTAGGCTTAGGTATTACCCGCGATAGCGTGCAATCCTGACGTCTAGACCTCACTCACGCCAGAATAGATGGCTTGAGAGTTCACCGGAATCTGGCGCCCACTGCTGGAATTAAGCCGCCTTTATCATTGATTCCAAAAGACTAAACTCCAAGGGTGTGGCCAAACTTCATGCACTAATGCCGGCCGAATTCGCCGCGGCTACTCTCCACTCGCGGGTGCGTTAGGAGATTTCGCCCGCAGAGCGGCCGGCTTGCCGCTTCAAACCCGGCCTTAGCGGCCCCGATGGTAAGGTCTTCCGGTTCAACCTAAGATCTTTCGCGGATTGGCCATGCGATTCCGCGACGTGAGAGTTTGATCCCGGATCGCCCGAAATATTTTCGGCGCCGGCCCCCGGGGGAAACCCAACGATAAGCGTGATTATCTGGGCCTATGGCCCAGATTGGGACCCACCGAGCCACTCGGGCGTGGTGCTCTCGAAGCCCGTGCTCTCCTGCTAGGTCCCGATGGCAGGCGCCGGTACGGACGCCCTGCTTTATTCCTCGGTAGTGTGTCGGTCCTGGCTTGACGCTCACAGCTTTCGAGTGGCCCAGCCCAACTTCCGCAGATCTGAGACTCAGGCCGATGAAGGAAGCTACAGTACTTCGGTCATTGCTCTCCGGCGCTCTGTTGACGATATATGTCTATGGGTGCTCGGCCCCATAAAAAGTCGAGACAATGGGACGGTTCATTCCATCCCGATGAAGCCGTCCTAGGATGCTCACATCGGGCCGCTGAGGAGCATGCCGCTTTCGCAGGAGCCAGCGGACTGCCGCGAATTGGCTCACCGAAGCGTGAGCCGTCCCTCCGCCCGAGAGTGTTCATGCGGACTGAGTAATCGACGCGGCCCGACCCATCCTCCTGACCTTGCGTTCAGAGCCAAGTTCGATCCAGGAAGGATCGACATGGCGAGAAGCTTGAGCCTCCTGCTAAACGGCTCCGGCTGCCGGGAACGCAGTTGGGAAATGTGCAGTCTCTGGATCCGGGACCCGCGAACATCGGCTTTCCGGCAGAAGAATATGTCCAGGTGCGGAGCCCGAATCACAAGCCGGCCGTGACCGAAATTGACGAGATCTGCACCCAAAGACCCGGACGAGGACGCATACAGACGGAAGCTATGGAATTTTGCTGTCGGAATAGCCTCCAGGTACTTTTCCAACGTTGAAGGCATTGCGGTTTCGAGCCGATTTATCTTCAAGGGCGTAGTTGGCGACTCAGGATCGCACCTGGTCCCAAATCTGGACGCTGAGAGTTGAAACATGAAGAAATCGGACGCAGAGGAATTCCTGACCGTCAACAAGGTTGAAGATGGCATACTTTGTGCCGCGGACGCAGGGGCCGTAATCTTCGCCATTCTGATTGATCGCAAGGAGCTCGAGGCGAAGCAGCCCGACCCTACAGCTCACGGGATCGTTATTTTCTCAACCGATCGCCGTAGGAACATGCAAATGCTCACTGACATCGACGACCAGTTTGTTCCGCTTGGGATCGCGCGATATATTTCGGCAATCAAAAATCTGGAAGTGCGGCCGCGCAGACGGTTTGAGGATCGCCCTCAACTTGTGAATTACGTGAACGATGTAGCCTTTTCTTCACTGAGTGATGATCCGGACCTCGCGGCGATCGTTCGTGAATGGCGATGATGTGTTGGAGTGGTGTGCGATTGTACTCAGTACATTGCGGCCGGCAGTCGTTCAAAACCTCTGCGCGACAGCGCTTTTATCAGTTCTGTCGTGTCTGTCCTCAGACACAAGAATCGCACGCCTAGGTCCGGAACAATCCCTAAACCCTAGCCGACTTATCAGGACTCAACAGGTTCGCAATGTGGTCCTTTATTTGTGATATGAGAATTTCCCGTGGAAATGGTGTCCGGGGATAAACCTCTACTGGCGGACGCGAATGCGTTTTCCGTTGCGGGTCACGAATGCGTGTTCCGCCCACTTCGGAAATCCAGCAGACACTCGGTCATATTCTCGATTTGCGCTGGCGTTGTCACCCATATCAGCGTATGCATCGCCCCGTTTTAGAAATAGGTCTGGCAAGACGAAATCATCAACTTCCTTCGCCTCGATCAAGAATTGTTTGGAATAATCCGCGTAGCTCATTTGCGGGTTAAACTTCACTCGAAGTTTCTCACACAATACGTTGTCAGCTATGTCGTCATATTCGGGATAGATTCTGCGAAACTGGTCGATATTGAACCCAAAGATCGTGCCAGCCAGAAAGTTTCTGATTGCATGGCCGAAATCACTGATCGCATGAGGATAATCGTGGATTTTCAAATAAACATCTCCGCGATATTCGTAGACCCCGCACAGGGCATCCTCGCAGCCCTGAGCAATGCTTTTGGTGTAATCGAGAATAGCCGCCTGATATTCTTTTAACTCCGACTCTGCTGAAGCGCGGTCTTGATGCAGGTTAGCCTTCGGGTCAAGATCCAGTGCTTTTGTATAGTCCCGAATTGCTTGCCTATTCTCGTGCAATTTGAGGTGAGCAGCGGCACGTAGAGCATACGCAGGCTCAAATGTCGGGTCAGCGGCGATTGCCTTCGTGAGGTATCGCACGCCAGTGCGGTGAATTTCATCCAATTCAAGGCACGGCTTCGTACGTGGTACTACATCATCGACGCACCTGGCGTTCGCCCGCGATATCAAACCACCTATGCCGCCATAGACGTAGGGATACGCGTTGAAATAGGACGGGACAGCCGAAGATGGATTAAGTTCAGCTGCACGTTCAAATGCTCTCAGGATGGGTTGATAGACCGTGTCCAAGGAATATGGGGAAAATGCGAGCCCGTATAAGCCAACGTAAAGCGATGTTCGGTAGTCCTTTGGAAACAATTCTGACAATTTGTTTACATCAGCTGTGACCACATGCACGGCATAGCCATCGGCTCATCTGGTTTGACGTTGCCGTTGTTGAACATTTGCTCGGCGCGGCCATAATCGATTCGCAAACTCGCGTCAAGATCATTCAGAGCATCTGCATATCGCCCAAGCAGAAATTCGACTTTCGCTTTCTGCGCATAGTGATCCCTTAAAGAGTCGAACACGTTGTTTTCATTTGGCTTCCAAAGTTTGATGGATGTGTCAATGTCTCTGAGTATTGTTTCCTTATTGCTGCCCGCGATTTCACACGAGACGGTCGCCCTCATAAAGAAGAAGTCCGTATCAGTTGGATCTTGCTGAATGAAGGATGTGATTCCACGCAATGCGGTCGCAAGCACTGATGAATCATTTGAATTCAGTTGCTCCATAACGGCGCTCTTGGCGAACGCTCGTTTCGCGGGCGTTATTGCGATAGGCTTTTTCGGCGGACCGCTGAGTTCTACTGGGTCAACGACCGCCCGCGTTTGTCGGCGAGATGGCACGGTTTGAGCCGACAGTGGAATGGCCGCGAATTCAAAGATGAAAAGTAGACAGATGGTTGTCCCCATACCCATTTGCGATATCCTTCTCCCACGCAGCAGGTCGCGCAAAAGCAATATGCAATTCTAAACTTTAGATCTGATGAAATATGCGTATAGAGAAGATTAGCCTCGTCCATGGACCGGATTCGTAATGAGAAACGCCCCAGGCTCCGGGAGCCTCAGCGGACCCCGGACCGGCGGGAGGGCACGAGATTCCAGTCGCCTTGCCGACTTATCATTATCGACAGGCAGTCACTAGTCCGATAAGCCCGTTTCTCATCCAAATGGATTGCCAAACCCAGAGCGCAGATTTACGTGCTCTTGGGATGATTGCCCGACAAATTTGGCCCTCTGGCACCCTGGGCGCAGGAGGATGACACGGCGCTCCCGATCCATTCACAAGTATTCGCCCCACAGGTAGCGCCATCAGTATTGGAATACTTGAGAAATAGGTACTCATCCAAACAAAACCCACTCCACAAGGTTGCAAAGTGGATTCGTCGGTAGACCTCCAGACTATGTAAAGAAGTTGCTGTCAAGATCCCTAACCCACTGGTTCCGCTCTTTGGCCATCTCGTCCCATTGCTTATTCATTCGCGCGGTGGATTCGATTAGGCTCTCTCCGTTCCACACCTTTCCGAAAAAGCCTAGCGGAACCATCGGTACAACTTCACTGTATATACCGCTCGAAAGAATGATGTCATAAATGACGCGCATCGACTGCACGACGGCCTTCTGGATGCCCTCGACTTCCGCAAAAGACAGGCCCGTCGGAATTGCGGCGTTTATCGACCTTTGCTCAGCTGCGTGGGCGAGATATTTGTGGCTTAGAGTTATTAGGTTGGACGCCCCAGATGATTCAATCCAGTTATCCATCCTCGAAAACGCTGATTCATCGATCTTGTTGTCACGCGCGCGATTCTCAGGGGTCACTTTTGATAATTTATCGAACCGCTCATGTCGAACTCGGGATCTGTTCCATTCGGAAAATGGCGAGTTGGCAGGCTGGAGGCCTGGGATTTCTAGCTCTGGTAGTTCGGGCGCATATGCTGTCTCGTCAAAGGATACGTATACTTCGCGCGTTATTAAATCGCGGTTCTCGCGTATGTCATCGATCAGACGACGGAGTGAGATGACATCTTTTCTACGGTCGAGCAGGCGTCTAGTAGCGAGCACCTGGGACGAAAAGTAACCGCTGCTCAGTAGGTGAGCTACAAGCGGCATGTTTAACATTGACGTTGGATCTCTCGCGCCTTCTTCTCGGGCAACGCGGAAGGACATCTCTGAGAGCAGCATCGCGAACCATTGATCTTGAAGAGAATTCGATTCCCCTGCTCCCGTCTCATACCAAGATAACCACTTGCCCCTCTTTTCTCGATAATCAGCTAAGCGGTGTTGATCGATGACTTCACTCATGGTCGATCCTCTGAATTAGATTTCGAAGCCAAAACTGCCTCATGCCTTCAATTTTAGGTATACGAACTGCCCGTTAGTCGGGAATTCGGAAACTGCGTTGCTTTAGGTTCTTTGACCGTGTGGATTATGGTGCCCGGGTGCAAGAAATGCATGGGGAGACATCACATGTCCGCGAAGTCGGCATATCGGACATGTTGCCAAATTAGTCCTGACAAACGCCGATTGGATCGGAAATCGTTTGGCATCCGTTCGCCCCCTGAATTCCGGACAGTGGCCGACTTCAAGATGTCAGCATACCCGGCATCCATTCAACCCTGGACGATTTGCCTTTAGGCTCGCATCCATTCACCGTATCTAAAAAATGCTGGGCGGCCCCCCCCACAGTGCGTTTTTTCTGCCTGCGTGGAGTGCGACGGAAACGACGATCAACAGGGTCGGGCAAGTAATGACCTCTCCTGCGCGTATCCCTGTTGCTCGCTTCGATGCACGTCATTTCCTTCGGTCAATACGCTCCACGAATGTGCGGGGCGACTTCGCGAACATAGAAGTCTGCGAGATCTTGGTGCAAGGCTACCGGCAAGGGCGGCAATGTGGATGACCTCGCATTGCTCCGCGCCTGCTCGGGATTCCTGGCGCCGGGAATAATCGCGCTCACAGCGCCGAAATCGAGGCACCAACGAAGCGCCATATCACCAAGCGTTAGGTCTTCCGGCACGAGCAGCTTCAAGCGGTCGGCCAGTTCGACGCCTTTCTCGAATGGAAGTCCGGCGAAGGTTTCGCCGACGTTGAACTGTTGTCCGTCTCGATTGAAATTCCGATGATCCTCGGCGGGGAATCGGGTTGTTTGGGTGTACTTCCCCGCCAACAGTCCACTTGCGAGTGGCAGACGGACGAGCAGACCGACATTTCGCTTCCTGGCTTCCTCGAAAAGCGTGTGGATGGGTTTCTGGCGGAATAGATTGAAAATGATCTGGAGAGAAGCCACGTCAGGCTGGCGCACACAGAAGTCTGCTTCATCCATTGACTCAACGCTTACGCCAAAGTTCCGGATTTTCCCTTCGATCTTCATCTCGCGAAGATGGTCGAATACCTCACCATCTTTCAGGACCTCGAAGGGAATGCAGTGGAGTTGGATCAGGTCGATGGCGTCGACTCCGAGACGCTTCAAGGACGCTTCAGTATGCTGGCGAATCACCGCCCGCGAGAAATTATCCGGCCATCCGGGAGGACTGAACCTTCCCACCTTGGTCGCCACGCAGACGGAGGCTCCGGTTTCGCGCAAGAAACGCCCAATGAGCTCTTCGCTGCGTCCCATGCCATATACATCGGCGGTGTCGAAAAAGTTCGAGCCGCTTTCCCATGCAGTGCGCAAAACCTGTAAGGCTGTCTCGTCAGTGACATTGCCCCAATTTGCCCCAAGTTGCCAGGTGCCAAGGCCCACTTCGCCTATATCAAGGCCTGTCTTCCCAAAGCTTCGAGTTTTCATTCCGTCTCCATTCCTTGAAGATTGTAGTCTTAACCGCCGATTACTCAGCAGTCGACATAAGCCGTGGACCGAGGCCGTAATGAACCGACACGGGAGAGTGCCATGGTTCCTGAAAAGCAAGAATCCTTGAATGTTTTGCCGAGCGGTTGAGATCGGGAACGATAAACGCCGATGGCGAAGGCAATCCTGATCGGTCCCTGGGTCCCGACATTACAGTCGCCATGCCGACTTCAGGGGACTAATCCGGGCGAAGCCGCGTCAAGCTGTGCCGCGCAGTGCACAACTGGTAACTGAAGAGTGGACGGTCATACAGGTGTAATGTGCAAATGACCAGCAGAGCATCTGTCACACCCATTTGGTCTGACCCTGATGACTCGTCTGTGTCATTGAGGGTTCTGCAGTCAAGTGTCAGGATTCGCGTATGCGAGTCAATCTCACCGCTCAACTGCCCAACCGCTCCGAATCAGGCCCAGGAACGATTCCAATCTCGCTGACAATTCGCCCAGCATGCGGCTTGCCCGGCGACTACGAATACCCCACCGATAGCGCGGCGCTGCTGAAACTGCTTCGTCAACAGACCGATCTACCCTCTCACATCCTCCAGAGTTTTGAAAGGAACCTGCACACCCCACTCGGTGCGCGTCTGACGGGCGTGGAACTGAGTGAACGCGTCCTCACGGACATTGGCTACTTCATTGACTAGGTGTGCCCCGCTTGTCCCTTGCGGTCGGCCGCGCTCCTGGATTCCGCTGAATCGTCGCTCCTGTGAGAGTTCTGGCCGGTTTGCCGGTCAACCACCAAAAGCTCGATTCTTGACTCGGGTTGTTAGTGCGCATTTGCGGGGCCTCCCGGTGTTGGGGACGGCGCGCTTAGCGATGCTCCATCCCAGTGTTCAACGAGCTTCCCGCCCTTTACCCTGAATGTGTCGAATGTAAACGCTTCATAGAATTTGCTTTCGCCCGTCGGATCGTGTCTGAAACTGCTGTGCACGACGGTCACAATGTCGCATTCCGCAGTCACAATTTCAAACCGATTTCCGGGTGGAGTGGGGCCAAGTCCGAGACCGTGCACCGGGCCGCTGGCCTGCTCAAGGAATGCCTTCTTCGCTTCCTCGTAATCGGAAAGATTCTCTTGCTGCGCATGTCGAACAACTTGAGGATTGTGCTGTTTATAACTGGGGTCGAGGAGCGCGACTCTGCCTTCGCCAGAGGCTCGAAAGAAATCCATCGCCAGCTTCCTGTTTGCCTCCCGCTCAGCCACACTCGTTGAACATCCAGGGATCGGATTTGCCTGGGCTGGAGGTGTTTTGTCCTGGGGCGTTGCTCTGGCGGAAAGTAGGAGGATCACTACGATTGCTGCTATCGACTTTGACGTGATTCCCGGGTTCATATCCAACTCCCCTCACCTATGTAGCATTCTCTATATCAAGGGTCAAGTAGGATTTGGACCGGATTGTCGCCAATCCGGAAGTTATATAGGAGTAAACACGTCCGCGCAATCTTCAGGATCAATACCGGGAAACGCCGCAGGGTCCGGGATCCCCGTAATTCCTGGATCGTCACAGGTGGTCAAATCCTGTTCATGCGCACCGGCGCAAGCAAGGTATCGAAAGATAGTCTCTTCTGTCGATAAGGTTCCACGCCCTGGTCATCGGTCAACTGAAACTCCGTTGCCGCAGAGAAGAACTTCAGCAAAGCGGTGTGCCAGGACAGCGGAACTGCCCCGCGTTGAGCGGGACCTGCATCGGAAGTGTTCACAACTCCTCGCTCTTGTCCGAAATCGTAAGCTTGAACTGCCACCCCTCAAAGGTCATTAACATATGACCGAATTGCTCCCAGCTGATCTCGCGGCCATCGATCGCGAGCAGCGGCAGGCTGCCGTCCTGGCCTTCGTCCGATTCGATCCGGCCACGCACAATCCTTTGATCCGAAATCTCGAGGCCATAGTCACCGTTCTCGAGATGTTTTACCGACAAGGCGCGGCGCATCTTCTCGACCAATCGCCCAAACAGTACGAATTGATCTTCCCCGAGATTCCCGATGATCTGAAAGATGTAACCGG
>OCTA010001507.1_pt1 | contig 21376 bp, 20 predicted proteins | sample 1538991 | NCBI WGS metagenome assembly OCTA01 (sample SAMEA3539302, study PRJEB22396) | soil metagenome | biome: tundra; feature: field; material: soil | place: USA | collected 2010-05 | depth 0.15 m | reverse complement strand
TCATCGGAAGCCCTGGCCGGCTCGCCGATGCCCCCGCCTAACTGCCGTTTTTAGGTTGACCAAATGTCGGGGACTGGATCGCAAAGCCGGACAGCACCATTAACGCAAATGCGAACTTATGAAGAAGAATCGGCGAGTGCCGATGGTGTTTTCGCTGCTAGTCCCCGGGCCCGCCCATGCGGATAGCCCATTGGCTCCGCTGCATCAGAGGGAGGCGTCAGCAAATTGCCACGCGGGCAATGCGACTTTCCGATCGCAGTGCCCGTGAAGTCGTTCGATTCGGGGAGCAGCAACCGCGAGCTCCACATGCTATTCTGACAGCGGGACCGCGGTTCGTGGCGCACGCTTCAGCGTGCTGCCGTGTGCTTCAGCCCACGGTCGGACGGCGAACTGAAGTTCGCCGCGGCACGCTGAAGCGTGCGCCACAGTATTGTGCGAAGCTCCATAGGTGACGCCAAAGATCGAGCCGCCATCGCTCTTGGCGGTGCTCGTTACGAGTGAAATGCCGGTGCGCGTTGAGATGAGACTGGTAAGTGCCGCTGCCGTTCCGATAGGACCGTGCACTGCATTTCGCCGTAACCGTATTCGCGGCCGCTGCGTAAAGCAAGTAACGGCACTTAAGAAATAAAACAATGATGCGCCTACGGGGAATAGTGTGCGCCGCCCTGCTGTTATCGCGGGTGGCGGCACACGCTGCTGCGCCGACAGCGGACTTGTCCATAGAAGTATCGGTGGTCGACACATCGAACCAGCCGGTTTCCGGTGTGCGAATCGAGCTGAGGAGCGGGCAGTCCATCGTTTCGTCTGCCGTGACCGGCCAGAGCGGGCAAGCCCGATTCACCCAACTGAAACCGGCCCGCTATGACGTCGCCGCCATTAAGGATGGCTTCGAAATCGCCCGGCAGACCGATGTAGACCTGACGCAGTCGGTTCCCGCGACGATTGAGCTGACTCTGATTCCCAAGCTGGCCCAGCGCGAGAGCGTGGAGGTCAAAGGCACGGCCGCGCCAGTCGATCAAGGCGGCTCGGCGCCCAGCGATCTGCCCATACATACCATCAAGGAATTGCCGGGCAGGCCGGCGACGGCCGCGGACGCCTTGCCGATGTTGCCGGGGGTGGTGCGCGATCCGGGTGGCGGCCTCATCCTTTCGGCGGCCGGCGAGCATCGCAGCGCGCTGATCGTGAACTCGGCAGATGTGACCGATCCCGCCACGGGACAGTTCGGACTGACGGTGCCCATCGATAGCGTGGAAACGCTCAACTTCTATCAGACGCCCTTCCTGGCCGAGTACGGACGATTCGGCACAAGCCTGGTCTCGGTGGAAACCCGGCGCGGCGGCGATAAGTGGAAATGGGAGTTGAACGACCCGTTTCCGGACTTCCGCATTCGCAGCTACCACATGCAAGGCCTGAAAGACGCCACGCCGCGCGTGAACGTCGAAGGTCCTTTGATCGCGGGCAAGCTGTACTTCTCCGAAGGGCTGGAATACGAGATGCGCAAGACCGAAGTCTTCGAGCAACCGTTTCCCTATAACCAAAAGAAGACGGAAGGATTCAATTCGTTCGCGCAATTCGACTGGATCGCGTCCAGCAAACATCTGGTGACCGCCACGGTTCACGTCGCTCCCCAGCGCCTGGACTTCGTAAACATGAACGCTTTCAATCCGGAGCCAGTCACGCCCGACGCCAGCACCCACAATTACACAGTCACTCTGGCCGACCGGCTTACCGTTGGCTCGGGCTTGCTCGAAAACACGTTCTCAGCGACCCGCTTCGACGCGCGCGTGTGGGGCCAGGGATCGCAGAACCTCATCATGACGCCGGAGGGCAACAGTGGCAATTATTACGCGCAACAGAGCCGCAACGCTTCGCGCCTCAGTTGGACGCCGGTCTTCACGTTTGGCGCTTTCAACTGGCTGGGCGCCCATAACTTCAAGGTGGGCTCGTACATGGCCGAGAGCACCGATAATGGCCAGGTTACCGATCGTCCGATCGACATTCTGGATACCACTGGCCAGTTGATCGAAAGCATCGCCTTTACCGCCGGGCAGCCATTTCGCCGCTGGGATACGGAGTATGCCTTCTTCGGACAGGATCATTGGAATGTGACGCCACGGCTGGCTATCGATTTGGGCATTCGCTCGGAGTCGCAGCAAGTGTCGGAAAGCTTTCGCTTGGCGCCGCGCGTGGGGGTCGCCTGGAACGTCTTTCACAGCGCCGGCACGGTCGTTCGCGCTGGATTCGGATTGTTCTACGACCGGGTGCCCTTAAACGTCTATGCCTTCAATCAATACCCGAATCGCGTGATTACGCTGTTCGATCCCAACGGCCAAATCTCGGCTGGACCGTTTCTCTATCAAAACGGCCTGGGAACGGTGAATATGAGCTACCCGTTCGTTTTTCAGGAATCGGCTGCGGGTAACTTTTCGCCGCACAGCGCCACCGGCAGTCTAAGGATCGAGCAGCCGCTCACCGGGCATCTGAAGCTCGGCGTGGGCTATATGCAGAGCGCATCGTCGGGACTCGTGACCATGGACACCGTGGCGCCGGGTCCCGCGGCCAATACCGGCGCGTACCTGCTTTCCGGAACCGGACAATCCCGTTACCGGCAGTTCGAAGTGACCACGCGCGTGCGCCTGAACGACAGACGCGAGCTGTTTTTCTCGTACGTCCGCAGCCGGGCGCGCGGCGACTTAAACGATTTCAGCGGCTACTTGGGCAGCTTCCCCGTTCCCATCGTCCGCAACAATCAATTCAGCAACCTGCCAACGGACCTGCCGAATCGTTTCCTGGCGTGGGGTCTGCTCCAGCTTCCGCTGGGTTTCCGGATCGCCCCCGTCTTCGAGTATCGCAGCGGATTCCCATACGCCCTGACCGATGCGTATCAGAACTACGTCGGCGTGCCGTACGCCAACCGGTTCCCGAGCTTCGTTTCGCTGGATTCACGATTTTCTAAGGACATCAAAGTGAATCCAAAATACACGATCCGTCCGTCCATCACCGTCTTTAACCTAACCAATCACTTCAATCCGGAGGCTTTCCGCGGGAACACCGCCGACCCGGCATATGGGCTCTTCTTCGGGCAGCGCGGCCGGCGATTCACCGCCGACCTGGATGTCGTCTTCTAGCCGACTTCGACGACTGCTTAGCGCTCCGAGTCGTTGTCGGCCCCACTTGCAGGCGAGCGCAACAAAAGCCGAAACTGGATTTACATGGTTGATCCGGGTCTTCGCGGGCGGGTGGCCCTTGTCACGGGCGCCAACCAAGGAATCGGCGCCGCCGCGGCGCGCGCGCTGGCGGCCGAGGGCGCGCACGTCTTCCTCACTTATCTGCGTGTGGACAGAGCTGGGCACGGCGATCCAGGCCTGCCGCAGGTGTATGACGAAGTGCGCGCGCGCTCGGCCCAGGCGGTGGTCGAAGACATCCGCCAGGCAGGCGGCCGCGCGCATGCGTGGGAAGCGGACCTCGCCAATCCCACCGTGGTTCCCGAATTGTTCGACCGGGCGGAGGCGGCCTTCGGTCCGGTCGAGATTCTGGTAAACAACGCGTCCTTCTGGCACGGCGACACTTTCCTGCCGGACCGCGCGGAGCGCTTCGGATGGCGCTTGATGCCGGTCTCGCCGGAAACCTGCGACCGGCATTTCGCGGTGAACGGCCGGGCTCCTGCGCTGCTGGTCGCGGAGTTTGCGCGGCGGCACTCCGCGCGCGGAGCGAGTTGGGGCCGCATCATTTCGTTGACCACGGGCGGCGCGCCCGGCTTCCCCGGTGAGGTCTCGTACGGAGCCAGCAAGAACGCAGTCGAGAGCTACACGGTGGCTGCCGCCGCAGAGCTTGGGCCGTTGGGAATCACGGCTAACGTGCTCTCACCGCCGCCCACCGATACAGGTTGGATCTCGGCGCAAGTCGCCGCGGAACTGGCGCAAGCGACGCCGCCCTTCCGCATCGCGCAGCCGGATGAAGTCGCGGAGGTAATTGTGTTCCTGGCCTCGCACCAGGCGCGATCCATCAACGGGCAGCGCATTGTTATGCGCTAGTCGCCGCCAGGGATCTCGACTTGCACGCCGCCGTTCAGGATCGACTGGCGGGCGGCTTCGATCACGCGCTCGTTGTAGCTGCTATTGCCTGGCGTGGCTATGATTCCGGCACGATCGATCTCATCGAGTAACTCCGGCTGGGACTCCACGCGAATCATGCTGGATACGATGTGCTCGACCGAGCGATAGCCGTAACCTACCGGCGTCAGTCCAACGCCCGCTAAGTCCACATACTGGAAAAAATCGGGGCTGGGCTCGGCGTAGATGGTCGCGCCGGGCGAATCCGGCTTACTCGTGTAACTGTGCTTGAGGCCGCGGTACTGGTCCGAGTGTTCCAGCAGCCCGCCTTTATCGTCTCCGCCGCAGTAGAGCACCAGGCCCTGCGTGTTCGTGCCGGGCGCGTCGTCGGGAAAGCCGAGGCCGTTCTGCACATTCAGGCATGCGCCGTTGCTCCATATAACGCGCGCATCGGTCCACAGGAAGCCTTCGTTGCCGTTGGGGAAGCGGTCGCGCACGCTATACACGCTCACCGCGACGGGCAGCAGTCCGGTGATGAAATGCACCAGGTCCACGTAATGGCAGCCGATGTAGGTGAAAGCGTCGGAGTGTGCGGCCGTCATCCAGTTCTGGAAATTCGAGTGGCGGTAATACCATTTCTCGAACAGGCGCGCGGCGCCCAGGCGGAACTCGCCGAACGCGCCTGCGCGGTATTGGCGGCGGGCCACCAGACTACGGTCGTCGAAGCGTTTGTGATACTCGACGGCGACCAGCAGGCTGCGGGCGCGGGCTTCGCGCTCGATAGCGGCGGCGTGGCGGTATTCGAGCGCCAGCGGCTTGACCGAGAGGACGTGCTGATCGCGGGCCAGCGCGGCCATCGCCACTTCGTAATGAAGCTGGTCGGGCACGGCCACTACCACGATCTGGCGCGGCGGGAGCGCGGCGATGGCTTCGCAGTAGAGGTCCGGCTGGGGAGGGCCGTCGCGATCGGGATACGCGCGGAAGGACTGGCCGGGGAACGCGCGCAGCAGCGTTTCATCGCGCGCCAGGCCGCGCACGGTACTGAAGCGCGACGCGCACACGGCTATTGGCCCGATGCGGCCCTGGCGCTGGATGTGATAGAGCGAAGGCAGAAGCTGATCGTGCGTGATCATGCCGCCGCCAACGATCAGGACTTGGGGGCTGGGCACAGTACTAGGCATTTGTAGCATGACAGGCTGAAGCCTGTCCTACCGCCTCTTCGAAGGCGGCGAAGCTATCGAGGATGGCGGCTTCGGTGATCACCAGGGGCGGGCAGATCTTGATGGTGGCGCCGCCGTGGCCGACGGGGCTGAACAGCAGCACGCCTTTTTCGACCGCGCGGCGGACCACATCCCAGGCCAAGCCGGCATCCGGTTCCTTCGTGCCGGGCAGGATGCAGGCCACGCCGGCGACCAGGCCTTTGCCGTCCACGCGTCCGATCTGGGGAGTACGGGAGGCCAGCGCGCAGAGCTTCTGGTGCAGCACGCCGCCCACGCGGCGAGAGTTTTCGGCGAGATTCTCGCGCAGCACCAGATCGATGGAGGCGAGCGCGGCGGCGCAACAGACGGGGTTGCCGGTGTGGGTGGAGGTCATGCTGCCGGCCGGTTGCAGATCCATGATGTCGGGGCGGCCGGCCACAGCGGCCAGCGGCAGCGAACTGGAGATACCTTTTCCGAAGAGCGCCAGATCCGGCACGATGCCGTAGTGCTCAAAGCCCCAGAGCGTGCCGGTGCGCCCGAAGCCGGCCTGCACTTCGTCGCAGACCAGCAGGGCTTTGTGGCCGTTCGACCAGGAGCGCAGGTCGCGCATGTAAGCAGGGGGCGCGAAGGCGGCGCTGCCGCCCTGGTAAGTCTCCAGGATGACGCCGGCCACGTTCTGCGGCTCGATGGAGTTTTCGCGCAGGCTGCGCTCGAACAGCCCGAAGGAAGTGTCGGGCGTGCGGTAGCCATCCGGAAACGGCACTTGGATGAAGCCCGCGTCCAGGTTGACGATCCACTCCTTCAAGGCGGGAATGCCGCCGGCCTGCTGCGCGCCGAGCGTGCGGCCATGGAAAGACTTGTCGAATGAGACGATGACGTTCTTGGAGCGGCCACCGGATTTGACGCCGTGCGTGCGGCACAGCTTGATGGCGGTCTCGACAGCTTCCGAGCCGGTGGTGAGCAGGAAGACCTTCTTCAGCGGCTCGGGAAGGATGGAGACGAGCTTTTCGACCAGGCGCGCGCGGATTTCGCTGGGGAAGCAATAGTTGGTGAGCAAGTGCGCGGAAGCTTGCGCGGCGATAGCGTCCACGATCTCCTGGCGGCCGTGGCCGGCGTTGGCGACCAGCACGCCGGCGGACCAGTCCACCCACTGGTTGCCCCAGGCGTCGAAAACCTGGAAGCCTTCGGCGCGATGCCAGACGATGGGCGGCTGGCCGCGCATGGCAATGGGTTCGCAGGCATGGAGGCTCTCCAGGATGGGCAACGACTCGGGGACGGGCAGATGCGTCACGATCCTGCGGAAGGGCGTCTCCACGCGCGGGACGGGTTTGGGAATCAGGCTGTATTCTCTGGCCATAGCTGGCGACCCTTTATTCTCCGGCATAATGCTTTGGGTGGCAAGGGGCGCTCGTGATTTCGTTGCGGGATCGGCGGGAATGTACGATGATAGGATTCGCGACGGACCTCCGCATTATGGTCGTCAACCCGCAACGAATCGCAACGAGGGAAAAGCTTATTTTGGCTGGCTTGTTTCTGTCAAAATACGATTCTCTCGGCTTGAAGAAGCTCGGCTTCAAGGGTTTCAAGGAGGCCTTCAACGTTATCGGGTACGCTATGGGATCGCAGCCTGCGTCTATCAAGAACTACCGCGATGAATTCGACCCTTTGTTTCCGAATCGCAGGAAGGGCTGGCACATGCGTCCGACCCGCGACTACTGCCGCAAAGTGTTCGAAAAATACAAGGATTTAGATCTCGAGTCATTCACGGGTTTGGTGAAGTCCTTTCTCGGTTACGATGAGAACGCCTGGAGCGAGATCCAAGTGGAGGAAGAACCGGAGAATGGTCAGTCCAACTTTGCAAGGCGAGTGATCACCGGCCTCGCCGCAGAACAGTACTTTGTGTCGGTCCAGCCCAGTCTTTCCGAATTCGGAGGCTATGCGGTAGAGGACACAACGCGCTTCGGCTGCGGATATGATTTTCGGCTACGGACGCCGGCACATGCGGATTTTCTGGCGGTGGAGGTAAAGGGGTTGAGGGAACGAACTGGAAGCTTGTCTCTGACGCCCAAGGAACATGCAGTGGCTACAGCTTTGAAAGACCGTTTCTTTCTGTTCGTGGTGAAGAACTTTCATGAATTGCTATTTCACGAGATCTATCGGAACCCGTTGGCGGGCGGACTGCAGTTCAGGAAGAGTGAGCGGGTGACAGTTCACGTTTCGTGGCTGGCTACCGTTTAACAACTGTAAAACCACGAGGACGGTATCCTTGATTTGGCAAAATTTGGCAATTGAATCGACAGCGGCGGATGACGGACATCGATCATCGAAACTAACCCGCCAGAGAGAGAAAGTAATATGCCACTTATAAGCCAGCAGAAAATACTAGCACTAGTCGAGCACATCGCCCGCATGGCCACTGAAGAGGAAACCGAAGGTGGCTGACCAGCGAAGATGCCTTCGCCACGCTGAACGACCTCATCGCCAGCGCCCGTGAGATCACGGGCATTGACCCGCAGTATCCCAAACTGTACTGCGTCTTCTGCGGCTGCGATGTTGCCGACTGCGACTGTCAAGAGTTTATCGAGCCTGTGCTGGATGCAAGGACGAGGGAAGGGTAACGCGCCGCGCGCGTTCCGAGTCACGCCCCGCTGGGGCCGTCCGCGGTGGCGCGCTCCCTGACCTCCGTTGAAAGTCTCTTGCTGTCTCATGCGGGACGCGTGCTCCGGTTGTGGAAATGCGCGAGACGAGTCCTGCGGTTTATCACGGCATCGAACAGTGCCTGAATCGAAACCTGACCGGAATCGTAGGCGCGTTTGCCGGTCGCGTCCAGTACTTCGACTACGCCGTCCGTGCCAAATGACTCTTCGTTGCAACCTTCCCAATAGCCGCCTTCGGCGACACGCAATGCTTCCGAGGCCGCGATAGCCTCTTCAACGGTAGCCGCCTCAACGGTGCGTTCGATGCGGTTGGTCTCATAGTAAACGACAGTGAATGTCATAGGCTGTCTCCAAGTAAGTCAAATTACTAGCAGGCGGCCTGGGAGGCCGCCGCAGGCTGCGAGCCTGCCCCACTCTAGACCTTCAAACGCGGCCGCTCCCGCCGCACGGCGCCCGTATCCTGCACCGGCTCGGAGTCGCACTCGATAGCCAGCACTGTTACGGGATCGTCCGGCGGATTCTTCGGCAAGCCCTTGAAGCGCACGCGGAACTGCTCCTGCTCGAACTCCACCGGCCGGCCGCTGGCGAACAGCTTCGCCGAAAGTACCTTGGTCTTTAATCCCCCCAGCGCCACGGTCTCGCCCGGCCAGAAATGCACGTGCATATACAGCGTGTTGCCCTTGCGCGTGAAGCCTGCGAACTCGGACGAATGCACCCGGCACGGCTCCGCCAGGTAGATGGTCTGCCCGTTGCGCTCCATCCAGTGGCCCACCGCCGTTAGGATTCTGACCGAATCCTCGGGAATGGAACCGTCCGGGCGCGGGCCGATGTTGAGCAGGTAATTGCCTCCATCCCGCGCGCACAATCCCAGGTTGCGCACGATCTGTTTGGGCGTCTTCCAGGCGTCGTCGGCGGCCTGATAGCCCCAGCTATCGTTCATGGTCATGCACGACTCCCAGGCGCGGCCGCCCTTGGCGGCGCTGATCTCCTGCTCGGGCGTGGAGAAGTCGCCGGGTAGCCCATTGCGGTTGTTGACGATGATGTCCGGCTGCAGCTCGAACACCATCTTGTTCATCTTCTCGGATTCCCAACCGGCGGCGTCCAGCGGCCAATCCACGTCGTACCACAGCACATCGATCTTGCCGTAGTTGGTCATCAGCTCGCGGATCTCGCCGTGCACGTAGTCGACGAATCGGCGGCGCGCGGCTTCGTCGTGCAGGCAGCGGGCTCCGTCGGGATGGTGCCAGTCCATCAGCGAGTGATAGAAGCCCACGCGCAGCCCTTCGCCGCGGACGGCCTCGACGAATTCCTTCACCAGGTCGCGGCCGCACGCCTGTTTGGGCGCGCAGTAATCGGTGTACTGGGTGTTGAACAGGCAGAAGCCCTCATGGTGTTTGGTGGTCATCACCATGTATTTCTGGCCCGCCTGTTTGGCCAGCCGCGCCCAGGCGCGCGCGGCGTTCGGTTTCGGCGTAAAGCGGTTGGCGAGGAGTTGGTATTCCGCAACGGGGATGCCTTCCTCCTCCATGGCCCATTCATGGCGGCCCAGGACGCTGTACAGTCCCCAGTGGATGAACATGCCGAACCTGGCCTCGTGCCACCAGCGCATGCGCCGCTCGCGGTCCGCCTCACCGCCCGGTGCAGCGGCCAGGGCCGCACCGGCGCCTAGCAGTCCCAAACAATCCCGTCGCGATACCTGCATGGTGTCCTCCCCGGATTGGAAGAGACTATATTACCCCTTGGCTTGCTTGGCGAGGAGGCGGCGAATTTAGCCGCAGATGCACGCAGGTGCACGCGGATAAGAAATGTCCATCGCGTTAAAGCTTCAGTTGCGGATGAAGGCCAACGCCGCAAATCGGAATTCCGTTTGATCTGTGTGAATCTGCGCGCATCTGCGGCTATTCTTTGCGCGCAGGCTTGACCATGGCGGCACCCACCCGCCCCACGCACACGAATCCCAGGCACGAGGCGAAGCTCGCCAGGCGCTGTGCCAGCAGCCACACGGCCAACAGTGACTCGATCAGTTCCGTCACAAACTCGGCGATGAACTGCCTGGGCGCCTGCATCCCGGGCGGATTGCACATCAGGATGCCCGATGGATTCGCCGCCAGCTTCTGCGAATACTGCTGCATGGCCGCCTGCTTCTGCTGCGAGGTGGCATCCGGTCCCGATCCCATAGCGCGGCGTGTTTCAAATTGAACGACACGGCGCGGCGGCGTCTGGGTGTGCCGCGCGTGGATCGGCACATCTACGCGCGCGAAAACGGATGGGCCATTGCCGCGCTGGCCCTGTTGTCTCAGGCTACCGCCGATGCCACCTGCCTCGCTGACGCGGAGCGCGCGGCGCATTGGGCGATCGAACCCCGCTCGATCGATGGCGGCGGATTCCGGCACGACGAGCGGCACGGTGAAAAGGACCCGTCCGGCCCGTATCTGGGCGACACTCTCGCCATGACCCGCTGCCTTGCTAAGCCTTTACGCCGCTACCCAAGACCGCACCTGGCTCGAGCGCGCGCAGCACAGCCTCGAATTCATCGCGTCGAATTTCCGGAACACGGCCGGCGCCGGATATGTCACTGCGCACGCCGCCACCGATGCCGCCTACCGGCCGCGGCCCGAACGGGATGCAAACGTCGCGCTGGCCCGCGCTGCGAACGCCGCCTGGCGCGCCAGTGGCGATGCGAGACTGCGTAAGATAGCGGCAGAGGCGATGCGTTACGTGGTGACTCCGCAAATTGCGCGAGCGTACACCGCGGCGCCCACCCTGTTGGCCGGCGCGGAATTGACGGCGGCGCCGGTTCACGCGGAGTGACTGCGTAGGACGGTGAAATCGGTTGGCCAGAACGTCTTTGGCACAGGAATAGTCACCATATTTTCGTCAGGCTGACCGTAGATAAGCTGAACCATTTTGCCGTTTGTTATGCGTTGCGCCGCCCAGAGGAGATGCTCAAGGCCCAGGCATCCAGTGGCAACAACCTGGTCCGAGCCGTGGACATCTCCCGGATCGGCGAACTGGCCGAACCCCCCAATCAATTTTTGGTCCTGCGGATCTTGAGCGCTGGCCAACGCAATGAAATAGAACTGCCCCGGCTCGAGATTCTGCGACTGCCAGCTTATCCTGAAAGGTAGATTGATCGACACGGCGCTGCCGATATGGAACACCATCGAAACCAAGCTCGCTAGGGCGCTCTTAAGGTCCGGTTTACTGAGCAACTCCTTCAAAATCGCGCCGAGAGACCGCACCGTGAGGATGGGCCCCTGGAAAAGCACCGCCGCAGGATCACTGGGATTCGGTACCGGCACGTTGGGTAGATCCGCGTAGCAATACCCGAGGCGCCCTTCATCCATCTGCGCGAGATCAATTGCCCGGACGAACCACGGCTGGCAATGCTCATCGTAAAAGCAGAATACCTGACCGCCGAAGCCTTGCGGAGGCCGAAAACCGGTGCTTTTCTGCCAGTGTTTCCAGAACCGATCGACATTCGCATGGTGCGCGTAGAACAACGGATCCGCCGCGGCCGTGCAGGGAAGGCTGAGGGCGCCCCCAATGTACGAATGAACGTAGGAGTGTGGCCCATTCGGCGCACTGCCACGCAGCGCGTGGTGCGGGCCCATCGCGTATGGCTTGTAGCCGGCAAACTCCTGGTAGGTCGGGCTAAACAACCAAGCCTCCTGAGAGCACTGGCTTACCCGGCCGTCAAGGTCGTCACGCGTGTGCTTACAGATATTGTTCCTGGCCCACGACGTATAGAAATCGGGGACCTTGTCAGCCCCGGGGTTGTCCCAATCCCAAACCGGCAGTCGAAACGAATCGCCGATGATGGCCCGCAGAATGCGCTCATGGAAGTACACGAAGCCGCGATGCCAAGGAAGGAAGTCCCACGAGCTGTGGATGTCGGCGGTTCCGGTTCTGTTGCTGCAATACAGGTCGTGCAGCGACATCTGGTAGAGGAGGCTGTTTTGTTTCGCTGGATCGCGAGCCAAGAGTTGGTCATACGCGTCCTTAAGTTGGCCGAGAGCAGCTTTTCCCGCCGCGGAGGACGCCAAAGGCCGCGGAACCCTTTTGGGTTCCGGCGGCAAGGGCGTGGGGTCTCCTTTAGGCAGCGGCTTGAGTTGGTTGCACTGGAGCTTGGTGTTGCAGGTCGCGGCGGCAGCCGTTCCTCCCAAAGCGCCCCCCATGGCAAGTCGCAGGAAATGGCGCCGGGTGTCCAATCCCATCATGGCAGTCTCTGCATGAAGTCCGATTGCAGGACTCCTTTTGGACACGGCCCCGGCATGTAGGTCAAGGGCGGCGAAAGCGCGACGCCGATGCTCTGTGCATCCTGAGTGACCTGGGGCTGCAAGACTCCTCCCTGCAGCCAAAGGGGCTCCAGCGTAGTCCGGTTCACCCCCGCCGGATCTGTCAGGTCCGCCGCGGTGATCCCGAGCGGGGCCACCGAATTCATGAGAGCGGTCCAAAACCCGTTGGGGGTTTGTCCGGGTTGGTTCAGTTGCGCATTCAAATCGCTGTTCAGTTGCGAATTCGTAACCAATAGCGTCAGCAAGCCTAGGGCTTTACGTTCCGTCATGTTTCAAATCCTCCTTGTAGTTGTGCAGTTGTCTACTCATTAACCTTCGAGCAATGCTCGAAAGAACTCTATCCGGCCGTTCAAATCCGGCCACTTGCCCAGCCGGCGCACCCCCGACACGGCATACCGCAGCATGCCTGGGGAGTTCTGCTCGGCATCGAGCCAATAGATCCCCGGGTGAGTGAGCAAGTTTATCAGACACGCGCCCGCCGTGCCAAAATCCTGGGCGGCCAGCGACGCTCTGGCGAGTTGGCCAGGCCAGATCCTCAGGAAGGCGGGCTGCACGGATTGCTTCATCAACTCTACAGCCCGCCTGGGCTGGCCGTTCGCCAGCGCAATCTCTCCCTCAAGGGCTTTCATCCACACCTGATAATAGGGCCAGTCCGGGACGTCCGATCGAAGACAGCGGCGGGCGCGTTCCACATCGCCTGCCCGCGCGAGCACACTTCCCAAGCGCATTTGCATCTCGGCCCCCGAGACGCCGTCGAGAGCCGCATGGCAAACGCGGGCCGCTTCCGCCCGCTTGTTCTGCGTAAGGTATGCCTCCGCCAGAAGGCGCTGCTTCTGCTCGATACTCCTGCGCGGCTGACCGTTGGTGCGATCGAAGGCGATGCCGTCGTTCAGCATCCGCTCGGCTTCCGCCCACTTTCCCTGTTCCGCGCGAAAACACGCGCCCAGCGCGAAGCCACGGCTCTGAAAACCGGGCGATCCGTTCGTACGAAGCCGCGACAATGCGCTCCAGGCTTCGTCGAACCGGCCACGCTCCAAAGCCATGGCGGCTGCAAACTGATCCACCCAGTCGCCGCGCGCGAGTTTAGCGGATGCCCGCCAGTCCCGCTCCGCTTTCTCTATGTCCCCCACCTCGAGGAAGTGCGCGGAGCGATGCAAGAGGAATACCGGCGACTGTGGGTTCTTTTGAACCGCCTGGTCCAGCAAGTGTTCCGCCTGCTCGGGCTTGCCTTGCCGGGCAACCGCATCGGCTTTGTAGAAGAGCGGCAAACCGTCTTCTGGGAACTCCAGGGCATAGCGCGAAAATATGTCCTCGGCTTGGGCCAGCAAGCCCACATCCAGGGCAAAGCGTCCGCGGATGGAAAGCGACTCCCGATCCGTGAGATTGCGCCTCTCCAACAAGCGGGCTGCCGCCGACCAGTGCAGGTATCCCTCATCGACTTGGCCGCAGGCGACCAGCAAGTCGGCTAACCGGGCTTCGGCGGATGCAAACTCCGGGTCGATCGCGATAGCCGTCTTCAAGTGGAGGATGGCCCGTTCCGTTTCATTGCGCTTCCAGGCGGCGTCGCCCATCTCGTATTCCTGGAGCGCCTGCCATTCCGGTGTCGTCAACTCCTCTGGGCGCCGGCTGGTCGCTTCCACCGTCCTCTCCGATTCTCCGATTGTCTTCCGCGCCCACTTCGCCGCTTTAAGACAGGCCCCAGAAAGATCCCCTTCGCCGCCAAAATCGAACTGCCAGGACTTGGTTTCCATCGGGAACGCCGGACTGCCGCCCACATTCTCCAAGGAAAGCAGCAGCGCGTATCGGTCGCCGGCTCTAGCGATGCTCCCGAAAAGGACGAAGGGCGTCTCGCGCGCCACCTTCGCCCGCAAGGCTACGTGGCGGGCCGTCCGCGGATCGGCTGCCGTCAAGTCCGGGGGCCCCGCGGCTCCGATCAGGCGCCAAGCGGTCTCGATCTGTTCCGGCCGCAACAGCCTTACGTGTGCGGACTGCGAGAATTGCGATCGCAGTAACACATCCGCGGCGCGCGCCAGCGATGCGGAGCGGTTGTCGTTTGGCGAAAAGCTGCAAGGCATAATCAAGAGGACGGGGTCCACCACACCGGACCGGTCCCATCTTGTAAAGCGAAAAATCGCCAGCGAAGCGGCCACGCAAATGCCGGCCACTCCGCCGACCAACAGATTCCGGCGCCTGATTCTTGGGCCGCCGGCGGGTTGCAGGCGTTCCACGAATGCGTGGGCTGACTGGTAGCGTGCGTGCGGGTCGCGGGCAAGCGCGCGCTCAAGGGCAGCTTCCCACGTGGCGGGCGCATCGGGCGCTAGCGACCGAAGCGGCGGGGGATCCTGACTTACCCGCCGCAAGGCCGCGCGGATCAGAGACTCACGGGGAAAGGGCCTTTGGCCGGCTGTCATCTCGTACACAATCACGCCGAAGGCATACACGTCGGTTGCCGGAGTAGGGTTCTCACCGAGGAACTGCTCTGGCGCCATGTAATCCGGCGAGCCTGCGATTTGCTCGTTCGGCGTGTTTACACCGGCTTCAACGCTGGTCGCCAACCCGAAATCCGTGATCACGATACGTTCCGCGCTGTTGCGGCCGGCGGCGATCATGATGTTGGCCGGCTTTAGATCGCCGTGAACGATCCCTTCCTTGTGTGCGGCAGCCAAGCCTTCAGCTATGGCGCTCGCCAGCCGGACGACGTCCTCCCGGCCCGGCACGCCCCGCGCCAAACGGTCCGCCAAAGTCTCTCCCTCCAGGTACTCCATCGTGAAGAAGAGTAAATTCTCCGATCCGAGCCGGTCCGAAAACAGATCGAAAATTCTACAGATGTTTGGATGCGAGATCTGGCGGGCCAGCCGGATTTCCGCCCGAAAGCGGGTGCGGGCACTTTCATCCGCGAGCAATCCGTGCCGTACCGTCTTCAGAGCCACTTCAACTCCCAGATCGAGGTCCTCGGCGCGGTAGACCTCGCCCATGCCACCCCGGCCAACCAGGGAGACAACCCGAAATCGGCCGCCCAGCGTTGTGCCGGGGCTGATTTCCCGCCTGGCCGCCGGAAGCGGGAACGCCGGCTGTTCCAAGAAGGTTCCGAGTTGATCGAAATTGGCAATGAGCCGGATCAGGCTGTCGCCGAGCGCCGCGTCCGAGCCGCACCGTTCGCGCACTATGCGGGCCCGTTCTTCGGCGGGAAGATCGAGCGCGTCGCGAAGAATGGAATCCGCCTGGGCCAGGCGGTCAGATGCTGCTTGCCCCATCGATCACCTGTTTGAGACGAAGGCGCGCCACCCGCCACTCCCGCCGCGCCGTGCGGCTGGAGACCCCCAAGACCGCCGCTGTTTCCTCAAAACTGAAGCCGCCGAAGTAGCGCAATTCAACGAGTCTCGCCTGGCGCGGCGACCGCTCGCGCAAACTGTGGAGCGCATCGTTGATCGCAATGATCTCGTCTGCGTCTTCAGTTGAACTGATGAAGTTGTCGACGAGTTCAATTTTGACTTGGTCGCCTCCCCGCTTCTCGCTCTTTCGAGCCCGGGCACGGTCCACGATAATTCGGCGCATCACGCGCGCCGCGAGCGCCAGGAGGTGACTGCGGTCCACTACGGGAAGCTTCTCGGCATTCGCAAAACGCAGATACGCTTCGTGTACCAGCACGGTCGGACTCAGCGAACCGGCATTCGGCTCGGATCGGAGGCAGTGCATGGCGATTCTGTGCAGCGCGCGGTACATGGCTTCAAACAGAGCCTGTTCGGCGGCTCGGTTTCCCTGCTGCCATTCCTGGATAAGCCGGGTGATGTCATTATCCTGCTCCATTTGCTGCACATCCACGTTATAGTTCTAACGATTATAGCGGCAACCGGCACAAACGAAACGGGCCGGTAGCAGCGACCCTATATGAGGTATAAACAGAGAGACGTCCACGACCGTGTCTCCTTCCTTCAAATGCATGGCATGTACCCTGGCGCTGCTGACGGGCCTGGGTTGCTCTCGAACCCGGCCCCTGACCGTTGGCTCCAAGAACTTCACCGAGCAGATCATCCTGGGCGAGATCGTCGCGCAGCAACTGGAGCGCCGCCTGGGTGGGAAGGTCGACCGCAAGCTGGACTTGGGCGGCACGCTGCTGGCCCAGCAGGCGTTGCGCAACGGCGAAATCGACTTATATCCCGAATACACCGGAACCGCGCTCACCGCGGTGCTGAAGCTGGCGCCCTTGTCCGACCCGGCAGCCGTGCTGGAGCGCGTGCGCGCCGAATATCGCAAGCGCTGGCGCCTGGAGTGGCTCGATCCGTTGGGTTTCGACAACACGTTTGCCATGGTGGTGCGCGGCCCCGACGCGCGCGCCCAGGGGATCGAAACCCTGACCGATGCCGCCCGCCGCAAACAGGGCTGGACCCTGGGTGTGGGTTATGAGTTCCTGCAGCGTCCCGACGGGCTGGCCGGATTGCTACAAACCTACCACCTGCCGCTCGCGGGCGCCCCCAAGAGTATGGATCTCGGCCTGCTCTACAGCGCGCTCGAACAGAAGCAGGTGGACATGGCCGCCGCCAATGCCACCGACGGCATGTTATCCGTGCTGGACGTGAAGGTGCTGCGCGACGACCGGCACTACTTTCCGCCCTATCAGGCAGCCGTGATCGTGCGCGCCGAAAGCCTCGCCGCTCATCCAGGCCTGCGCGCGGCGCTGGACCAGCTCGCCGGCAAGCTCTCCGCCGCCGCGATGCGCGATCTGAATCACCAAGTGGATGGCAAGCACCGGCCGGTCGCCGAGGTGGCCCGCCAGTGGCTCGCTACCATTCGGTAAGAAACATCACATTTGCAATATTATTACTCGCCGCCCGGCTTGAGCCTTTACTACACTCAGTCAAAGGAGGCGAGTATGCTGAGTCGTCTGAGTCAGTTGGTTCTGGCGGGATCCCTGATCCTCTCCGCCGGGTTCGCCGCGAAAAAGGATCACAACGATGCGTTCACCGCGGGCGCTCCGGACGAAAACCGTATCGCGCGCGAGGTGCGCCATCGGCTTGTCATGCTCCCCTACTATGGCGTTTTTGACGATCTCGCGTTTAAGGTGGAAGCCGGCACGATTACGCTGATGGGCGCGGTGACGCGGCCAGTCTTGAAATCGGATGCGGAAAATGTCGTGAAGCGGATTGAGGGCGTCACCCAGGTCGTCAACGAAATCAAGGTGCTGCCGCCCTCGCCGATGGACGACCAGATCCGCCGCGCGCTATATCGCGCGATCTATGGCGACCCGGCCCTATCCACGCGCTACGGATTCCGCGCGGTGCCTTCCATGCACATCATCGTGGATAATGGCCGCGTCACCTTGGAAGGCGTGGTGGCCAACGAGATGGACAAGAATCTGTGCAATCTTCGCGCTAACGGCGTGCCGAACGTCTTTTCCGTGACGAACGACTTGCGGGTGGAAGATCGGTAGCGGCCGATTTGGCCCATTCTTCGGCCCATTTATGCAGCGGCAGCAGCGCGGCGAGCAAGCGCGCGCCCGGCGCCGTAAGCCGGTAGTCCGCGCGTTCATCCTGCTCGACGATGCGGGCGCGCCCGAGATCGCGCAAGCGCTGGCTGAGCACGCTGGGCGACATCCGCCCGCAGCGCGCCTGCAAGGCGCGAAAACCCAGACTCTCCTCGCGCAGCTCCCATAAAATGCGCAGAATCCAGCGTCGCCCCAGCAGGTCGAGCAGCGCCATAATGGGACGGCCCGTGCGGGAACCGCGAACGCTGCCGCCAGGCAACGGTGTCTGCATAGATAACCGAGCCGCGACCGTCAGGAAGCGGACTCGCGCTTCGATTTTCGAAGCGCTATCCTGAATGCTTCGAATTTCGTAGCAAGGAGACAGTATACCGCATGAACGCGCCCCGCATCGCTCCCCTGGACCCGCCTTACGATCCGGACATCGCCGCCGCCCTCGCCAAATGGATGCCGCCGGGATCCAAGATCGCGCCGCTGAAACTGTTTCGGACCCTGGTGCGCAGTCCGGAGATCAGTTCCCGCCTGCGCGCGCTGGGCGCCGGGATCCTCGGCCCGCGCAGCCTGATCGCGCCCCGCGACCGCGAAATATTGGTCCATGGCACGGCCGCCCTGTGCGGCTGCGAGTACGAGTGGGGAGTCCACGCGACCGCCTACGGCGAAGCCGTGGGACTCACGCCGGAAGCGCTGCGCGCCACCGCCAGCGGCGCCGCCAACGACCCCGTCTGGACCGGACGCGACGCGCTGCTGGTGCGGCTGGCCGATGAGCTGCATCACACCGCGCACGTCTCCGACCAACTATGGACCGCCCTATCGGCTCACTGGGACGTGCCGCAACTGATTGAGTTGCTGATCGTCGCCGGCGCCTATCGGTTGATCGCCTACGTGGCCAATGGCGCGCAAGTTGCGCTCGAAGAATGGGCCGCGCGATTCCCGGAATCGGGCGCCGCCATCTAAGGAGGCTAATTTAATCCAGATCGATGTCCCGCCGCGGCGGCGTCAGATCCGGATTCTCCTTGGCCTGTTTCAGCAACTCGTCGAATTTCTTTTCGAGCACCTTGCCGTGCGATTTCTCCGCTTCGAACTGCTTGCGGAAAACCTCGTCGCGCCGCCCGGCCTCGCCCTTCAGCTTGGCCACCGCCGCCGCCAGATCTTCGATCGCGGGCGGCTTCTCCGGCACCGCGTGGGCGATCACGGCCCGCGTCTCGGGATCAATTTTCAGAACCGTGTTGCAGCAGGGACACTCGACCTCGAACAGACCTTGCGACATAGTGCCCATCGTAGCACCGCGGGGACCTTCAACATGAATGCTGCGTGCTTCGGCGAGGGGCGAGGCGTGGGGCGGGAGACTAGGACGCCGCGCACACAAGCACCCCTTTCCACCTCCATATCGCGTATAATGGGTGGTGCCCATTGAAGTTTGATATCGCGGTTTCCGCTGGTCCCCGATTGCGCAACGGGCCGGGGCGGTGGGAGGCGAGAAGCACAGACAGGCGCGACCGGAGGGGGGCTGATGAGCTACACATCATCTGTCACAAGAGCAGTTCAACTCCTGACCGTGGCGATCGGCACATCACTACTCGTGCCATACGGCGCCGCCCAAAGTCCGCCCCCGGGACTGACGACGCTGTACAACTTCACGGGCGGTAGCGACGGGGCTAAGCCACGTGCCGGTGTGGTGATTGCCGCGAACGGACAGCTTTACGGCGCGACCTTGCGGGGCGGCACTGGTCCTTGCCAGGAGGGCTGCGGCACGGTTTTCGAACTGATCCCGCCTGCGGAACCGGGCGCTGGCTGGACCGAGACCGTGCTCTACCGTTTCAAGGGTCCCCCCGACGATGGCGCAGAACCACCGGCAGCCCCGGTCATTGGGCGGGGTGGAGCGCTCTACGGTACGGCCATGGCGGGCAATATTATATCGGACTGCATCATGGGCAAACCATGTGGGATCGTGTTCGAGCTGACGCCACCTTCGTCGCCGGGTAGCTCGTGGACCGAGGCCGTGCTTCACTCCTTCAGCGGCTCTCCGTCCGACGGAAACGGCCCTATTGCCGGCGTGGCCATTGGAACGAATGGAGTGCTTTATGGCACCACGTTGGCCGGTGGAACTTCAGACGATGGCACAGTATTTGGCTTGGCGCCGCCAGCCACGCCGGACGGGCAATGGACGGAGACCATGGTCTACAGCCTGTCGACGGGCGTGATTTCCGGAGCTTGTCCCTATGCAGGCGTGGTCATTGGTGCGAACGGAGACCTTTTCGGCACGACCTACTACAGCGATGCTGGTTGTAACCCGTTTGGCGGGCTAGGCCTGGTTTTCCAGCTTACTCCACCTCCTGCGCCTGGCGGGTCTTGGAGCGAGACCGTGCTATACGAGTTCACGGGTCAGAACGGCGGCGGATACTCTCCATCCGCCGGCTTAGTCATTGGTGCTAATGGTGCACTCTATGGAACGACCTTGTGGGGAGGGCCCGATAACGCCGGCACGGTATTTGAATTGACTCAGCCGGCAGTTGCAGGCGGCAATTGGACCGAGACCGTCCTGCACACTTTCACGCGCAATGGCGGCGACGGGGCAAGCCCCTATGCAGGTCTGGCGATCGGCAAGAGCGGAGCTCTCTACGGCACGACGGGTTACGGCGGGAGTTCCCAGTGTAGTTGCGGAACTGTGTTCGAGTTGACGCCTCCCTCCGTACCGGGTGGGAGCTGGACCGAGACCATCCTGCATAGCTTCGCCGGCAGCGACGGAGCCTATCCGGCCGCGAATGTGGTCCTCGGCAAGGACGGGGTTCTCTACGGCACGACCAGCCGCGGCGGAGCTTCAAATCGTGGCACCGTATTCAAACTGACGCCCTAGACAGCCTGGCGGGCCCGCCGGCTGTTTCGCGCCGCCTACTTTACGCCGAAACAAGAATAGTGCATAATGTTTTTAGGCCGCAAGGCGAAGGAGTATGTGCATGAAGTATCATCCCATCGGCGACAGGAAGTGCCCGTTCTGTGGACAACTCAATCTGGTCTACAAGCGCCCCGGTCTCAGCGGCGACGTGTACCGTTGCGCCGCGGAGCTGGGCGGCTGCGAGCGCACCATCGTCCACCGCAGACGCAAGGGAGACCCGCGGTGCGGCGTCGTTGCCGTGCTGAATTTCGGACACGTCGGCCAGTGGAATCCGTGCATGCAGGCCGGCCAGCCGGCCCAGCCGTCCGCCGAAAAGCGTTAATGCCAATCGGGGTTTGCTAGAATTGAACTGAAATGACCCCGCTTGACGAATTGGAACGCCAGTACACCCCCCTCCGCGAACAGGCCTTGGCTGTGCGGAGGTATCTTTGACGCCCCCGCGCTGAAATCCAAACTCCAGGAAACTGAAGAGCAGACCGCCGCGCCCGGCTTCTGGAGCCAGCCCGGGAAAAGCCAGAAGATCATGCAGCAGCGTAAGCGCCTGGAAGAGGGTCTCGCGAACGAGCAGCGCATCGCCGCGCTCACCTCCGATCTCGACACCCTCTTCGAACTGGCCCGCGAGGGCGAGAACGTCAACGGCGATATCGAGCGCGATCTCCAGACCTTCGCGCAGTTCATCGAGCGTGTGGAAACCGCCATGCTCCTCTCCGGCGAGAACGACCAGCGCAGCGCCATCATGACCATCCATCCCGGCGCCGGCGGCACCGAAAGCCAGGACTGGGCCGAGATGCTGCTGCG
>OCTA010001506.1_pt1 | contig 21386 bp, 15 predicted proteins | sample 1538991 | NCBI WGS metagenome assembly OCTA01 (sample SAMEA3539302, study PRJEB22396) | soil metagenome | biome: tundra; feature: field; material: soil | place: USA | collected 2010-05 | depth 0.15 m | reverse complement strand
CGATCTGGTGGCGGGCGCGGCGGCTTCGGTGGACCGTCGCTTGGCGGCGGCCGCGGCGGCGCTGGCGGACGCGGCATGAATCAGGCGAACGCAAGGGCTTTCGGCAACAACCGCCGGAACCCGCGCATGATGTACACCGGCAGCCTCAACATCAACGAGGCGAGCTCCATTCTGAACGCGCAGAAGTACTCGGTTACCGGCGCGAATCTCGGCAAGCCGTACTCCAACCGAACCAACACCACGGGCTCGGTCGGCGGACCGCTCAAGATCCCCAAACTGCTGGATGGCTCGAAGGGTCAGTTCCAACTGAACTTCACGGTCAGCCGCAGCCGGAACGGGCAGACGGGCAACCCGACGAATATGCCGACCGCGCTCCAACGCAGTGGCGACTTCTCGCAGTCCGTGGGCGTCAATGGGAAGCCGGTGGTGATCTACGACCCCACCACCAACGCGCCCTTCCCGGGGGACAAGCTTACGAGCATCAGCCCGATCGCAACGGCGCTGCTGAAGTACTACCCAAGCCCCAATCTGCCGGGCGCCACCCAGAACTACCAGGTGGCCACCACGCCCGTGACGAACACCAACAATATCAACGCGCGGGTGAACCAGACGCTCTCTACCAAGAATCGCCTCACGGTCAACTTCGCCTATCAGGGCAGTAACAATCTGAACCCGAATGCGCTGGCCTTCCTCGATCCTTTCACGGGCAACCAGATCGTGGATACCGGGAGCGGGCGCGGCGAAAACGCCGGCGTCACCTGGGCGCATAACATCAGCACGCGCTTGATCAACACCCTGGCGTACACCTTCAGCCGCCAGCGTACTCTGGCATCGCCCTATTTCTCGGGCCTCACGAATGTGGAGGCCGCTCTGGGGATCCAGGGCGTCGCTACCGACCCGCTGAATTGGGGGCCTCCGAGTCTGAGCTTCACCAATTTCGGCGGCCTGACGGACCAGACCGCGTCGCTGTCACGGACGCAGACCAGTTCGTTGACCGAGAGCCTGTTGTGGGTTCACCAGAAGCACTCGTTCACCTTTGGCGGCGCGTTCCGGCGCCAACAGTACAACAACGAGAACAATTCGAACCCGCGCGGCCGTTTCGCCTTTAACGGGAGCGCCACCAGCCAGTTCGTGAACGGCAAACCCGTAGCGGGAACCGGTTTCGACATGGCCGATTTCCTGCTCGGCGTGCCCGATACCGCCGCTGTCCAATGCTCCGGAGGCGGCGCCACGAATCTGTGCAACGGCAGCCCGTCATACTATTTCCGGGGTTCCGTCTGGAGCCTCTACGCGACGGACGACTGGCGGCTGAGCCAGCGGTTCTCCGTGAGCCTCGGCGCCCGGTGGGACTACCAGACGCCGGTGAGCGAACTGCATAACCAGATTGTGAACCTCGCGTTCGCGCCGAACTTCACGGCCTACGCTCCGGTGCAACCGGGACAGACGGATCCGTTCACGGGACAAACGGTCTCGGGCGGGCTGGTGAATCCCGACAAAAACAATATTTCGCCTCGATTCGGGTTCGCCTGGAAGCCCTTCGCCAAGAAATCCACCGTCGTCCGCGGCGGCTATGGCATCGCCTACAACACTTCGGCGTACTACAACATGGCAAGCCGGCTCTCGCAACAACCGCCCCAGGCGAGGTCCCTGAACCTGAGTATCCTGAACAATCTGCAGGCGCTTCAGACGGGCTCGCTTACCATGGCCAACGCCTTCTCGTATTCGGTGAACACCCTCACCGCGAATACGTACGCCATCGATCCCAACTATAAGGTCGGCTACGGGCAGACCTGGAACCTGAGCGTCCAGCAGAATCTGCCACTCTCGTTCCAGACCACGCTGAGCTACACCGGCATCAAGGGTACCCATCTGGATCGCCAGTTCCAGCCTTGGACTCAGCCTCCGGGCTCGACGCCATCGCCTTACCCCTCGGGCTACACCTATGAGACCTATGGCGCCAATTCCAGCTACAACGCCGCCAATGTTCAAATGACGAGGCGATTCAGCAGCGGCGTAACGGCGTCCGCCACGTACACGTTCCAGAAGTATCTTGGGGAGGGTAGCCCGGCTCAGAATTGGCTCGATTTCAGGTCGGAGCGCGGTGTGATGACCGGCCCACACAGCCTGTCTATCCGGGCCCAGTACAGCACCGGGCAAGGCAGGCTCGGCGCCGGCCTGCTCACGGGCTGGAGGGGCCACCTGGTCAAGGATTGGACCATCATGACCAACGTCACGCTTTCGAGCGGGTCTCCGCTCACGCCCACCTGTAGCGGGAACGCCTGTCTGGCCGTGGGTTCGAACAATCTGAATTCCCGGCCGGAGTATACCGGCGCTACGCTCGCCGCGCCTCTAACCACGCCCGGCCTTTTCTTCAACACGGCCGCTTTCATCGCGCCCCTTCCCGGCGTTTGGGGCGACGCGGCTCGTGGAAGCATCCCCGGTCCCCTGGGCTACGCCCTGAACGGGCAGGCCAGCAGGGTATTCCGGTTTGGCGAGCGCCGCAGCGCGGACCTGCAACTCACCGCCAACAATGTGCTGAACACGGTGATCATCAACGGCTGGAACACATCGGTGGGATCCAACTCCTACGGTCAAGCCATCAACGCCGCGAATATGCGCACCGTAACCGCCAGTCTGAGGTTTAGGTTCTAACCATGAGAGCAAAAAGAGTCGTCGCCGCAACGTTTCTGGTCTGGATGCTGGCCGCTTTCGCGCAGCAACAACCGCAGCCGCCGCCCCAGCAGCCGAACGCTCCCTTGCAGAAGGGGTCCTATAAATTCGAGTCGACCACCCAATTGGTGATCGTCAACGTCTCCGCGAAAGACAAGGACGGCAAACCTGTTGAGGGCCTGAAGGCCACCGATTTCACCGTCACCGAAGACGGCAAGCCGCAAGCGGTCAAGGTGTTCGAGTTCCAGCGGCTGGAGGAGACTGCGGCGCCGGAAATCGTTACCGCGCCGGCTCCCGCCGCCGCAGCCCCAGCGGCCCCGCCGCCGCCCGTGGTGGCGGCAGCCGTGCAGACAACCATCACCCCGGCCAGACCCGGCGAAATCAAGTATAAGGATCGCCGCCTGCTGGTGCTGTATTTCGATTTCCAGGGCATGCCGCCCGACGACCAGATGCGCGTGCAAGGCAACGCCCTGAAGTTCATCAAGACCCAGATGACGCCTTCGGACCTGGTGGCCATCATGACCTATGCCGGCGAGTTGAAGGTGCTTCAGGACTTCAGCGAAAACCGCGACGCCGCGATCAAGACCATCGGCAAGCTGGTGATCGGCCAAGCCAGCGACATGGGCAACGTGGTGAGCGACGACAGCGCCGAGGACACCGGCGCGGCGTTCACGGCGGACGATTCCGAGTTCAACATCTTCAACACCGACCGGCAGTTGTCCTCGCTGGAAGCCGCAGTCAAGATGCTGGCCACCCTACCTGAAAAGAAGGCGCTGGTCTACTTCGGCAGCGGCGTGCAGCGCAATGGAATCGATAACGACGCGCAACTGCGCGCCACCATCAACGCCGCGCTGCGCAGCAATGTTTCCTTCTATCCGGTGGATGCGCGCGGGCTGGTGGCCAGTTCCCCGGTCGGCAATGCCAACGTGGGCGCCTCGGGCGGCGGCGGCCGCGGTAACGGCGGCAATTTCTCCGGCAGCGCCGTGGCCTCCAGGCAGACCAGCCTTCAGGGATCGCAAGACACCCTCTACGCTCTGGCGAACGACACTGGCGGCAAGTTGTTTGTCGATAGCAACGACCTTTCCGCCGGCGTCGTCCAGGCTCAGAAGGACATTTCCAGCTACTACATCCTCGGCTACTACACCACCAACGCCGCTTTGGACGGCAAGTACCGCCGCATCAAGGTGGCTATCGGCAGCAATCAGATCGCCAAGCTGGATTATCGCAGCGGGTATTTCGCTTCCAAGGAATTCAAGAAGTTCGATTCCTCGGATCGGGAACGCCAGCTCCAGGAAGCCCTGATGCTGGGCGACCCGATCACGGATCTCTCGGTGGCCCTGGAGACTGACTACTTCCGTATGGCGAGCGACCGCTACTACGTGCCGATTTCGGTCAAGCTTCCGGGAAGCGATCTGGAGCTTGCCAAGCACGGCAACGCCGAGAGCACGCGCCTGGACTTCATCGGCGAGATTCGGGATTCCAAGAACGCGGTTGCGGGAAGCGTGCGCGATTTCATCACCGTTACGTTGAAGGGAGAAACGGCCGCGCAGTTAGCCAAGAGGACGGTGGCCTACGATGTCGGCTTCGTTCTCCAACCGGGGACCTACACGGTCAAGTTCCTGACGCGTGAGAACCAAACCGGCAAGATGGGAACGTTTCAGGCCAAGTTCGTCGTGCCGGACCTCAGCGTCGACGCGAAATACCTCCCCATCAGTTCGGTGATCCTCAGCAACCAGCGCGAGAAGATGACGAACGCGATTGGCGGCGCTGGAATGAACATGCGGATGTTCAACTTCAACCCCCTGGTGGAGGGCGGCCAAAAGCTGATTGCCAGCGTGACCCGCGTGTTCCGCAAGGACCAGGAAATGTACGTCTTCCTGCAGGCGTACGAGCCGGCCGCCACCAAGACGCAGCCGGTAGTGGCCAGCCTGGCTTTCTATCGCGGCGCCTCTGGACGTCAGGTCAAAGCGTTTGAATCCGAGCCGCTCCAAATCACCGACGGGTTGAACCCCAACACGAAGGCGGTGCCGATCAGGTTCAGCATCCCACTTGCCAAGCTGGAGCCCGGCAGATACACCTGCCAGGTCACCGTGCTGGAACCCGACATCCAGAGGTTCGCATTCTGGCGCGCTCCAGTGGTATTGCTACCGTAGTCTCCTCCTGAATCCCATGCAGTCTTTACCGGCGGCCCGCTTCGGCGGGCCGCCGGTTCTTTGTGGGGCAGGCCTCCTGGCCTGCCTGTCCGCGCTTCTGGCCGGCGCTGGCTTTGGTCGGTGGCCCTCCGTCTCCGTTGGTGCGGGTGCAGACTCACCGAATCGGTTCGGTTCCCTCGCTCAGGATCGCAAGGTAGGCGTCGTAAACGAACAGCCTGTGGCGTTGCCGTCCCGTGATCTCGCGCAGCATGCCCAACTGCTGCATGTGCTCCAGCGATTTCGCCACGGTCGGCGCGGAGAGGCCGATGCTTTTGGCAACGGCCGGAATCGACACGATCGGATTGCGCTGCATATGTTCGAAGACCCGCAGCACGGATGCCGCCGGGCGGCCCAACGCCTCGATCTTGCGGCGGTGCTCCTCGAAAACCGCGAGGATGCGGCGCGCAGCGGTCGCGGCCTGTTCGGCCGTATCCCTGACACCGGTCAGGAAGAAGTCCAGCCATGTCTCCCAGTCGCCCTTTGCCCGCACCCGGTCTAACAGGTCGTAGTAGGCCGACCGATGCTGTTTGAAGTAGAGGCTCAGATAGAGGATTGGTTCCCGCAGCACGCCGGCGGCGCACAGTAAGAATGTGATGAGCAGTCTGCCGAGGCGGCCGTTGCCGTCGAGGAACGGGTGAATCGTCTCGAACTGGACGTGGACCAGACCGGCTTTGATGAGCAGCGGGAGATCCGTCCGCTCCTCGTGCAGGAACAACTCGAGGGCGTTCATACAATCGAGGACGAGATCCGGCGGTGGCGGAACGAAGGCAGCGGTCCCCGGGCGGGCGCCGCCGATCCAGTTCTGGCTTTGCCGGAACTCGCCGGGCTGTTTGTCGCTCCCCCGGCCCCTCGACAGAAGGACCCCATGGATCTCGCGGACGAGCCGCAGGGAGAGCGGAAATCCCGCGCGTAGCCGATCGAGACCGTGGTTCAGAGCTGCCACGTAGTTCGAAACTTCCAGGACGTCGTGAAGCGGTACTCCCGGCGCCTCGTCGTTCTCAAACAGGAGCAGGTCGGATAGCGAAGACTGAGTTCCCTCGATCTGGGATGAGAGCACCGCCTCCTTGCGCACGTAGGCGTAGATGAACAGGGACAGGTTGGGTAGGACGGAAGCCAAGCCGTCAAGCCGTCCAAGGGACTGGTTTGCCTGTTCGAGCAGGAGTTGGAGCGCTTCGAGCCGTACTGGAGGGTTGGGAGGGAGCGGCGCCGGCACGAACGCTCTGACGCTCTCCTCGCCGTAGGTCTTGACGATGTAGCGGCCAAGCCGCTGGCCGTAGTCCTCTGGTGCAGACACAATAACCTTTCGTTAGCCGACCCCTTACGAAAGGATATGCTATTTTCGTTTCGTTAGCCAGCTACGGCGGCGAAGACCCGAGTTTACACATTCTCCGGTACCACGTACGGCTTACGGTACTCCCGCGTCAGCAGCTTATTCGCTTCCGCGTCGCCGATGCACGTCATGGTCTTTTCGTCGAAGTGAATCGTGCGGCCCACGCGGTAGGAAATATTCGCCAGGTGTACCAGCACGGTGGAAGCCGCGCCTTCCTCGATCTCCGCGTGCAGGGTCTCGCGCTTGCGGCTGCGCACGGCCTCGACGAAGTTGAGGAAGTGGTCGCCGCCCGCGTTGCGCGCCGAACCAAGCTGCTGATTCCTCCCCATCCAGGATTTATAGGAGGAGTACGTGTCCACCGCCAGATAGCCTTTCGACCCGTAGAACACGTTGCCGATGCTGTTGGTGCCGGTGCGCTCCTTGATCTCGGCTTCGGGATTGGTCAGCCAGTGGCGGACTTCGAACTCCAGCAGGCGCTTCTTGCCGGCCTGGTCGAACTCGAACGCGCAATTCAGCGTGTTGGGCGTCTCCTGGTCGTCGTCGAACATAAAATGCCCGCCGATGGCGCTCACCTTCACGGGATACTTCACGCCAAGGCCCCAGCGCGCAATGTCCATCTCGTGGATGCCCTGGTTACCCAGATCGCCGTTGCCCGTATCCCAGAACCAATGCCAGTTGTAGTGGAAGCGATTTTGCGTGAACGGATGCATAGGCGACGGCCCGGTCCAGAGATCGTAGTTCACCCCGGCGGGCACCGGCTCTACCGGCTTGTGGAGGATGGTATCGCGCCATTTGAAGCACAGGCCGCGGGCCATGTAGACCTCGCCGTACTCGTCGCCTCCGCGCAGCTTCGCGATGGCCTCCTGCACCGCCACCGACGACCGGATCTGGCTTCCCATCTGCACCATGCGCTCGTACTTGCGCGCCGCGGCGACAATCTGCTGCGCCTCGAAAACGTTGTGGCTGCAAGGCTTTTCGACGTACACATCCTTGCCCGCCTGGCAGGCCCAAATGGCCATCAGCGTATGCCAGTGGTTGGGCGTGGCGATCGAAACCGCGTCGATCGATTTGTCTTCCAGCATCTTGCGGAAATCGGTGTAGGTCTGCGGCTTCTTCCACCCGGCCTTTTCGATCTGACTCAGGCCGGTCCGGAGATGCGACTCGTCGATATCGGCGATGCCCGCCAACTCCACATTAGGCAGTCTGCCGAGGCCGCCGATGTGGTCCTTTCCGCGGCCCCCGATGCCGATGCAACCCACGCGCACCGTATCGCTGGGGCTTGCGAAGAGACGAGATGCGGCGCCGGCGGCAACCGCCGAGCCCATAAGAAAATGTCGTCGATCCATGTCACTCCTCCATTCGCCGCTAACTTACCACATTGCGCGGTTGCCCGGCGACGAACGCCGCCACGTTCTGTACCGCGGCGTCCATCAGCCGCGACCGCGCTTCCCGGGTGGCCCACGCGATGTGCGGCGTGATCAGGCAGTTTCGGGCCGTAAGCAGCGGGCTATCGGCGGGCGGCGGCTCAGTGGCCAGCACGTCCAGACCCGCCCCCGCCAGCCGCCCCGCGTTCAGCGCATCGGCCAGGTCCTGGGCGTTCACCAGCGGACCGCGCGAGGTGTTGATGAGAAACGCCGAGGGCTTCATCAGGGCCAGCGTGCGCGCGTGGATCATGCCGCGCGTCTCCGGCAGCAGCGGCGCATGCAAGCTGACCACGTCGGATTCGCACAGCAGTTCCTCCGCGCCGGCCCAGCGGAAGCCAGGGTATTCCGGCGCATCCTTGGTGACCGCATCGGCGGCGATGACCCTCATCCCCATGGCGTCGGCGATGCGCCCGGTCTGCCGGCCGATGCGGCCGAATCCCACGATTCCCATGGTCTTGCCCGCCACTTCCACCAGGGGCGATCTCCAGAAGCTCCAATCCGGGCTCCGCGCCCAGTCGCCGGCGCGCACGGCCTCGGCGTGCAGCTTCACGTTATGGCACAACTCCAGCAGCAACGCGAAGACGAACTGCGCCACCGAAGCCGTGCCGTAAGTCGGAACGTTCGTCACCACGATACCTTGCGCGCGGGCGGCGGACACGTCCACCACGTCGTATCCCGTCGCCAGCACGCCGATGTAGCGCAGGTCCGGGGCCTGGCGCAGTACGGCGGCAGGCATGGGGGTCTTGTTGGTCAGCGCGATGGCCGCTCCCGCGATCCGCCCCGCCACCTCGTCCGGCGGCGTGCGCTCGAACACTTCCAGGTCGCCGAATCGCCGCAGAGCATCCCACGAAAGGTCGCCCGGATTCAGGCAGTACCCATCCAGCACGACAATTTTCATAAATCCTCCACCACCACGCGCATCCCGCCGCTGGCCGCTGCCACAGCCGCAGCGTACCCCTCGCACCCGCCGATTGCCTCCACGGTCCAATCCCCGCCGAGTTCCGCGCCGGCGCCGTACAATCCCACTCCGCGCGCCTTCAGCATGGCCTCGACGCGCGTCCATCGGCGGAAGAAATCCCGCTCCCGACCGGCGGCGGGCGTTTCGGCGAACGCGGCTGCTTCGCTCGGCGGAAAGAAGCGCTCCGCGATGGCTTCGTATTCCGCGATCGGCCGCAGGCGCTCCACGTCCACTCCGACATCCACCTCCAAGGCAACCCCGATCAACGCCATCCCATGCGAGCGTGAGAGGCTGAATCTCAACTCGGGCGCGCCGGGTAGGTAGGGCTTGCCCTTCTCAGTCGCGGCGAAGTCCAGCGGCGTGCTGGTCGCCCTTGCCAGGACGGCCCGCAGCGCCGCATGGGTCCGGAGATAGCGTTCGCGCGCGGCGCCGGTGTGAAAGCGCGCGGCGCGCGCCTCCTCGCCGGGAGTGGGCCCCGGAAGTCCCTCCGGCCCCGGATCGTCCAGGCGTACCCGCCAAACGTAGACTTCCCCATCCTTCAGCATGCTTGCTCCAAGTCCTCCGCCAGCGCGTCCAACACCGCTTCCCTGTTGGCGTGCAGGAAGAAATGACCGCCCGGGAACAGCCGCATGGCGAACGATGCGCTCGTCTGGCCAGCCCAGCTTTCCAGATGTTCGGGCCGCACGTTGGGATCGTCGCTACCGCCGTAAGCTCGGATCGGAAACCCCAGCGGGGCGTCCTCGGCGTACACGTAGTTGCGGTAGAGCGCTGCGTCGGCCGTGAGCGCCGGCAGAATGGCGCCGAGCAGCGCCAGGTCGTCCAGCGCCTCCGCGGGAAAGCCGTCCAACCGGCGTAGTTCCCCAAGGAACTGCTGCTCGGTCGGCGCCGGCGGCGGAATGTAATCGCGCCGGAATTGCGGGGCGCGCGCCGCCGAGGCGATCAGCAGGCAGGGCTGCGGCAGACCGAGCCGCCGCAACCTGCGAGCCAGTTCGAAAGCCACCGCGGCCCCCATGCTGTGCCCGAAAAACGCAAACCGCCGGTCGAGATAGGGCTCGATGGCCGCGGCCAGAGCCTCGACCATCGGCGCCATCCGGTCAAACGCCGCCTCCGCGCTCCGCGACTCCCGCCCCGGCAACCGCACCGGACAGATGGTCCAGATCCGTTCCCCAGCCCCCTGTCCCCCGGGACCGCTCTCTGACGTTCGCGGCTCCGATTCGGATTCCGAGCCGCGAACGTCAGAGAGCGGTTGCTTCGTGACGAGCCCCCAGCGCCAGCCGGCGTACGCCGCAGCCCCTCCGCCCGCGTACGGAAAACAAAACAGCCGCATGCCCCGCGCCGCATCGGCCCCAGGGAACCAGGCGGACGCCGGAGCTCGTTTTCGCAGGCGCAACGCCAACAGACGCCGCCTTTCCGGCGAGAGTTCCTCCAGGCCCCGTGGGGCGGGCCGGGGTACCCACGCCGTTTGTGGGTCCGCCTGCCTTCTTTCCGGTTGGTTCCCGGAAGGCAGGCCGGGAGGCCCGCCCCACGGGCGGCTGAGAGTCTCCTCCAGCAAAGCCTCGAACGGCCCCACGCTGAGATTCCCAGCATAGTGAATCGCCGCCGCGCGCGATGCCCGTGAGATCTCTTCGTAATGCGTCCGGTCGCACAGCAGGCGGCCGAGCGCTTCACGCCAAGGGGCGATATCCTGCGCCGGGGCTTCCGCCAACGGCACCATCTGTTCGTCCACTTGTGTCTGGTATCTCGCGATCCGGTTGACCGGCAGAAGGTAGGGCACGCCCATTTTGGCCTCGGGGATGCCGCCCACGTCGCTGGCGATCGCCGGGACGCCGCGCAGCATGGCCTCCACCACCATGCGCGACCGCGCCTCGGCCCACAGGGAAGGCGCCAGCAGCACGCGCGTCCGCGCCAGCAGCAGGTCGATGTCGTCCACGGGGTCGAGCAGGCGCACATTCGGCCGTTCGGACAGGGCCGCGCGATCGCGCTGGTTGGTTCCCCAGGTCGGCACGGCGGCAAAGGCCACCTTCGGAAAGGCGTCCGCCAGCGCCAGGAAAATCGCGATGCCCTTGACGGCGCAGGGGTTCACCATAGTGACGAATTCGCTGTCGAACCGGCCCAGCGCGGGCCAGCCTCCCGGCCCCAGCAACGAAATCGGAACGTGCGTCGCGTCCATTCGCCCGTATTCCCGGATGTAGCGCGCCACGTACTCGCTGACCCCCACCACGCGGTCGGCCGAGCGAATCCGCTCCGTATTCGCCTCGCTCGGAAAGGCGCAATCCGGCCCAAAGGGCAAGGCCATCGTGGCCCGCGCCAGATAAACGGTCCGGGCGCTCCGCGAGCGCAACGCCGCCTCCAGAAGCACTTGCGCCGGGTCGTCGGTCGAAGCCAGGATGGCATCGGGGCGGAACGTCTCCACCTGCCCGGCGAAGTACGCCCGCGGATTGGCATTGGCGACCACGTGAACCTCCACCCCCGCTCGCTCGAATACCACCGTGCCGCCGCCGGCGCTTTTTCCTGGCGCCACCCCTCGCGCCGCCAGTTCCGCCACGTACCGTGCTTCTTCCGCCACGCCAAACACGGGGATGCGCGCCACCGCCCGGCAGACGTGCCCGCGGGCGGCCAGCGCCTCCATCAGCATTCGGTTCGACTTATCCCCGCCGCCGTGCGACGGGTAGTAGAGCGAGTTCTGGGCCAGCAGGATGCGCATCAATGAGCCATCCCGCGCCGGCGCAGCCGCTGCAGTAACAGGGCTCGCCGGTCGGGCGATAACGATTCGATGGTGGCCGCCTCCGGCTGCGCGGACTTCGGGGCCCGGCTCCCCAGCGAGAGCAAAAACCGCTCCATTTCGCCGCCGTCCAGCCCGGCCACGAACCGGTGGGCCGCCTCCCGCGAAGCCGCCGATTCCCGCTCGTACGCCCCGGGGTCCGAGAGCAGTTCTTCGATCGCCGCCGCCCAGGGTGCCGCGTCGTTCTCTGGGGCCGCGGGTTCGGGCATGCCGTGCTCGTCGAACACAGGCAAGTAACGGTCGATTCCGGCCACCGGGATCAGGTATCCCGTGCCGTGCTTCGCTTCCCGCAGCCCGCCCAAATCGCTCGCCACCACCGGAATCCCGCGCAGCATCGCTTCCATCACGATCAGTCCGAATCCTTCATACCACAACGACGGCATCAGCAGGATGCGCGTGCCGAGCAACAAGTCGTCGATGCCCGCCGGGTTCGGCAGGATCTCCACGTTCGGCAAACGCGCCAAGGCTCGGCGGTCCTCGGACGTGGTGCCCCAGCCGGGCGTCCCGCCGAACCGGAGATCGGGCAGCAGTCTTGCGGCCTCCAGGAAGATCGAGATGCCCTTCACCGCGCAGGGATTGATCATGGCGATGAGTCCCCGTTCGAAGTTCGCCAGGTTCGGAAACGGCCCGGCGCCGTAGATCGGCGGATGAATCACCTCCGCCACGCGCCCCAATTCCCGTTCCACATACCCGGCCATATGCCAGCCGATCGCCACCACGCCGGCGGACCGCGCCACCAGCTCCGCGGCGTGGCGCTCGGGGTTCCAACTCGCCGGGCCGAACGGGAAGAACTGCGGCGTGTGCGCCAGGTAGACCACGCGGCCCTCCGCCGAGTGATGCGCCTCCCGTAGCAACGCGTGCCCCAGATCCTCGGAAGATGCCAGCACCCAATCCGGCTGGAACTCCGCGATCTGCCGCCGCAGCGCCTGGACGCGCTGCGCGGGGTCCTCCACTTCCAACAGCCCGATGGATTCGTGGCGGCGGAACGGGGCGCCTTCGCCGGGCGCTCCGCACACCACCCGGCACTCATGCCCGGCGGCTGCCAGATGGCTCAGCCACACCAGGTTGCTGCGTGTCGCCCCGCCGCGCGGCGGTGCGTAGGACGCGGTGGCCGTTAGTAGGATGCGCATGGATTATGAGCCCTGTTCCTTGGCCAGCAGCTCCCGCACTTCCTCGTCGGACAGGTCTTCGAGTTCCTGAAGCAGGTCCTGATAATCGGCCCCCGCCTGCTCGATTTCTTTCAGCTCGACCGCTTTGGCCAGTTCCGCTACCGTGAATTCGCCGCTGTAGACTACCTCCAGCGAGAGGTCCACGCCGTGAATCTGGCGTACCCGCGAGAGCAGTTGCACCGCCAGCAGCGAATGCCCCCCGAGCTCGAAGAAGTTATCGTGAATCCCCACTGCGGGGACGTTCAACAGTCCGGTCCATAACTCCACCAGATCCTTCTCCAGCGGCGTCCGCGGCCAGTCGAACGACGCGCGCGGCAGCGGCGTGCGCCTGGTGGAAACGCGTATGCGCTCCAGAACCGCATTCGGATCGCGCAGCTCGGTGGCAATCCTGACGTAATCGATGCGCCTCCGCCCAGTGGGGCGGGCCTCCCGGCCTGCCTTCTCTTGTGTTTCCACGCTCCGAGGCACGATCCCAGGCCGGTACCGAACCCCCGCCGCTTGAGCCGCCGGAAGCCGGAACACGCCGTCGGCGTCCGCCGCCCGCAAGGACTCCAGAAACAGCGCCGCGGGACGATTCCGCGGCCCCGCCGCAAAGGGAATCTCCACCCGCTCCAAGCCGCGTTCCAGCGCAATCTCGCCCAGGCGCGCGACCATGCGGTGCTCCACCCCACGCCCCAGCGCCCTGCAACTCAGCAGGAACGTGTCCACCTTCAGCGCCGGGCCCCCGGTTTGAAACAGGATTGCGCCCGTCAGCCCGTAGTCCCCAAAGCGGTCTTTCACGGAAACCGTGAGGCACTCGGCGCCGCCGGCCAGCAGCGCCTGAACCTCGGCCTCGGTGCGCCGCACCGGCGTGACGTTCATCTGGTTGGTGCGCACCGTCAATTGCGCCACACGCGCCAGTTGCGCCCGCTCCATGGGCGCGATCCCGATCTCCAGCCCGAGCGATGCCAGGAACTGCTCGAGATTGTGCGCGGCCCCGGCCGCTCGTGCCCGCTCCGCGCGTTGCGCGTAGAGGTCCGGGCGGCGGCGGTCCTCCTCTGTGATCCGCGCCCGGTCGAACGCCCAGATATGTTTCAGAAAACCGGGGATGTCCGACGCCAGTGCCGGCAGGGAAAGGGCCAGTATCCCCGGCGCCTCGGCCTGCGCTTCGGTACATTCCTTGGGGTTATCGTCCACCAGAATGAAGCTATCGATCCCCAGTCCCAGATCGGCCGCCAGGGCGCCCAGGTTCGCGCCCTTGCTGTCCCAGTTGATGCGGCGCGCCGCGAAATCCTCCATCCGCAGCGGCATTTCCGGGTGGGCGCGGAAGGTCTCCGCGACGTCCTCTTCGTTGTTCTTGCTGCACAAGGCCAGCAGCATCCCCTCGCGCCGGCGGTCCGCCATGAACTCATGCAAGGCTTGGCGCGGCGGGTCGAGCACTACCCCGTGCGGACCGTCTTCCCCGCAAATGCCCGCCCACAGCGTTTCGTCGCAGTCGAGCGCCGTAACCTTATAAGGCGGCGTGACGATGGCGTGGATCTTGCGCGCGATGGCCGTGGCCAGCGCCACGAAGAACACCGGCGTGTACGGCAGATGCCCCAACTCCTCGCCGTGCGGATCGTGCATCGGGCTGACTGGATAGAGCGCCTCCAGGTCGGCCGGCCAGATCGCATGGACGCTGGCCAGGCCGGCGAGCGCCTCGCGCAATGCCTCTTGCGGAGCTACGAACGCCTCCTGGTACTGGGGCTTGGGCGGGCAAACCACCACGATCAACGGCGCCGCGAGCGAAACGGCGGCTGCCCGGATCGCATCCGCCAGCCGCCGGACCTGCTCATCCACTCCGGCGGCCAGCCAGTCCTCAAAACGCGCCAAAGCTACGTTGATCCCCCCCCGATTGCAGGCAAACAGCCCCACGGGATCCAGAAGTTGTTGAAACAACGTGTTATAACCGGCGAACCGGATCTCATAAGCGAGCCCCAGTTCTCCCGTCCAAAACGCCAATCCAGGCTGTATCGCCTCGGCGGTGAAGGTGGCGGAGATGGCGATTGCGCGATCGTCGAGCGGCATGAACTTCCATTATGAATCGTGCCGCTAGGTCATCTCAACTTCTCAGTGCTGGCCGCCCAGGGCCGCCATGCGGCGCTCGATCTCTTCGCCCGACACGTCCTCGATGTGCGTGGCGATCCACCAGTAGTTTCCCGATGGGTCCTCGACGCCGCCGCTGCGGTCCCCGTAGAACTGGTCCTTCGGCTCGCCCAGCGATTTCCCGCCCGCCCCGATGGCCCGCCCATAGACGGCGTCCACGTCCGCCACGTACACGTATAGGTTGCAGGTCCTCGCTGCATACGGGCCTTTCGGATCTGGCTCCCCCATCATAATAATCGAATCGCCGATTTTGACCTCGGCATGGCCGATCACTCCGCCCGGCCGCTCCATGATTCCTCTCACTTCGGCGTCAAACGCCTGCTTCAGAAAATCGATCGTCTTCGCCAGGCCGGGTACGGTCAAGTACGGCGTGACGGTATGATAACCGTCGGGAATGGGCTTTGCGCTGCGTTTCGTCTGTCCTGTCATGGAACCCTCCTTGAAAGCTTCACCTATTCTGTACCACCAGCGCCCGAATCTGCCACAACAAAAGTGGAATTTCGTACTTTCCCCGCACGATTGGCTGAAAGCTGATGGCTGATGGCTACTGCTACCATGAGGCTTCCATGACCAGCCTGTGGGGCCTCCTGCGCCGGAACCGCAACTACCGCTATACCTGGATGGGCCAGGTGGTCAGCGAGACCGGCGACTGGTTCAACAACATCGCCGTATTCGCGCTGGTGATGGAGAAATCCGGTTCGGGAATGGTAGTCACCGGCGTGATGCTCGCGCGGGCGATTCCCGCCATGCTCGCCGGGCCCATTGCCGGCGTCCTGCTGGACCGGTTCGACCGCAAGCGCATTATGATTGCCAGCGACCTGATTCGCGCCGCGGTGGCGCTGGCTTTCGTACTCACCATCGGCCAACCGCGCCCCTGGCTGCTCTACGTGCTCAGCGCCGCGCTCATGTTCGCCTCGCCGTTCTTCACCAGCGGGCGCGCCGCCATCCTTCCCACCATCGCCAGTTCGGAGGAGCTGCACACGGCCAATTCCCTGACCCAGACCACCCAATGGGCCACGCTCACCGCCGGCACGCTGCTCGCGGGGTACAGCGCCGCCCAACTCGGCTATCGGTGGGCTTTTATCATCAATTCGCTTTCCTTCGTGTTTTCCGCGGGGGCCATCTGGCGCATCTCCACGCCCGGCGGATTCCGGCCCATCCGAAGCGCGGCCGATGGCGTGGTCCGGCCCTGGCGTGAGTACCGCGAGGGACTGGCCTACCTGCGCTCCGTTCCCCTCATGATGGGAATCGCCATGATCTCGGTGGGCTGGGCGCTGGGAGGCGGAGCGGCCCAGATCCTCTTCGCCCTCTTCGGCGAGCAGGTATTCCACCGCGGCCCCGCAGGAATCGGCGGGATCTGGGGTTTCGCCGGCATCGGCTTGCTCGCCGGCGGGGCCCTCGCCCACCTTGCCGGCCGCCGCGCCAGGTTCGCCCGGTACAAACGCGCGGTCACCGTCTCCTACATCGTGCATGGCGCCGCTTACATGATCTTCAGCCAGGCATCCTCCTACGGCATCGCCCTGGCCGCCATGATGTTCTCCCGCATCGGCATGGCGGTCACCACCGTGCTCAACAACTTTCAACTGCTGCGCCACACGCCAGACCAGTATCGCGGGCGCGTGTTCGCCACCATGGAGTCTCTGCGCTGGTCCATGATGATCGTCTCGATGGCCGCCGCCGGCATTGCCTCGCAGTACTACAGTCCCAGGACGATCGGCCTGATCGCCGGGGCACTCGGCCTGCTGACCGCGCTCGCGTGGGCATGGTGCGACTGGACCGGTCGCCTTCCCGAGCCGCACGAAGAGGCTTCCACGAGTGTATCCGCCTTGCGCGATGTAAAAGATTCCACCCTGTAACGTCCTACGGAAAACCCCTGAAACAGCCGATATAAACCCTGGAGGAGCAAATTGCCGATCCAGGCGCCCGAACGGATGAGAGTCCTGGCAGCGGAAGACAACCCGGTCTTCCAATCCATGCTGCACAGCATGTTGACCAAATGGGGATACGAAGCGGTGGTCGCGCGCGACGGGAATGAGGCTTGGGGCCTTCTGCAGTCGGAAGACGCGCCGCGGCTGGCCATTCTGGACTGGATGATGCCCGGCATGGACGGCGTAGAGGTCTGCCGCCGCGTACGGGCCGCCGGCCGCGAGCCGTACCAGTACATCCTGCTGTTGACCGCGCGCAACGAATCGCAGGACTTGGTGGATGGCATGGAAGCCGGGGCTGACGACTACCTGACCAAGCCGTTCAATGCCCATGAGCTGCGGGTGCGCCTGCGCGCCGGCCGCCGCATCCTCGATCTTCAGGAGCAGTTGGTCCTCGCCCGCGAGGCCCTCCGCGAACAAGCCACCCACGATTGGCTGACCGGACTCCTGAACCGGGCGGCCATTCTGCAAGTACTACATAACGAAGCCGATCGCGCCAGCCGCGAGGGCCATCCCCTGTCGCTCCTGATCGCCGACTACGACCATTTCAAGCTCGTCAACGATACCCACGGCCACCTCGCCGGGGACGCCGTTCTCCGCGAAGGCGCGCGGCGCATGAAATCCGTCGTTCGCCGGTACGACGCGCTCGGCCGCTACGGCGGCGAGGAGTTCCTGGTCGTGCTGCCCAGCTGCGATCCGGCTTGCGCGCACGCCGAAGCCCAGCGGCTCCGCGAAGCGATTGCGTCGGAGCCATTTCCGGTTGGTGGCGCCTCCCTTCGCGTCACCTGCAGCGTCGGCGTCTCCTGCCGCGCCAAGCCCGCGATCTCGCAGGTGGATGCCTTGATCCGCGAGGCCGATCTGGCCCTCTACACGGCGAAGAACCGGGGCCGCGACCGCGTGGAAACGTGCGGATCCCATAACCTGGACCTAGCGAATTCCGCAGCCGGCGTGGCCTAAGATGCTGCTTCCCGGCCCCGCCGTGGGGCGGGTCTTTTGACCCGCGATGACGCCTTCCGGCGTCATCAGCCGGGCGTCAGCCCGGCCGGCCTTCCAACCCTCGCCACATTGGTTGCGGCTATGCTGCCCCACCTACCCTTCCAATTCGGTCAGCCTCCGCTTGATATCGGCCACCTCGCGCCGCAGCTCCGGCAGTCGCGCGAGGTTGGCGAGTTGTTCCAGGTGCTGCTTGAGCGGACGCGCCGGCGTTCCCCACACGGTTTCCCCCGACCGGACGATCTTCGAAGTCAGCACGCCGCACCCCGAGCCCAGGACCGCGCGCGACTCGATGCGCGCCTTGTCCCCGATTCCCACCTGCCCGCCGACCACCGCGTAGTCCCCGACCGTCACTCCCCCCGAAAACCCCGTCTGCGCCGCCACCACCACGTGGCATCCGATGCGGCAATTGTGGGCCACATGCACCATGTTGTCCAGCTTCGTGCCTTCGCCGATCGAGGTCACCCCCAGCGCCGCCCGGTCCACGCAGGAGTTGGCCCCGATTTCCACGAAATCGCCGATCTCCACCCGGCCCACCTGCGGGAATTTGTGCCAGCGCTCATGTTCCATGACGTAGCCGAAGCCGTCGGCGCCGATGACGCACCCCGAGTGCAGGATCGAGCCGCGCCCAATGTCCACGTTGTCGTATACCGTCACGTTGGGATGCAGCACGCAGCCTTCGCCCAGCAGCACGCGCTTGCCGACGTAGCACCCCGCCCCGATGCTGGCCGCCACGCCCAGGCGCGTTCCTTCGCCCACCACTGCGTGTGGGCCAACGTAAACCATCGCGCCCATTTCCACGTCCTTGGCTACCACGGCCGTGGGATGAACGCCCGGCTTGATCTCCAGGGTGGGATAGAAGCGGCTCATGGCGCGCGCGAAGGCGGTGCGCGGCTCCGGCGCCCGGATCACCGTCCGCTGGCTCGGGCTGGGCCATTCCGTGGGAACAATCAGGCACCCGGCCGCCGAGTCTTGCGCCTGCGCCCCGGCTTTGCGGCTTCCCACGAACGAGACCTCGGAATCCCCCGCCGTCTCGAGCGGCGCGACCCCGGTCAGATCCCTTTCGCCGTCGCCCTCAAACGTAGCGCCCAACCACTCCGCCAATTCGCGCACTCGCATAGGCACACCGTCTTAGCTGATAGCTGAAAGCTGATAGCTGAAAGCTGCCCTTATCTTCCCGGCACGCCGCGCTGCTTACGCGTGAGGATCTCGCGCACCGCGTAGATGCGGCGGTCCTGGCTTTCGAAGTACGTCCGCATCATCATCTCGCCGATCAGCCCCGTGCTGAACATCATCATCCCGCCCAGCAGCAGCAAGCCGCCGGCGAACATCAGCGGCCCGTGTTCCATCACGATTTCGAAGCCCAACAGCTTCAAGACCGTAAGGTAGACTATGATTGCGCCGCCGAACCCGGTCCCAATCAGGCCCAGCGTCCCGAAAAAGTGCATGGGCCGCGTGAAGTACTTCAACAGGAACTTGATGGTGACGATATCGAACATCACGCGGAACGTGCGGCCGATGCCGTAGTGCGAGCCGCCGCTCGCCCGCTGCACGTTCTGAATCGGCACTTCCGCCACGCGCGCTCCGTAAAAACTCGCCAGGGCGGGAATGAAGCGGTGCAGCTCGCCGTAGAGGTTGACATCCTTCAGAATCTCGGCCCGGTACGCCTTGAAGGTGGTGCCGAAATCCCGCAGATCCACGCCGGAAGCCTTGGCCATCAGCCAGTTGGCGATTCGCGAAGGCAGCTTGCGGCTGAGGGCGTTATCCACCCGGTGCTTGCGCCAGCCGCTGGCAATGTCGTAACCCTCGTCGATTTTCGCCAGCAGCGCGGGAATATCCTCGGGCGCGTGCTGCAGATCCCCATCCATCGCGACCACGATATCGCCCTGGGCCTCGTGAAAGCCCGCCGAAAGCGCCGCCGTCTGCCCGAAGTTCCGCCGCAGCCGGATCACCTTCAAATGGCCGTCCGTTTCCACCAGGTTGGCCAGCAGTTCAAAACTGCGGTCCGTCGAAGCGTCGTCTACGAACAGAATCTCGTATGGCCGTCCCAGCGCGTCCGCCACGGCCGTGAGCCGGTCGTACAAGGGAAGGATGGAGGGTTCCTCGTTGTGAATCGGGATGACGATTGACAACATGTAATAAGAAACACCAGTGTAACCTGGATTATGCACCGGCGCTGAGGCTCGAATGAGGTAGCCGGCGAGAAACCCCATTTGGGACCCCCGAGAATCCTGCGCCAAAGCAGGGGGTGCGCGAAGTTCGCTCGCCCCTTACGCCGTAATCGTGAGGTCGCCCTCGACCCAGATGTTGTTCGCGCCGTCGCCTGACGTGGTGCCGATCTTGAAGGTGCTGTGCCCGGGCGGCAACAAAAGCGTGATGGCCGGGTCGGAGTCCGTCGACTGCGTGGTGGAGGCCGACCATCCGGATGGAAGGTGAGGAGAGGTAAAGTCGAGTTCGAATGGCGGGGTGGGATCGGTGGCGCCCACGCCCCATTTCCAAGTCACCGGGGCCTTCCCGCCGCTGGCGCTCTTGCTGAGAGCGCCAGGAGACAAGACAACCGCCTGGTCCGAGGCATCCTTCCACGTGATCTTGAAGTCCGGCGGGTCGAAGGCAAACTGATGCCTCAATCCGGCATCGTTTTCCACCGGCACGACGTCGGGATCGTCGTGCAAGCCGTTGCCCAGCGATACCGTGTATTTCAGTTGTCGATTGCCGGGGTAGGCCGTAGGGAAGTTCACCTCGTCTGTTATCACCTGGCCTTTGCCGCGCAGGCTCACGTTCCGGTAAATGCGGAACGGGTTGATGACGCCGAAGTCGACCTGCAGCGTGCGTTCCGGGATGGCAGGATCCAGAATCCACACGATCCGGTCGCCGTTCATTACGGCGACGCTGGTTGCGTCCAGTTGACTGAACATGTCCTGGTAGTGGAACTTCATCTCGCTATCCAGGCTGATCTGGATGATGAAGTTTTTGGGGGGCCGTTTCGCCATGGTCGGAGTTGCTCCTATCTTTTTTCGTCTGTTGTTCCGGGCCGGATTGACGCGTACGCCGGGGTCCGCCGCAAAGCCCGGAGATCCGGATCCTGCTCGATCTCGCGGAGGGGATATCCCTTTCGCATGGCGGCCTCCAGGTATGTTAGCGCGGATTGACGGTCGTGGCAAGCTTCCGCGACTTTGGCGGCCTTGAAGATAAGCGGCACGTGATCCGGCGCCAGGCGGAGCGATTCCTTCATCCGGGAGCGGGCTTCGGCGCAGTTGGATGTCCGGGCGAGATAGAAGGCCATACGGCCCAACAGGTTCGCGTTATTCGGGTTGACAGCCAGTTCTTCGCGGCTCAGCGCGATGGCTCGTAGGTAGGCGTCTCGGGCCTCGGTTTCAGCCCCGGCGATTTGCGAGTCGGCGTCGGCCAGGTTGCCCCAGAACAGGGGATTGTTGCCCTCCAGTTCGATCGCGCGACGGTAGTCGTCCCGCGCACGCGCATAGTCGCCTTTGAAGTGGTAGATGGCGCCGCGGTTGGAATACGCTGTCGTGGTCGGGCGTCCGGCCAGCGACTTGCTGAACTCGTCCAGCGCATCGTCGAAACGGTTCATGAAGTAGAATAGCGTCCCAAGATTGGTGTGCCCTTCCACGTAGTCCGGAGCGAGCTTTACGACCAGCGACAGCGGCTCTGCGGCTTTGTTGTACTCGCCGCGGTTCAGGTAGAAGACGCCGAGGTTGGTATATGCCGGCCAGTAACTGGGACGAATCCGGACCGCCTGGAGGTACGCATTCTCCGCGTCCGCCGGACGCCTCGATTCGCTGAACGTGGCGGCGAGATTCG
>OCTA010001505.1_pt1 | contig 21418 bp, 17 predicted proteins | sample 1538991 | NCBI WGS metagenome assembly OCTA01 (sample SAMEA3539302, study PRJEB22396) | soil metagenome | biome: tundra; feature: field; material: soil | place: USA | collected 2010-05 | depth 0.15 m | reverse complement strand
GCCACTTGCTCACCGTCCGCTGGCCGGCGGACGGTAAAGATCTCCACGTCGCAACCAACGTCGGCCAGGACCTTCACGCAGGAGGCGAGGCCAAAGACCGGCCCGCCTTGCGCCCGGCCAAGGTAGGGAATGAGATGCGCGATTCGCACGGAGGCGAGATAGCTGCACGTATGGTCACTTGCCTGCCGCCGGGACTGCTGGAGAGCCGGCCTGTGCCGCAGCAACCCCAGCGGCTGATTTGAGAACAAGGCGACGGTTTTTTCCACCGAACAAGCGCCTATATCCCGCTATCGGTGGATTCAAGGCAACCAGGATGCCGGCAAGCACGACGAAGTTCACGTCCGCCCCAACGCGGTACCACGGAACCCCATGAGCGTTAACAAAATAAACGCTCGCGGCCGCCAAAGCCGCCAGGGGAACCCAACGAGGAGCGCTCGCGGGCGAGGTGCTGTCGGCCCTCAGCCCCCGCACGGCATTGAACATGATGCTAAGAGCCCAGACGAGCATGACCGCAGCCACAGGAATCCCGACCTGGCACGCGAACATTGGCCAGCCCCCGTCACCGATGGTGCGCGCTTCGCCTTCGACAAGTTCCGCCAGGTAGCCGGTCGGGGCCGCCCCGGTCCCGAAAATCGGATGTGCCAGCGCCGTATTGAGGCTATCTGCCCATAGTTTAGTGAAGGTCGCGCCGTACTCGGCAGTGGTCTCGTCAGTAAAAGAAGATTTTCCGAAGAGAATCGGCAGGAATGCCAGAAGCGCCACCCCCAGAAGCGCGGCGGACAGCATTTTCCTTCGACCACAAAACGCGATGACGCCCAGCCCGAGTAACAGCGACACAACCCCGCTATGAGACAAGCTCAGCCAGGCACACGCGAGTGATCCGGCCAGGCAAGGCCACCACAGCATCGGGATGCGCCCTGTTTCCATAAACCGGGCGATCACGATCAGGGCGGCAGAGACCATGTAGATGGCGAGGCCGCTTGGCGATACTTCCCAGATCGGAACCATTCGTGGGAGATCGATGTCCCCAAGCTTGCGCAGAAGTTCCTCGCTTTCAGGCAGCGGGAGATGAATGTAACCAAAGTGGTTGGCAAACTGGACCACGGACAAGGCACCCGCCGTAAACACTATGACTTCCAGCAGGTCTTCCGCGCCCGAACGTTCGGAGCCCTTCAGCACCGCAACGAGCACCGGAAAGAGCAGAAAGAATTGTACGAGCTGCCGCAGGCCCAGCACTCCAACCAGGAGGCTGCTGCTGTTAAGCAACTGAACCAAAACGCACCAGCCGACAAAAAACAGTACTACCTGAGAGTGCGTTTTGGTTTGGCCTTTTCCCAAGTCCCGAAGGAAGAAGACAGCGAAAATGCTGTAGGACATCACGTCGCGCAGACCCCGAATCAGGGCGGTATCCCCAGCCACCCAACGAATGGCGCTGTTGCAGGGGCTGATCGCGATCAAAACGGCAATGGCGGCGGGTATGCTCTTGAAAGCAATTGCAGTCACAAGGAGCAACTCCACTCCCATCCACACTTGCCAAGGACCGGCATGCAAAACCAATGCAGCGGCGCACAGGCATACCGAGGCAAAGGCGACAACAAAGGGGCCGCGCGCCCGTACAAGCCGAGCCGGGGCCTCTCCGAGGCTTCTCGCCATGACTGACTTTGATTTGATACTCGACTCCATGGAAAGGTTACGGTTTAGCGTCCCGTGTTCTTCGCAAGGACGTTGAACGAGGCCACCGCGCTCACCGAACTGGCCGCTTCACGCACTGCGACCTTCCAGGGACCCACCGGATCATTGATTGCGATGGGAATTGAAACTGTCGCGGCTCCCCGCTCGGCCACGACCCTCTGCGAATACTCCGCGCTCTTTCCCTCCGCATTTGAGACAACCACCTCCAACAGGTGGGTGCCGGCAGACACCTTGCCCGCCTTTGTCTTCACCTTCAAGCTTAGCTCTTGCGCGTCCCCTTGGACTACAGACTTCTTCAGCTCGATTTGGACCGCGCTGACCGGTTCGTCGTAGGCTACGATGATACCGCCCCCAGCCGCCGGCAGGTTGATGGCCACATTCTCACCTGTGAGAGAAAGCGCTTTTCCTTCGAGCAGATCATAGTAAGCCGCTTTTGTATTGCTGACTGTCGCTGCAAGCGCAACCGGTTTCGCCTTGGCATACCGCGTTTTAATGCGATCCGCTCCGGGAATCTGGTTGACCAGCACGAACATCGTCAGGCCAGCAGCGACAAAGTGCTGCACAGTTACCTGGGACGAATGCGGATCCAGGGGCAGGGCGCCAATTGTTTTTCTGGCAAGTTGGGCCATTTCCTGGCTCGTCGAAGACCTGACCGCACCGCGAGTGCTCACTGGCGAGTTTGCACTGATTACAATGAGCTTCCCTTTGGCCGCCTGATTTTCCAGTTCCGCCAGCGCTGCCTTGCGGATGAACCGGATATTCGGCACGATGATCACTTGGTAGTTTTCCACCCGGCCAGTAATCAATTCTTCCTCTGCCAGAATCTCAGGTGACAGATGCTCTTCGAAGGCCGCGAAAAAGGCATTTCGCAAGGCCGCCCGCACGTTCCACCAGCCATCAATATTGCTCAACAAGGATCCGGAATAGTCGGTAAACGAGCAGAGGACCGCTACCTTGGCGGCAGCCGGGCGTGCCACCAGGAACAACGGTCCCACCTTCCTGGCAATCGCGCCGACGCGGCCAAGTTCCTCCAGCGCCGCCGTGCCCTCGATGCATTCCTTCGTGCCAGGCTCACCGTAGCGGAAGAAACTGATGATATGGTTGCCGGCCGCCAGCATGTTCCAGAACTGACATCGCACCTCGCCAGGGGAGGCAGTATCTGTGCCCATCGCCAGCGAGGGATCGCCGCCGATCCAGTTGAGCATCCAGCTTTCCTTCTGCCGATTGCCCATAATGCCGCTCTGTCGCATGAAGAAGGCATTGGCATCCGTGCCCGTAGCACGGGGGTAGTCGTAGCAAGACACCGCCCCGCAGGGCGCCATGTGGTAGTAAGCATACAACCCGGCTTCAGGATTCAGATTCTTCACTACGAACGAGCCCAGTTTCACCTGCGGCGCGGTGCGGCCTATCGCCTCAGACAGGCTCTTCGTAAAATCGGCATAGCAATCGCGCACGCGGAATATGTTCCATCGCAACCAGGGATCGTCATCCTCTATGATTGCGCTGCTCCATTTCACCTTAGTTCGAACCGGCGGTTCCACGCCGGTTTCCCGCTTGAACGCCTCGCGGCAGAGCGGGCAATAACAGGTCAGAAACTTCTCCTCGCCGACGGACACCGTGCGCAAGGCCACATCGTCGTGGAAACCGATGCGATCGCAGAACGCTGGATATTGGCACAGATTGGTCAGCACGCCCTGAAGGTTCCGTTTGGCCCACTCCCGGGTCGTCAGGTCGCGAAAGCAGGGCCAGTCTGACGAGGCGCCAGTCTCCGCCTGCTGCGGAACCGCTCCTTTGGGCAGGCTGTAGGGCCATAAGTTCTCGTGGGCGCACGGCGCAAGATTCACCCCGTAAACAGCCGCCATATCAAAGTAAAGCGCACTGTTTGCGCCGTTATAGTGCCCGTTGTCCAGGGTCACATTATGCTTTTGCGCGTCCTCTAGGTAGCGGATTACTTGCATTCGGCTATCGCGGGGGAGCCCATAGAGGCCGAAAAGGAGGCCAGGGTTCCTCTGGGGAACCACCTCGAAACTTGCAGAGGCCGCCCAGCAGACATTGGTTGCAGAAACCATTCGGCACTCCACCCGATACTGCTTTGAGGCCAAAGCACTTGTGTCCACCGCCCATTTCAATTCCTGCCCGGACTTCGCACCCAGGCTGACCTCAAACTCTTCCCGCCGCACTTCACGATGCTCATCCATGACCGCAGCGATTACCCGCCCGGAGACCGGTGCATTCAGGCTGTTCTGCACGGTGATCCGAAAGGGAAGAATCATGCCGCGGCGGTAGTTATAGAGCGGCAGGGATACTTTGCCGTATATAGCTGGGGCAACGGGCTGGTGGAACCAGGCCGCCCGTTCTTGCCCGTTTGCTTCCCGCCGCACCACACAATAGCGGCGAAGCGGATCGAGGCCAGACAAGCGTAGTCCCGCACCCTGGCTATCTCCAACCAACTGGGCCAAATCATCCACCACAGACAGACGCGTCGTTTGGTTATCCTCCTGCACCGTGGCTTCGCGCGCACCGACGCTGATGGCGACACCCGCTGGGAGGAGGTCTTGGCCCAAAGGCGTTTGGTTGGTTCCCGCATTCAAATACACCCACTGAGACCCTTCATCGGGTTGCGCGCCGCGCCTGTTCCACCACACCAAGGTGCCGACCGCCTCTTTCGCCGGGTCGAACCGCGCATCGGGCATGAATGCGGTTGCACATTCTTGTTGGAGCAATTGGGTTGGCCCGGCGAAACAATCCACCACGGTCACGCTGTTGGGGTCCGGCACCTGGCGGTATCGCTCTCCGACCAGCGCAGTAAGATCGGCCCAACGTCGGGGGAAGAGGCCCCGATCGTTTGACGCTCTTTGCGCCCCTAGCTCCCCAGACAAAGATGGGCCCCTCTCTCCCTCCCTGCTCCCCGCGATGAGAGAAGAGGGTGGTCGAAGGTCGCGAGAGGGGAGGCTCACGGGCAGGTCTTGGTTGCCGTCTAACGCCTGGGGTTCGCTGATGCGCGCGCGGTAGCCATAGGTGTCGCTAAACCAGGGGGGATCCTGCACGCTGCTGCCGGATTTCACGTCCGCGAGGTTATAGACACCAGCCTTTAACAGGATCGTTCGAGGATAGGCAGGCATGAGCGGGGCGAGCAGCACGAGGGCAATAGCCTTGGCCTCAACTTGTGGAAAACAGTGAATGTTTCGGCCCAACCAGGGATTCTTGACTTTCTCGACCACCGGCTCCCACCGTTCGCCATCGACTGAAACCTCAATGGAATAGTTGCCCGGGCCATACGCATCGCTACCTCGGTTGAGAAATCGCCACCAGGCAAATGCGGAGATGGTCCTTTCGTGCGGGAAAAGGATTTCCAGGCGCCCCGGATAGCACCTAACGTCCCAGGCGATCTCTGAAGTGCCTTCCGCAATTTGCGGGCAAGCCTCCCACCGTCCGCCGGAGCTTTTCTGTACTCGGCAGACAGCGCCTTCCGATTTGAGCGCATAGTTGGCACAGTGTGCTAATTGCCAATCCAGGTAGCTTTCCGCTTCGTGCAGAGACAGGTACTGCCAGGCGCAGCCACTAAAGTGGCAGGCCAGGCACACCCACATCAAAGGCAGCCACAATGGCAGTGATACGGACACTCCAAGTGCCGGGAGCAGCTTTTTTCTGGCACCCATTTCAGGAAATGGTAGTCACTTCTGCTTGAGCGGCTCCCAAAGTGCCGGATGGCGTAGGCTTCCGGCAGACGCAGATGACGTTCTCCGTCCAAATATTTTGCCGCTTGCCCGCCTCGACCAAGCGGATGAAATTGGCTGCTCGTTTGATGCCGTTCCAAAGCAGCAGCCGGATGCGGCCGTTCCAGTTTCGCGGGACTGGGCCTGTCTCGCCAAACCGGATATCCTCGAAACCACTAAGTCGCAGCACCTGACCCAACGATTCCGGAGTAAAGATTGTGCAGTGCGTCAAATCACTGTAGATAACTTGCGAAGAGAATAACCCCTGGCCGTTGGGCGTCTGGAGCAAGAGCATGCCGCCCCCGTCCAAGGCCTGGAAGAAGAGACGGAACAGCCTGAGGACCTCCTCCTTGGTGAAGTGCTCGACAAAGTCCCTGGCTACGATCGCGCGAAACGTCTCTCTTCTGTGCTCAAGGAACGCAAAGACGTCGGCTTGCTGCGCTGGCAGCCGCTTCTCCACCGCGATCATGATTTGCTCCTCCGAAACGTCAATGCCGTGAAGATTCCGGAAGCCCTTGCCAGACAAGAATTCCAGCATTTCACCAGAGCCGCAGCCCGCTTCAAGTATCGCATCTTCGGGTTTCAATTCTCGGAAATATGGAGCATACTTGAAATCGCAATAGGCCCGGAAGCTGTGGCTGCTACCCTGCTCGGTGTTTCCTTGAACGTTCTTGAAGGTGGAAACGTACTTCAAATAAAAACGTTGCCTGTAGTCGCTCATGGTGGGGATTTTTGTGCTGCGCGGTTCGTTGCCCGATGTCGCAGCAGGACAACTGGCCCATAACGAGTTTCTACATGGAGACCATGGATGTCTCGAGCAGCAGCTATCAGATCCTCAACGGAAAACCGGCGGTTATCAAAACCAGTATCATGCAGCTCAATGAGGACCTGATAACATTGCTCAAACGTACCCGGCGGTTCGCAGAGGAATACACCAGCTTCAGCCCCCTCGATGTCCATCTGCAATTGAAACGCCCCGCTTAGGTCATGAGTAAGCAATTCCGAAAGCTTGGTGGTCCGCACTCGACAAACCGGTCCTGCATCCTTTTTCGTCACGGACGTATAGAGGAACTCTCTGGATGAAGTAAACTCCAGTTGCTTGCTGCCCGAGTAATCTATGGCGGCGTTATGGAATACTCTCCTCACGTGTGGCGCATTGCGGTTGAGGTTGGACTCCAGCAACTTCATCAACAACGGGTTTGCCTCGACGCATACGATGAGACGGTCAGTTCCGAGCCTTCGCGCCATTTGGCTCGCTACCACCCCAATACCACCTCCGAGTTGGAGGGTATCCAGGTCGCTTCGCCAGTGCTCCTCAACCAGTCTGCAGTCAGCCGTTTCAAACCGGCCCCACCACAAGGCAGCCTTCGTTTTGTCGGAGATCAGCGGCGAATTCACATCGAACAGAAAACCTCGGCTAGGAATCCGGTTGCGGCACGCCCGCGCCAGCAGTTTGCCCAGCAAGGGGTGGAAAACTATTCCGCTGGCGACGGCTTTGAGATGGCGAAATCGGGCCTTGGTGCGAATCATGACTTGTGAGCAGATCTCAGCGTAGTTAGCACTTCGACAGCGGCCAATACCCCTCTCACACATGCGTCCAGGCTATGGTCACGCGCGACGGTGAGGGTGGCTGCCTCCAAGTCCGCCAACTTCTTCCGGTCCATGACCAGCCCTCGCAACGCCTGGGCCAGGGCGTCCACATTGCCGGTGGGAAACACAAGCGCGTTTTGTCCTGCCCGCGCGGTGTCCGTGGGACCGATGCAGCCGAGTCTGTCACTCACAACCACGGGCAAACCCACCATGGCCGACTCCGTGATCGTGAGCGGATGCGCGTCTTCCTCAGCAGGATGGACGAGGACATCGGCGGCCGCGTAGGCGGCGGGCAATTCGCTTTGGCTCAGGAAGCCGAGGAGCTTGCAGCAGGCTCCAATTGAGGCGTTGGCCTCGCGCTCCAGAGAGCCTCGAAGTTCGCCGTCGCCGGCGAAGACAGCGATCATCTTTGGGGTCGAAGCGAAGTCACGAGAGAGCTGGATCGTGGCTTGGAGTAAATCGAGCGGTCGCTTGCGCGGGATGAGCTTCCCGACAAAGAGGGCCACAAACTCGTCCTGGCCAATCTGCCACTTCTGCCGCGTGCTAAGCCGCAGAGCCGCGCGTTGCTCCCGGGCCTTCCAGAACACCTCCTGGTCGGTGGGATAGGCCCCGCGGAAAAGCTTTTGTGCCGCAACGCCGTAGTGGCGGAGGTAGGCCTCGTTGTTGTCCCCGATGGTCACAAATGCACTTACCCGACCGAATATTCGAGGCAAAACGAGCCTCTTGACCAGGCGCTTCCATCTAGCGCGCGGATGAACCAACTCGCTGTCAGAGAGCATGATCGCTGGAATCCGCATCCGGTTTGCCCACCTTAAAGCGCGCAACATGACAGCCTTACTGTAACCGAAAACGATCAGCACCTGGGGCCTGAACTCTGCCAGCCGACCGCCGACCTGCGGACTGTCATTAGCCCAGAAGCGGGGCTGAATGGGCGCCTCCGCACCCGGAAGAAACTCTGACTCATACCCAGCCAACAAATCAGAATCCCAGGAACACTTCATCCCGAAGCCCGGATCATGGTACTCGTCCAGACCCGACCTCGAGCAATAGAAGACCTTCAGCCGCACCCCAGACACCTGCGCAAGGTGCCGGTAGAGCGGGGCAAAGTGCTGAATCACATGCGTGCTAACGACCGCGATGGATACCGTCTTCTCCATCAAGCCTTCGGCCGTTGCTCCCGGAAATTGCTGAAGTAATCCACGACTTTCTGCATTCGGCAGTCCAACGAGTACCCTGCAACCAAACTGCGCTCGCGCCCCGCGCGCGCAACATTCTCACGCTCCGGCGGGTGGCTCAAGTAATGGGTCACCTGGCGCACAAGCTCATCCGGAGACGCAAAGAAGGCCGCTTCCTCTCCCTCAATGAAGTACCGCAGCACCTCCTGCGTTCTCTCGTGCAGCATGAATGCACCACACGCCGGAATGTTGAAGGTCCGGCTGGTAGTCAGGTCGCCGGAACTCGCGCCTTTGCGCTTTTCACTCAGCAAGCCCAGAGCGATGGAGCCCCCCAGCAGCGCTCTAACGTAATCATCTCCAATTACCTCTGTACCCATCACGCAGGGGCAAAGCCCGGGAGTCCGACTCTTGTCCCATTGGCTGCCCCAGATCTTAACAACGACTTGCGGCATCTTTTTCCGCAGGAACCCGATCAACTCCTCTTTTCTTGGCGACCAAGTGCCGATGAAGACAACATCGCAGCCGTAGGCCTGCTTGTCCTCATCGCTGAGCGGCAGCGGGCGATGGACATCCGGATCAAAACCGTGTTCGAGGTAACTGACGCTTTTGAGGCCGAGTTGGTTGTGCATATCGGCAATGCCCCAGGACTTTGTGGTAAATACATGATCGTACAATGGCAGAGCCTTGGGAATGTACTTACCGTGGACCTGGAAGCTAACATCGGGGTAAAAGTTCACCGTGGGGACGCCCGCTTGCCGATAAAAGCGGATGACATTCGGATGAACCGAGTTGCCCTTAAAAACGAAGACTCCTTGCGGCTTGAAGGTATGCGCTGCCCGGCGCGCCTCCAAGTACAGTTCACGAACCAAAATAGGGCGGAACAGCTTCCGGATGACCCGCGCCGCCGTGGAATGCCACGCCTGAGAAACGAAATTTGATTCATCAATAATGTGGACTGAATGGCCCAGCCTCCGGAACCCTAAAAACGCGCCGTGGGGGTCAGATCCCAGCCAGGTTTCTCCAATGCAGAGTATGCGAATTGACTGGGTTTTCATGCTGGGCCGCAACTTCTCGGGCCTTCACGCAGCCATGCCAGGACCTGCCGCATTACCGGTTGAAACTCGGTCTCGTAATTAAAGCGCTCGAGGTGCAACTGTCGGGCACGCGTCCCCATTTCTTTGCGCATGGCTTCGTTCAGGATCAATTTCGAGAGGGCCTGCCCTATGGCTTCTGGAGAATCACTGGGCACACAGAGTCCGCAGCCGGTTTGTTCTACCAATTCGGGCACTCGAATTCCGCAGTCTGCCAACTGGGGCAGGCCGACGGCCATGTACTCGAATCGCTTGTTAATGGCACCGGCGGAGTAGGTCCAGTTCGGATCATTCTGGTCTGCTACCAGTGAACAGCCAACGGTCGCGCCGGCAGCAAGATGGAGGGCTTCTGTGTAAGGCACGCTGCCGAGGAATACTAATCTCTCTGCAACGCCAACTTCACCACCTAAAGCCATGAGCGCGCCCCGGTAGCCATCTGCAACTGGTCCCACGATTACGAATACTGACGTTTTTGGCCACCAGGGCATTGACTGAATCGTAGCCTCAATACAACGGCTGGGACCAACCCAGCCGTGGAAATAGACCGTAGGCCTACCCGCCATCCCCCGCCCAGCCAACTTCGCTGCCAGGTGGTCCACTGGCACTTTGGCCAGTCGCCGAGGGCAGTTCATCACAACTGTGGGACGCGTTTTCAACCCGGCCTGCTTGGCGAAGACCTCGGCCCGGCCTTCGTCAGGGTGTATGACAAGGTTCACTTCCGCTGCGTTTTCGCAAGCAAACTCCACGGCACGCCCGCTCAGCCGGCTCGTGCGCCTGGCCGCGCGCGAACACAGCTCGTGGAAATGCCAAATCAGTTTGGGCGGGAAGGGCGTGTTCCAGAGCCCCCCCGCCCCAACCATAGCATTGGGGTCATAGGCGATAACCACCTTTGGTTGTCTTTGGCGGAAAACCCGTGAAATGCGCCGTTGAAAGGCCCAGTGGCGCCATAATCGAATGAGCGGGTTTGGCAGCTTTTCTTTATAGAGCTGCGTGTGCCCGCAGAACCGAAACCGCTCCACCGTGCCTGGGCCGCGGAACACTTGCGGAATGAAATCCTCATGATGGCAATCCACCACGCCAACCTTCAAGCCGGCTTCCGCCAGAAGCGCCACCTGGTTGATGCTGGGCGGATATTGCTCCAGCGGGGCGCGGATGACCGCCAGGATGTCAAGTGACCCCATTGGGCTGACGCTGGAGCCAGTTGACGGGCTGGCCGTTCCGGAATTGGAGAATGGCGATGTTCGTGTGTTCAATAATGCTTACCGGCAGGCCCTGCTGAAAGAGATCGCGTAGGACCGGGCGGACGCCGAAGTCACGGGCGTCATGCCACAGAACCAGCCCGTTGTTCCGATCAACGATCTGCATGGCATTCCTGGTATCCGAGGCCACCGCCGGCTCGTCGTGCGCCCCGTCAATGAATATCAACTGGGGCTTGCCGATGGAGGTGAAGTCGAAATCCAGCGAGTTTGCAAAGACCTGCTGGATTTTCTGGTTGCCCTCGCGTCCTACCCAGCGCTCTCCGCTCTGGACCTTCACCGACAACTGCACATCCACCACGCCGTTTTGCTCAGGATGATTCTTAACATAATCCGGCGGGAGGTTCAGAGTGGTCACTTTCGTTTGCGGCCCACAATTGGCAGCGATGGCCAGCGCGCTCCGGCCGTCGTACGTGCCTATCTCCAGGCAAAGCGAGGGTTGCGCCGCGCGGGTGAGCGCCGCCAACGTCAGGAGTTCAAAGATCGTGCAGTTATGCACCCGCTCGGGGACTGCTCGGAGAGTGATCTCGTCATCATCATCAAGGGAAGCATTTACGACCTTCGCCAGCGGCACGATAGGAATCTGGTGTCGCAGGTCTTCCCGGGCGAGCCGAAAGGCCAAGCGGCGAACTCTCGACCCTGCAGCTAGCGGATAAAATGCCACCTGAAACAAGACCGCAGACCAGCGGGCCAACTCACCGACCACTCGATTTAGCAGATCCAGAAGGCGTAGCATTCTATAAGGTTTCATTTGAGCATTACGCGCGTGACCGCCCTGCGCACCTGATCCGTCCGCCGCTCGAAAAACCACCAAACCACTGCTGCGTAGCCAAGCACGCTGGCAAGCGCCACCACAAAAAGCAAATAGACTACGAGCGAAGGCGGTTGCTTCTTTGGCAAGCTGAAGGCAAAGAAGAAGAAAGCAAGAATAGGAAAGTGCACCAAATATAGTGTATAGGAGATATCAGAGAGCTTTGCCGAAATTGCTCTGTACCAAACTGGTGCGACGTTGCGACTAGCGAGGAATGGCAACATACCAGCGAAGGATACGCCCACGAGAAAATCGGCGATCCATCTCTCCCTTTTCAAGGCGAGCCAAAGGCTAGTGAGAAGAACCCCCGTCAGGAGAATGAAGAGGAACGGGTTTGTTTTGATTCTCCGGAATTTGCTCGTTTTGAAATACAAATTAGCAGAATACCCTAGCAGCCATATAACGCCGCCCAACAACACACCCTTGGGTAGCCAAGCGGCCAGTATTAAAGCAAACATACCGTAGAATACTCTGGCTTTTGCGGCAAGACGACCGCCGATCGCGAGGTATCCCAAGGGGAAGACAAGGTAATACCAAAACTCGTTTGCCAAGCTCCACAGAGGTCCGTTGGTGCCGTAAACGGGGCAAAGAATGCCCTGAAGGAAGCCCAGATTGCCTAGCAGCGGAAGCATGCCATCGGCAGCCGGTTTGTGAGCCGTTGGACCACTACCCAAGTCTTGATAAAAGGCGCGATCATAACCTTTGCCGTGTGTTACCCATTCTCCAATGCTATCCCAAAAGAAGGTTAAAAACAGAGCCGGCACTAGAACGACCCAGAGGCGAGTCAACCTTCTGACTGCGTAACCAGCCCAAGACCATCGGTTTTCGCCGACGGAAGTCGCGACCGACCCGCCGATCAAAAACCCGCTCAAAACGAAAAATATTACAACGGCCTGATGCCCAAGGCCTGTGAGGCAATAAAAGACTTTGTCGAACCAGGTCAGTCGTAAGGTTGGGGTGTAGTTTGAAAAATAAAACAGCCTCAAATGATGGATACACACCAGCAAGGCTGCCACCCCTCGGGCGAAGTCGAGATGAACAAGCCTGTTGTTTCCAGGAAAGGGCATCACCGGCTGCTACTTGTTGCCAAGTCTTCCAACTCGAAACCGTGGGCGGTTTGCGTGCTCCCTGGTAGCGATTTCCGCCTGAGCCATCCCTTGGGGTGGTGTGAGATCACAAAGCGATTGCACCGTTCCTCATCGACTTCGAACTGCTCGGTCGTTCTCAGAAAGTCCTCAATGGCGCGCAATGGTCCTGGGCGATAAGCACGAAACACCGACAGAGTATCAATTACGCCGTCCTGCACCAGGCAATAGCTTCCCGGGGTTACTAGCGGGGTGTAGCATTCCAGTTCGCGGCGAACGTGTTGTTGAGAATGATCGCTGTCGAGGATTACCATCACCGGTCCCTGAACAGCGGCGACCCGTGTCTGAACCACCCGAAGGATTTCCTCCGAGGTTGAACTGCCGATCAAGCATGAGACGCGCGGATGAGATAGGTTATGGAGCTTCTCCACATCAATTGTAATGACCTGCCCCCGGCCCATGAGATCGAACAGATGCGCGAAGAAGAGGGATGACCCGCCTCGATTTGTTCCGCATTCAATTAGCAATTCCGGCTTCACTTCGGCGATGGTTTCCTGAATGGTCCACAAATCCAACACATTTTGCCAGATTGGATTCCCCAGCCACTGCACCGATCCGAAGTTGTTCGTTCTCGCGAGGAGCTCGCGAAAGAACAGGGAGCGCACTCGGGAAGCGAGCAGGTGCTTGTAAAGCTTTACGAGCAGGAATTTTGGATTCATCTATTATCTCTTATGGTTGGATTTGCCCTGAGCGCTGAGTTTCAACAGACCGTGGCTCTTCCCCGGGCCTCCTCAAAGAAGCCGCGCAGTTCTTGAACGTGATCCCGAGCGTCGCGAGGCGGACGGGTGTTTCGCGCCAGGGCTTGAACAGTTTGCGGGCTCCCGGCTAGCCGCAACAGGGCGCGGGCCAGGCAACGTGCGTCGCCCATGGGAAACAGGAGGCCATCCACCTCGTGGCGAATCATGGAGCTGATCCCGCCGAAGTCTGCTCCGACGACCGGCACGCCGGCGGCAAAGGCCTCGCTGATCACGAACGGGCAGTTGTCGAACCACTCCGAAGGCACCACCAGCACGTCGATGCTGTCGTACACGGAACTCGTTTGGCCTCTGGCGAACGGACCGTGGAAGATGACCCGCTGGTCCGAGGCCACCAGCGCCTCAATGCTCGCCACCACATTCGGTTCGCCCGTGTGCGGATTGCCCCAGAGGTGAAGCTCCGCCGCAAGGTCGCGCTCCAGTAACCGCCAGGCCTTGACTAAAGTGCGAACTCCCTTCTCGGCACACGGCCGACCAACAAACCCAAAATTCACCGGGCCGGTGGTTCTTCGCACCCTCGCGGCACTCTCGCGGGGTTCGAGTCCGGGAGCGGAGAGCCGGATTTTGGAAACAGGCACACCGTTGGTCAGGAGCAGTTCTCTCGCAGGCTCGCTGTGTGCCACAAAGAGCGAGACCGTTTCACGCAACTCCTGCCAGTAATGGAGAAACCCATTCACCATACGCGGGAGCAGCAACGCCGTGCGCAGTCTGCCGGCAAAGCCACTTTGTGGCAGCGAATTTTCCAGTCTTCCCGCCGGAAGCGCCTTCAGCGCCCAGTGCAAACCCGGCACGGCACTACGACTGCCGACCAGGCAAGCAGAGCATGTTTCTGCGCTTAGCGCTCTCATGCACCCCTTGCCCCAGGCATCCAACCTCGGTCCTTTCGGACATACTTGATCAGGATGTATCAGCGTGGCCACCACCGGAACGCCCACCTTTCGAGCCACTTGTTCCACATCGCCCATCAAAGCTGGCCCACGACCCACCGTGAAAACGACCTCAGGCGCAACCTCCTCGAAAAGGCGCTCCCAGATGGCGTAGCGTTCCGAATCCTTGCGAATGAAATGATCGCTCAAGGCTCCGCGCGAGGCGTTGCGAACCACCCGGCTCACCTGGATGCCTTCGAAATTAGAATCGCACCGAGACCACTTGGCTTCGGTGCACAGGCCCTGATGCTCATTCCCGCCACAAGCGATCCACACCTTGTCACCATGTTCCATCAGGTAACGGCTGACGTAGCGCATATAAACCTCCGTCCCGGCGGAGAATTCCGGAAAATAGCTGGTGCCAGTAAGAAGGACGCGCATATTCAGGAATCCTGCAGAGACTTCCCGGACACAAATGCGCACTTCAGATCGCTGACCGAGAAGCCAGTTCCCCGCATCACAGCCAACGCTTTGGCTGGTCGCAGATCGCGCAAAGCAATGCGAAGGATGCTGCGAGCGTGCCGGTACTTTAACCACCGCAGGGCGCAGAAGCGGCTTCTCTCGGACAGGGGACAATCAGATTCCCCGAGAGCTGCTGCTTGAATAGCGTACGCGACCGTGCCGTAGGGGAATGTATCTGTCTCGGAGGCAATCTGCTGCTCGCTGTGTGACCGCCACCAGACCAGGCCCTCCATGAACTTCAGGACTGGACATACTGCCGCGAGTTTTAACCACATCTCCACGTCCCCCACGAACCGCTTCCCACTGAATCCACCGAATCTCTGGAACGCCGATGCCAAAAGGATGGTGCCCGTAGGGCCGACGCCGAAAAGGCCACCTTCGAGATAATGCTCTCGGTAAGACTGCTCTGGTGTCAGGACGATCGGAAAAGGCCGGTCCTTGGGACTGGGTCGTTGAAGGCCAAGTGCGACGGACGGATGCCCCGACATCATGTCCACCATTGCCCCAAGCCCGAACGGATAGAGCATGTCATCGGAATCCAGATACTTCAAATACCTTCCTTTGGCCAATGCGGCCACCCGGTTTCGATTGGGATAATCGCCGAGGTTGTTCTCGTTGAGGTGCAATCGCACGCGTGGATCCCCGGTATAGCGCCGAGCAATCTCAACCGTGTGGTCCTTCGAGCCATCGTCCACGATGATCAATTCGAAGTCCGTGAAAGTTTGCGCTAACACACTCTCGATGGCCTCCGCGATGAACTGCTCGCGATTGTAGGCCGTCATTAAGACGCTGACGAGAGGACTCATATGAAAAGCTGAAATCCTGAAACCAGAAAGTAGAAATAAGGCGACTATGGACAACAAGACTACGGACTACTGGACCATTCTAAAGAGCTGAAATGCTGAAACACTGAGAGGGGAAATATGAAATGATAGTCAAAAGTCCACAAAGTGGTCCCACCGACGTGTGTCGTCTGCTTCCTTGCGGAGCGCCACGCACGATCCCCGCAAGCCAAGCTCCTCGTCCGGGTTTAGTAGCTCAGGCCGAAATACGTTGTGGAGGATTTTGTGCGGCCAGCCCCTGCTTGCCAACCTGGCGAGCAAGCTGCCCGCCGCGTTAAAAGTTCGGCGTTTGATACTGATCCGTCGGAGCGTTGTGCGGATAACAGAGTAGTTCAGGTTCATCCTTACGAAACGTAAGAACTTGCGGATGGCTGGCCAGTCACTGTCATCCAAAACCACCACGCCGCCGACACGTAGAAGCTTATCGATGAGGAAGAAGTCCACCAACGTATAATCGAAAGTGTGCCAGCCATCAATAAAGGCAAAATCCACACTTTCACCACCCGCAATAATCCGTGGGAGCGCCTCATAGGAGCGGGCTTCATGGAACTCCACAAAGCGCGAAACCCCAGCACGCTCGAGATTATAGAGGCCGACTCCTCCCCATCCCGTCTGATAGGGGTCAATACAGATGTGCTTCTGAAATATCGCTTTGTCCACGCCCTCGAAGATCGCAAGCGCTGAAATACCGTAAGCGAGACCGACTTCGAGACTAACCTTAGGCCTTGTTTCTTTCACCAACTCGGTAATGAACGATGCTTCATCCATCGAGATTGAGCTGCCAACTCTGACTCTGGTTCCATCGCGTGCAATCGCTTCACCGGTATTCTGTGTTCCATTAAGGACAGGATTCATCTTCTTGAGCGGTTTTCCTTTCTGGTGAGGATTGTCGGGCGCCAGTTCTTTCCATCGTTCGGATGATCGTGAGCGTGATGGAATGCAGCTTCAGTTACTTTAGCAAAATTCGTCCAAGACCGCTGATCATTGGTGTTCCTGGCTTTGGCCGAAAGCGTTTCGCGCAAACCAGGCGACTCCCATAGCCGTTGTACGGCTCCGGCAATTTCAGATTCGGAATATGGATCGAACAACAGTCCGCTGTCGCCAAGTGCACTCGGAATTTCGCATACCCTGGCCGCGGCGATCGGCTTACCCTTGCTCAGGGCCTCCAGCAGCGGTAGCCCTGTGGCGCCCTCGAATAGCGTGGGCAGAACAACCGCAGTGGCCATGTCGTAGAGCGCATAGAGAGTTTGCATATCAATGTAGTCAGTGAAGAGCACCTCCGCATCCATCCCCAGATCGCGGATTAGTCGCAATAACTCGTCATAATACGGCTGCTGTTTTCCCGTGGTTACCAACGGGATGCGACATCCGCCCCTTTTCAAGGAAGCTAGAGCACGGATCAGTCGCGCATGATTCTTATGCACTCTCGTGGGAGCGGGATATAAGATGAATTGGTCCGGAAGCTTATATCTCACGCGGATCTCTTCCTGAAATTCCGGCGGAGAAATCGGTGGAACTTCCCATGGCCCGTAGGGAGTAACAAAAAGCCGCTCAGGCTTTACTTTCGCGAACTCGATCGCGTCTGCCTTACAGGTTTCCCCTAGCACGCACAATGCGCCGGCTTGCCGGTGTCCCATGTACTCGGCCCTAAGTCCGTCCATGGAAGCGCGGGTTTCCAACTCTGGTAGATGTTCCTGGCGAAAGTCATGCACGAGTTGGGTGTACGGAAACCCTTTCTGCTGCGGCCAAAAGGGCAGGTCCTGAAATGGATAATGGCATATATCGGCACCCAGGCGCTTTGCCGCACGCGTGTACATGAGTTTCGCAATTGACCAATCTCCAAGCATGTTGCGATACACCCAGTCGCGTCCTGCATCCAGCTGACGGAAGCGGGGGTGTGTGCCATCAACCCACACTGCCAATGGAATCTCATCACGCAGGCTACCCCTGAAACGGATTCGTCCGCCACCTTGGAGCTTTGCCGCCAGATCCGCCTGGGAGCTATTTATCTCGAATGTATATTGAAAGCCGCCATGACGAACGAGAGCCGTCATCATGGACCGGACTGCCACCCAGGTACCACAGTCGTTTGGTACTGCGCGTGCCGCCAGAAACGCCACGCGCATTAAGAAAGCAACCCCTTCATCAGGGCTACGGCCTCGTCGGCCCGGCAGCGCCAGGTATTCCGGCGCAGAAACTCCTGCCGGCGTGTGTCCCACTCGCGGCGGCCTTCCTTCGACTGGTTCAATACGCGCTCGATGGCCCTCGCGAATCCCACCGCATGGGCTGCGATTTCAACCAGTCCTTCGAAGTCCTCCGCCAATCGCCCGTTGAAGTCCGCCGCCACGACCGGCAAACCGGCAGCCAAATACTCGAATATTTTCATGCTGTCGCCATCTGAAGAGCCCCCGGCTTCCTGGCGGTAAGGCACAAGCCCAACATCAACATTCTTTAAATAGGCGGGCACTAAGAATGCGGCGCGGGCGCCCAAGAAATGCACATTGGCCAGCTTCTTGAGAGCCTCGGGAACTTCTGCGAGGTATGGATCGCCGACACAAACGATGTTCCACTTGGGGTTTTCACGCGCCAGCAGCAGCAATATTTCGAAATCAATCCACTGGGACAAGGTCCCCAGGTATCCCAAACGCGGCCGCGGTATCCCCTGCAAATCCTCCGGTTCAGCGGCCTCGCACCGGAATCGTTGCGCGTCCACTCCGTTACGCAAGAAGGTAGGGCGTTTCAGCCCCAGCGCCGGGGAGCGCAATAGGAATTTCTTGGAGCCGCATACCACCGCATCCGCGTTCTGTACGCAATTCTTTAGCAAACGCTCCAGTTGCGGCCGCTCTGGAGCAAGCGTAGGACAAGTCAGGATGTTGTTGTCCGCGTCAAATACGATTCGTCCTTTGAGCCCGATCTGACGGGCAAGTACATAGCCGGCAGGCCAATAACACCACTGAATGACTTTCGACTGGTCACACTCTGCCAACGCGCGGCGGATGAGCCAACGCGCCAGGTAGAGGTTAAACCGGCGAATCGCGGGAGCCCACCGCTGCCCAGGAAGAAATGCGAACACAAACACATCTTGCACCTTTTCGTGTCGCTTAAATCCCAACAGCAACTGCCACCACGAAGACTGAAGGTAGGCATGACCTCGTGTCGTCGGAATTACCACGGCCAGCTTTCCTACCAGAGGGTGCCTGGCAAACTCCCGCAGCAAACACGTGTTGCGCCGTCTGAAGCCAATTCGTTGAAGAGCTCGCCATGACGCATCAGCCCCGAAATAAACAATCCGCAACGCCGGTTCAGGTGCCATGCTCAAGTTGCCGCCACAGTCTGCGACGCACCCGAAAACTGAACAGCTTTCTGGCTGCCGTAGAAAGCCGGTAGCGGTCGTGCCATGTGTTCATGGACTCGCTCAGCACATCGCGGTAGAGCCAGAACAAGGAGGAACTGTCGTTTCGGGATGGGCCGAGCACGGAACAGGCCGCGGCGTAGCCAGCTTCTTGCGTGAGCCGGGCCACCCTACGGTTGAACGCACCGCCCGGATACGCAAAGAATTGAATCGGAACGCCGAGCGCGTTTCCCAAGTCGGACTTGCAGCCCGCAATCTCTTCCCGAGCTTGCTCTGGCGGCAATTTGGTGAGGTCCGGGTGGGTGCGGGAGTGGCCGCCGATGCTCATGCCCGTGACCAGCAATTCCTTCAACTGCGCCACGCTCATCCTCTTCTCGTCCTGAGTGCCATTCCCCAGATGAGCACTGGTGACGAAGAACGTGGCTGGGATCGAAAGCCGTTTCAACACTGGAAGAGCGAACTGGTAGTTGTCCACCCAACCGTCGTCGAACGTTACGGCCACGGTTTTGCTATCATCCACGCCTCGCTTCCGGATATCATCCACAGTCTCGGCCAAGGACGCGAAACGGTAACCCTTCCGCTGCAATGCTACGAGGTGGCGCTCGAACCCTTGAGGCGAAATCCTGACCTCCCAGCCCTCATTTGGTTCGTTCACCAGCGGCACCGCCTGTAGTGGCGCGATGTGATGGTACATCTGAATCATGGGCCGTTACGCGTATAGTGGTAAACTGGCCTGTTAGGATTGGCGCTTGCGTCTCGTTCCGCGTAGCCCATCTCACATACCTGGCGGCGTAGTGTTTGCGCATTGCCGTATTCGGGATGCACGCACATGACCATTACCGCAGGCCGGAGGTTGGTTTGCTGGAGTTGCGGGACCAGGGCATATTCGGCGCCTTCGGCATTGCAGTAAATCATGGCCACCGGTTCGCCTTGAAGGATGTCCAGCAGGGGGAGGGATTCGACTTCGACGGCCAAGAGACTGTCACCACCGGCTTGCACAGTAGCACCCCACGAGCTATCGGGGTCGAAATGCAGCGTGCGCTTGCCCCGATCTGCCGCAAGGCAGGCATTCACGATCCGCGCACGAGTAAGGCCACCATTCCCTCCAAGATTCTTCTTAATTAGACCACACCAGCCCGGATGCGGCTCCACGACAATCAATCTGCGGTCGGGAAAACGGCGCAACGCTTCTGCAGCATATAGGCCGTGATGGCCGCCCACGTCCAGAATTGCCCCGGTGTGTGCCTTGAGCAATTCCGGCTTCGGGAAAAGTTTCTCGGGTTGGCTCACAATATCTTGTGCGATTGCGTCATCAATCAAATCGGCTGACAAGTGGAAGCGCGCACCGGTCGCCGGTGAAGTCACCCAAACACAGAACTTGATCTCCGGCAGCAAGGAGCGGCGCAGAGCATATCTAAAGTGCTCGCGATAAAGGTGGGGTGTCTGGCGAAAGGCGCGCCACCGGCTACGCGGACGCAGCGTGTTCTTGATTCTGTTGAGCCAGCCAACCATGAACTCAGGCTTCCGTGTATGACCAATCGGCCAGCTTATAGATTAAGCCTTTGCCCTTGCTCAAGGCCCGCTTGATCCGCGAATTGGACTGCTCAATCGTGAAAGACAGGCAATCCGCCACTCGATCGGCGCGGTTCCCCTGCGTGTCGCCGGCCCACAAGGTGACAAAGTAGCGATCCGGAAATAGGTCAACGCCAGGAATTATGGCGCGCACTACACGACGGCGTGCGGGCGGGATATTGTTGGAACGTGAATCCATGTCCCACAGGTGATAAATCGGCACACCCTCGCTATTGGCAACTTCGATGCTGTGGCTGAAACGGTCAGACTCCCGCTGGTACTCGACAATGCACTCGATCACAACGGAGTCGCCTATCGAAAAGCAATTGGAGAAGTTGCCGTGCTGGTCGCGTAAGCAAGCCTCAACTATCCGAGCGGTGCCATCACCAGTACGATCCGCATAGCTCGCGAGGTCAACCCGGCTCAAGTCATGCCTGACGCCGGTCTCAAGGTACTTCGCGATGGCCGAGTGCGGCTCAAGATCAGCAGCCAATTGTCCGTGATCAAGCAGAAGGCACCGGCCACAGAGACGTCCGATGGCGTTCATATTATGGCTGACGAACAGAACGGTCCTTCCTTCGTTGGTGGCGACACTCTGCATTTTACCCAGGCACTTCTTTTGAAACTCGGCATCCCCCACTGCTAGCACTTCGTCCACTATTAGGATTTCAGGTTCAAGATGCGCGGCCACGGCGAAGGCCAGCCGCACATACATGCCACTGCTGTAGCGTTTCACCGGAGTATCCAGGAACTTCTCGATTTCAGCAAAAGCGACAATCTCATCGAGCTTGCCCTTGATTTCCGCCTTGGTCATGCCGAGAATGGCACCGTTCAGGAAGATGTTTTCGCAACCCGTGAGTTCGGGATGGAACCCCGTTCCCACTTCCAGCAGGCTCGCGATGCGTCCTTTGACGCGAACCTCGCCCGTAGTTGGGGCAGTAACGCGGGAGAGGACTTTGAGCAGGGTGCTTTTGCCCGCGCCGTTCCGCCCGATAATGCCGAGGATTTCGCCTTGTTTGACCTCGAAGGAGAC
>OCTA010001501.1_pt1 | contig 21437 bp, 19 predicted proteins | sample 1538991 | NCBI WGS metagenome assembly OCTA01 (sample SAMEA3539302, study PRJEB22396) | soil metagenome | biome: tundra; feature: field; material: soil | place: USA | collected 2010-05 | depth 0.15 m | reverse complement strand
GCCGCCGAAGCGGCCGCAGCCGCAGCGGCCGGCACGCCCGGCGCGCCGGCCGCAGTCGCCGCCGCCACGGCCGCCCGACTCGCGGCCGAAACGGCGAAGGCGTCTTTTGCGGCCGCCAACAGCGCCTCGATTGCCGCTGCCGCGGCCGGTGGGTCCAGCATGCACGCCTGCGCGTTGCCGTGGCCCCTTCCCCCCCACGGGCCGGGCGTCGTCATCGACGGGTCGGCGACCGTGATGATCGAGAACTGCCCGGCCTGCCGCCTGGGCGACACGATCATCGAAGCCATCGGTCCACCAAACAAGATCGTAATGGGTTGCCCGACGGTCATCATCGGGTGACGGCGGCAGCGGGCCGACCTGACAGAGTGCTTCGACCTTTCTGAGGCCGTTGCCTATCGGCTCATGGCCCATTACTGCGACGGAAACGAAACGCCTTCAGCGCCCCGGGCGGATCCATCCGCTCGTCGGTGCAGTCGTCTCGGATCACGCACGGATCGAAATCCTCGCGGGCCGTTGAGACGGCCCCACCTTTGGCGTCACGGCCACCCGGAGCGACCCGAGACCTTCCGGCTACACGACGCTCCGCCAGCGCCCGGCGAGCGCGCGCAGAGGCTTCGCGATCGACTGCAGGCGCGCGACGCGCACGCTCTCGCTGCCTTTCAACGACAGCACCGGGACGAGCCCGGCATCGAGGAGCTTCTCCACAGCACGCACCGTCAGGACGACCTCGGACGGCGGGGTGACACGGGTTTCGAGACCGTCCTTGAAGACGTGCGTGGGCAGGCGCTGAATCTCTGCCGCCGTCTCAGGACGGAGATTCCACCCCCCCTCCTCGAAAGCGCCCGTGAGGACGAGGGCACATGCAAGCGCCGCATTTCCCCAGACGTAGGCCTCGTGCTCCGGAGCATCCGGGATCTCCTCGAACGGAAAGGAGTCGATCGGCTCGGTCTTCGCGCCATACGGACGGCGCAGCATGAGGCGCGGCAGCGCGAGCGCGACCCAGGCGGCCTCCGGCAGGGCGCGAAGCTCTTCCCAGATGACTGCGCCTTCCCCTTCCGGCGCGTGCCAGTCAGAGGGATCCGGTGTCGCAGCGATCGAAGCGCAGCCGACGAAGTCCGAACGGGCGCCCGCGAGAAAAGGAGCGCCCGCGGCACGGGCGAGCTTGGCCATGCGCGCAAGGAGCGCCGCGTCGGCGAGCGTCGGGCCGAAGTCGTAAAGCCCGAGAATGGCGCCCCACGGCTCGGCGCCCGGCGTGTCGACCGTCTCCGTCACGAGGCGCCGGTAGAGGCCCGTGCCCGAGAGCTTCTCGTGACTCGTGAGGTCCTCGAGAAGAGCCTCTCGCGACGCATCGAGAAAGAAGATGCGAATGGACTCTTCCCCGGCTCGACGGACGAGAAGGTCGAGAGAGCGCCAAGCCGCCTCGAGCTCCCGGAACCGGGGGCTGCTAAGGATCGCGCGGAGCAGCCCGGAGCGCGCCTCGTCGACTGCCTCCCTCAGGCGCGGAAGATCGGAGTCCTCTTCGGGGGCGAGATGGGGCCGGACGATCGCCTTCAGCTCGGCCTCGAACGCGGAATCCGCGGCGGGCTTCGCCCGGCGGGAAGCCCCCGCGAGAAGCTCGCCTACGATGTCATCCTCCCCGCCGGCGGGCGCGGCTGCTCTCTCGCGTCGCTCGGGCGGAGGGCCTGCCCACGCGCGCACCTCGCTCGCCGCCTCGACAAACGTCCGTGGATTCTCGAGCCGCTCGCGCGTCTTGCGCCACTCCGCCAGGGCATCGACGCGTTCGAGGAGCCGGTCCGGATGGAAGTCGTCGAGATCGCGTAGCTCGATCCTCGCACTCCGCCCGTTTTCGAGACGCACGTCCATCGTCACCTGCAGACGGCCGAGCTCCTCTTCGAGGACGTCCCGGTCGACGGCGTGCAGCTTTCGCGTCGCCAGCGGGCCGGCGCGGGCGCCACCGAAATCACCAAGGACGAGGAGGCGGAAAGGTGTTTCGGGGTCGAGCGGCTCGGGCGACGTCTGGGTTCCGCTCCCCAGCCTCACGTCGACGTCGCCGGACGGCGGGCGCTTGGACATCGCGGCCTCCTCGAGATGGAGCCCAAGTCTAGCGCGGGAAAGAGTCCGCCAGCCTGCCGTTCTATGATCGCTTTTCCTCATGTCGGGAAAAGAGCCGACCGCGTATGACGCGGTTTCGTACGCCGGGTCGCCGTTCTCTCAGACCCATCCGGATCGCCTCGCGTCGATCGCGGCGCTGTATGGCCTCGCGGCCGCTCCTCCCGAGCGCTGCCGCGTGCTCGAGCTCGGCTGCGGCGACGGGGGCAACCTCATCCCGATGGCCTATGTCCTTCCGGGAAGCACATTTCTCGGCCTCGACGCGGCGCGCTCGGCCATTGCGCAGGGTCAGGAGCAGATTGCCGCCCTTGGCCTGACGAACGTGACGCTCGTTCACGTCGATCTTCTGGAGGCGGCGAACCTCGGCACGTTCGACTACGTCATCGCGCACGGCCTCTACTCGTGGGTGCCGCCGTCCGTGCAGGAGCGAGTGCTCGCGATCGCTTCCGAGGCGCTCGCTCCGAACGGCGTCGCGTACGTGAGCTACAACGCGCTTCCCGGATGCCACGTCCGAAATGCGATGCGCCAGATGATGCGGTGGCACGTGCGGGGCATCGAGGAACCCGCCGAGAGAATCGGTCAGGCGCGGGGCCTCGTCCGGTTTCTCGGGGAGGCCGCGCCACCGCGCCCGCTCTTTTCCGCGATCCTGAAGGACACGCTCGACCACCAGGAAAAGCAGGCGGACGCCGTCCTGTTCCACGACGACCTCGCCGAGATCAACGAGCCCCTTCTGTTCGTCGACTTCATCGAACGCGCGAGCCGGCACCGGCTCAAATTCCTCTCGGAAGCCGACTACTGCGACATGGCTGTGTGGAACGCCGACAGCCCGGCCGGCCGATTCCTCCTGGAGGTGGGAGCGGAGAACGTGGTCCTGCAGCAGCAGTACCGGGACTTTCTCATCTTCCGGCGCTTCCGGCAGACACTCCTCTGCCGCGAAGACGCGTCTCTCGCGAAAGAGCCCGATCCCGAGGTCCTTCGATCGCTCTACATCGGCGCGAGCACGCGTCCGGGTTCCGAGGACCCCGACGTCGCATCGGTCGAGCCCGTGCGCTTCGTGTCCGAGAAGGACGGGGAGGTGACGACGACGCATCCTCTTTCGAAAGCCGCTTTTCTCGAGCTCGGAGTGATCTGGCCGCGCTGGGTCCGGATTTCCGATCTCCTCGCCGCCGCCCGTGCGCGCGTCTCGGCGGCCGGGGGCCGTCTCGCCACGGCCGAGGACGAGACGCGCCTGCTCCGCTTCCTCCTCGCCTCCCACGGCGCAAACGTGACCCACCTTCAGAGCACGGCGTGCTCCTTCGTCACGGAGATTTCGGAACGCCCCCGGGCGAGCGCTCTTGCCCGGCTCCAGGCCCGCAGTCTCACCGCGGTCACGAACCTCAAACACGAGAGCGTTCGGCTCGAGGATCCCCTCGTCAGGACTTTCCTCGAGCTTCTCGACGGCACACGCGATCGCATGACGATCGCGCGCGAGATGGCGGAAGCCCTCCGACAGACGGACCCAGCGACCGCAGCGCTCGCGGCGGACGTCGAAAAAGGAATCGCCCTGAACTTCGACCGCGTGGGCCGGCTCGCGCTGCTCGAAGGCTAGAGCGCCTCTCCGAAAGGCGGCGCGTCTCCGCTCGAGGTCAGCCCTTCAGCGCCTCGGGAGCGTTCGCCTTGATGACCTCGAGGAGCTTTTCGCGGAAGGGGTCCTTCATCTCCTCGATGTCCTCGGCATTCACGACTTCCTCGAACGCGTTCAGACCGGAAATCTCCGTGCTCTCGATGAGGACGTCGTCCGGAGGCCGCACCGTCCGCACGCTCGAGGAAATGCACGTGACCGGGAGATCACCGAGGCCCGGAAGCTTCTCCGTGACGACGGGGAAACGGAGCGCCTCGAAAACCGCGAGAAGCCCCGGCTGCCTCGTGAGCACGGTGTCCAGGACGAGCGCGTGCAGGATCACGTTCTTGACCTGTGCGGCGTCGGGAATCTTCGCGGCCATCAGCTCCCGCAGGCGAGTGGGCGCGAGTCCCGAGTACGTGATGAGCCACTTGAGCGGCTGCGTCACGGTGACGGTCTTGCTTTCCGAACCCGATTTCGCGACGTGCGGATACTCGAGAGGAACCAGCTCGACGTTGGAGCTCAGGATTTCGATCGGAGGACTCAACTCCTTCGAGAGACCGTACGGCCGCCCTCCCGCGACCGCTTCGTATCGGCTGCGCAGGTCGCGGAACGCCGTGTCCGAGCCCTTGACCTCGCCTTTGGCGCTGCCCTCTACGAAATCGCCCAGGATCGTGCGCGGGCGGAGCAGGAGCGTCACGGTACTCAGATGCTCCTTCAGCTCCGAGCGGAGCGATTCCGCGATCGCCCGCGTCAGCTTCCGGAGCGACCGGAGTTTCTGGAGATCGTACCCTTCGTCCATCTGAGATGAATCCTCCGTTCGGTCGCGGGGCGCCTCAGGCGTCTCCGTTTGCGCCGGTCTTCTCGGCTTCGACGATTTCGAGCAGTCGCGCGCGGCGGGGGTCGACCATTCCGGCGACGTTCGTCACGCGCACGATCTCCTCCGTCGCATCCACTCCCGAGAGATCGGTGCTTTCCAGGATGACATCGTCGGGCGGGCGTTCGGTTCTCACGGCCGACGTGATGACCGTCAGGGGCAGCTCGCCAAACTCCGGCACCGTCTCGGTCTTCGCGGGAAAGTTCAGCGCCTGGAGGAGGCCGGTGAGTCCGCTCTTGCGCTCCAGGACGACGTGCAGGAGGAGGTGGTGCGTCAGAACGCGTTGAAGCTCGTCGCGCGAGCGGTTCGGGTCCGCAATGAGTGCGCGAAGGCGAGCGAGGGAGAACCCCGCGTACGTCACGATCCACGTGAGCGGGGCCGTCACCATCACGCGCTTCGTCTGACGCTCCGAGCGCGCGACGAAGGGATAGTCCAGCGGGAGAATCTCGAGAGCGGAGGTATTGATGGGGAGAGGAGGAGTCAGGCCGATGCCGAGATCGTAGGGCTTCTTCTTCGCGACCGCGTCGTAGAGGCTCTCGAGGTCGTGGAAGGCGCGATCGGCTCCCTTGACGGCCTCCTTCAAGGAGATGTTCGCTTTCGCGTACTTCCGCGCGTCCTGCAACTCCTTCGCCGTCGGGGGGGCAGCCGCCTCTCGCTTGACGGCCAGCTCCGATCCGCCGCGGCCCCACCTGTCGGGACCGAGCTGAGTGCGCGGGCCGGCTTCGACCTCGGGCTTCATCGACAAGACGCTTTTCTGCACGTAGTCGCCGAAGACGGTCTCGGCATGGAAGAGCGGGGTCAGCGTCTCGAGAATCGTCTCGAGCTGGGCGCGCAGATGCACCGACACGGATTTGGTCAGCTTCCGATAGTGGCGCAGGCGGGCGAGTGTGACGGGCGGCTCGACGGGAAGCTGCAGGATGGCGGTTTTCGGCGCCGCCGGGGTCTTGCGGTCTTCTTTAGGGGCCGACCCGGTTTCACGTTTCCGAGCCAGATGCCTTCTCCTTCCGGACCTCCGGCTCGCCAGGGGCGGCGCGACGGAGCGCTCAAATCGTCTGAATCCGTCGAATTGTAATCCATGCGGTCCCTCCGCCCGGCGGGAAGCGCTCTCAGACGCCCTTTTTGCCCGCCAACTCGCCGAAGACGCCCCGGAACACTTCCTCGACGGGGCGGAGCTCGGACGCGTCGGGATGTGCCGACGCCCAGTCCGGCGCGAGGACGAGCGGGACCCACGGGACGAAGCGCGCGGGCGGGCCGGTCGAGCCCGCTCGCGCCAACGCCGTCCAGACCTTCCCCGGCAGCTCCACCTGATCGATGGTCCCCGGCTTCGGGTCGGCGCAGTTCACGGCCGGCGAAGTGACGAGGTACTCGCGGCAGCTGATCGGCCGGTCGGCGTGAATGGAGCAGCTCTCCTCTTCGAGAAACGGACACGGGATGCCGAGGTGGAAGTAAGCGAGGCCGAACGAGGCGATCTCTTCTTTCGCAAAGCCCTCCCGATTCTCGAGCCTCGAGAGAAGGCCCGCCTCGGCGAGGAGTTCGCGGGCCCGCTGGAAGCGGGCGCGGACCTCCGTGCGCCGCGGCTCGGGAAGCTCTTCCACGAGCCGGCCGATGCGCCGCGCCTCGACCTCGGAGATCGGGACGATCTGGCGGCAGCACGCGCCGCACCCTTTCCGGCACGAGACGACCCGTCCCTCCGCACCTGCACGTTCCGCGGCGAGGCCGACGAGGCTGTCCGCGACCCGCTGAAAAACCGGCAGGAGCGACTCCAGCCGCGTTGGCGCCGCGGGGAGGGTCAGCTCCATCTCGACCTCGTCATCCCAGACCTTCATTCCGACGCGGACGCTCACCTGGTCCATGAAGTGCCGGCCTCTCCGTCCGAACGTGTAGCGCCGGCTTCAGCGGGAAGCAACAAAAATCTCCCGGGCCGGGACGCCCGCCGATCGGCCTAAGATTCCGGGAACGATGCCCTCGTGGATTCCGGGCTACCGGCTGCTCGAAGGGCCCGAGCAGACGGGAATCCCCTTCCGCTATCGCGCGGTTCGCGAAACGGACGGCGTCGCGGCGTGGATCCGCGTCGATGGCTTCGACGCGTCGTCGAGCCGCGCGGCGATGGCGGTGGACGCGATTTACACCGCCACGGCACACTTCGACCATCCGTTGCTTCCGCTCGTCCTCGACTACGGGTCGACCGAAGTGGCCGGGCGCTCGTTCATCGCGTACCAGATCTCCGAGCCGGTTGCAGGCGGCGGGCATCGCACACGGCGCGGCATGATGACGGCCCTCGCCGAGCTGCAGATCGCGGCTCTCGAGTGCGGCTTCGACGGCATTCACCTCCCTCTGCACGAGCTGAAGCGTCTGCGCGAGGGGGCGCGTCTCGAGGCGCGGCATCTGCCCGTGAACGAGTTCCTCTGCGAGCCGCACCGAGGCGACGGCGCGAGCGGTCTCGCCGGACTCGAGGCCGAGGAAGAGGGGGCGCCTTTCACTCCCCCGGAAATCCGCTCCGGGTCGCAGGGCGGTTCGCTCCGCGCGGCGCTCGCCTACCGGCTGGCGGCGCAGATCCACGTGCTTCTCGAGGGCCACGTCGTTGGAGACTCGCCGTTCGAGGAGGCCGACAAGACCGTTGCCCTGTCGGCCCTCCCGTTCCCGCCTCGACCGTCCGCCGAGACCGACGTGCCGAGGGAGCTGGTCCGGCTCGGCCTGTTGCCGCGCCCTGAAGACCGCCCGGACCCGGAGCACTTCCTGACGTTCCGCCTTCCGTCCCCAAAACCGGCGTGAGACGATCTCGCGGCACACAAAGAGGGAAGACGATGCAATACGGGCGCAACCTCGGCAAGCGTGTTCTATTCGCGGCGGCCGTCACCGCCATCCTGATGGCGACCCATGCCCATGCCCAGACGCCGATACCCACGCTTCCCCCTTTGCCGCCGCTGCCCGCAGCGAGCGAATCGTCCACGCCCGCAGCCGCCGTCACGCAGCCGCCAGCAGCGCCGTCGCTCAGGCCGGAAGCCGCGGTCACGCAGCCGCCGGCAGGGCCGTTGCCCACGCCCGCCCCCGCACGCCTCCCGGTGGAGCGACCCTCGGCGCCCGAGTCGGCGGGCGGCCTGCCGTCGAGCGTCGTGATCCTGCTCGGCATCGGCGTCCTCGTGCTCGTCGCGACGCTCGTCGTCGTGCTCACCGTGCTGCTGAAGAAGCCCGTCGTCATCAACGTCCCCTCGCGTTCCGCGGCCCCGCCGCCGATCCCCGAGGGACCCGCGCCCGCTGGATGGACCGACGGCGGCGTCGTCCACGCCGGGCAGCCCCCGGCCGGCGCGCTCGACGTTCTGCCGGGGCGGTTCCTCGTCGACGAAGGCGACAGGCAGACCGAGCTCCGGATTTTCCGGACCGGCCCCGCCGAGCGCGTCGAGACGACGATCGGCCGCGACCCCGGCCCGCCGTACCGCCACATCCAGCTCCTCCCGGCATCCGTCTCCGGCAAGCACGCGAAGCTCGTCTTCGACAAGAGGAGCTACTCCCTCATCAATTACGCCCGGACCAACCCGACCCGCGTCAACGGCGAGGAGATCGAGGAGAACGCCTCGCGGCGCCTCGTGGACAACGACCGCATAGAGATCGGCGAAGTCGTCATGACGTACCGCGAGGACTGAGGGATCAAGGTGGGCGTCGAAACTGGCACTCTCCCGTCCCGGTACCTCGCCGGCGGCCTTTCCGAGAAGGGCCGCCGGGAGTCGAACGAGGATGCCGCGATCCTCGCGGTCCTCCCTCCGTCTTCCGCTCTGCGGGCGTATGCCGTCCTCAGCGACGGCATGGGCGGCCACAATGCCGGAGAGGTGGCCTCGCGCATCGCCGTGGAGATCTTCAAGGAGAAGGCCCAGGCCTTCGCCGCGCGCCCCGATGTTCAATCTCTGCCGCCGGCGAAGATCGAGGCCGAGATCCGCGAGTGGATCGCCGAGGTCAACCGCGAGATCTACCAGCGCGGGAAGGCGTCGACCGAGCAGAAGGGAATGGGCGCGACCCTCGCGTTCGCGATGGTGCTCGCCGACGACCGCCTGGTCGTGGCCAATGTCGGCGACAGCAGGATTTTTCTCGTCTCCGGCTTGAACGTCCGGCAGCTCTCCGTGGACCACACCGCCCTCGCCGAGCAGAGGCGGGCTCTTGGATCCGATTCGGTCGCGCCCGAGGACGACGCCAGCAATCCGTTCGCACACGCTCTCACCCGGAGTCTCGGCCAGGAGAAGAAGGTCGACCCCGACGTAAGGAGCGACCTGACGCTCGGCCACGGCGACGTCGTCCTCCTCACGACCGACGGTGTCACCGACGTCCTCGAGGCCGAGCGCTTTCTCACGGCTCTCGAAACGACGGGCAGCCTCCAGGAGGCGGCCGAGGAGATCTATCGCCTCGCGTTCGAAGCGGGCTCGAAGGACAACGTCTCTGTCGCGCTCTTTTCGCGTGGGACGCCTGCCCGGCTCGGGCTCGGTAAGGCCGGACAGCAGGCCAGCGCCGAGCCGCCCCCTTCTCACAGCGCTGATGGAATGCTAATCGCGGGCGCGGCCTCGGCGCCTCTCGGCGGGTCCGCGACCCGGCCGCGCGCGAGCCGCCTCGTCGCCTTCGGTGCCGGCGTGCTTGCCTTGCTCGCCGTGGTCCTCGCCCTCGGCGTCTTCTTGCGGCGGCCCGCAGCTCAGCCGGGCCCGCCGGCCGCTGTGCCTCCCACGCCGGCGGCACCGGCCACGACCGCTCCGCCTTCCGCGGCGCCGGTACCGGCCGTGACGCCGCTTCCCGCGGCTCCCTCGCCTTCGCCACCGGGGACGAAGACGCCCGAGCGAGGCGCGCAGATGCAGGCGGCGCCGCGTCCCTCTCCGCAACCCGCGCGCGCGCTGGGAGAGCCGTCGTTCCGGACCCCGGCCGTCCTCAGCGGGCTCAAACCGCTCGAGTTTCCGCCGACGCCGACCGAGACGCCGACCACGACCCACACGCCGACGCCGACCGCGACGGGCACGGTGACGCCTACGATCGCTCCACCCGCGCTCCCTGAAAAGGCGCCAGGCGCGCCCGCTCCCCAGCCTGCACCGACGCCCGGCGTCAGCAGCTGAAAACCGTCAGCGCCTGAAAACGAGGAACGCCGCGAGAGCGCACGCAGCCACGAAAGCCAGTATCCCGAGGGCGAGGACGAGGCCGGCGACTCCGGGTCGCGAGCCGATTTCCGGGAGAACGCCGCCCCGGGAAGACGCTTCGCGCGACACGCCGTCGATGCCGGCGGGCTGAGGCGGGGGTTCGGGAAAAGAGACCGTGCGCAGCCTGCGAAGCGCCGGTGCGGCATCGAAGCGCCTGGGCAGGAGGGCGTACCCGATGGAGGCCACGCTATAGACGGAGGCCGGCGACTGCGGGAGGTCGAGGAACGGCCGCGGATGAAACCTCCGAAGCTCGGCCAGCCGCCGTACGACGGCGTCTGAAGATGGCCTTTTCTCGATCTCGGTCTCCAGGAGGCTCTCCACGAACGCCGACAAGGCGTCGTCCGCCTCGCCCGCGCTCTCCCTGAGCTCCAGCTTCGGCGCCGCCCTTTTTTTCTGCGCCTTCATCACGCGCTCCGGCGTCTCGCCCGGGAACGGCGGCTTTCCGCACAGCCACTCGAACAGAAGAACGCCGAACGAAAAGACGTCGCTCCGCGGATCGACGAGCCCGGCGGCGCCTTCTCCCGTCAGGAGCTCAGGCGAGGCGAACGGGACGCGGCCCAGAAAGGCTCCCGCCATCGTCAGATCCTCGTTCGACGAAATGTCCTTCGCGACGCCGAGGTCGATCAGCCGCGGGTTGTGGCCGAAGCGCCGCGTCTCGACGAGAACGTTGTCGAACGCGATGTCGCGGTGAAGGATTCCCTGGACGTGCAAGGCATCGAGGGCCGAGGCGATGCCGTAAGCGAGGCGGATGACCTCGTGAACGGGCGCGGAGCGATAGGCCGACAGGGGCTCGCCCTCGATCCACTCCATCAACGCCCAGCCGGTGCTCCCGTCCTCCTCTTCGCCACAGCCGTAGAGAGCCGGGAACGCCGGGTGCTCCATCCTGGAGAGGATCCGGCACTCGCGCTGGAACCGTTCGCGAGGGCGGAAGGCGGGGTCCATTCGGTCGAAGGGGTAGATCTTCGCGGCCAGGCGGGCTCCGGTCTCGCGATGGCGAGCGGCGAAGACCTCACCCGAGCCGCCCCGGCCCACGATCTCGCCGAGCTCGATATCCTCGAGGCCGAATCCGAAACGCGACGTCACCGGCCGGGCCCTCACCTCGTCGCGGGAGGCGGGGCGGGCGCGCCCTCGAGGCGCCTGAGGCGCGTGTCGAGGTTGTTGCGGTCCTGAACGTAGGTTTTGCCGAAATTCTCGGCCCACTTCTCGACGGCCTTCAGGGAGGTGCGGAGTTCCACCGTCTCCCGGCGCGCCGCGGCGGCGTCCTGCTTCGCCGCGTCGATGTCGGCCTGGAGGAGCTGACGGACTCCTTCCAGCTCGCGCCTCTGCGCGTCCTGCTGCTCGGCGAGCTTCTTCTCCAGGCCCGACACAGCGTCGAGGACCGGCTGCATCTGCTTCCGCGTCGCCGCGTCCATGGACTGGATCTGCTTCTCGAGAGTCGTCTTCGTCGCGACTTGACTCCTGAAAGCCTGAAAGACGAGCGTGCCGAGCGCCGCCGCGACGACGACGAACGCGGCCGTCAGGAAGGCCAGCCCGATCTTCAGATTCCGGTTCGAGTGCCCGACCGACTCGGCGAGGTTCTTGAAGAAGATCGTGGAGCCCTGAACGACTCCCTGCCCCCGGGACTGCGCGCGCGCATTGGATAGCATGTCTTTCAGGGACTTCGCTTCGCCGGGGGCCGGGCTCGAAGCGGTGGCGTCGACATCGCCGGGACGTCCGGGTCGGTTCTCGGTCATGGCCGCTCCTTCATTCGGGCGTGGGATGAAACGGATCTGAGGGCCGCCATGGCGACGACCCCCGTGGGACCGGCGTGGCTGCTCCGGCGCGTTTCGCCTGCCGAGCCGCGCAGGAGAGAGATCAGAACCCACAGGACGGCGGCAAAGAGGACGACGATGGCGGCAACGATCAATCCGATGCCGATCCCGCGGATCCGCCGAGGGGTCGCGTCCGTGGCGGGAGCGGACGCCGCCGGTGTCACGGCAGGCGGCACCGCGCGTGGCGGCGCCGTGACGGCGGGTGGCGGCTCACCGTAAACGACCAACCTCTGGCCGGGCTTCGGCAGCTTCAACGGAGGAAGCGGTTCCCTGTAGGACTGCTGCCTCAACTTCGCGATGACGTCGTCGAGCCTTTCGGTCTTTTCCTCCACGAGATCGGACGAGGAGCTGACCGGCTCGGGGAGCGAGTCCTCCGCCGCGCCTCCCGTCCACATGGAGATCTCTGAATACGTCTCCGATCTCTCGGACACCACGGTCGGCGCCGTTATCGTGGCATCCGGAGATGCCGGCGGAGGCGGCTGTTCCGTCACCGCCGGACTCACGTCTGAGGGAATCTCGGAGGTCTCGGTGTTCGCCGACGGCAAAGGGCTGGCGGGAATCGCGGGCGAAGGAGGAGTGGGCAAAGGCACGAAGCGCTCGGTCGGCGACACCGGCACATCGAGGTCGGGCCACCTCTTCTGCTGGGACGCTTCGACGGATGCCGGGCTCTCCGCCGAGGTGGAGCGGGCGACGGGCGGAGACGGGAAGGGCGAAGAGGGATTTGACGAGCCGATCCTCCCCTCGACCGGCGCAGGAAGCGTCCGGAGGGCGAGCGGATCAAGCTCGAGCTCGGGCGGGAGGCCCCGCTGAACGCGGTCGAGCACGTCGAGGATCTCTTCGTAGCTCTGGGGTCGGTCGTCCGGGCTCCTCGACAGCATCCGCCGCACGACGTCCCGGAGCGCCTCCGGCAATGGCGGGACGTTGGCCGGCGCCAGGACCTCGAACGCGTTGTCCTTCTGGTGCGCCACCAGCCAGTCGAAGTAATTCGCCTTCCGGGCCACGGTGATCGGCGGCTTTTTCGTCAGGAGCCGGTGGAAGATGACGCCGAGCGAGTACACATCGCTCCGCCAGTCGATGTTCGACGGGAAGAAATGCTCCGGCGAGGCGAACGCGAACTTCCCGAGAAACTGCCCTGTCCGCGTCCTCACGTCGCCGTCAACGGCCTGCTGCTGGAGGATTTTCGCGACCCCAAAGTCGAGGATTTTCGTCACGCGCGTCTGGTTCTCGAGCGTGACGAAGATGTTGTTCGACGAGAGGTCGCGGTGAAGGATGTTCTGGCTTCGGAGGTAGGCGAGGCCCATCAGCGCCTGGGTCATCAACGGCAGCAGCTCGGGGAACGGCCGCCCCTCGAACGCGCGGAAGTCCACGCCGTCGACGTACTCCATCACGATGGAGAGAACGCCGTCCCGGGACTCCGTGATCTCGTAGCACCGCACGATGTTCCGGTGGTTCAGCGCCGACAGGATCCTGTTTTCCTTCAGGAATCGGGCCTGCAGCTCGGGGTCGAACTCCCGCCTGGACATGACCTTGATGGCCACCGGCAGGCCGGTCCGCCGGTCATGCGCGAGGTAGACGAGCCCCATTCCCCCTTCGCCGAGGACGCGGGAGATCGCGTAGTACTCGAACTCCGGCGACATGCTCGAAATGCTCGCGATGGGTGGCTCCAGGAACGCAGTCAGTCTAGCAAACTCAATCCGTTTCGCACGGGAAATGGCGGGCCAAACGAGACACGACCAGAACACCCCTCCGCTCCCTGCCAGCCGACCTCATCGAACCACTACAACGTCTGACTCTGGACGCCGACGAGTGGCTGGACGAGGAAGTCCGGAGTGTCTTCTCCATCCCACCCCGACCTTCCCGCCCCGCTGACCGCGCTTCCGCCTGAACCCGTGAGAGAATTCCGCCTTGAAATGGGGCGGGGCTCGCGCGTCTTCGAAGAGCCCGTGACGTGCTGGGGGGAGAGCACGGATCGACGATCGTCGTCCGCCGAGCAGTGCCCGACGCTCCCCCTCTTTACACCGCCGCGCGCAATGCGGCCATGAAAGCTGGAGGATCGTGATGGGCAACCTGACACGGAGGAAGTTTCTGGTCAGCGGCGGCGCTCTCGCGCTGTCGCCCCTGGTCGTCTCCCGGGCATTCGCCCAGGGCAAGACGATCAAGATCGGTGCCGTGTATCCCCTGACCGGGAACCTGGCGTCCACGGGGCTCGACTGCAAGCGGGGGGTCGAGCTGGCCGTCGAGATCATCAACGGCAAGTACGACCTCAACCTCCCCCTGGCGAGAACCGAAGGGATCCCGGGCCTCGGCGGCGCCAGGCTCGAGGTCGTCTGGGCCGACACCAAGGGCGAGCCCAAGAACGGCCAGGCCGAAGCCGAGCGCGTCGTCACCCAGGACCAGGTCGTCGGCGTGATCGGCGCCTACCAGAGCTCGGTGACCAAGACGGCCAGTCAGGCGACGGAGCGGCTCAAGGTTCCGTACGTCTGCTCAGACTCCTCGTCCCCCACCCTCACGGAGCGCGGGCTCAGGTACTTCTTCCGCGTCAGCCCGCACGACGGGATCTTCGCCCACGACCAGTTCGCCTTCCTGAAGGACCTCGAGGCGCAGAAGAAGCAGAAGGTCCAGACGCTCGGCGTCCTCTACGAGAACACCGAGTTCGGCTCGAACGTCGGCAAGGAGGATCTGAAGTACGCCCAGGAGTACGGCTACAAGGTCGTGGCCGACGTCTCCTACACGAACAACGCGACGGACGTCACCAGCGAGGTGGGCCGGCTCATCACGGCCAACCCCGACGTACTGCTGCACGCGTCGTACATCACGGACGCCATCCTCTTCACGAAGACGTTCAAGGAGATGGGCTTCAACCCGAAGGGAATGCTGACGATGGCGGGCTACATCGAGCCCGGGTACCTGCCGGCGGTCAAGGCCGACGGCAACTTCATCATCGTCCGCTCGACCTTCGCGCTGGACCTCGCGAAGAAGAAGCCGCTCGTCGGCCAGGTCGCCGACCTCTTCAAGAAGAAGTTCGGGATCGAGATGAGCGAGAACGCGGCGCGGAGCTTCATGGCCCCGTTCGTCCTCGCCGAGGCGATCAACAGGGCGAAGAGCACCGAGGCCGAGGCCATCGTGAAGGCGCTCCGCGACACGAACATCCCCGGCGACCAGGTGATCTACCCGTGGAAGGGGATCCAGTTCGATCCGAAGACCCAGCAGAACGTCCACGCCACCGGTACGCTGGTCCAGATTCAGGACCAGCAGTACGTCACGGTGTGGCCGTTCGAGTCCGCGGCCAAGGACGTCGTCTGGCCCTTCCCCGCCTGGAAGTCCCGCAAGTAGCCGCACCGCGAGCGGGAGGGGCCCGCGGAGCCCCTCCCCCTTTGGTCCCGCGAAAGGGTGAAAGATGACCGACCAGCTGCTGCAGCAGATCGTGAATAGCCTGCTCATCGGGTCCGTCTACGCTCTCGTCGCCATCGGCCTCACCCTCATCTGGGGGGTGATGAACGTCCTCAACTTCGCCCACGGCGACTTCCTGATGCTGGGGATGTTCATCGCCTTCTGGTGCTACACGCTCTTCAAGATGGACCCGATCTTCTCGATCCCGGTCTGCGCGGCGCTCCTGTTCCTCCTGGGTGTCGGCATCTACCGCTTCATCATCAGCAAGGTGATGAAGGGGCCCGGCCTCGCGCAGCTCGTCGTCACGTTCGGGGTCAGCATCTTCCTGGCCAACCTGGCCGTCATGCTTTGGTCGCCCGACTTCCGCCTCATCGAGAAGCCACTCCTCGCGGGCACCTGGAGCCTGGGAAGCGTCCAGCTGAGCATCCCGAAGTTCGCCGCCTCCGTCGGGAGCGTCGTGGTGTCGGCCGCGGTCTTCCTCTTCCTGAAGAAAACGCGGACGGGCAAGGCGATCCTGGCCGTCGAGATGAACCGCGACGCCGCGCTCCTGATGGGGATCAACACGGAGCGGATCAACTCCCTCTCGTTCGGCCTTGGGTCGGCCCTCGTCGGCATCGCCGGGGCCTTCCTCTCGATGTACTACTACATCTACCCGCAGGTGGGAGGGCTCTTCGGGCTGATCTCCTTCTGCATCGTGGCCCTGGGCGGGTTCGGCAGCATCGAGGGAGCGTTCATCGCCGGGATCCTCATCGGGCTCGTCCAGACTCTGGGCGGCTACTTCTTCGACCCTGCCTACAAGTACGCTCTCGTCTTCCTCGTCTACCTCATCACGGTCTGGATCCGGCCCCAGGGCCTGATGGGGTGACGGGCGTGAGGACGTTCACGGTGCGGCAGGTCTCCGTCGCCGCAGCGGTTCTCGTCCTTCTCGCGCTCTACCCTCTGGCCGTTCGGGGCTCGTTCCCGATGCACCTGATGATCATGGTCTTCCTGTTCGCGATGCTCGGGGTCTCCTGGAACATCATGGGCGGGTACGCCGGGATGTTCTCGTTCGGACAGGCGGCGTTCTTCGGGATCGGGGCCTACACGTCGTCCTTCCTCCTCACGGCGCACCACGTCAACCCGTGGATCGGCCTCCTGGCGGGCGGGGTCGTGGCGGCTGTCGCGGCCGCCCTCATCGGCATCCCGTGCTCCAACCTGCGGGGGCACTATTTCGCCATCGCGAGCATCGCGTTCGCCGAGATCGTGAGGATCCACTTCAACAACTGGAAGCTCATCGGGGCCGCAGAGGGACTGACGATCCCGATGCAGGACGAGTCGCTCCGGAACTTCCAGTTCCACTCGTCCAAGGCGCCCTACTACTACATCATGCTCGGGTTCCTCCTCCTCTCGCTCGGCGTCTGCTCGTGGGTCACGACCTCGCGAATGGGCTTCTACCTTCGCGCCATCAAGGAGGGCCACGACGTGGCGAAGGTCCTGGGGATCGACGTCGTGCGGTACCGGATGGCGGCGATCATGATCAGCGCCTTCCTCACCGCGATGGCCGGGACGTTCTACGCGCAGTACATCCTCTACCTCGACCCGGAGAGCGTCCTGATCCTCCCCATCTCCGTCCAGATCGTGCTCGTCTCGATGCTGGGGGGCGCCGGCTCCGTCATGGGGCCCGTCATCGGCGCGGCGATCCTGCTCCCGATCTCCGAGGTGACGAGGGTGAAGCTGGGATTCAAGGGGAGCGGCCTCGACATGATCATCTACGGCACGCTGATCATGCTCATCTCGGTCTACCGGCCCCAGGGCGTTTGGGGGCTCCTCCAGAAGATCGGGTCGAAGAAGGAATGAGCGCCGCGCCTCTCCTCGACGTCCGCGGCGTCACCAAGCGCTTCGGCGGGCTCCTCGCCAACGACGACGTCTCCTTCACGGTGAGCGAGGGGGAGATCGTCAGCATCATCGGGCCGAACGGCGCCGGAAAGAGCACGCTCTTCAACTGCGTCACGGGCTTCTACCGGCCCAACGTCGGGTGCATAAGCTACGACGGGCGGGACATCACCCGCCTCGCTGCCCATCGGATCTGCAAGCTCGGCATCGCGCGGACGTTCCAGATCGTCCAGGTCATCACCGACATGACGGTCCTCGAGAACGTGATGACCGGCGCCTTTCTGAGGAGCGTCCGGAACGGGGCGGCGCACGAGAAGGCAGAGGAGGTCCTCCGGTTCGCCGGCCTCCACGAGAAGCGCGACGCGGCGGCGACGTCCCTCACCATCGAGGCCAAGAAGCGGCTCGAGGTCTCGATGGCCCTGGCCACTCAGCCAAGGCTCCTCATGCTCGACGAGTCGATGGCGGGCCTGAACCCCGTGGAGCTGCGGGGGATGATCGCCCTTCTCCGACGGGTCCGGGCGAACGGGGTCACCCTCGTGATCGTCGAGCACGTGATGGAGGCCGTGATGGAGCTCTCGGACCGGGTCATCGTGATCAACTCCGGCAAGAAGATCGTCGAGGGCCCGCCGAAGGAGGTCGTCGTGAACCCGCAGGTCATCCAGGCCTACCTCGGAGATCGGTACCGTGCTCGAGGTTGAGGGGCTTGCCGTCGGTTACGGGGACCTCCTGGCGATCCAGGACGTCTCCTTCAACGTCCAGAAGGGCGAGGTCGTCAGTCTCATCGGCTCCAACGGGTCCGGCAAGAGCACCCTCCTCCGGACGATCTCCGGCCTGCTCCGGCCCCGGAAGGGGACGATCCGCCTCGAGGGCGAGCCGATCCACGTCGTGCCCCCGTACGACCTCGTCCGGAAGCGGATCTCGATGGTGCCCGAGGGGCGGCAGCTCTTCGGCCGCCTTTCGGTCTGGGACAACCTTCTGCTCGGGGCCTACTGCCTCCGGTCCCAGGACGAGATCGGTGCCGCGCTGGACGACGTCGTGAAGCTCTTCCCCTGGCTCCCCGGGAGGAAGAGCCAGCGCGCCGACACGCTCAGCGGCGGCGAGCAGCAGCAGGTGGCGATCGCGCGCGGGCTGATGTCGCGGCCGTCGCTCCTGATGCTGGACGAGCCGTCGCTCGGCATCATGCCCAAGCTCGTCACCGAGATGTTCGAAACCATCCACGCGATCCGGGAGAAGGGCGTGACGGTCCTTCTCGTCGAGCAGAACGTGTTCGAGGCCCTCAGCATCTCCGACCGGGCCTACGTGCTGCAGACGGGGCGTATCGTTCTCCAGGGCAAGGGCGAGGACCTCCTGAAGTCCGATCTCGTGCGGCAGGCCTACCTCGGGATGTAGAAAGGAGGCCCACGGTGAAATCTGACATCGAAGCGGTCGTTCGCGGCGCCGACCTCGCCGGCTGGGAGTCCGTCGAGGTCGAGTACGGGACCCGGTCCTTCCCGGTGCTCGTGCCGGGGGGCTCCCGCGTCCTCGAGATGAACGAGGTCGCGCCCCTCCTCGACCCGGGTGCGCGGATGCGCGCCGCCCTGGACGCGCCGATCGGCTCGCGCACCCTTCCGGCCATCCTCCTCTCCAAGGGCAAGCCGGCCGCGGAGCTGACGGTCTGCATCACGACCTCGGACATCACGCGCCCGGTGCCGTACAAGGGAGACTCGGGGATCCTGCCGCCCCTCCTCGCGCTCCTCCACGAGGCCGGGATCCGCCGCGAGAACGTCACGCTCCTCGTGGGAACCGGGACCCACCGGCCCAGCTCCCCCGCCGAGAAAGTCGCCATGTTCGGCGAGGACGTGGTCGCGCACTACCGAATCGTGGACCACGTCTGCGACGACGCCGCGGCGCTGGTCGACATCGGGCGGACGGCGAGCGGCACCGAGATCCACATCAACCGGACGTTCTACGAGGCCGACGTGAAGATCGCGACGGCGCTCGTCGAGAGCCACTTCATGGCGGGCGCCTCCGGGGGCCGGAAGGCGGTCTGCCCCGCGCTCGTCAGCCGCAAGACGATCGAGCGATTCCACAGCGCGCAGTTCCTCGACTCCCCGCTCGCGACGAACCTCGTCCTGGAGGGCAACCCGTGCCACGAGGAGGCCCTCGAGATCGCCCGGCGGTGCGGCGTCGACTTCATCGTCAACACCGTCCTGAACCGCCGCCTCCAGCTCCTCGAGGTCTTCGCCGGGGATCTCGTCCTCGCGCACGCGAAAGCGGTCGAGCTCCTCCGCGGCATCGTCGCCATCCCGGTGGACGAGGAGTACGACGTCGTCCTCACCCACGGCGGCTACGTCGGCATCAACCACTACCAGATCGCGAAGGCCGCCGTGAACGCCCTGCCCGCCGTGCGCCCGGGAGGCACGATCGTCCTCGCCGCCTGCGAGCGGGACGACGACCCGGTCGGTCCCCTCACCTACCGGACGCTCCTGCACCTCCTGAAACTCCAGGGCCCGGGTGGCTACATGTCGACGCTGCTCAATCCCGGATGGGCGTTCACCAAGGACCAGTGGGAGCCGCAGATGTGGGCGAAGGTCCTGGACAAGGTCGGCGAGGAGGGGCTCGTCTACTGCTCGGCAGTCCTCTCCCCGAAGGAACACCTGATCGTCCCGGGGCGCGCCGGCTGGGACTACCTGCCGAACGACTCCCCAGAGGACGAGATGGTAAGGGCTCGCACGATGCTCCAGAACGCGGTCGTCTACGCGGTGAAGAGTCCCCGGCGGAAGGGCGCGGCGCCGCGCGTCGCCTTCATCAAGGAAGGACCGTATGCGGTGCCCGTTCGGACACCGGCTGCGGTCAGGCACGAGGCCTCCCAAGCGGTCACGGCCCGCTGACCGGACGCCGTCTCGCGCCCAACTGCCGCCCGGCGCGGAGGAGCCGGGCACACCGTGCTCCGACGCACCCTCGAACATGGTGGCGGGGCCGACGGGGCTCGAACCCGCGACCTCAGGCGTGACAGGCCTGCGCTCTAACCAACTGAGCTACGACCCCGGTTCCGTCCCGCGACGGTCGCGTCGGGGCGGGACGCGAAGTATACAGAGACGATGAACCAAGTGCGAGGCGGCCGTCAAGGCCGGCATGCACTTTGCGGAGAACGTCTGACCGGGCCCGAGCGCCCGCAGAAGCTGCAAAGAATGCCGACGCCTCGCGTCTCGGCAGGAAAGGTTGACATGAAACATCCGACTGCTCTTCTCGGAGTGCTATTGATCTGTGCGAGCCCTGCCGTCGCCCAGAAATTCGAACTGCCCCCGCTCGTTGAGCCAGCGAGCGCCGAGCACCACGTCGGTAAGGTGATCTGGGCTGATCTGGCGACCCCGGACCTCGCGAGTGCGAAGCGGTTCTATTCAGGATTGTTCGGCTGGACTTTCCGCGACATTCGTGAGACAGAGTACGCCGTCGCGTTTCTCAATGGCCGGCCGATGGGAGGCCTGCACCACCGGCCCGTGCCGCCCGGTGAACAACAGCGGCCGGCATGGCTGCCCTTCATCGCCGTTCGCGATGTCGATGCCGTGAAGCGGACCGCGCTGGAACACGGAGCCAAGGTGGTTTTCGAACCCAGAACTTACGCGCAACGCGGCCGCCAGGCGGTATTCGCTGATCCGGAGGGGGCTGTCTTCGGAGTCCTCGCCTCCAGCAGTGGTGACTCCGGCGACTTCCTGGCTGCGCCCGGAGAGTGGATCTGGAGCGCGCTTCTCGCACAGGATCCAGACAAGGACGCGGCCTTCTACCAGGCGCTCTTCGGCTATGACGTTTTCGACGTGCCGAGTGACGACGGTTTGGAGCACGTGATCCTTTCGACCGACGACTACGCTCGCGCGAGCGTCAATGCTCTGCCCAGCCATTCGTCCCGCCCTCATCCCCACTGGCTCAACTTCGTGCGGGTCGTGGATGCCGTCGACGTGGCAGCCAAGGTGGTTGCGCTGGGCGGGCGCGTGCTGGTCGAACCGCACGTGGATCGCCACGGTGGCAAGGTGTCGGTCGTCGCCGATCCGGCGGGAGCACCCTTTGGATTGATGGAGTGGTCGGACACCGACAGCAAAAAGGAGCCGAAATGAACATCATCGCTCGACGTTGGAAGGTGAGAGCGCTCGGGCTCGTGCTGCTCACGGTGCTGTATGCCTGCACGGTAACCCCCGGGGGATATGTCGGGGGCGTCTACGAGCCGTCCGGGTCCGACTACGGCGGCTGGGGGCCGGGTTATCACGTGGGACCGTCCCGCGGCGGCGAACGTCGCGAGGAGCATTCGTCCAACCACGCCTATCGGTCGGCGCCACCCTCACGCCCAAGTCCGTCGATCCCCTCACGTCCGCGTGGGCGTTGAAATAAATCCGAGGGGATTGCGCTCGGGGATGGATCATTCGCCTCGAGTGTGAGAGAGGCCCAATTCGCGCGATACGCCGGGGTCTTCACCCCGGCCTATGATCCGGTGAGCGCGAACGCGACCGGAGGCGCAGCGGAGCGCGGCGCCATGTCGCGAGAGACAAATGAGATGCGTGGTGGGAGGTATCGGGATCGAACCGATGACCTGCTGCGTGTAAAGCAGACGCTCTCCCGCTGAGCTAACCTCCCACGACAGT
>OCTA010001500.1_pt1 | contig 21444 bp, 18 predicted proteins | sample 1538991 | NCBI WGS metagenome assembly OCTA01 (sample SAMEA3539302, study PRJEB22396) | soil metagenome | biome: tundra; feature: field; material: soil | place: USA | collected 2010-05 | depth 0.15 m | reverse complement strand
ACTCCATCACCACGAACGGCTGATCGTCTTCCGTGTAGTCCGCGTCCTCCACGCGCACGATGTGCGGATGCTGAAGCTGCCGCATCACCAAAGCCTCGGCCATCAGCCCTTTGAGTCCTTGCTGCGCCGCCGCGCCCGCCGCGACCAGCACCTTCAGCGCCTTCTCCTCGTTCCAGATCAGATGCCGCGCCCGGTACACCACGCCCATGCCGCCTCGGCCAATCTCGCTCAGGATCTCGTACTTTTTCCGGATCAGGGCGCCCGGCTCCAAGCCGCCGCTGGAGCGCAACGCGGAGCCATCACGCGGGCAGAACCCAACGTCGTTGCCGTAGCTGGCAGAGCAGATGGGACAGGTTCTCACTCGATAAAGGTTAACGCGTTAAGCAGGTCAGAGCAATGGCTCTATGCTTCCAGCTTTACCGCCTCATTTGCGTAGACAGCCAGATCCGCAAAGACCCGCGCTCCAAACGGAGAGCGGGTTCCCGCTTTGGCCATAACTCCGGGACAAGACTCCTCCAACGTCTGGTAGACTGCGTTCATTTGCTTGACAGTGGGCCGCCGCTTCACCCGCACCAGCGCATTGCACAACTCACGAAACAACCCTTCAATCGTTCCATCGTGGACGTACACATCGGTGCCACTCAAATCGCTCAATGACTTTTGGACACGCCGTTCGTTCGACTCAAACACGCACCAAGTGTGCCCCGCAGGGTGTTCCATGGCCGCCATGACGGTCAAACCAAGCTCGAAAGGCATATTGAATCGCGGCGTGTGAAACGAATAGCGCCAGCTTCGTATCAGATTCACAATCCGGTTCAAGCGGCGCTCTCCGCCGGGTACTTCAAGAGCCGCCCTGGGCGTCAGACCAAATGAGCAGATTCCGGCAATGTAGCCCAAGTACAGCCTGCGGAATTCAAGGTCGTAGGGGAAGTTCAAAAAGACTGCTTGCGGATTTGGCCTACGATACACGGGCCTTCGCTGCCGATCGTTTACGCGTCGTGGTTCCGCCGTTCTTCGCCGCCTTCCTCGCGGCCACAGATTCCCTCTTCCGCCGGCGCTCAACGATCGCGGCAACCGTCTCCTGAATTTCTTTTGTCCGCGCGGGGGAGACGCCCATCATCCGGGCGACCTCTTCCGTGGTCGGAAATGGAGTCGTGATTCTGATGGGCTTCCGCATTCGTCGGTCTTTCTGGTTGCAGTATAGCGGACTGACCCGACGCTACAATAATCTCTTATGTCCTGGTCAACCGTCCGGGTGCCCGCATCCAGCGCCAACCTCGGGCCGGGCTTCGATGCCCTCGGCCTGGCGCTCTCGGTGTATCTGGATTGCCGCTTCCGCGCCAGCGATCGCCTATCTATCACGGTCACGGGCCGCGATGCCGCCGCCATCTCCACGGGCCCCGACAACCTTATCTGGCAGACCGCGCTCTCGGTCGCGGCCGACGTGCGCATGCAATTGCCGCCCATCGAGCTGGTAATCGACAATCAGATTCCCCTCGGCAAAGGTCTGGGATCGAGCGCCGCCGCGCTCACTGCCGGCGTGGTCATCGCCGACCGCCTGTTGGGTTTGGGCTGGCGCCCGCCGCGCATCCTGGATGAAGCCGCACGACTGGAAGGCCATCCCGATAACGTGGCCGCATGCGTCCTTGGTTCCATCGTGGCCAGCGCCATCGATTCCGGCGGCGCCGTGCGCGCCGTCCGCCTGGAAATGTCCGCGCGCTTTGGAATGGCGCTGGTGGTGCCGGATTTCGTCCTCCCCACCTCCCAAGCGCGTGCCGTCCTGCCCTCCTGCTACAGCAAAGAGGACGCGGTGTTCAACGTGCAGCGCGCCGCGCTCCTCATCGCGGCGCTGGCGGCGGGAGCCACGTCGGCCTTCCCGGCCGCGCTCGAAGATCGCTTCCACCAGCCCTACCGCGCGCCACTGGTGCCCGGCCTGGCCGATATTCTGAAGCTGCGCGCGCCCGGCTTGTTAGGTTGCGCCCTAAGCGGCGCCGGTCCCTCCGTACTGGTCTTCTACGAGCGCGGCTACGAGGCGGTCTGCGACCTGGTCCGGCAAATCTTCCAGCTTCATGGACACGCGGCGGAAGTCCTGCACACCCAAATCGCCGAGCGAGGCTATGAACTCACGTAGAAGGCAGACCACGAAAGACGATGGTCTGCCCCACTTCTTCGAACATCCCCGTCTTGCGATTCTTCCGCACCCGGTCCCACGCGAGACAGCGCCCATTCATCGCCACATACACCCCCGGCGGCAGCGTCTGCGCGAACGCCAGCGCGCTGCCCAGGTTGAACAGGCCATCCGAACTGCCGAACTTGTAAGGAATCATGGCGCCGGTCAGCACGATGGTCTTATCGACGATGCCGCGCGCCAGCACGCCGGCGGTCTCCACCATCGTGTCGGTCCCGTGGGTGATCGCGATGCGGTTCTCGGGCGCGCTCCGGCACTGCTGCAGGATGATCTGCCGGTCGTCGTCCGTCATGTGCAGGCTGTCGATCATCATCAACGTGCGCACCTGCACATCCAGATTGCACCTGCCCAGTTTCAGCATCTCCGGCAGGTGCGAGTCCTTGAAGAACAGCTCGCCGGTCAGCTCGTTATAAGCTTTGTCGAACGTGCCGCCGGTGATGAAGATTCGAATCGGTTCCACGTTATGCGGCGCTCCGTTTATAGCCCGTCTCCAGATTCGGCAGAAACGCGGTCAGCAAGCCGATCGCCGGCAGAAACGAGCACACACGGTAAACAAAAGCGATACTCGTGGCATCCGCCAGCCAGCCCATGATCGCCGCCCCCACTCCGGCCATGCCGAACGCCAGGCCGAAGAACAGCCCCGAGATCGTGCCGATCTTGCCGGGCACCAGGTCGTGCGCATACACAATGATGGCGGAGAACGCCGACGCCAAAACCAGCCCGATCACGATGCTGAGGACCGTGGTCCAGAACAGATTCGCGTAAGGCAGCGCCAGCGTGAAAGGCAGGATGCCGAAAATCGAGCACCAGATCACGTACTTCCGGCCGATCCGGTCGCCCACCGGCCCGCCAATGAAAGTCCCCGCGGCCACCGCGCCCAGAAACACGAAAAGGTGGATCTGCGCGGATCGCACCGGCACGTGGAACCGGCTCATCAGGAAGAAAGTGTAGTAGCTGGTCAGGCTCGCCAGATAGAAATACTTCGAGAAGACCAGTCCCATCAGCACCGCCAGCGCCACGCCAGTTTTCCGCCGGGATAGTTGCGGGTGGCGGTCGTGCAGAGCCGCCGCCGCTTTCGCCCTAACCGCGCCATGGCCCTTGTACCAGGCCCCGATGCGCGCCAATACAATAATGGCAAGCAGCGCCGCCGCGGAGAACCACGCGATGCTGCGCTGGCCTCCCGGAAGTACGACCAGCGCGGCCAGCAACGGGCCCAGCGCCCCCCCGTGCTGCCCCCCGGACGCCATCCGCGCCACCCGCGACGATTCCGGGTGGAACACGGACGATCCCACCCCGACCAGCGCCACTGCCAGTAGAATCATGCCGAACCGCGGCGCAAACGCCAAAAGCAGCAGACCCGAAAGCGTGAATCCCATCCCCACCGGCAGCGAGTAAGGAGTTGGCCGACGATCGGTGTAAATTCCCACGAACGGTTGCAGCAGAGAAGCGGTGAGCTGCACGCTCAGCGTGATCAACCCGATCTGCCTGAAATCCAGGCGATACGCCTGCTTCAGGATCGGATACACAGCCGGTATCACCGACTGCAGCATGTCGTTCAGGAAATGGCAAAAGCTGATGGCCGCCAAAACTCCGAACGCCGTGGCACTCGATCTGCTGATGGAAGAAACCCGGGTAGCCGTCTGGCTCGACACTTTTAGTAGCTTAGCAGGTGGGGCAGACGCCTGGCCTAGGCTCGGTATGCCTAACGCCGATGGTTGGACCCGAGTTGTGCGGAATTGTGCAGAATTGTGCATTGCGGTGTGTTTGGCAGTGCGCCCAATTTTGACCGAACAAAGCCAATTGTTCCTTTAAAATCAATTAATTAGCAATAAACAGCCCCCTAAAACCGACCGATGGCGGTGGGGCAGAGCCCGGTGCGACTGGTCTGGGCGGCGGATTGCGAATTAGGCGAACAAAACTAGAAACTGAGGACGGCAGGGCAACCATGGCGAGCCAGGAATTCTGTTGTTCTATGAACCGGCGGGCCGTCGAGCGGAGCGGCGAACGGCGGTGGAAGGCATTGACTACTCAATGGGAGTATAGCACGGCGGCGAAAGGAGTTCGGCTTCGCGATTGACGTTGGGCGTTTGTTTTCAGTGGATTGACGTGGTGCCGCGTTGTGTAATCGTCGATTGGATTGGGACGCATCGCCGCTCCAAGTGGTCCGGGGCGAGTTGAGGGCAGGACCACTGCGAGGCGGACTCCTGGCCGCCGCGCTTCCAATCTCCGGCATGCACGTTTTCCGTCAACTTGAACGCGAACGGCGCAACTTCCGGATGGTGCGTGACACGCCCCGAACAGTCGATGCCGATTGGGAGTCGTCGGTAAATCCTTCGCGACAAGGCAGGAGTTATCCGCGGGGCCGCGTTTGAAATATCCCGCAGGACGGTCCGATGCACCGTCGTCCTGCGGAGAAAACTGAGATCTAAAAGCCGGCGCACATCTCGCTCGTCCATGCGCCCTGGCTATCGGCTCCGTCGGCCTTGGCGATTGCCGCTTTCATTCTCATATAGCTGCGCCTGCTGCAGGCCTGGTACGGGTGGCGACGACATTAAGAGCAATGCCGTCGCCACCCGCGTGACGGTTCGGAGCCGCCCGAGGTCTGATTAAATTGGGTGCACGCTGCAGCCTGCTATTGGTAGATAGCCAGCCGCCCCGTGCACCCCTCTCATCATTCGCTCTGGAGGTTAAAAGCCCCAGGATTGGTAGATAACTAGCGGACCGTTCCATGCACCCGCGTTATCGACCCATAAGAAGTCCAGATTCCCGTTTTGATCAATCTGGAACAGATCGGTCTGGTTGAGGCCGACTTGCTGGGAAACCGCGAAGCTGCCTCCAGGCGTATAGGCAAGACCGGGAGGTCCGATCGCTTCCGGCCCCCCCCATGCACCCCCGCCGTCGACCCAGAAAACGTCCAACTGGTCGTTGGCATTAATTCCGAAAACATCGGTCTGGTTGAGACCGAATTGCTGGGACGCTGCGATGAAGCTCATGGGCGCGAAAATCCCGGGGGCACCGATCTTTTGCGGCCCGCCCCACGCACCCCCGCCGGTGGCCCAAAAAACATTCAACTGACCGTTGTGATCAACCAGGAAGACGTCAGTCTGGTTGAGGCCGATTTGCTGGGACACCGCGATGGGGGTGAACTGAGCGTAGGCAAGCCCGACAGGGCCAATCTTCTTCGGTCCCTGCCAGGCACCCCCGCCGTCGACCCAAAAGACCTCCAACTGGCCGCTGGTAGTAACCATGAACACATCGGTCTGATTGAGGCCGACCTGCCGGGAGGCTGTGAGGTTGGCGTATGAACCAGGCATAAACTGTGGGGCGCCGATCTTTTGCGGTCCCTGCCAGGCACCCCCGCCGCCGGCCCAGAAAACATCCAACTGGCCGTTTTTATCAACTGCGAAAACGTCGGTCTGATTGAGGCCGAATTGCTGGGACACGGCGAGATAGCATCCAGGCAAGAAAAGCCCGGCGGGGCCGATCTTTTCCGGTCCCTGCCAGGCACCCCCGCCGGCCACCCAGAAAACGTCCAACTGGCCGTTTTGATCGACCATGAACACATCGGTTTGATTGAGGCCGAATTGCTGGGACGCCTTGATGTTGCCCCCACCCACGAAAATGGCGGGGCCGATCCTTTCCGGTCCCATCCAGGCACCCGTGCCGGCCCAAAAGACGTTCAACTGGCCGTTCTCATCAACAGTGAACAGATCCGTTTGGTTGAGGCCGAATTGCTGGGAGGCGGCGATGTTCCCACCTGGATAAAGGTTCTGCGCGTGCGCCGTGGCCGCTGCCATGCTTGCAATCATCAAGCCCGCGGCCGCTGTGTATAGTTTTCCTTTGACGTTCATCTTGTTTCTCCATTTATTTCTCGTGCTTCCACGGTGAATGTCCGAGCCAGTCCCCTGGCCGCCTGGGCGAGCGGAAGCACGCGCATAGTCCCGCCCAGATGGCCAATAGCCCTTAAGAATGTTTCGAAACCCGGTGGCGCCGGCTGGTGGGCGACAACCTACATGCGAAAACCAGAGCCAGCAATGCCCGGCGCTCAGGGCGGCCTAATCTCTCTTCCGCCCTCGATGACACAAGCGCAGATTTCAGGAGAAACCCATCACGACGGCCGTCTTTTCTTTTCAGACGGCGGTAGCCCCGAGGCCCCCTGCTGAGACCGGCATACTGAGCTAGGCCCCGAGGGCCACTCGTCGAGAAGGTGTAAACAATCCGATCGCGGACCGTAGCGGACTTGTTCACACCTCCTAAGTAATAGGCCGCAAAACGGCGCGCGGGCAGTTATTTGAAGGCAGTGAGGCGCCCACGCGCCTTTGCGGGCTCGTGAGACAGAGGTTGAGCCTTGAAATGCGCGGGAGATCTATCCGCTACCCGTTGCGAAAATGGGGTATAGTGGAACAGCCCGGAGTCCGGGAATGACCACGCAACCGATCACTCGCCTGCTCATTGAATGGAGCGCCGGGAACCAACTGGCGCTCGAGCAATTGACCCCACTGGTGTATGAGGAACTGCGAAAGCTGGCCGGCCGTTATTTGAGCCGTGAGCGGCCGGAGCACACGCTACAACCCACCGCCCTGGTTCACGAAGCCTACTTGCGGCTGGTGGAGCAAGACCATCAGAACTGGGAAAGCCGGTCGCACTTCTACGGCGTAGCCGCGCACTTGATGCGCCTCATTCTGGTGGACTGGGCACGCAAGGCGCGGGCCGGCAAGCGTGGCTCGGCACCGCGCCGGTTACCGCTCGAAGACGTGGCCGGGGCCGCCACCCATCGGCCCGAGGAGATGATCGCTCTCGACGATGCCCTGACCGCTCTGAATAATGTAGACCCGAGAAAGGCCCAGATCATCGAGCTGCGGTACTTCGGCGGGCTAACCGTCGAGGAAGTCGCGCGCAGCCTCTCGATTTCGACCGCTACGGTAGAACGGGAAACCCGGATCGCCCAGATGTGGCTTAGCAACGAATTGAAGGGTGGCGCGACCGCATGACACCGTCGCGATGGCATCAAGTGGAGGAAGTGCTGCGAGGCGCGCTGGAAATGGAGGGCGCCGACCGCAGCAACTACCTGCGGCAAGCCTGCGCAGACGATGAAGACCTGTGCCGCCAGGTCGAACGCTTGTTAGACAGCGATTCGGATGAGAGCCGCAACATCTCCAGCATTATCGAGGACGCCGCCGCCGGTCTATTTAGCGAGGATCCCGCGCCGGACGCCATGGCCGAAATGGAGCTCGGCAATTACCGCGTCCGCCGCGAACTCGGACGGGGCGGCATGGGTGCGGTTTACCTGGCGGTCCGCGCGGATGAGACCTTCGACAAGCAGGTAGCCATCAAACTGGTAAAGCGCGGCATAGATACCGACGCCGTCCTGAAGCGCTTCTGGTACGAGCGCCGCATCCTGGCAGCCCTGGAGCACCCTTACATCGCCGGGCTCCTCGACGGCGGTACCGCACCCGACGGCCGGCCTTACTTCGTCATGGAATATGTCGACGGCAAGCCGCTCGACATCTATGTCCGCGAGCACGGACTGTCCTTCGAGCAACGTTGCGAACTGGTTTCGAAAGTCTGCGAGGCGGTGGCGTATGCGCATCGCAACCTCGTCATTCATCGCGACCTGAAGCCCAGCAACGTCCTGGTGACCGCGGATGGCAGACCCAAACTGCTGGACTTCGGCATCGCCCGGTTGCTCAGCGGCGACCCTGGAGAAAACACCCTTACCGGACCTAGCGGTCCCCGGGCTCTGACTCCGGATTTCGCCAGTCCCGAACAGGTGCGCGGTGACGCGGTGACCACGGCGACCGACGTCTATTCCCTCGGTAAGACCGTGGCCGCCATTCTGCCAGCCGGACGGGAGCTTCCCCCTGACCTGAACACCATCATCGGCAAAGCCACACGCGAGGAGGTCGATCAACGCTATGCCTCGGTGGCGGACCTGCGTGAGGATCTGCGGCGTTATCTCGCCGGATTGCCGATCCTGGCGCGCGAACAGACGCTCCTCTATAGAGCCGGCAAATTCACGCGCCGCCACCGCGCGGCTTTGGTCACCGCTTGCGCTATGGCCCTTGTGCTCATCGCAGCCGCGGTGGTGAGCATCCGGCAGAGCATACGCGCTAACAGGGAAGCGGCAGTGGCAGAGGCCGTCAACGACTTCCTGCAAAATGATCTGCTGGCACAGGCCAGCGCCTCCACCCAATCGACAACGAGCGCCAAACCCGATCCGCACCTCGAGGTACGAACGGCCTTAGACCGCGCGGCCGCCCGAATCCCGGGAAAATTCGACCGGCAGCCGGAGGTGGAGGCTGCCATTCGGGACACCATGGGGCAGACCTACATGGACCTCGGGCTCTACCGGGAGGCGCGGAAACAATTGGAGCGGGCGCTGGATTTGCGGCGCCGCGTGCTCGGGACAGAGAATCGGCAGACTCTTAAGACCATGAGCCGCCTGGGGAGTATCGCCGACCTTCAGGGCGAATATCCGAGGGCCGAGGCGCTTCGCAGCCAGGTCCTGGCGATCCAGCGCCGCGTGTTAGGTCCCGAGTCTCCCGACACGCTATATTCCCTGAACAATTTGGCCGTCGTCTACTGGCATCAGGGCAAATACGCGCAGGCCGAGGCGCTCGAGAGCCAGACGCTGGAGATCCGGCGCCGTGTGTTAGGTGCCGAGCATCCCGATACGCTCACTTCCATGAACGCGCTGGCCAACTTCTACGACGATGAGGGCAAGAACGCGCAGGCCGACGCGCTGGACAGTCAGGCGCTGGAGATCCGGCGCCGGGTGCTAGGTGCCGAGCATCCCGATACGTTGCGCTCCATGACCAACCTGGCCAACATCTACGTAGAGGAAGGCAAGTACGCGCAGGCCGAGGCGCTCGACAGCCAGACCTTGGGAATCCGGCGCCGCGTACTGGGTCCCGAGCATCCCGAGACTCTGTCTTCCATGAACAATCTGGCCACCGCTTTAATGGTGCAAGGCAAGTACGCGCAGGCCGAGGCGCTCGACGGCCAGGCCCTGGAGATCAAGCGCCGGGTGCTGGGTCCCGAGCATCCTCGCACGCTCATTTCCATGAATGCTCTGGCCGCCGATTACTTCGTGCAAGGCAAGTACGCGCAGGCCCAGGCTCTCTACAGCCAGACGCTCGAAATCAGCCGCCGCGTGTTGGGTCCCGAGCATCCCAACACTCTCTACACCGTTTGGAGTTTTGCACTCATGTACCAGAGGGAGAGCAAATACGCCTCGGCAGAAACTTATGCCGCGCAGGGCTTGGCAGGGCGGCGGCACGCCTTGGGCTCGGAACACCCGGACACGATGGAATCGGCGGCCGACCTGGCGCTGGCTTATGTGTCGCAGGGTAAGTTCACCGAGAGTGAGCCACTTGCCCGCGAGGCCCTGGAATTCGATCGTAAGAAGCAGCCCGATGACTGGCAACGGTTCCGCGCTGAAAGCCTGCTGGGCGCCAGTCTCGCTGGAGAAAAAAAATACTCCGAAGCGGAACCGCTGCTGCTCGAGGGCTATCAGGGAATGCTTGCGCGGAAAGACCGGATGGACGTGCCGAACTGGTATCACCTGGACCGCGCCCGTGAATGGATTGTCCAACTTTACCAGGCTTGGGGCAAGCCGGAGAAAGTTGGTGAGTGGAAGAAGAAGTGAGATTCACGCCGACGGAGCGTTGAATCGCACGGGACCGGCCAGTCCGAGCGCGGACGGGGCTTTAGAGAACTTACGGTACGCAGTCGGGCAATCCTCGGCCACTTGGAGGTCTGTGCAGCGCCCGCCTTGCAGCAACGGACCCTCAGGAATGCCCTAGCTATAGCTTGCTAGACGATAGGTCCCGCCTAACGCCGTAGCGTTTATCTGGGCAGCGGGCGGATGGTCGGCTATCCGGAAGCAATCCACATGAGCGAGAAGTCGCAAAAGCGGAGAGTTGACCAGGGCATTTTTGGGGATGAAGGCACGCGGCCGGATGCGCTCCGGCGGCGGCACGCCCCTAATGCGAGCCGCCAGTCCCGCCGATAGAACAGGCATGCAGCGACCACGCGCTGAGATTCGGATGCTATGCGCCGATATGGTAGAGGTCTGTTGGAAAGAACCGACGGGCCGCAAGTGCAAATCCACCGCTTTGCTGGAGGACATCTCACCATCGGGGATGTGCCTACAATTCGAGATACCGGTGGGCATAGGCACGCATGTACATGTACACTGTCCGGGCGAAAAGCTGGCCGGCGTTGTGCGCTATTGCGTCTACCGGGAGATCGGCTATTTCGTGGGCGTCGAGCTGGAGCCATCCAGCCGGTGGTCCCGCCAGCAGTTTGAACCTCAGCATCTCCTGGATTTGGAAGAATTGGTATTTCGCAGCGTCCGCAGAGCCGGCGGAACCAGCGAGACCATTCAGTAGCGCGGCTGCCGGCGCTCCCGCGGCGCGCATGGCATAGGCCTCGTTCATGGCACGCGCGTATCTCTACTGTACAATGGAGATTCCCGCCGCCATGGCAGCCCACACTCTCTCTATTCTGATCCCCGTTTACAACGAGGAAGAGTTCGTCGGAACACTGCTGGAGCGAGTGCTCTCGGCGCCCCTGCCGGAGGGAGTCGGCCGCGAGATCGTTGTCGTGGACGACGGCTCCACGGACGGCTCGGCGGCCATCGTGGAAGAGATCGCGGCGGCCCACCCGGACGTCTTGCGATTCATCCGGCAACCCCGCAATAGGGGCAAGGGCGCCGCCATCCGCACAGCCATCGACCACGCCACCGGTGAGTTCTCCATCATCCAGGACGCCGACCTGGAATACAACCCGCGCGAATACGGGCGCCTCCTGGCGCCGCTGCTGGAGGGTGAAGCCGACGCCGTCTATGGCTCGCGCTTCGTGATCTCGGGCGAACGCCGCGTCCTCTACTTCTGGCACTCCGTGGCCAACCAGATTCTGACCTTAATGTGTAACATCGTTTCGGACTTGAATCTGACGGACATGGAGACCTGCTACAAAGCCTTCCGCACCTCGCTGCTGCAGAGCATCCCCATCCGCAGCGACCGCTTCGGGCTGGAGCCGGAGCTGACCATCAAGCTGGCCAAGCGCCGCGTGCGCGTCTACGAAACGGCCATCGATTATCACGGCCGGACTTACGATGAAGGCAAGAAAATCGGGCTGAAGGACGCCTTCGATGCCGTCTTTGTGATCCTGCGCTATGCCTTCACACGGGACCTCTACAAAGATCCCGGAGGGGATATTCTGGACGCGCTCTCCGGGGCCCGGCGTTTCAATCGCTGGATGGCGGATACCATCCAGCCTTACATCGGCAAGCGGGTGCTGGAGACCGGAGCGGGCATCGGCAACCTGACCCGCATTCTGTCTCCGCGGCGCGAACGCTATATCGCGGGAGACATCGATCCCGAGTACCTGGCGCGGCTGCGCGCGCGCTTCCAGCACCGGCCGAAGATGGAAGTGCGGCACTGCGACCTGTCGAATCCGGTCGATTTCGAACCGTTGGCCGGGGCGGTGGATTCGGTGGTGTGTCTGAACGTGCTGGAGCATGTCGAGGACGAGATGGCGAGCCTGCGCAACATCTACACGGCGTTGCGGCCCGGCGGGCGAGCCATCGTCCTGGTGCCCTGCGGCCCGGAAATCTTTGGCTCGCTCGATACGGCGCTAGGCCACCTCCGCCGCTACGTCCGCGAAGAGCTCCAACAGAAGATGGAGCAGGCGGGTTTCCGCGTGGAGCGCATTCTGGACTTCAACCGCATCTCGCGTCCGGCCTGGTACGTGACGGGGCACCTGCTCAAGAGAAAGAAGCTCAGCCGTTTCCAATTGTATGTCTTCGACCGCTTCGTGTGGCTGTGGCGGCGCATCGACCGCTGGCTGCCGTGGCCGCCCACTTCCATCATTGCTATCGGGGCGAAGGGCGAGCGGTAGCATCCGCTCCCTCACGGTCTCGCCCGGAATGGTACGAAACCACACGCGCATGCAATCCGACTTGCCGGTACGCAACAAGGAGGGCGGCCCGGTGTTTGCCGAGGGTGAAATCGTGCCGACCTTGCATGATGAAAACGATCATGGTCGCCTGTTTAAAATGAAGGCCTGGTGAGGCCTTTTCCGAGGCAAACGCTTGTCCGTGATTGTCAGTGTGTTCCTGCCGTCCTGGTCCGGCCACCGATGGCGTTCTGCGCAATGCGAAGCTTCATTCATCCGGTACTCGATGTACTCGCCCCGGTCGATTTCCGCTTCGGCAGCTTCGACCCGTTCGCGAATCGCGTCTCGGTGAGATGGCGCGCCGCACGGCCTCTTCGACAAACGCGTCTGGGCTGTCGTAGCCGCCGCGCTGGCCAAGCCGCACTCACTCATCCCGCAGGGCGCGCAGCGGATCGATCAGCGAGGCCCGTCGCGCCGGCGCCCACGTTGCCAGCCCCGTAATCGCGAGAAGCGGCAGCGCGATGGCGGCGAGAACCAGAGGATTCACGCGGTCGAACGTGGCGAACGAGAACGTGGACGTGACCGCGCGGCAGGCGAAGAAACTCACAATCAGACCGATGGCAACCCCGGCCACGCCGAGGCGCACTCCCTGCCGCAGCACCATCCAGACCACCTTCCGCCGGTCCGCGCCGATGGCCATGCGAATGCCGATCTCGCGCGTCCGGCGGCTCACCGAGTAGGCCACCAGGCCGTAGAGGCCCACCACCGCCAGGAGCAGCCCCATCAGACCGAGGCCAGCCACCACTTGCACGATGATGTTCGGCGTCTTGACCGCACGTTGCTCGTAAAAGTCCTGCATGACTCGCACGTCGAAAACCGGCATGTCCGGATCCAGCCGGCGCACCACTTCGCGCAGCGCCGGAGCGATAGTAGCGGCGTCCTGGGCCTCCGATTCGGCCACCAGGGTCAACTCGGAACGCGTGTGCTGGCGGTACGGCAGATAGAAGAAGTCCAACGGCGGCTCGGCGATCCAGAGGTACTTCGAATTCCTGGCGATGCCCACGATCTCGACCAGTGGGCCGGTGGCGGTCTCCACGTGGAACCGCTTGCCCAGCGCCTCTCCTTTCGGCCAGTAGTGACGCGCCATGTGGTCGTTCACCACCGCCACTAGCGGAGCGTCCTCGCCATCCGATTCGAGGAAACCGCGCCCGCGCTGGATACGGATATCCAGGGTACGGAAAAAACCCTCGCTGACATAGGCGCCTTGGGTCGGGCGCGCCGGCTCGCCGCCGGCCAACCGATAGCCCTCCGGAACGGTGGCGGCGTGGTCCGTGCCGGCCATCGGCGCAAAGGTGGCGAGGGCTGCCGATTTCACGCCCGGGGCCGCGCGCGTTCGATCCAAGAGGTCCCTGTAGAATCGCTGCGTCTGTTCCTCGGAATAGTGCAGCAGTTGCGTGTCGAAGCTGGTTAGGAACAGACGATCGGTGCGGAAGCCCGGTCCCTGCGCCAGTTGATCGCGAAAGCCCTGCACCAGAACGGCTGAGACGGACAGCAGGATGAGGGAAAGCGCTACCTGTCCAGCTACCATCGTGTTGCGGCCCCACAGACGGCGTTTGCCTCCGCTATCGGCGTCGGCAGCCTTCAAGGCCCGCACCAGGTCCGGACGCGTAGCCTGCAGCGCGGGCGCCAGACCGAACAGTAGGGTGCTCACCAGCGAGACCGCCATGGTGAACAGCAGCGCCCGGCGATCCACTCCGATAGCCCAAACGACCGGCAAGTCGAAAGGCATCGGCATGCGGTGCCAGAAGTCCGCGAAAGCATCCGCGACCGCCACGCCTCCCAGTCCCCCGGCCACCGCGATCAAGAGATTCTCCAGAAGAAGCTGCCGGATCAAAGCGCCGCGGCCGGCGCCTATGGCCAGCCGCACGGCAATCTCCCGCGACCGTGCCCGAGCCCTGCTTAGCAGCAGTCCCGCGACGTTGGCGCAGGCCACCAGCAGCACGCAGATCCCCAGCGCACCCAGCATGGTCACCATGGCTATGATTGCCGCCGATTGGTCCACCCGAAGCTGCAGCTCGGTCTCCACCCGCAGGCGCCGATCGCGGCTGATCTGTGCGTGCATCTTCTGCAACTCGGCCGAGAGGGCCGCGACATCGGCCCGCGCCTGGTCGACGCCGACGCCGGGCTTCAGCCGGCCTTTGACGAACAGCCAGCCGAAGTCGCGGTCATGCAGATAGTTCCTTTCGCCCATGCGCGGCGACATAGCCAGCGGAACAAACAGCGTGGGCCGCAACATGGTGTCGATGCCGGTGAACTGCTCGGGCGCGATGCCGATCACCAGAAACTCAATCCCACTCAGCCGGATTCGAGAGCCGATCACGGACGGGTTCCCGCCAAACTGGCCCATCCAGAAATCGTGGCCGAGCACCACCACGGCATCGCGTCCCTCGACCTGATCTTCATCGGGGCGGAAGCCGCGGCCGAGGGAGGGATCTATGCCCAACACGTGGAAAAAGTTGCCCGAGACGTACAGGCCGAATTTCATGCGCGGCAGAGTGCGTGGATTGGGGCTGAAACCGAACTTCGCGTACGAAGCAGCCACCAGCCCGTCGAAGCTGCGGTTGCGGTCGCGCAGATCGATATAGTCCGGGTAGGAAACCGCTGTGTTGCTGCCGAACGGCTGGGAAACGGCGGTATTGATCGCGACTACGCGATCCGGATGGGCCACTGGCAGGGGCCGCAGCAGCATGGAGTCGGCGAAGCTGAACATCGCCGAGGTTGCGCCAATGCCGAGCGCCAGCGAACCGATCGCCACGGCGGTGAAGACCGGGTCTTTACGCAGGACCCTGAAGGCGTGATTGACGGATGCCAGCATGGGATGCTCTCCTCGTCAAGCTCAATAACAGGATAACAAGGTGCATTTCTCCTGCCACGTGTTCGGCCTCTCCCGGCGAGGAGAATCACAGCTTTGTAAGGTTTGTCTTGAGCCGGCTGTCCGCTTTTCGGGTTTGGCTGTCCGATTATGGGAGGGAAGGGGCGACGTGGGACAGTCATCGGGTCGGCGCGAGGACGGACCTTCACCTGCCAGGAACTGCTCGAACACCGCCTGGAGTTCGGGTACCCGGGAAGAGGCGACGTGCCGGACCTCGTCGAGGTCCACTCCGATGTAATCGTGAATCAGGACGTCCCGCATCCCGCAGATCGCCTTCCAATCGAGTGACGCCAGGCGGCCGCGTGCCTCGGCCGAAACGCGCTTGGCCGCTGCCGATCGCCTCAACGTTCCGAATGACGGCATCCTGCAATTCCTCGGACGCCATGAACGTTTCTCTGCCGGACCGGCGCCCCTGAAACTGCGGTGAAGATGATCTTCAGAAGCTCCAGGCGTCCATTTTGACTTCGGCCTTGTCGGAGAAGCTGGCTTGCCAGACACGGCCCTTGCGCATTTCGAGATACGGTCCGGCCGCGCCTCGCCGCACCGTGGCGTTCCAGATCTTCATGTGGGAACCCTGTCCCCAAAACCGATGACCTTTCAGCAGCGTGAACGCATTACCCCAACTGCGTTGGGCCAGCGGCTCGCTGGTGCCGATCTCGATGTCCTTCATGAGTGGCAGGATGGACGGAGCGACCGCGGAAAGCGTTTTGATGGGGAATTGGGCGGGAGCGATGGATGGACCACCGGCGGGGTAATACACGATCGTATAGCGGCCCGGCGCGAAGCCGGCTAGTTTGAACCGCCCCTGGGCATCCGTCTGGGCGACCGGAAGCCCTGACAGGATTATCTTGGCCTCTACGTCCTCCCGATCCCCCGCGACCGTACCCATAAACAAATGGGCATTTGCCATGGGCTTGCCGCTGCGTCCCATCAACACACCGGTGACGGAAGTCGCGGGCTTGGGTAACGTTTTCGGGATTTCCGCGGCGCATGCAGGCAGCGCTACGGCCGCCAGAAGCAACACAGGCACATACATCCTCCTGGACCCGTCAAACCGGGACTGCTGAATCATAGCGCCGAGCGGGCGGCCGGTCAAGCCATTGTCCGGTGCTCCTCATAGCGCTACACCGTGACGTGTAGCGTCGGCCCGAGCCGGTGCCGTCGACCCCCACGAAGATCGCCGATGGACCTACTGGTGCACTATGTGAGGGCGGTCGCGGCGGGGATCTGCCAGGTTATTGCACCGTGACCCTGCCTATGCCGATGGCCTTCGTGGTCTGTCCAACCCCTATAATTCCGTTGATTCCCGGCGACGCATCTGCCGGGATCGTGATCGTCAAGGTACCGCTCCCTGCGCCGTTCGCGGCCGCCGTACCCAGTAACTGCCGGGGGTTGTTCCAATAGATATAGACTGTCTCGCCGGCGCCGAAGCCGAAGACGTACGCCGCTGTAGTGCCGCCCGGCGCTCCGGTTCCGGGGTTCGTGGCCAGTGCCGGCGTGACAGAAAGCGACGCAGCTCCGAGTTTGTAGCTGCTCAGGCCCACGGCGTAGAAGTCGATGGGCCCATAGGGAAGCTGCGGTTCACGGGGTGTGGCGGTGAAGGAACCGCTGGTATCAGTGGTTGTGGTAAGTATCGGAGTCGAGCCAATGTGGCCGGCGTAGATATCGAACGTCTCAGTAGGAGCAAAGCTGCTCCCTGTCCGTCAGGGTGAACGATCCGAAGTAATCCGCGCCACCTCCGGGAGAGAAAACAAAGGCCTGGCAAACGTCGCCGGGCGGGGTCGCGGGTGTGCTCCAATCGTAGCCGGTCAGGACCGCGATGACACCACTGGGACTATAACTGGCGCTGCCCGAGCCCGTCACTGGAGTACCTTGCAGCGTAAATGTACTGCTACTGTTGGGCCGGAAGTTGGAGCTGTTGGTAGCGCCGAACACCGAGATGCCGGGGGTAGAATTATTACCGTCGAAGAACAGATTCAAGCCGTTGAAACGCGAGGTTGCATCCGGATTCTGCGCTAGCCACAGGTCGTAAGTAGGAGTCGCCACCGAGCGTATTCCATAGTAGGCCGCCGGAAGCGGCGCCGCTGGAGTTTGTCGAAAACTGAATTGCGCCCGTGAGCGTGGTCTGCGGATACGCCGATAGCGGAATCAGCAAGATCGCGGCGAGAGCAACCCAGCGCCACCCAGGGTGTGACACAGTTGTCATTGTCAGATCCTCCTGCGGCTCAAAAACGTGCGCACGTGCAACTTGACTTGGCCGAAGTATAGCACAGGAGTTAGATCCATGCTATCACCTACTCGTAGCACTTACTCGTAGCGGTACACGGTGACGCGAAGGGTCGTATCGGGCCGCAGCGTCAGGATCTCGCCTTGGCCGGTGTCGTCGCCCGCCAACTGGCGGATCGGGGTCCATTGGCCATCGACGAAGCGGCCTTCCTGCACATCGCCCAGCCCGACCGTCGAGGGGCCCGGCGTGGTTGGGGTAAACGCAATGCGCACGCCGCCTCCGACCGCGCCCATGAAGAACTCGTGGGGGCCGGCGGCCACGAAGATGGCAGATCCCTGAACGGGCTCCTGCTGACCGGCCTGCGCGGCCGCCGCGGGAGGCGGCTGGCCGGTGGCCGGTTGGGGTGCTATGGGCGAGCGGCCGCGGCCGGTGAAGGTGAGCTCGAGCGTGTAGCCACCGAGTGCGAGTTTTGCGGGCGGGTCGCCCTGCCGGGTGCGGACGGCTGCGATTTCCGGGGTGCCCTGGTGCGCTGCAATCGCGGGCGCCAGGTTGGACACGACGCGATACGCGGCGGCGAGGTCGGTGTCCGGCCCCACCATGCGTTCGATGAAGAAGGGTGAGAAGCCGATGGCATGGTACTTGCCGAAGGCCATCAGCACATTCGACGCGTTGGCACTCGTCTCCGGGATGAACAGCGGATTCGCATTGCGGGTGAAGCGTTCGCAAACTTCGTCGAAGTATTGGAGGTAGAGGTCGGGGGCGAGCATGTCGACAGCGGGCGCGCCCGCCCGCCAGATATCGTGCACCTGGGGCAGCGGCCCGCCGCTCGGATACGTGCCCGGCCAGGCGTGGTTCGGCTGCTGCAGCCAGGCGTTGACGAACATGGGGATGCCGTACTCCTGCTTGCCCTCGGCCACGACCTTGCCGACGTAGCGCGCGTAGTTCCACGCCATGAAGATCTCGTCCGACGGCCAATGCAGACTGCGCCACGCCGACTCGTGTTCTTCCGGAGTCATGGGCGGCGCGGTGGTTTGAATCGGCATGGCGACGCTGGCGGGCTTGCCCGGTCCGAAGACCTGCTCCCACGTGCCCGAGGTCCGCGATCCGTTGGCGGCCCAGACTTCGCGGAGTTCGGGAGCCAGGGTGTCGCGGTGCTCTTCGAAATAGGCCATGAGTTCACGCGGCACGTGCCCGGCGAACGCCTGGTTGGCAATGGGAGAGCGGTCGCGCGAGTCGCGCAGCACGCCGACCTCGTTCTCCACCTGCATCATGACGACGGTGTGCCGGGCGCCGTCGACCGCCTTGATGTGGCGCATGAGGGCGCGAAAGGCGCGCGCGTCGGCATCGCGCGTGGCGTCGCCGAAGGTGCTGAGGATCTCGATGCTTTTGCCGGTTCCGAGGCGGATGCGCGGGAATCGCCGAAAGTCCTGCTTGACCCAATAGGGAGCGTAGCTGGAGAGGCCATTCTTCCAACTGCCGAACCAGAGGAACACCAGCTTGAGATCGTGGCGGCGCGCTTCCTCGATTAATCCGTCCACCAGGGCGAACTCGTAGCGGCCTTCGGAGGGCTCCATCTGCGCCCAGGAGATCGCGGCGAGGACGCAGTTCAAGTTCCCGGCGGCCAGCTTGGGCCAGAGGGGCTGCATGTTCTCCAGGCTGGTGGCGGTGTTGTTGCCCAGTTCGCCGGCGAGGGCGAGGAAGGGCTGCCCGCCCACGATCAACTGGGTCGCAGCGCCGTGTTTCTCAAGGTGGGGAATGCCAGAGGCGGGCTGTCCGTAGCACGGGGCCGCCGCGAGGGCCGCGAGGCATGCGGCCGGAAAAACGAACGAGATTCGCACGGTACCTCTCATCATAATCCGATGTGCTTAACGGCATGCGCACAGGCTTGTGATACACTGCCCCCAGTTATGATTGCGAAACTCATGTCAGCAGTAGGCCGGCGGCAGGCCGGCAACCCGGTTCTGTTGCGCTGTCTTGTCCTGGCGGCAGTAGCTTCGTTCGACGTTGCAGGCCAGACTAGTGGCGCGCAAGCGGACGTTGACGATATCCGAAACCTGATCGCGGAGTACGCGAAGGCCGTTGACACCGCCGATGTGGAGCTTGTTAGACAGATATGGTCGCATTCGCCGGACGTGTCGTTCATTCACCCGTTAGGGCATGAGCACGGTCTCGATCAAGTGGCGGACCATGTCTTTCGCCACCTCATGGGAGACACTTTCACCGAACGAAAGCTCAGCATTAAAGATGTGTCGATCCACGCGTACGGAGACACTGCATGGGCTGAATTCTATTGGGATTTTGCCGCGAAGCTCAGAAAAGACGGCTCTCCGCTGGCGACCAAGGGCCGCGAAACGCAGATCTATCGTAAAGAGCAAGGCCGGTGGCGTTTGGTCCACGTACACTACTCCGGAATGCCTGTCACAAGAGAAGGTCAGGGGTTCTAAGCTATGATCGCGAAACTCATCCTCAGTGTGGTTCTGGTTAGCGGATATGCGCTCGCCATCGAGCGCGGCGCGGAAATACGGCTTTGGCCGAATGGCGCGCCGGGATCGGAAGGGGAAACAGCCGCCGAAGTGTTCGAATCGGCGGCCAATTCCACGCTGCCTAAGCGATTCACCGTGGTGCACTATCCATCGATCTACGTTTTCCTGGCGGCGAAGGAGAAAGCCAATGGGATGGCGGTGGTGGTCGCGCCGGGCGGCGGCCATTCGCAGCTTGTGATCGACAAGGAGGGCTGGGAAATCGCCGAGTGGCTGAATCGGAACGGCATCGCGGCCTTCGTGCTGAAGTACCGGCTGGCGCGCGCGGCGGGCTCGCACTATACGGTGGAGCGCGATGCGCTGGCGGACGCGGCGCGGGCCGTGCGCACGGTGCGAAGCCGCGCCGCGGAGTGGGGCGTGGATCCGGCGCGCATCGGCTTCATGGGCTTTTCGGCGGGCGGGGAAGTGACCGCTCTGATCGAGACGCGCTTCGATGCGGGCCGCGCGGGCGCCGGCGATCCGGTGGAACGCGCCAGTTCGCGTCCCGATTTTGCCGCCGCCATCTATCCCGGATTCAAGCCGGGAACGATTACGGTGCCGAAAGACGCGCCTCCGACGTTTCTGATGTGCACCGATGAGGACCGCTCCCACGTGGCGACCACCGTCAACTTGTATCTGGATCTGGAAAGTCAGGGAGTGCCCACCGAGATGCATATCTATGCCAGCGGACCGCACGGCGTAGGCATGCGGCCTTCGCACTTGCCTGTGGCAACCTGGCCGGACCGCCTGCGGGATTGGATGGTGGACCGGAAGTTGCTGAAGGAGTAGCCAACAAACGGCGGGGAATATTATGAGCCGCCGGGCGGCCGGAGACCGGCCATGCGAGGTTTATCTGCGTTCATCCGCGGCTCAAGATTGGGTAGTGGGTCAATTTCCTCGTGGGGCAGATGACCATCCTGCGGGCCGATTGGCAATTGGCGCAAAACTGGGCCGATTAACAATCGGCCCGCAGGTTACCAACCTGCCCCACAAACAGATTGACCCACTACTCAAGATTGCCTCCATTCCTCGGCCAGCGTGGCGTAGAGAAAACTGCTCTTCCACACTCCGTGGATCTTGAGATTGCCGACCAGGAACCCTTCCTTTCGCATGCCCACCTTCTCCAGAACGCGCGCCGATGCGGGATTCTCCGGAAGACACGTGGCCCAAATCCGGTGCAGGCCAAGCTCGCCGAATCCGAAATCGAGCAGATGCTTGGCGGCTTCGGTGGCGATCCCCTTGCCCCAGGATTCCGGCTCGACCAGGTACCAGATCTCGCCCTCTTCGGCGCCTCTCAGGATGACTACGCCGCAGAGCCCCACGAGATCGCCGCGCGGGCTATCGCGAATCGCGCAGGAATTTCTCGCTTTCCACTCGTGAGCATAAGGGCCACAGCATGTGGCGCACCACGTCCATTCTCGAAATCAAGGCGTGGACCGCGTCGATTTCAGCCGGATCCAAACTGCGCAGCTTGACCATGCCCGCTTCTCCTTCAAGAGTAATCCAGCAGCCTATCCAGCCGGCGGCCGCGTCTTCCAACGGCGGTGAATCCAGAGCCACTGATCGGGGTATTCGCGGATCACGGCTTCCAGTTGGCGGTGCAGTGCGCGCGTGTCGGCTTCCGCGTCGCCCGTGATTTCGATGGGCGGATAGAAGCGCAGCACGTACTTGCGCT